>Ga0070681_10001221_pt1 | contig 22370 bp, 22 predicted proteins | sample KBSC83BmetaG_FD_65650 | JGI IMG/M metagenome (GOLD analysis project Ga0070681, IMG submission 65650) | Corn rhizosphere microbial communities from Kellogg Biological Station, Michigan, USA - KBS C8-3B metaG | ecosystem: Host-associated > Plants > Roots > Rhizosphere | place: USA: Michigan...
GGATCCTCACGCTGACCGTCACCGAGAAAGGGTACTGTCACGAGCCGGCGACAGGCCGGCTCGACGCGCAGCATCCGGACATCGTCCACGATCTCCAATCGCTCGCGACACCACGCAGCGTTCCCGGCCTGCTCGTCGCCGCACTTGCCGAACGCCGGCGCACGCATGGCACGCCGCTTTCGATCGTCTGCTGCGACAACCTGACGCAGAACGGCGGCCTCGTGCTCTCGGTCGTGACGAGCTTCGCGAACCTCGTCGACCCGTCGCTCGCCGAGTGGATCGGCCGCGAGATTGCGTTTCCGTCGACGATGGTGGACCGCATCGTGCCGGCGACGACCGACCGCGACATCGCCGACAACGACGCGGCGCTCGGCGTCCGCGACGAAGCGCCGGTCGTCCACGAGCCGTTCATCCAGTGGGTGATCGAGGACCGCTTCGCGGGGGAACGGCCGGCGTGGGAAGTGGGCGGCGCGCTGTTCGTCGGCGAGGTCGACGCGTACGAGGCGATGAAGCTGCGGCTTTTGAACGCCAGCCATTCCGCGTTCGCGTATCTCGGCTATCTCGCGGGATACGAATACGTCTACGACGTTGCCGCGCAACCCGATTTCGTCGCGTACATGCGGCGCTTCACCGCGAACGAGGTGACGCCGACGCTCGTTCCCCCGCACGGCATCGACCTCGCGGACTATCGCGAGGGGCTGGTGCGCCGATTCGCGAATCCCGCGTTGCCGCATCGAACGAAGCAGATCGCGATGGACGGCTCGCAGAAGCTGCCGCAGCGGATTCTCGCGACGGTGCGCGACAACCTCGCCGCCAACCGGGCGATCGATCTTGCCGCGCTCGCGGTCGCCGGCTGGATGCGCTACGTCTATGGCGAGGACGAGCGGGGCGGAAAGATCGACGTCTCGGATCCGCTCGCATCGACGTTCGCTGCGCTCGCGGCGAAGCATCGCGGCGATCCGAAAGCGTTCGCGCGGGCGCTCTTCGCGATCCATCCGATCTTCGACGAGGATCTGCAGAACGAGCCGCGGTTCACGCAGCCGGTGACGCGCTGGGTCGAAACACTGTTCGCGTTCGGCGCCGCGAGAACCGTTGCGAAGGCCGTTGCATGATCCCCATCGATATCCATCCCGATCGCCTGTTTCCGGCCGAGCCGTCGACGCGCCGCGTCGCGCGCGCGCTCTACGAAACGGTGCGCGACCTGCCCATCGTGAGTCCCCACGGGCACACCGATCCGGCGTGGTTCGCGACGAACGCGCCGTTTCCCGACCCGGCCGCGCTCTTCATCGTTCCCGACCACTACGTGTTCCGGATGCTCTACAGCCAGGGCTTCCCGCTCGAGAAGCTCGGCGTGCCACGACGCGACGATCCCTCGGCAATGCCGGCGTACGATCCGCGCGCGATCTGGCGCCTCTTCGCGGAAAACTATTGGCTCTTTCGCGGCACGCCGACGCGGCTCTGGCTCGACCACGCGTTCCACACGGTCTTCGGCATCGACGAGCGGTTGACCGCCGAGAGCGCCGACCGCTATTACGACCGGATCGACGCGTGCCTTCGCGACGATGCGTTCCGGCCGCGGGCGCTCTTCGACCGCTTCGACATCGAGGTGATCGCGACGACCGAGTCGCCGCTCGATCCGCTCGCGGCGCATCGCGCGATACGCGAAAGCGGCTGGGGCGGGCGCGTGATCACCGCGTATCGGCCGGACCCCGTCGTCGACCCGCAGTTCGATGGCTTCGCAGCGAACGTCGCGCGACTCGGCGAGCTGACGCGCGAGAACACGGCGACGTGGCCCGGCTACCTCGCTGCGCATCGTGCGCGGCGTGCCTATTTCAAGTCGATGGGCGCCACGTCGACGGACCACGGTCATCCGACGGCGCAGACCGCGGATTTGAATGCGGCGGAGTGCCAGCGATTGCTCGATCGCGCGCTGGCGGGGACGATCGACGCCGGCGAGGCGGAATTGTTCCGCGCGCAGATGCTGACCGAGATGGCGCGGATGAGCATCGACGACGGTCTCGTGATGCAAATCCATCCCGGTTCGTATCGCAATCACAACCCGCAGCTCTTCGCGCGTTTCGGCCGCGACAAGGGCGCCGACATCCCGATGCGCACCGACTACGTTCATGCGCTGAAGCCGCTGCTCGACGCGGTCGGCAACGAGCGCGCGCTCACGATCATTCTGTTCACGCTCGACGAGACGTCGTATGCCCGCGAGCTTGCGCCCCTCGCCGGCCATTATCCGGTGCTGAAGCTCGGCCCGCCGTGGTGGTTCCACGACAGCTTCCAGGGCATGCTGCGCTTCCTCGAGCAGGCGATCGAGACGGCGGGATTCGCGAACACGGTGGGCTTCAACGACGATACGCGCGCGTTCATGTCGATTCCCGCGCGCCACGACGTGTGGCGGCGCGTCGTCTGCCGCTTTCTCGCGACCGCCGTCGTCGAGCATCGGCTCGGCGAGGACGAAGCGATGGCGCTCGCGCCGGCGCTGGCGCGGGATCTGGCGAAGGCCGCATACCGACTTTGAGGCAGCCGCCCGGTCGACCGCGTAACGGTCCGTAACGGGCGGGAATCGACCATACGGCCGATTGCGACCCGCGCGCATTGCCGTTAATCTCCGCGCATGCGTCGCGGCATACCGAAGCATCGCGTCATCCTGACGCTGCTCATGTCGTTCCTGCTGCTGTTCCTGCAGCAGGAAAGCGTCCGCCACGCGCTCGACCACCTGGGCGCGCAACTCGAGCGCGCGAAGCATTCGGCGGTCGAGCGCCCGGTCGGCGACGTCTGCGTCGAATGCGCGATGCTCGCGGCCGGCACGGCGGCCACGCCGCCGTCGCTGCCGCAGCTCCTCGCCGGCGCGGCCGAATGGATCGACGTCGTCGCGCCGGTCGCGCGCGCGTCGATCCCGTTCCCGGCGTTCTATTCGAGCCGCGCGCCACCGCAGATCCTCCAGTCCGCGTAGATCGTCCGTTGCCGCGAGGCGACGGTGTCTCGTCCTTCTGGAGGGTTCGTCATGTCACGAACTGCGTTCGCGCGGGCCGCGTTGGCGTCCGCGCTGCTCGTCGCGGGGCCGGCGCTTGCCGCGAGCGACGCCGATCTCGATCAGTTGCGCGAAGAGATCCGGCAACTGAAGCAGAGCTACGAAACGCGCATCGAAGCGCTGGAAGCGCGCGTCAAGGCGGCCGAAGCCGCCGCCAACCGTACCGACGACGTCGGCCGCGCACCGGCGTCCGCGACGCCATCACCGGTCCCGGCGTCGGTGCCCGCCGCGGCAGCGCCGGTCGCTGCGTCGGCGTCCGCCGCGCCGCCCGCCGCGAGCGCCGCGAATGCGTTCAATCCCGCGATCTCGGCGGTGCTCGAAGGCGTCTACTCGAACCTCTCGCAGGATCCGACGCGCTACGCGCTGTCCGGCTTCGCTCTCGGCGAGGACGTGTCCCCGGGACGACGCGGTCTCAACCTCGGCGAATCGGAGTTCACGCTCGCCGCGAACGTCGACACGATTTTCTCGGGAAGCCTCACCGTCGCGTTGACGCCGGAGAACACCGTTTCGGTCGAGGAGGCGTACGGTCTCGCGAACGGTCTTCCGGGCGGCATCGTGCCGAAGTTCGGCCGTTTCTTCTCGGGCATCGGCTATCTCAACGAGCAGCATCAGCACGCGTGGGATTTCTACGACGCACCGCTCGCCTACCAGGCGTTTCTCGGCGGCCAGTACGGCACCGACGGCGCGCAGGTCAAGTGGCTCGCGCCGACCGATCAGTTTCTCGAGTTCGGCGCCGAGATCGGCAACGGCGACAGCTTCCCCGGCAGCGCCGGCAACCACAACGGCATCGGTGCCGCCGACGTCTTCGTGCACGCCGGCGGTGACGTCGGCGATAGCCACAGCTGGCGCGCGGGACTCTCGTACCTCGACACGCGCGCCCATGGACGCGACACGACGCAGTTCGACACGGCCGACAATCTCGTCGACACCCGTTTAACCGGCAAGAGCCGCGTGGCGATCGCCGATTTCGTCTGGAAGTACGCGCCGAACGGCAATGCGCTGACCACGAACTTCAAGCTGCAGGGCGAATATTTCTGGCGACGCGAGCACGGCGACCTCACCTACGACGCCGACGGCGCGCTCGGGCTCACGCAAACCGCACCGTATGGGTCGACGCAAAACGGGGGCTACGTGCAGGGCGTCTGGCAGTTCATGCCGGCATGGCGCGTCGGTGTGCGCTACGACCGGCTGAATCCCGGCAATCCCGACTACGGCGCGAACGCGGCGTATCTCGCGACGCCCGGCTTTCATCCGCAGCGCTACACGTTCATGGTCGATTGGACGCCGTCGGAGTTCAGCCGGCTGCGCCTGCAGTACGCGCGCGCCGAGCTCCGGGCGGACGTGACCGACGACGAGTGGTTCCTGCAATACATCCTGACGCTTGGCGCGCATGGCGCGCACAAGTTCTGACGAGGAGCTCCATCATGCAATCCGTCATTCGTATGGTCGTTGCGATCGCGGCAACGTCACTGGCAGCGCCCGCGTTCGCGGCGTTGTCTATTTTCGCGACGGTTCCCGAGTGGGGCGCGCTCGCGCAGGAGCTCGGTGGCGACAAGGTCAGCGTCTACACGGCGACCAACGCCCTTCAGGACCCCCATCACATCGAGGCGAAACCGAGCCTGATCGCACGGGCGCGCAAGGCCGATCTCGTCGTCGCCACGGGTGCCGAGCTCGAGATCGGCTGGCTTCCGCTCGTGCTGCAGCAGGCGGGCAACGGGAAAGTACAGCCGGGCAAGCCGGGCTATTTCGAATCCACGTCGTTCGTGACGACGATCGAGCGGCCGACGCGGCTCGACCGCGCCGAGGGCGACGTGCACCCGCAGGGCAATCCGCACATCCAGACCGATCCGCGCAACATCGCGCGCGTCGCCGCCGCGCTGTCGCAGCGGATGGCGGACCTCGATCCGGAAGACGCGGCGTTCTTCCGCCAGCGCTATGCGGACTTCGACACGCGCTGGCGCGCGTCGATCGTGCGTTGGGAGGCGGCGGCGGTGCCGCTGCGCGGCGTGCCGGTGCTCGTGCAGCACAAGGCGTTCTCGTACCTGATCGCGTGGCTGGGCATGAAGGAGACCGGTACGCTGGAGCCCAAACCCGGCGTCGATCCGACCGCCGCGTCGCTGTCGGAAATTCTCGCCGAGCAGGAGCGGCATCCCGCGAAGATGGTGCTCCGCGCCGCTTACCAGAACGATCGCCCTTCGCTGTGGATTGCCGAGCGGGCGCACATTCCGGCCGTGGCCTTGCCGTTCACGGTCGGCGGCGACAGCGCGGCGCGCGACCTGACCGGCCTCTTCGACGACACGATCGCGCGGCTGCTCGGAGCGTTGCAATGAACGGGGTCGATCTCGCGATTCTCGTTCCCGCAGTCGTCGCGGGACTGCTCGTCAGCGCCACCCACGTTCCGCTCGGCACGCAGGTGCTGGCCCGCGGCATCGTGTTCATCGATCTCGCGATCGCGCAGATAGCCGGATGCGGCGTGATCCTCGCCGATCGCCTGGGCTTCGACGCCGGCGGTCCTTCCGCGCAGGTGGCCGCGCTGATCGCCGCGCTCGCAGGCGCTTTGCTGCTCACCTGGACGGAGCGCCGCTGGCCCGACGTGCAGGAGGCGATCATCGGCGTCGTTTTCGTGATGGCCGCGACCGCAGGCGTGCTGCTCCTGGCAAGCAACGTCCACGGCAGCGAGCACCTGCGCGACCTGCTGGTCGGCCAGATCCTCTGGGTGGCGCCGCGGCAGCTCGTCGTGACCGCATGCGTCTATGCCGCCGTGCTCGCGCTGTGGTTCGGCGCCCGCGCCCGACTCGGGCGCACCGGCTTCTACCTGCTGTTCGCGTGCGTGGTGACGCTGTCGGTGCAGCTCGTCGGCCTTTACCTCGTGTTCGCGACGCTGATCGTGCCGCCGCTTGCGACGCGTCGTATCGGGCGCGGCCGCCTTGTGCGCGCATGGGCGATCGCGATTGCCGGCTACGTCAGCGGGACCGCGCTGTCGGCAGCGTTCGACATTCCCACCGGCCCGCTGATCGTGTGGACGCTCGTCGCGTTCGGCGTCGCGCATTTCGCCATGGCCTCGCGGCCCGCGGTGACGGGAGCGGCCATCAGGGGATGAGCAAGCCAGTTGTCGTCAGCGGCGGTTCATTCGCGCACCCGCGAATCGAGCAGGATCGTCACCGGCCCGTCGTTGACGAGCGCGACGTGCATGTGCGCACCGAACACGCCGCACGGCACAGGCTTGCCGAGCCGCTGCGCGAGGGCCGCGACGAACGCGTCGAACAGCCGCTTCGCGACGTCGGGCGGCGCTGCGTTCGACCACGACGGGCGATTGCCCTTGCGCGTCGAAGCGTAGAGCGTGAACTGCGACACCGCGAGCACGTCGCCGCCGCCGTCGCCGACGGCGCGATTCATCACGCCGTGCTCGTCGTCGAAGATGCGCAGGTCGACCACCTTGCGGGCCAGCCAATCGATATCCGCAGGCCCGTCGTCCGGCGCGATGCCGACGAGAACCAGCAGCCCGGCATTGATCGCGGCCACCATGCGAGCGTCGATCTCGACGCGCGCTTCGCGCACGCGCTGCAGCAGCGCCCTCATTCAAGGTGTTCGCACGACCTTGCGCTCGACCTCGATCAGCCGGCCGAACTCGAAGGTGAGTGTTGTGATCGTTTGCGGATCGTCGGGCGTGGGCAGATAGGTCCAGCGGACCGTCTTGCGGCCGCCGGCCGTCGACATGTCGGGACGGCCCACGCGCGCGACGACCTCGCCCTCGCCGAGGCCGGGCATCAGGAACTTGCGCTCGGCCGCGTTGCCCGTACGCTCGTCGCTCTTGCGCGACTTGCGTTCAGTGGACGCGCGCGCCGGCGTCGATCTGGGCGTGCTTCGCACTTCGTCGGACGGCGGAATGCGAAACGGCACGACGGAGACCGATGGCGGGTCGCGCTCGAAATCGCGCAGCTCGCGCCCCGCCGCGCACGGCTCCTCCTGGTACATGACGGTGCCGTCGTCGCGCGCGCATTTGTAGATGCCTGCCTGCGCGCAGACGCCGCCGAACGCGAGCGCCAACCCGACAGCGGCGCGGACCATGAAGCGGCACGCATTCGCTGGACGGCACAGGGACGGGGAGCGCGTCATCGGGGCGTACGATAGCGCTTTCGCACGCATTTCGGCACTCAGACCTTCGATGGATGGCGCCACCCGGCTCCGGCACGCGGCCCGCGTCGACGACATCGAGCCGTTCCACGTGATGGAAGTGCAGACGGCCGCGCGCACGCTCGAAGCGGCCGGCCGCGACATCGTCCACATGGAGATCGGCGAGCCGGACTTTCCGACGCCGCAGCCGGTGATCGATGCGGCGCAGCGCGCGATCGCCAGCGGTCATCTCTACTACACGTCGGCGCTCGGACTGCCGGAGCTCCGCACCGCGATTGCCCGTCATTACGCCGGGCATTACGGCGTCGATGTCGCGCCCGAACGGGTGATCGTCACCGCCGGTTCGTCGGCGGCGCTGCTGCTCGTGATGGCGCTCTGTGTCGATCGCGGTGACGAGATCCTGCTCGCCGATCCGGGCTATCCGTGCAACCGGCATTTCGTTCGCGTGCTCGAAGGAACGCCGGTCGGCATTCCGGTCGACGCCGGCACGCGCTACCAGCCGACCGCCGCTTTGATCGACCAACATTGGGGACCGCGCACGCGCGGCGCGCTGATCGCGTCGCCATCCAATCCGACGGGCACGAGCGTCCCTCGCGACGAGATGCGCAGGATCGCGGCAACCGTCGCAAAGCGCGGCGGGACGCTGATCGTCGACGAGATCTACCTCGGGCTCACGTACGGGGAGACGCCGCGCAGCGTGCTCGAGTTCGCGCACGACGGCTTCGTCGTGTCGAGCTTCTCCAAGTACTTCAACATGACCGGATGGCGCCTGGGCTGGATCGTCGCGCCGACGCAGCACGTGCGCGACCTCGAGAAGCTCGCGCAGAATCTCTACATTTCGCCGGCCGCACCGTCCCAGCGCGCGGCGCTCGCGTGCTTCGAACCCGAAACCGCCGAAATCGTCGAACAGAGGCGTCGCGCGTTCGCGGCCCGGCGCGACTTCCTGGTTCCTGCACTGCGGGATCTGGGATTCGGCGTGCCGGTGATGCCCGACGGCGGCTTCTTCGTCTACGCCGACTGCTCGCGCTTCGCAGACGACAGCGAACGATTCTGCCGGGACGTGCTCGAAGGCGCGGGCGTTGCTTTGACCCCCGGCATCGACTTCGGCGTGCACCGCGCCCGCCAGCACGTCCGGATCGCATACACGATTGGCGAGCGCAGACTGGAAGAGGGCGTGTCCCGTCTGCGCGAGTTCCTGCTTTGAACGCATGATGTCGCATCCCGCCTTCCGCTTGCTTCGTTTCACGCCTCTCCGCGCGCGCCGCGAATCGTCGGCTTCGGACGCTCCGCGTCAGCGGCGCCCGCGCTGGCCGATCGTCGTCACCGTGCTGGGCGCCGCGATCACGCTCGCCGCGTGCGCGACGTTCGACACGGTCGACTATTACTGGCAGGGAGCGGCGGGACAGCTCGAGCTCCTCGCGAACGCGCAGCCGATTCCCGAGGTGATCGGCCGGAGCGACGCGGCGCTCGCCGCGCGCCTCAAGCGCATCCGCGAGATCCGCGAATTCGCGAGCCGCGAGCTCGGGCTCCCGAACAACGGCAGCTACACCCGTTACACCGATCTCGGGCGGCCGTACGTGACGTGGAACGTCTTCGCGACGCCCGAGCTGTCGCTGACGCCGCGCCAGTGGTGCTTCCCGATCGCCGGCTGCGTCAACTATCGCGGCTATTTCAAGGAGGCGCAGGCGGAGGGCGAATCGAAGCGGCTCAAGGCCGCCGGCGACGACGTCTACGTCGGCGGCGTGCCGGCCTACTCGACGCTCGGCTGGTTCGACGATCCCGTGCTGTCGTCGTTCGTGAGCTGGCCCGAGACGGAGGTCGCGCGGCTCATCTTCCACGAGCTCGCGCACCAGCTGATTTACGTCAAGGGCGACTCCGCATTCAACGAGTCCTATGCGACGACGGTCGAGGAGGAGGGGCTTGCGCGCTGGCTCGCGGCGCGGCACGACTCGAAGCTGACGCAGCTCGCCGCCCGCGCCGACCACATGCGCTCGGTCTTCCGCGACCTTATCCGCACGACGCGCACGAAGCTCGCCGCGGCCTACGCGAGCAACGCGAGCGACGACGACAAGCGCCGCGCGAAGCACGAGATCCTCGAGGCCATGAAGGACGCCTACGAAGCGGCGAAGCACGGCGACCCGGGCTTGTCCGGCTACGACCGGTGGTTTGCGCAACAGCCGAACAACGCGGCGATCGCGGCGATCGGCCTCTACACCGACCACGTGCAGGCGTTCCGCGAGCTGCTGCATGAATCCAGGGACGACCTGCCGACGTTCTACCAGCGGGTGCGCGAGCTCGGCGCGTTGCCGAAGCCCGCGCGCGATGCGGCGCTCGATGCGCTCGCCCGGCGTGCGGCGGCCGGCGCGCTGAGCGCATCGGCCAAGCCATAGCGGGTTTGGCCTTCCGGTCGGTTTCCTGCTAAACTCGCCGGCTTCCTTGCCTCACCCGGCCTTACAGGGGAGGCCATTCGCGCGAGGCGCAAACCGCCGGCGCAAAGACCGAAAGGAGAGACGCTGCATGCGTCACTATGAGATCGTTTTCATCGTGCATCCCGACCAGAGCGAGCAGGTGCCCGCGATGGTCGAGCGCTACCGCACGATGGTCACCGGCCAGGGCGGCCGGATACACCGCATCGAGGACTGGGGCCGGCGCCAGCTCGCGTACCCGATCCAGAAGGTGCACAAGGCGCACTACGTGCTGATGAACATCGAGTGCGGCCAGGAAACGCTGAACGAGCTCGAGCACGCGTTCAAGTTCAACGACGCGGTGCTGCGTCACCTGGTCGTCGCGATGAGCGAAGCGGTCGTCACGCCTTCTCCAATGATGAAGGAAGAGAAGGCGCGCTCGCTCACCCACGGCAAGGACGCGGCGAAGGAAGGCGAGGCTGCGCCGCGGCCGGCCGAGCGCCAGGCGGGCGAAGCGGCTCCTCAGCCGACGACCGCGCAGGCTTGATCGCCGAGGGTGCCGGGCGTCAACCGGTTCGCGCTCGACGCGACGCTCGCTGCGCGCAACGACCTGCGCTACACGCCCGCCGGCATCCCGGCACTCGAATGCACGCTCGAGCACCGGTCGCAGCAGCATGAGGCCGAAGGCTTGCGCCGGGTCGAATGCGAGATGCACGCCGTCGCGTTCGGCGAGGTGGCGCTTGCGCTTGCGCGCTGCACGGTCGGAGCGGCGCTGCGCGTCAGCGGCTTCATCGCGCGCCGCTACCGGACGGGGACGAGCCTTACGCTGCATGTGACGCAATTCGAGCGGATCGAAACGACGAAAGGAAACTGAAATGCCACGTCCCGTTGGAAGAGGCAAGGGAAGGTTCAAGAAGGATGGCAAGCGCCGCGAGCGCGGCAACAACCTGTTCAAGCGCAAGAAGTTCTGCCGCTTCACCGCGGAGAACGTCAAGCAGATCGACTACAAGGATATCGACGTCCTGAAGGACTTCGTGCAGGAGAACGGCAAGATCATGCCGGCGCGGATCACCGGCACCAAGGCGCGCTACCAGCGCCAGCTCGGCACGGCGATCAAGCGCGCGCGTTTCCTGGCGCTCCTGTCGTACACGGACCTGCACTGACGGAGGGTTCGCGACCATGCAGATCATCCTGCTCGAAAAGATCACGAACGTCGGCAATCTCGGCGACGTCGTCAAGGTGCGCGACGGTTACGCACGCAATTTCCTGATCCCGCAGGGCAAGGCGAAGCGCGCGACGCCCGCGAACCTGCAGGCGATCGAGGCGCAGCGCGCCGAGCTCGAGCGCGTGGCCGGCGAGAGGCTCGCGCACGCGCAGGCGCTCGCCGAAAAGCTCGAGGGGACGACGCTGCGCATTCCGCAAAAGGCCGGCGTCGACGGACGGCTGTTCGGTTCGGTGACGAACGCCGACATCGTCGAGACGCTGAAGGCGCAGGGCGTCGACGTCGAAAAGTCGATGGTGCGCATGCCGGCCGGTCCGCTCAAGCACGTCGGCGAGCATCCGGTCTCGATCGCGCTTCACACCGACGTCACCGCGCACGTCACCGTCAACGTGGTCGGGGAGACGCTCGTCGGCTGACGCTGCGCTTCGCGACGAGAACATGCGAAGGGGCCGAAACGGCCCCTTCGTCGCATTCGCGGCGGTCGTCGCTGCGTTTCGAGCCGATCGTCGTATGGGCGTATTCGCGTTGCCGCAGTAGAATCGTCCGTCCTTTCGCCGCACCCTCCCGCTCGTGCCCGACGATCTCCCGCTCGACTCGCTCAAGCTTCCGCCGCATTCGGTCGAGGCCGAGCAGTCGGTGCTGGGCGGCCTGATGCTCGACAACGAGGCCGCCGACCGCATCGGCGACGCCGTTTCGGCCGACGACTTCTACAGCGACGCGCATCGGGTGATCTACCGCGCGATCGTGGCGCTCATCGCCGACGGCAAGCCCGCCGACGTCGTCACCGTGTCGGAGGCGCTCGCGTCAACGCAGAAGCTCGATTACGTGGGCGGCCTCGCCTATCTCGGCGCGCTCGCGCAGAATGTGCCGACCGCGGCGAACATCCGCCACTACGCGAACATCGTTCGCGAACGGTCGATCCTGCGCCAGCTTGCCGCGACGGCGACGGATATCGCCGAATCGGCGTTCAGTCCGATGGGCCGCAGCGCGAAGGCGGTTCTCGACGAAGCCGAGGCGAAGGTGCTGCACATCGCCGAGCAGGGTTCGCGCGGCGCGCAGAATTTCCAGACGATCGGCAAGCTGCTCGGTGACGTCGTCGAGCGCATCGAGACGCTCTACAACCGCGACGATCCGTCGGACGTTACCGGCGTGCCGACGGGCTTCGCCGATCTCGACAAGATGACGTCGGGTTTCCAGCCCGGTGATCTGGTCGTCGTTGCCGGAAGGCCGAGCATGGGGAAGGCGCAGCCGCTCGATGCTCGCGTGCGGAGCGTTGGCGGATGGGTTCGCATGGGCGATTTGCGCGTCGGTGACGCGCTCGCATCCATCGACGGCGCGCCGTCGTTCGTCACCGGCATCTTTCCGCAGGGGGAGCGCCAGGTCTATCGCGTGACGTTTTCCGACGGCCGCGGCTGCGAATGCTGCGCCGAGCATTTGTGGCGCGTCCATTATCGAAGCTGGCCCGCGCCGCGCGTTCTGCGCACGGACGAGGTCGCGGCGATGCTCGCGCGCAAGCGATACCGGAATCGCTTGTGGATCGACATGCCGAGCGGAGATTTCGGCGATCCCGCATCGCTTCCAGTCGATCCCTGGGTCCTGGGTGCGCTGATCGGCGACGCTAACCCGACCGGAACGACGATTCGCTTTTCGACGGCTGTCGCCGCAATGCGCGAGCGGCTGCAAGCGCGCATCGCGCAAACGCCCGAACTCGCTCACGCCGGTGGCGTCGACGGGCGCATCGTGCAGCGCCACCGCGGCCATGTGCGCGAGGCGTGCGGCATGGCGCCGAATGCGCTGTCGAGCGCCATCGAGAAGCTCGGCCTTTGGGGACTGCAGAATCCCGAGAAATTCATCCCACGCGCCTATCTCGATGCGAGCCGAAAGGATCGACTCGACTTGTTGCGCGGCTTGCTCGACACCGCCGGCTGGGTCGAGCGTTTCGGCACGATCCGCTTCGCGACGTCGAGCCAGCGCCTCGCCGACGACGTCGTGGAGCTCGTCCGCTCGCTCGGCGGCTGGTGCCGCACGCAGGTCAAGAGGAGCTCATCTTCCACCCGGGGCGAACGTCGTTCGGGACGCGACAGCCATGTCTGCACGATCCATCACTGCGACCCGAAATCGCTGCTGCTGCTGTCCGACAAGCAGGACCGTGCGCCCGATCGGCCAAGGCGATTCAAGCGGCCGACGTTCGGCTCGATCGCGCCGTCACGCGTGGCCGCAACGCAATGCATCGCGGTCAGCCATCCGTCGCGGCTCTATCTGACCGACGATTACGTCGTCACGCACAACACGGCGCTCGCCTTGAACATAGGCGAGAACGTCGCGCTCAACACGGGCATGCCGGTCGCCGTGTTCTCGATGGAGATGGGTGCCGGGCAGCTCGCGCTGCGGATGATCGGGTCGGTCGGCCGGCTCGACCAGCACAAGCTTCGCACGGGGCGGCTTGGTCCGGAGGACTGGGACAAGCTCTCGACGGCGCTCGGCCGGCTCAACGAAGCGCCGATCCTGATCGACGAAACGCCGGCGCTCAATGCCATCGAAGTGCGTTCGCGTGCACGGCGGCTGATGAAGCAATACGGCAAGCTCGGCCTCGTCATCGTCGACTATCTGCAGCTCATGCAGGCGACCACGACGGGCGAGAATCGCGCGACCGAGATATCGGAAATCTCGCGCTCGATGAAGTCGCTCGCGAAGGAATTGTCGGTCCCGGTCGTCGCGCTGTCGCAGCTCAACCGATCGCTCGAACAGCGCCCGAACAAGCGGCCGGTGATGTCCGATCTGCGCGAATGCGTAACTGGCGACACGCTGGTCAATCTGGTCGATGGACGGCGGGTTCCGATTCGGACGCTGGTTGGCGCGACGCCCGAGGTGGTTGCGATCGACGACGCGCAGCGCTTGACGAGGGCCCGCTCGGACCTCGTATGGTCGAAGGGCCGCAAGCCGGTCTTCCAAGTGTCGCTCGCGAGCGGCCGCTCCATTCGCGCTACGGCGGAGCACCGACTGTTGACGCATGATGGATGGAAGAAGGTTTCGGAGCTTCAACGCCAGTCGCGCCTCGGCGTAGCCAATTCCGAACTTCACTTTGAACCGATCGTCGCCATCGAACCGTCGGGCGATGAAGAGGTATTCGATATGACGGTGCCCGGTCCAGCCTGCTGGCTCGCCGACGGCATCGTGAGTCACAACTCGGGCGCGATCGAGCAGGACGCGGACGTGATCGTCTTCATCTACCGCGACGAGGTTTACAACCCCGAGTCGCAGGACAAGGGCACCGCCGAGATCATCATCGGCAAGCAGCGCAACGGACCGATCGGAACCGTGCGGCTCACATTCCTCGGCGAATACACGCGCTTCGAAGGCTTCGCCGCACCCGGCAGCTATTGACCGAGCTTCGCCCGCCTGGTGGCCGAGCCTGCGTCAGCGACGGAACCAGTGCGTGACGTTCTTCCACGCGAACGACAGCGGATCGGATCCCCAGAACAGCGTGCCGTCGTAGTAGTAGCCGTCGTAGCTCTTGCCGGCGACGAGCTCGGGACTTCCGGCGTTGAGCGCATCGGCGAAGCGCTCCTCGGCCGTGCGCGGCGGCTCGGGACGCGTGTCGAATTCGCGGACGCCCTCGACGTCGATCCGGTAGATGGGGAAGCGCTCGGCCAGCTCCTTGTCATGCGCCGCTTCCTTCTGGAGCGGCGCCGGCGTGACAGTGGTCTCCTTGCCCTTCTCGACGGGTTTCGAGATCCACCATCGCGGCGTCGCGCTGACGGCGCAGGGCAGCGCGAGCGCGACCGACAGGACGGTCGCGAGGCAGCGGCGGTGAGACGGGGGTGGCGTCAGCACCGACGCATTCTACCTTCTGCCGCTGACGGGATGGAACGGACCGGACGCCGCAGAACCCGCTCTCACGCCGGGACGCGATATCGCTGCAATGCCGCAAGGTCCGGCACGAAGCCGAGCCCCGGCGCATCGCCCAGCGTGACGACGCCATCGACGACGCCGGGCAGCGGAAACGCCTCGCGCAGCGGATTCGGATTCGCGTCCCACTCGACGAGGCCATCGCCGCCGGCGGCCGCCAGCAGGTGCATCGACGCGACCAGCCCGACGCCTCCGCCGAGCCAATGCGGGCAGAAGCGGAGCCCCGCCGCCACCGCCCGCCGAGCGATCGGCAGGATCTGCGAAGGTCCGCCCCACTTGCCGATGTCGGGCTGCAGGACGCGAAGCGCGCCCGCCGCGATCGCTTCGTCGAGCCATCGCGCGCTGCAAAGGTTCTCGCCTGCCGCGAGCGGAAGCGGCGCTGCGGATGCCGCGAGCGCCTGCCACACGGCGTGCGGCTGGTCCGCGGCGATCGGCTCCTCGAGCCATCCGGGATCGTAATCGCGAAGCGCCGACGCCATCGCGCGCGCCTCGTCGGGCGACCACGCCTGGTTCGCGTCGACCATCACATCGGCATCGCCGGGAAGGCTTGCGCGCAACGCGCCCAGGTTCGCGAGGTCGCGATCGCGGCCGAACCCGACTTTCAGCTTGAATGCGCGAAAGCCTCGCCGCCACGCCTCGTTCGCAAGCGATTCGGCCCCATCGGGTCCGAGACCGCTCGCATACACGGGCACCCGGCTACGCGCAGCGCCCAGGAACTTCCACAGCGGAACGCCGGCGCGGCGTGCCGCGAGATCGGAGAGCGCCTGATCGAGCGCGGCGAGGCACGCGCTGAAGGGGCCCGGCTCACCGGTCTGCAGGACCTGGCTCGCAACGGCCGACGCCAGCCGCACGTGCTCGGCGGCAGGATCGGCGACGGTCCTGCCAACAACGAGCGGCGCGACCGCGCTCGTCATGAGGCGCGCGCGATGCTCGGCGCCGACGATCGGAAAGTTGCACCAGATCTCGCCGTAGCCGGTGACGCCGTCGTCGTCCTCGACGGATACGAGCGTCATCGGCCGGTTGCGCATCGTGCCGAACGCGTTGACGACCGGCGTCGCGATCGGCGCGCGGAACACGTGCACGTCGATGCGTGCGATGACGAACGTGTCGGACGCAACCATCGAACTCAGTCGCCGATTCGCTTGCGCGTCGCCGGGTCGAAAAGATGCACGTCGGCCGGATCGAAGCGCAGGTGCACGCCCGCGCCTTCGGCGAGGCGCGTGCGTTCCGGCAGCTTCGCGCGCACGCGCGTCGAGCCGAGCGCGAGATCGACGATCACGCTGTCGCCGAGTTGCTCGAGCAGGTCGACCTGGGCGGGAATGCCGTCGGACCCGATTTCGATCCGCGACGGCTGCACGCCGAGCAGCACGTCGCGCTCGCGGCCGTGATCGACGGCGAGCGAAACGCGATGGCCTTCGATCACGACATCCCGGCCGGCGAGGCGCGCCGGCAGCAGGTTCATCGGCGGGCTGCCGAGGAACGTCGCGACGTCGACGGACGCGGGCTTGCGAAAGACTTCCTCCGGCGTTCCGACCTGCACGACGTTGCCGTCCATGAACACGGCGAGGCGATCGGCGATCGTCATCGCCTCTTCCTGGTCGTGCGTCACGTAGACGGCGGTGACGCCGAGCGCGCGCTGCAGCTTGCGCAACTCGACGCGCGTCTCGAGGCGAAGCTTTGCGTCGAGGTTCGACAGCGGCTCGTCGAGCAGGAACAGCGTCGGCTTGCGCACGATGGCGCGCGCGAGCGCGCACCGCTGCTGTTGCCCGCCCGAAAGCTGCCCGGGCTTGCGTTCGAGCAGGTGCCCGATCTTGACGCGCGCCGCCGACTCGCGCACTGCGCGGTCGAGATCCGCGGACGGTGTTTTCACCATTCGCAGCGGAAACGCGATGTTGTCGTACACGCTCATGTGCGGGTAGAGCGCGTAGCTTTGAAAAACCATCGCGACGTCGCGCTCGCCCGGCTCGCTGCCCGTCACGTCGCGGCCGTCGAGAATCACGCTGCCTTCGTCGTGCGATTCGAGGCCCGCGAGAATGCGCAACGTCGTCGTCTTGCCCGACCCCGACGGTCCGAGCAGCGCGAAGAACTCGCCGGGGCGGATGTCGAGGTCGACGCCTTTCAGCACCGTCAGCGTTCCGTGGCGCTTGACGATGTTGCGGAGCGCCACGCTGCCGGCACGCTCCTTCATCGCCGCCCGCCGCCCTTCACGGCGCCGACGGTGAGTCCCTTCACGATGTGCTTCTGCGCGATCAATCCGAGCAGCATCACGGGTCCCATCGCGACCATCGCACCGGCCGCAAGACTTGCCCAGCGCGTCTGCTCGACGGAAATGAAGTTGAACATCGCGACCGTGACCGGGCGTACGCGGTTGCCGCCCAGCACGACCGCGAACAGGAACTCGTTCCACGCGTTCAGGAAGACGAAGACGATGGTGACCGCGATGCCGCCGCGCACCTGCGGCAGGATCACGTACCACAACGTACGAAGGCGTCCCGCGCGATCGAGCAGCGCCGCTTCCTCCATCTCGCGCGGAATGTCCTCGAAGTACGAGACGAGCAGCCAGATCGCGAACGGCAGCGAGAACGTCAGGTAAATGACGATCAGGCCGACGTACGTGTCGAGCGCGCCGACCTTCTGCAGCACTAGGTAATACGGAATGATGAGCCCGACCGGCGGCAGCATCTGCGTGGCCAGCACGTAGAAACCGGACGTGCGCTTCGCCGGCAGGCCGAGCCGCGCGAGTGCGTAGCCGGCGGGCACCGCGACCAGCAGCGTCAGAAGCGTCGCGCCGAGCGACAGGATGATGCTCGAGACGAGGTTCGGCACGATGCTCGACGCGCCGAACAGCACGTCGCGATAGGCTGCGAGCGACGGTTCGAAGAGAATCTTCGGCGGATAAGCGAGCACGTCGCGTTCGGTCTTGAACGATGTGAGCAGTGCCCACAGCACAGGAAAGCCCCATATCGACAGCAGCATGCCGGCCGACGCGGCCAGTGCGAAGCGACGCGCGAATGCGCGCTTCATCGGCCCCTCCGCATCCGGAACATCAGGAACGAAATGACGAGCGTGATCGCGAGCAGCACGGCGGCGAGCGCGGCGCCGTAGCCCAGGTTGAATTCCGTAAATGACGTCCGGTACGCGTAGAGATTGAGGATCTCGGTCGCGGTTCCCGGTCCGCCGCCGGTCGCGGCGAAGATCGCGGCGAACGCCGACAGCGCGATCATCGTGCGCATGATGACGACGATGACGATCGCCGGCCGCAACAGCGGCAGCGTGATGCGCCGGAAGCGCTGCCATGCATTCGCGCGGTCGATCCGCGCGGCCTCGAACACGTCCGGTGGCAGCGACGCGAGGCTCGCGAGCAGCACGAGAAACGCGAACGGGGTCCACTGCCAGGTGTGGATCGCGATGACCGAGACGAGCGCGAGCTGCGGATCGCCGAGCCACGCGTGGCTGCCGAAGCCGAGCGTGCGCGAGACGAGGTCGACAAGGCCAAAATCGGGCGACAGCAGCAGCGTGCGCCAGAACAAGCCCACGACGACCGGCGCCAGCACGATCGGCAGGATCGCGGCGATGCGCAGCACCGTCTGTCCGCGCGGAATCTGCATGACGAGGAGCGCGAGCGAGAGGCCCAGCACGACCTGCAGCACGACCGTCGTCGACGTGTAGATCAACGTCAGCAGCAGCGAATTCCAGAACCGCGGATCGCCGCCCATCTTTGCGTAGTTCTCGACGCCGGCGAATCCGGAGAGATACGGCATCGTCAGGTCGATCCGCATCAGGCTCGTCCAAAGCAGGTAGACGAGCGGCGCGCTCGTGGTTGCGATCAGCAGCACGAGCGCGGGCGTGAACAGCAGCAGCGCGAAGCGTCGTTCCTGCCGTTGGTAGCGGAAAATCCGAGGCGATGGAGCGGGCGCCGGGGCGGCGGGCCCCGGCGCATTGGCGACAGCGGTCAAAGCACTTCCGCGGCGTGATCGGCGAGACGCGAGCGCTCGCCGCGCTGCAGCGTGATGTGCCCCGAATGCGACCAGCCCTTGAACCGGTCGACGACGTACGTGAGACCCGAACTGCCTTCGGTGAGATACGGCGTGTCGATCTGCGCGATGTTGCCGAGGCAGACCACCTTCGTGCCGGGGCCCGCGCGCGTGATCAGCGTCTTCATCTGCTTCGGCGTCAGGTTCTGCGCCTCGTCGATGATCAGGAACTTGTTGATGAACGTGCGCCCGCGCATGAAGTTCAGGCTCTTGACCTTGATCCGCGAGCGGATCAGGTCGCGCGTCGCCGCGCGGCCCCAGTCGCCGCTTTCGTCGTCCGTCTTGTTCAGCACATCGAGGTTGTCCTCGAGCGCGCCCATCCACGGGTTCATCTTCTCTTCCTCGGTGCCCGGGAGAAAGCCGATGTCCTCGCCGACCGGCACCGTGACGCGCGTCATGATGATCTCCGAGTACACCTTGAACTCGAGCGTCAGCATGAGTCCCGCCGCGAGCGTCAGCAGCGTCTTGCCGGTGCCCGCCTGTCCGAGCAGCGTCACGAAGTCGATGTCGGGATTCATGAGCAGGTTGAGCGCGAAGTTCTGCTCGCGGTTGCGCGCGACGATGCCCCAGACGTTGTTCTTCTGATGCGAGTAGTCCTTGAGCGTCGACAGCATCGCGCTCTTGCCCTCGATCTCCTTGACCACGGCATGGAACGGCGTCTCGCCGGGCTTCTCGAGGTAGAGGAACTCGTTCACGTGCAGCGACGGCACGAGCGGCCCCGTGAGGCGGTAGTACGTGTGGCCGCCCTGTTGCCACGACTCCATTCCCTTGCCGTGGCGGTCCCAGAAATCGGGCGGCAGCTCGCGCGCGCCCGTGTAGAGCAGGTCGGTGTCCTCGAGAACCTTGTCGTTGAAGTAGTCTTCCGCGGCAAGGCCGAGCGCGCGCGCCTTGATCCGCATGTTGATGTCCTTCGACACCAGGATCACGCTGCGCTTCGGCATGTGCCGCGTCAGGTGCATGACGACGGCGATGATCTGGTTGTCGGACTTGGCCGAAGCAAGCGACGCCGGAAGCTCGGTCGCAATCGGCTCGGACTGCAGGAACAGGCGCCCCGTCGCCGCGCCGCTGGATTTCTCGTCGAGCGGAATGCCGCCCGCGATGCCTTCGGCGCCCGGCCCCGCGTAGGAGGTGACGAGCTCGTCCAGGAAGCGCGACGCCTGCCGCGCGTTGCGCGCGACTTCGGTCATCCCCTTCTTGTGCGCGTCAAGCTCCTCGAGGGTCAGGATCGGCAGGTAGATGTCGTGCTCCTCGAAGCGGAACAGGCTCGTCGGATCGTGCATCAGCACGTTCGTATCGAGCACGAAGAGCTTGGATGAGGCGGAAGTGGTTCCGGCGCGAGCCGGTTTGCGGGAGGGCAGCAGATGGAGCGTGGAGGGAGCGGGGCGCAGCTTGCGTTCGACCATGGGCCTCCTGAAGAAACGATCACGAAGACGGCGACCTGCCGTCGTCACGAAACGCCTGTGCAGGCTGCTCCAGACGTTCCAGGGCTAATGTAGGCCCGATCGCCATGGCATACAAGCGCTAGCGGTCGGGCCTTCGGAGCGCCGCGGATTTTGTGGTTCGCACACAACGGGCGCCGTCACAACGTCTTCACGAAATCGAGCACTTCCTGCGCGTGTCCGGGCACCTTCACGCCGCGCCATTCGCGCGCGAGCTTGCCCGACTTGTCGACGACGAAGGTGCTGCGCTCGATGCCTCGCACCTTCTTGCCGTACATGTTCTTCATCTTGATGACGCCGAACTGCGTACACAGCGCCTCGTCGGGATCGGACAGCAGCGGGAACGGAAAGCCCATCTTCGAGCGGAAGTTCTCGTGCGACTTGAGCGAGTCGCGCGAGACGCCGGCGACGACGGCGCCGAGCTTCGCGAACTGCGGATAGAGATCGCGAAACTGCATGCCTTCCGTCGTACAGCCCGGCGTGTTGTCCTTGGGGTAGAAGTACAGCACGACCAGGTGCCCGGCGTGATCCGACAGGCGAAACGTCCCGTCAGTGGACGCTGCCGCGAAATCCTTGACCTTGGCCATCGACATCTCCCAGAAATTCGTCACCCTGCATCAACACGGTTCCGCTGCGCCCTTCGATGACGGCAGGCGCGGTCTCGCAGCGCGGCAGCGACAGCGCCTCGACTTCGTCGCGCATCGCCTGCACCGGACCGAGCGACCAGCCCTGGGCTTTCCAACCGGTGAGGAGCTGATCCAAGACACCGGAGAGCCGCGCGCCCTCGAGCTCGGCGTGCAACGTGAAGACATGCCCGGACGGCGCCGGTTCGCGCGTGCGCGCGAGCAGGTGCGCCGCGACGTTCTCCTCGGTGATGTCGCCGGTGCCGATCAGCTCGTCGAGTGTGGGCAGCGTCGTCGGGAATTGCGGGCAGCGAATGAGCTCGCCGCGCCACACGGGAAGATGCGGCGAGCGGCCGCGACCGTCGGAGCAATAGGCGAATCCGAGCCCCTGGGTCAGGCGCAGCGCATGCACGTTCATCTGCCAGCCGGCGGCGCCGTGCGTCGGCGGCGCCTCCTTGAACACGTCGACGTAGCGATCGCAGGCGCGCTCCATTTCCCGCCGCGTCCAGGCCGCATCGGCGGCGGCGACGCCGTCCTGCCAACGGATGTGATCCCAGCAGTGAATGCCTGTTTCGTGTCCTTCGCCGCGCACGCGGCGCAGGACGTCGCGCGCGCGCCGTCCGATGTCCGGCGCGGGCAGCAGCGTTCCATAGAGGAGCGTTCGCATGCCGTAGTGGCGAACGACCGACGTCCTGCGCACCTTGCCGACGAAACCCTTGCGGAAGACGCGGCGGATCGCGCGGCCCGTGTGGTCGGGCCCGAGCGAGAACAGGAACGTCGCATGGAGTCCGTGCCGCGCGAGGAGCTCGAGGAGCCGCGGCACGCCTTCACGCGTTCCGCGCAGCGTGTCGACGTCGACCTTGAGCGCCAGCCTATTCAACGAGCGCTCGCGCGTCGGCGACGTGTCCCCGGTACGCGTCGAAGATCCGCCGCAGCGCTTCGTCCATGCCAACCTTCGGTGTCCAGTCGAGGTCGGCGCGCGCGTTGTCGATCTTCGGCACGCGGCTTTGCACGTCCTGGTAGCCGCCGCCGTAGTATTCGGCGGCCGTCGTCTCGACGATGCTGACCGCGGCCGCGCTTTCGGCGTATTCGGGATAAGTCGCGGCGAGCGCGAGCATCTTGTGCGCGAGCTCACGGACCGAGTAATCGTTCGCAGGATTGCCGATGTTGTAGATCCTGCCCGTCGCGACGCCGCCGCGATTGTCGATGATCTTCATCAGCGCCGCGATGCCATCGTCGATGTAGGTGAACGTGCGCTTCTGCGTCCCGCCGTCGACGAGCTTGATCGGCTCGCCGCGCACGATGTGGCCGAGGAACTGCGTGATCACGCGCGAGCTGCCTTCCTTCGCCGTGTTGATCGAATCGAGGCCGGCGCCGATCCAGTTGAACGGACGGAACAGCGTGTAGTCGAGCCCGTCCTGCTGACCGTACGCGTGGATCACGCGGTCCATCAGTTGCTTCGCGCACGAATAGATCCAGCGCGGCTTGTTGATCGGCCCGAGGACCAGATCCGAGCGCTCCGGATCGAACTCGGCGTCCGCGCACATGCCGTAGACCTCGGACG
>Ga0070681_10001222_pt1 | contig 22366 bp, 19 predicted proteins | sample KBSC83BmetaG_FD_65650 | JGI IMG/M metagenome (GOLD analysis project Ga0070681, IMG submission 65650) | Corn rhizosphere microbial communities from Kellogg Biological Station, Michigan, USA - KBS C8-3B metaG | ecosystem: Host-associated > Plants > Roots > Rhizosphere | place: USA: Michigan...
TTGTTGATCAGCTCCATGATGATGACGGTCTTGCCGACGCCGGCGCCGCCGAACAGGCCGATCTTGCCGCCGCGCGCATAGGGCGCCAGCAGGTCGACGACCTTGATGCCGGTGACCAGGATCTGCGATTCGGTGGATTGATCCGTGTAGCTCGGCGCCGGCTTGTGGATCGGCGAGGATCTGGCGGCGTTGACGGGCCCGCGCTCGTCGACCGGCTCGCCGACCACATTGATGATGCGACCCAGCGTCTCCGGCCCGACCGGCACGGTGATGGGGGCGCCGGTGTCGATCACCTCGGCGCCGCGCACGAGGCCGTCGGTCGTGTCCATGGCGATGGTGCGCACCGTGTTCTCGCCGAGATGCTGCGCCACTTCGAGCACGAGCGTCTTGCCCTCGTTCTTGCCATGCAGCGCCGTCAGGATCTCGGGCAGGTCGCCGTCGAATTTGACGTCGACCACGGCGCCGATGACCTGGGTGATTTGGCCGACATTGTTCTTCGCCATTTCGGGGACCTTCGTTCTGTTGCCTAGACCGCTTCGGCGCCGGAGATGATCTCGATCAGCTCCTTGGTGATGACGCCTTGGCGGGTGCGGTTGTAGTTGAGGGTGAGCCGGTCGATCATGTCGCCGGCGTTGCGCGTGGCATTGTCCATCGCCGTCATCTGCGCGCCGTAGAAGGAGGCGCTGTTCTCGAGCATCGCCCGGAAGATCTGCACCGCGATGTTGCGCGGCAGCAGTGCCTTCAGGATGTCGGCCTCGTCCGGCTCGTACTCGTAGACGGCATTGCCGATGCCGCTGTCCGCCTTGGCCTGGGCTTCGTCGGCCGGCGGCACCGGGATGAGCTGGCGCCGCGTCACGATCTGGCTGATGGCCGAGCGGAAGCGGGAATAGACGATCGTCGCGACGTCGATATTGCCCGCCATGAACATGGCCAGCACTTCCTGGGCGATCGCGTCGGCGTCGGCGAAGCCGATGCGCTTCTTGCCGGCGAGCTCGACCGAGCCGACGATGAGCTTGCCGTATTCGCGGGCCAGCTGCTCGCGCGCCTTGCGGCCGATGCAGAAGATGCGGACGTTCTTGCCTTGCCGCAGCAGGCCGGCGACGAGCTGGCGCGAATCGCGCATGATCGAGGAGTTGAAGTTGCCGCACAGCCCGCGATCGGCGGCCGCGACGATCACGAGATGGTTCTCGTCCTTGCCGGTGCCGCCGAGCAGCGGCGGCGCGCCGGCGGTGACGCGCGAGGCGAGGCCGGCCAGCAGCCGCTCGAGGCGCTCGGCATAGGGACGCGCCGCGATGGCCGCATCCTGGCTGCGGCGCAGCTTGGCGGCCGCCACCATCTTCATCGCCGAGGTGATCTTCTGCGTGGATTTCACGCTGCGAATGCGCAGCCGCAGATCCTTCAAGCTGGCCATGGCTGGTCCGCCGGCCCCTTAAGCGAAGGTGCTGACGAACTTGTCGAGGAAGGCCGCGAGGTTGGCCTCGGTCTCCTTCGACAGCTCGCGATCGCGGCGGATCGCCTCGACGATGCCGGGCGCCTGCGCCTTGACGTCGGCGCGGAGCTGCTGCTCGAAGCGCACGACATGGTTGGTCGGCACCTTGTCGAGATAGCCGCGCACGCCGGCGAAGATCACCACCACCTGCTCCTCGACGGGCACCGGCTGGTATTGCGGCTGCTTCAGGAGCTCGGTGAGCCGCGCGCCGCGCGCCAGCAGGCGCTGCGTCGAAGGATCGAGATCGCTGGCGAACTGCGAGAAGGCGGCCATCTCGCGATATTGCGCGAGCTCGAGCTTGATCTTGCCGGCGACCTGCTTCATCGCCTTGATCTGCGCCGCCGAGCCGACGCGGCTGACCGAGATGCCGACATTGATGGCCGGCCGGATGCCGCGATAGAAGAGCTCGGTCTCGAGGAAGATCTGGCCGTCGGTGATCGAGATGACGTTGGTCGGGATGTAGGCCGAGACGTCGCCCGCCTGCGTCTCGATGACGGGCAGCGCCGTGAGCGAGCCGAGGCCGTGCTCCTCGTTCATCTTGGCGGCGCGCTCGAGCAGGCGGGAATGGAGATAGAACACGTCGCCGGGATAGGCCTCGCGGCCCGGCGGGCGGCGCAGCAGCAGCGACATCTGGCGATAGGCCACGGCCTGCTTCGACAGGTCGTCATAGATGATGACGGCGTGCATGCCGTTGTCGCGGAAGAACTCGCCCATGGCGCAGCCGGTATAGGGTGCCAGGAACTGCAGCGGCGCCGGCTCGGAGGCCGTCGCGGCGACGACGATGGTGTATTCCATCGCCCCGAAATCCTGCAGCGTCTTCACGATCTGGGCCACGGTCGAGCGCTTCTGGCCGATCGCGACATAGATGCAATAGAGCTTCTTCGATTCGTCGCCGGCGGCGTTGATCGCCTTCTGATTGAGAATGGTGTCGATCGCGACGGCGGTCTTGCCGGTCTGGCGGTCGCCGATGATGAGCTCGCGCTGGCCGCGCCCGATCGGCACCAGCGAATCGATGGCCTTGAGGCCCGTCTGCACCGGCTCATGCACCGATTTGCGCGGGATGATGCCGGGCGCCTTGACCTCGACGCGGGTGCGCTTCACGTCGGTGAGCGGCCCCTTGCCGTCGATCGGATTGCCGAGCGCGTCGACGACGCGCCCGAGCAGGCCCTTGCCGACCGGCGCGTCCACGATGGCGCCGGTGCGCTTGACGGTGTCGCCTTCCTTGATGTCGCGGTCGTTGCCGAAGATGACGACGCCGACATTGTCGGTCTCGAGATTGAGCGCCATGCCGCGCACGCCGTTGGGGAACTCGACCATCTCGCCGGCCTGCACCTTGTCGAGGCCGTAGACGCGCGCGATGCCGTCGCCCACCGACAGCACCTGGCCGACCTCGGCCACCTCGGCAGCGACGCCGAAATTGGCGATCTGCTCCTTAAGGATTGCCGAAATCTCGGCGGCACGGATATCCATCAACCAACCCCTTTCATCGCCATCTCCAGGCGGGTCAATTTTGTCTTCAGCGAATTGTCGACCAGCTTCGAGCCGATGCGCACGACGAGGCCGCCGATGAGCCCGGCATCGACCTTCTGGTCGAGCACGATTTTCTGGGTGCCGAGCGCCTTTTTCAGCGCCTCGGTGACGGCACCGAGCTGGCGCTCGTCGAGGGCGGTGGCCGTGGTCACATGGGCGGTGATCTCGCCGCGTTTGCCGGCCAGGCGATCGAGATAGGCGGCAATGATCTGCGGCAGCGCGAACAGGCGGCGATTTTCGGATATCACGCCGACGAAGCGCTGCACGAGATCGCTCGCCCCGGCCTGCTTGAGCAGCGCCGCCAGCGCCTTGCCCTGCGCCGCACGGCTCACCTGCGGCGAGCGGATCAGGCGGCGCAGATCGTCCGATTCGTCGATCATGCGCCTCAAATCGCGCAGATCCCGCGCGACCTCGTCGAGCTTTCCGGCGGATTCGGCAAGATCGTAGAGGGCCACGGCGTAGCGCTCGGCAAGCCCCGTAAGGCCGGTCGTTTCTGTCGCCACGCGGGAGGATCCTCTTTGCAGGGCGTCGCGCTCTGTTTCGTCGCGAACGCTTGGCGTTGTCCACTCTGCTTTTTTGGTGCGGGACCGCCCGAAAAACCGCGGGCGGCCGCGTAAAGCGGCGCCTTGGTAACATAGACATGTTACCGGCGCAACAGTCGCTTCCGGCCCAGGATTGGCGCCGGTTTCGGCGGTGCTTGACCCCCTCCCGGCAGGCTCGCAAGCTCCTGCCGCAAGGGGCGTGCGGGGAGGGCAAGATGGTCGCGGTGCGGTGCCGGCTCGGGCGGATGATGCTTGGGCTTTCCTTCCTTCTGGCGGGCCTCTCGCCGGCCGGCGCGCAGGCGCCGCTCGCCTCCTATGCCGGCAAGACCATCACCGTCACGATCGGTTTCGGCCCGGGCGGCTCTTACGATTTCTACGGCCACCTCGTGGCGCGCCATCTCGGCCGCTTCCTGCCTGGCCGCCCGACCATGGTGGCCGAGAACATGCCGGGTGCGGGATCCTTCAAGGCCGCCAACTACCTCTTCAACGTGGCGCCCAAGGACGGGACGGCGCTCGGCATCGTGACCCAGACCCTGGCGCTCGAGGAAGCGCTGGGCAGCCCCGGCGTCATGTACCACGCCGCCGACTTCACCTGGATCGGGCGCGCCACCTCGATCGTCGAGATCGAGGTCGCCTGGCACACCGCCAAGGTGAAAGCGATGGCCGACACGCTGCGCCTCGAGACGCCGGTCGCCGGCACCGGCTCGGGCTCGCCCTCGGAGGGCTATCCCAAGCTGCTGAACGCCGTCGCCGGCACCAAATTCAAGGTCATCACCGGCTACACCTCCTCGACCGATGCGCTGCTCGCCGTCGAGCGCGGCGAGGTCGACGGCGCCTCGACCTCGTGGAACACGGTGAAGCGCGAGAAGCGCGACTGGCTGGCCGAAAAGAAGATCGCGATCCTGGTGCAATATACGCTGGAGCGCTCGCCCGATTTGCCCGACGTGCCGGCGGTGGTCGAGCTCGGCCGCACGCCCGAGGACAAGGAGACGCTCGCCTTCTACACATCCAGCGCCGAGGTCGGCCGCTCCTTCCTCGCCCCGCCCGGCCTGCCGCCCGAACGCACGCGGATGCTGCGCGACGGCTTCGACCAGATGCTGAAGGACCCGGCTTTTCTCGCCGACATCGAGAAGACCGGCGTCGAGCTCAATCCGGCCAGCGGCGCCGAGCTCGAAGCGCTGATCAAGAAGACCGCGAGCGCACCGAAAGCGATCATCGAGCGGACGCGCAAAGCACTGGAGGCCGGAAAGTAGGCGCCGCCTCTCGACCGTCACCCTCGCGCTTGTCGCGAGGGTCCACGCCTTTGCCAACAGGAGACGGCCGCTTCAAAGAAAGGCGTGGATGCTCGCAACAAGTGCGAGCATGACGAGCCCTGTTACATGAAAGAGAAGGGATCGATGTCGATCGTCAGCCGCACGCTCGAAGGCAGGCGCAGCGGCCCGAGCCAGGCATGCAGGATGGGCTGCACGGCGCGCTCGCGCGGCGCCTTCAGCAGCAGGCGGCGACGGTGGCGGCCGCGCAACAGGCTCATCGGGGCCGGCGCCGGACCGAGCACCGTCAGACCGGCATCCTGCGGCGCGGCGCGCGCCACGAGGCGGGCGGCGCGATCGACCTCCTCGACATTGCGCCCGGCCAGGATGAGCGCCGCCAGCCGCCCGAAGGGCGGCATGCCGAACAGGCGGCGCTGCTCGGACTCGGCTTCGTAGAAGGCATCGCGATCGGCGGCGACGAGGGCCGCGATCACCGGATGATCGGGTGAAGCAGTCTGCAGCAGCACGCGGCCGCGGCCGGCACGCCCGGCGCGGCCGGCGACCTGATGCAGCAGCTGATAGGTGCGTTCGCCGGCGCGCAGGTCGCCGCCATCCAGGCCGAGATCGCCATCGACCACGCCGACCAGGGCGAGGCCCGGGAAATTGTGGCCCTTGGCCACCATCTGGGTGCCGATCAGGAGATCGATTTCGCGCCCCGCCATGGCGCGCACCAGCGCCGCGGCATCGGCGGCGCCGGTCAGCTGGTCGCTCGCCATGATGGCGCGCCGTGCGTCGGGGAAGAGCAGCGCCGCCTCCTCGGCCAGCCGTTCGACGCCGGGACCGCAGGCGGCGAAGCTGTCCGCCGTGCCGCAGGACGGGCAGCTCTCGGGCAGCCGGCGTCCCTGTCCGCAGTGATGGCAGATGAGGCGCCCGACCAGGCGATGCTCGACCAGCCAGGCCGAGCAGTTGGGGCATTGCATGCGATGGCCGCAGGTCCGGCACAGAGTGAGCGGCGCATAGCCGCGGCGATTGAGGAACAGCATCGCCTGCTCGCCGGCTGCCAAGGTCTCCGACAAGGCAGCGACCAACGGCGGCGACAGGAATCGCTGGCGCGGCGGCGGGTGGCGCCGGAGATCCACGGCGGCGATCTCGGGCAGCGCGGCGCCGTGGCGGTCGGGCAGGGCGAGGCTGGCATAGCGGCCCGACGCGACATTGGCCACGGTTTCCAGCGACGGCGTCGCCGAGGCCAGCACCGCCGGCGCCCCGGCGAGCTGGGCGCGCAGCACCGCCATGTCGCGCGCATGATAGAGCACGCCGTCTTCCTGCTTGAAGGAATGGTCGTGCTCCTCGTCGACGACGATGAGGCCCAGCCGGTCGAGCGGCAGGAACAGCGCCGAGCGCGCACCGACCACGACGGGTGCCAGACCGCGCGCAATGCGCCGCCAGCTGCGTCGCCGCTCGACGGCGCTCAAGCCCGAATGCCAGACCGCCGGCGCGCTGCCGAAGCGCGCGCCGAAGCGGTCGAGCCATTGCGCCGACAGCGCGATCTCGGGCAACAGCACCAGCACCTGGCGTCCGGCGGCGAGACAGGCGGCGATCGCCGCGAAATAGACCTCCGTCTTGCCCGAGCCCGTCACGCCGTCGAGCAGCGTGACCGAGAAGCGCGTCTCCTCGACCTTGCGCACCAGCGCATCGGCGGCCGCCTGCTGCGCCGCCGAGAGAAGCGGCGGCGCATAGGCGAAGACGGACGCCGGCCCAGGAGGAAATTCCGGCAGCGCGATTTGCTCGAGGGCGCCCGCCGCCACCATGCCGCGCAGCAGCGCCATGCCGACGCCGGCTTCGCGCGCGAGATCGGAGGGACGCAAGGCGCGGCCGTCGGCGAGGAGTCCCAGGACGCGCGTCCGACCCGGCGTCTGCTTGAAGTCGGCGGCGAGCGCCGCCGCGCGGCGCAATGCCGGCATCGGCGCCGGCGCGTCGAAGGCGGCGGGCGCGCTCATCGCCATGCGCAGGACGGCACCCGGCGGGCTCATGGTATAGCGGGCGACACGGGCGATGAAGCGGCGCAGCGGTCCGGCGAAGGGCGGCGTGTCGATGCGGTCGGCGACCGGCTTGAGGCGTGCCGACTCGACCGGCGAGTCCGTGAGCGACTCGTCGGCGTCCCACACCACGCCCGGCACGAGCCGGCTGCCGAGCGGTACGCGCACCACCGCGCCCGGCTCGAGCTCGAGCATCTCCGGTACCGCATAATCATAGCAGCCGGCAAGCGGCAACGGCAGCAGAACCGACACGCGTTGCACCGCAGCCGCGCCGTCGGCGGGATGCGTGGATGACGGAGGTGTGACGCTGGCGGCATGCGAGGGCATCGGCTACACTCTTAGCACGAGGCCCGCCCAAGCGCGTATGGCCGCGAGGAGTCGGGGCAACTTCAGCCCAGGGAGTCGGACGGGCGCGATGAAGTTCTTTATCGACACGGCGGACATCGAGGAGATTCGCGAGCTGGCCGAGACCGGCTTGGTCGACGGCGTCACCACCAACCCGTCGCTGGTCGCCAAGACCGGGCGGCGCTTCGTCGACATCGTCTCCGAGATCTGCTCGATCATCGAAGGTCCCGTCTCGGCCGAGGTCACCGCCCTCGATCATCGCGGCATGCTCGCCGAAGGCCGCTACCTCGCGAAGATCGCGCCCAACGTCGTGATCAAAGTGCCGCTGACGCGCGACGGCCTGCGCACCTGCCGCGTGCTGTCCGACGCCGGTACCAAGGTCAATGTCACGCTGTGCTTCTCGGCGGCGCAGGCGATCCTCGCCGCCAAGGCGGGCGCCAGCTACATCTCGCCCTTCGTCGGGCGGCTCGACGATGTCGGGTCGGACGGCATGGCGCTGATCGCCGAGATCTGCGAGATCTACGGCCAATATCCCGATTTCACGACCGAGGTGCTGGTCGCCAGCGTGCGGCATCCGATCCATGTCGTGCAGGCGGCCAAGCTTGGCGCCGACGTCGCGACCATTCCGCCCAAGGTGCTGCATCAGATGTTCGCGCATCCTCTGACCGACAAGGGTCTCGCCGCCTTCCTCGAGGATTGGCGCAAGACCGGTCAGACCGTGCTGGCCGAATAGCATGGCGCAGCACCCTCCCGAGAAGCCGAAACCCGCTCCGGCCAAGCCGGCGCAGAAGACGGCGCGCGCTGCCGAGAAGCCGCAAGAGAAAGCCGAGGCCGCGCGCGAGCTCGAGCCGACCGAGGTCGCGGCCTATCTCCGGCGTCATCCCGATTTCCTCGCCAGCCGCCCCGACCTCGTCACGGTGCTGGCGCCGCCCGAGCGCGACCTGGGCGACGGCGTCGTCGACATGCAGCGCTTCATGGTCGAGCGGCTGCGCGCCGACGTCGCGCGCCTCAAGCTGGTGCAGCGCAAGCTCATCTCGACCAGCCGCAATAATCTGACGAGCCAGGGCCGCGTTCATGCCGCCGTGCTGGCGCTGCTCGGCGCCACCAGCTTCGAGCATCTCATCACGGTCATCACCGACGAGCTGACCATGCTGCTCGACATCGATGCGGTCGGTCTCTGCGTCGAATCGAGCCAGCACGGTGCGGGCCAGCTGCCGAGCAACACGGCCGGCGTGCAGATGCTGGAGCCGGGCTCGGCCGACGAGCTCCTCGGCAATACGCATGTGCTGCTGCGCTCCGACGTGATCGGCGATCCGGCGCTGTTCGGACCGCAGGCCTCGTCGCTCGTGCGCTCGGACGCGCTGGTGCGGTTGAAAGTTTCGCGCCATGCGCCGGCCGGCCTGCTCGCGCTCGGCGCGCGGCGTCCCGGCGTATTCCATCCCGGCCAGGGTACCGAGCTCCTGGTATTCCTCGGCCAGGTGATCGAGCACCTCATCCGCGCATGGCTCGATCTGGAGGAGTAGCTGCGCCGCAGCTACGGACCAGGCCGTCACAGGCAGCGCCGCTGCCCGTGCTGCATTTTCCCGGAGACGCGCGCATCGCCGCGGCGGCGCAGGCCTGGCTCGCGGCACTCGCCGGCGAGCGCCGCGCTTCGCGCCACACGGTCGATGCCTATGGCCGCGACCTGCAATCCTTTCTTCTGTTTCTCGCCGAGCATGGCGGCGGGCCGCCGAGTCTCGAGGCGATCGCCGGCCTCAAGCCCGCCGACTTCCGCGCCTATCTCGCGGCGCGCATCAATGACGGCCTGGCCGCGAGCTCGACGGCCCGCGCGCTCTCCGCCTTGCGCGGCTTCGTCCGCTATCTCGCGCGCGAAGGGCTGGCGGAGAATGCCGCGATCACGCTGGTGCGCACGCCGCGCGCCGCGAAGCCGGTGCCGAAGGCGCTGACCCCGGACGAAGCGGCGGAGAGTCTCGACGCCGCCCTGACACTGCAGCACAAGCCCTGGATGGGCGCGCGCGACCTCGCGCTGTTCACGCTGCTCTATGGCTGCGGCTTGCGCCTCGGCGAGGCGCTGGGCCTCATGCGCGGGCAAGCGCCCGAGGGCGATGCGCTGGTGGTCACCGGCAAGGGCAACAAGCAGCGCACCGTGCCGGTGCTGCCGGCCGTCATCGAGGCGATCACGGCCTATCTCGCCTGCTGCCCGTTCAAGCTCGGACCGAAAGAGCCCTTGTTCGTCGGCGCGCGCGGCGGTGCCCTCAATCCCGGCGTCGTGCAGCGCCAGATGCGGCGGCTGCGGGCGCTGCTGGGATTGCCCGACAGCGCCACGCCCCATGCGCTGCGCCATTCCTTCGCGACGCATCTGCTCGGCGCCGGCGGCGATCTGCGCTCGATCCAGGAGCTGCTCGGCCACGCCTCGTTGTCGACCACCCAGCGCTACACCGCAGTCGACGCGACCCATCTCGCCGCCGTCCATCGCGCGGCGCATCCGCGCGCACGGACCCGGTAGAGCGCATTCGCCGCCTGCGCGATCGCTAAGGCTCCATTCCCTTGGCTTTGATCACCGAGATCGCCCTCGGTGACTCCAGAAAATCGACGAATCGCGCCGCCGCTTCCTGTTGGCGGCCGGCGACCACGATGCCGGCGGCAATCGGGATGCCGCTATCCAGGTCGGGCGGCAGCTTGCCGACGAGATCGACGCCGGCCTTGGCAAAATGCACATCGCCGGTCTGGGCCGCACCGAGCGCGGCGCCGCCTTTCGCCACGAGAGCGGCGACAGCGCCGCCGGTTGCCGAAAGAACCGTCTTCGCCTTGACCTCGGGCAGGATGCCGAGACGCGCGACGGCGCGGCTGAACAGGATGCCGGAGAGGCCGCCCTTGTCCGGATCGGTATAGCTGATCGAGGGAGCGGCGAGCAGTGCTGCCTTCAGCGCTGGCGCCGTGGCGATGTCCGGCTTCGTCGCGCCGGCGCGCACCACCAGCAGGATTGCGGAATGAGCGATATCGGTGACGGCGCCGAGCTTGCCCTGCGTCGCGAGATCCTCGATCTGGGCGCGCGGCAGGATCACGAGATCGACCGCTTCGCCGCGCGCGACGCGCGCCTGCGCGGCCAGAACCGGACCGTAGGCGAGGAGGAGCTTATCACCGCTCGCCTTCTCGAAATCGGCTGCGAGCGTGTCGAGAATGGGCCGCATATTGCCGGCGGCGAGCGCCGCGATCTCCGCCGCATGGAGCGGTGCGGAGATCAGGAGTGCCGCAATCGCTGCGGCCAATCCAAAAACTCGCTCTCTCCCCGAAGAGGGTCCCAAGGGGGAGAGGGAGCTTTTCATATCAGTCGAAATCCTCGGCCAGGGCGGCGCGGCTGGCCTCGGACAAGAGCGCCATATGGGAATATTCGGGATGGGCGAAGCCCAGCACCACTTCCGTCCCCGGCCGGCGGAAGAGATCCTTCTGCCCGGCCGTGAAGGCGAAATGGATGAACTGCACCGAGGAGGCCTTGCCCTCGGCGGTGGTGCGGTCGAGATCCTCTTCCGATTGGCCCGGAATGGTCTCGCCGCCGACGCGCAGAAAGGCGCTTTCCTCGACGCCGCCGAGCTTGCCGAGCATCGCCTTGCGGCGGTCGGGATCGTCGATCTCGAACATCACCGTCGCGACCAGCTCGGCACCCTTGGGGATGAGGGGATTGTAGGCTTCGAGCTCGCCCGCGAGCTGCGCCTCGCCGCCCTTCTCGATATAGAGCATCTCGTGGACCTGCAGCCACATGGTTTCGAAATTCTCGAAATGGACCGTGGCATAGGGACCGACCGCGACGCGGCGCAGCTGCTTGCGTGCGACGATCTCCTTGCGGCGTTCGGCGCGGATCTTCGCATATTCGGTGACCGGCATGATGTCGGCGCGGGTGATCTCATGCTTCATTTGTGCAACCCATAAGCTTCGGCGAAGAGCTCGATCGGATGCGGCGCCGCGCGGCGCCGGCCCGCCTCGCCTTCGAGCTTCTGCATGCCTTGCGCGATATGCATGCCGGCAAGTGGGCATTCGGAGGCGATGTGCGCCTTGGCCTGCTCGAGGGCGGTGCGCGCGACGGGCCGGCCGACCTTCAGCGCGACCTCGAAATTCTCCTTCATCACGCCCCACGAGCCGCCATGGCCGGAGCAGCGCTCGATGACGGCAACCTCCGAATCCGGGATGAGGCGCAGCATCTCGGCCGCCTTCTGTCCCATATTCTGCGCCCGCGCATGGCAGGCCATGTGCAGCGTGACGCCGCCCGGCAGAGCCCCGAGCCCCGGCGCCAGGCCGTTGCGCTTGGCGAGGTCGACGACATATTCCGCGATGTCGAAGGTCGATTTGGCGAGCTTCTCGCTGCGCGCATCGGCGGGCAGCACCAGCGGCCATTCGAATTTCAGCATGAGGGCGCAGGACGGCACCAGGGCGATGACGTCGTAGCCCTTGTCGATCCAGGCTTCCAGCGCCGCCGAGACCTTGCGCGCCTTGGCCGCGACCGATTCGAGATCGCCCTGCTCGAGCTGCGGCATGCCGCAGCAGGATGGGTAGAGAATTTCGGTCGCGACGCCGTTATGCGCGAGCACGCGCCGCGTCGCCTCGCCGATCGAAGGATTGTTGTAATTGACGAAGCAGGTCGCATAGAGCACCGCCTTGCGCCCGAAGCCGGGGGCCGCCTCGTTGACGGCGAGCGGCTCCTGGCGCGCGCGCACGGCCAGGGTGCGGCCGTGATATTTGGGGAGTGCCGCCTCGCGATGAATGTCGGCGAGCTTCTCCATGATGGGCCGCGTCAGATGATTGCTCTCGCGCGTCGCCCAGTTGGCGAGCGGGGCGACCATCGAGGCCAGCGTGCCGTTGCGGTCGGTCTCCGTCACCTGCTCGGTCGCGAAGGAGGTCTTGCCCTTGGCGTGGTCGACGGCGCGGTAGCGCAGCAGGAGATGAGGAAAATCGACATTGAAGGCGTGCGGCGGCACGTAGGGACACTTGGTCATGAAGCACATGTCGCACAGCGTGCAGGCATCCACGACCGGCTTGAAATCCTCCGACTTCACCGAATCCAGCTCGCCCGTCTCGGAATTGTCGATGAGGTCGAACAGGCGCGGGAAGCTGTCGCACAGGTTGAAGCAGCGGCGGCAGCCGTGGCAGATGTCGAAGACGCGGCGCAGCTCGGCATCGAGCTTCGCCGCGTCGTAGAAATCGGGATCTTCCCAGGCGATAGGATGACGCACGGGCGCGTCGAGGCTGCCTTCCCGCATCACGCTTCTCCAGATCGTCGTCCGTCCCCTCGCCCGAAAACTGGTCCCGGGCGAGGGAACGAAAGTCTTACGCCATCGTGTCGAGGGCCTTCTGGAAGCGCCCGGCATGCGACTTCTCGGCCTTGGCCAGAGTCTCGAACCAGTCGGCGATCTCGGCGAAACCTTCGTCGCGCGCGGTGCGCGCCATGCCCGGATACATGTCGGTGTATTCGTGCGTCTCGCCGGCGATCGCTGCCTTGAGATTGAGGTTTGTCGGGCCGATCGGCTGGCCGGTGGCCGGGTCGCCGACCGCCTCGAGGAATTCGAGATGGCCGTGCGCATGGCCGGTCTCGCCTTCGGCGGTCGAGCGGAACACCGACGCCACGTCATTGTAGCCTTCGACATCGGCCTTCTGGGCGAAGTAGAGGTAGCGGCGGTTCGCCTGCGATTCGCCGGCGAATGCGGCTTTGAGGTTTCCCTCGGTCTTGGAATTCTTCAAGGACGCCATATCGCTTCTCCCGTGTTTTTTGGATGGGCCCGGCCAGGACGCCGCCGGCCCTGGCGCATGGTCTAGCAACCGCGACTGCTGGCGTCAATAGATTAGAATTGCTCTAATGTAGCGTGACCGCGGCGGCGCGGCGGCCGTCAGGCGCGCTGACGCCCGCGCAGGCGGACGATGACCTCGACGCGGTCGATCTCGGTGCCGGCCGGCGCCGGCGGCAGGCGCGAGACGGCGACCTCGGTCCCCGAGAAATCGACGAGCTCGCCCGTCTCCACCATGAAGAAATGATGGTGGTCATGGGTATTGGTGTCGAAATAGGACCGCCCCGCCTCGACCACGACCTCGCGCAGCAAGCCGGCCTCGGTGAATTGGTGGAGCGTGTTGTAGATGGTGGCGAGCGACACGGCGACGCGTGCCTTCTGCGCCTCGGCCTGCAGCTGCTCGGCCGTGATATGGCGAGGGCCGCGGGCAAACAGCAGCTTGGCGAGCGCCAGGCGCTGGCGGGTGGGGCGCAAGCCCGCGGCCCGCAGGCGCTCCGCTGGGTCGCCGCCAAGCACGGGCTCGACCTTGGCTCGATCGCTCGAGGTCATGCTGGAAATATAGGTGAGGATCGCAAGGTTGCAACCTCGCGCTGCCGGCCGCCCAGCGGCGCGAGGCGCAACCAAAGGCGGAATACGGCGGCAGCCCCGTCGGCGCTTCGTTTTTTGGCGCTTCGCGCGCCCGCCGCCGGCCGGCCAGTCCCTCGCGCTCGCGTCGCTCGCTGCCGGGACGCCGGACGCCGTCTCACTCGCCCGTCTGCAGCCGCTCGACGAGCTGCTGTACGGTCGGGACGAAGCCGTTGCGGTAAAAGGGGTCGCTGGCGAAGCGGTAGGCATTGTGCCCGGCGAACATCAGCTGATGCTCGATATCGTCCGAATGGCTGATCGCCTGCAGCGTCTTCTGGATGCAGAAGGAGCGCGGATCGGGCGGCTTGCCGGTCGAGCCGCCCTCGCCCTGGGCCCAGTTGGAGAACAGGCAGGCCGAGAGGCAGCCCATGCATTCGATCTGGTCGGTGCGGATCTCGCGGCTTTTCTCGGGCGAGACGAAGATGAGCGTCGATTCGGGCGTGCGCATCGCGTCGGTATAGCCTTCCGACATCCAGCGCTCGGCGCAGTCCTTGTCGGCGGAGGTGACATAGACCGGCCGCTTGCGGGCGCCGATCAGCAGCACCGTGTCGTGCTCGCCATGCGCCTGCGTGGTGTAGGCGATCTGGCGCTCCGAGCGGCCCTGCAGCTCGCGCAGGAAGGGATTGGTCACCGCCGAAGAATAGAAGCCGGTCGGGCTGAAGCGATTGAGATAGACGTCGCCTTCCTTCAGCTCGAGCAGGCGCTGCTTCCAGCGGTCGGAGATCGGGCTTTCCTTGGTCAGCAGCGGCCGCGTGCCGAACTGGAAGGCGACGGGGCCGAGCTCGGGATTGTCGATCCAGTCGCTCCATTCGTCGAGCCGCCACACACCGCCCGCCATGACGATCGGAATGTTGTCGAGGCCGGATTCGCGCATAGTCTGACGCAGCTGCGTGACGCGCGGCAGCGGCGGCTCGGGCGCTTGCGGATTTTCGACATTGCTCAAGCCGTTATGACCGCCGGCGAGCCAGGGATCCTCATAGACGACGGCGCCGAGCCAATCGGGAAAGCGGTGATAGGCGCGCTTCCACAGCGCGCGGAAGGCACGCGCCGAGGAGACGATCGGATAATAGAAGACCTGATAGCGGGCGCAGATCTCGGCGATCTTGTAGGGCATGCCGGCGCCGCAAGTGACGCCGTGGATGAGGCCTTTGGCGCCTTCGAGCACGCCGTGCAGGATGGTCTCGGCGGCGGCCATCTCCCACAGCACGTTCATGTGAATGCGGCCCTGGCCGCAGGCGACCTCGTAGGCCTTGCGCGCCTGCGCGATGCCGCCCTGGACCGAATAGGCGATCAGCTCCTGATGCCGTTCGCGGCGCGTCCTGCCGTGATAGACCATCGGGATGAGCACGTCGCAGTCGTCGTAGGAATCGGCATTGACGCCGGAGAAGGTGCCGACCCCGCCGCATTTCGCCCAGGCGCCCGAGCTCTCGCCGTTCGATACGGAGATGCCCTTGCCGCCTTCGACCAGCGGCAGGACCTCGCGGCCCGAGATCAGGATCGGGTTCAACGCCTTCAACGCGGCAACTCCTTCGCCCCGGGCCGGCCATCCGGCATGGGGGTCCGCTCTATATATTGGACCCCGGCCGCCAAGGCGAGCGTGGCTTCACGCCGCGATGGCGACCCGGTCGGGCCGGTCGGTGAAGATCGCCGCCGCCCCGGCCCCGTGCACCCGGCGCGCCTCCTCGGGATCGTTCACCGTATAGAGCAGGAGCAGCAGGCCGGATTCCCTGGCCGCGGCAAAGAATTCAGGCGCGAGCTTGGCATGGGCCAGATGCAGGCTGGCGCAGCCGAGCGCGCTGGCCCGCTCTTGCCAGCCTTCCTCGAGCCCTTCCGCGAGATAGCCAAGCAGCAGCTCGGGATCGGCTTTGCGGAGCGCCGCCAGCGCCAGCCGATCGAAGCTGGAGACCAGCGGCGGCGGCAGTTGGCGGGGCCAGTGACGGCGCAGCGTCGCGACGACCGCCTGCGCCGTCGCCTCGGCCCGGCCGGGCTCCGCCTTGATCTCGAGATTGGCGCCGAGGCCGCAGCGGCCGAGCTCGTCGATCGCCTCGGCGAGGCTCGGCACCCGTTGGCCGAGAAAGCGCGGCGCGAACCAGGCGCCGGCATCGAGCTGGGCGAGGTCGCACCAATCCCTGTCGGCGATGGCGCCTTCGCCGTCGGTCGTGCGCTCGAGCCGCGCATCGTGCAGCAGCACCGGAACGCCGTCGCGCGTCAGCGCGATATCGAGCTCGACCCAGCGCGCGCCGGCCGCCGCCGCGGCGCGAATGGCGGCGATCGTGTTCTCCGGCGCGAGGCCGGCCGCGCCGCGGTGGCCGATGACGGCAGGCGGATTGAAGCTCGGCGGCGGCATCGCACCTCCCGGGCTGCGATGGTTTGTTGACGGATGGATACCATGCAAGAGCATGGCCAAGAGAAAGGCGGGCGCGGCATGCCGCGCCCGCCTCGATCATGCCACGGGAGAGCGCCCGTTTTTTGGGCGCTCTGCTGCTCCGCTACTCGCCGGAAACGGCGCGCTGCTCGCCGGCCCGCTCGCGGTCGCGCTGTGCCTTCATCTCCTCGGTGATGTCGGCGCCGGTCTGCTGATCGACGACCTTCATCGACAGCTTGATCTTGCCGCGATCGTCGAAGCCGAGGACCTTCACCTTGACCTCGTCGCCGAGATTCACCACGTCCGAGACCTTGGCGACGCGGCGCGGCGCCAGCTCCGAGATGTGCACGAGCCCGTCGCGGCTGCCGAGGAAGTTCACGAAGGCGCCGAAATCGACCACCTTCACGACCTTGCCGGTGTAGATCACGCCGACCTCGGGCTCGGCGACGATGCCCTTGATCCAGTCGATCGCCGCCTGGCTCGCCTTGGAGTCGGCGCTCGCCACCTTGATCGTGCCGTCATCCTCGATGTCGATCTTGGCGCCGGTCGTCTCGGTGATCTCGCGGATGACCTTGCCGCCCGAGCCGATGACCTCGCGGATCTTGTCCTTCGGGATGGTGATGACGGTGATGCGGGGCGCGTTCTCGCTCACCTGGCCGCGCGCCGAGGTCAGCGCCTTGGCCATCTCGCCGAGAATGTGCAGGCGGCCGCCCTTCGCCTGGGCGAGCGCCACCTTCATGATCGCCTCGGTGATCGAGGTGATCTTGATGTCCATCTGCAGCGAGGTGACGCCGACGTCCGATCCCGCGACCTTGAAATCCATGTCGCCGAGATGGTCCTCGTCGCCGAGGATGTCGGAGAGCACCGCGTAGCGCTCGCCTTCCTTGATGAGGCCCATGGCGATGCCGGCCACGGGGCGCGTCAGCGGCACGCCGGCATCCATCAGCGACAGCGAGCTGCCGCACACGGTCGCCATGGAGGAGGAGCCGTTCGACTCGGTGATCTCCGACACGACGCGGATCGTGTAGGGGAACTTCTCCTTGGTCGGCAGCACCGGCCGCACCGCGCGCCAGGCGAGCTTGCCGTGGCCGATCTCGCGCCGGCCCGGCGAACCCATGCGGCCCGCTTCGCCGACCGAGTAGGGCGGGAAATTGTAGTGCAGCAGGAAATGCTCGCGATACTCGCCCTCGAGCGCGTCGATGATCTGCTCGTCCTGGCCGGTGCCGAGCGTCGCCACCACCATCGCCTGGGTCTCGCCGCGGGTGAACAGCGCCGAGCCGTGGGCGCGCGGCAGGACGCCGACCTCGGCCAGGATCGGACGCACGGTCACGAGATCGCGGCCGTCGATGCGATGGCCGGTATCGAGGATGTTGCCGCGCACGATATCGGCCTCGAGCCCCTTGAACTCGGCGACGGAGATCTCGGTGGGCATGCCTTCCTCGGTGAGCTGCGCCACCAGCTCCTTCTTGATCGCGCCGATCTTCTCGTAGCGCTGCTGCTTCACGACCTCCTTGTAGGCCTCGCGCAGGCGCGGACCGGCGCGCTCGGCAAGCAGCCGCTTGACCGTCTCGACGTTGGAATCGGCGGCCGGCATGTCCCAGGGTTCCTTGGCGCAGGCCTCGGCCAGCTCGATGATCGCCTGGATGACCGGCTGGAAGCCGCGATGGCCGAACATGACGGCCTCGAGCATGGTCTCCTCGGGCAGCTCCTTGGCTTCCGATTCGACCATCAGCACGCCTTCGGTGGTGCCGGCAACGACGAGATCGAGCTGCCACTTCTCCTCATCCCCGAGCTTCGGGTTGAGCACGAACTGGCCGTCGATATAGCCGACGCGCGCCGCGGCGATCGGGCCGAGGAAAGGCACGCCCGACAGCGTCAGCGCCGCCGAGGAGCCGACCATGGCGACGATGTCGGGATCATTCTCGAGATCGTGGCTGAGCACGGTGCAGATGATCTGCGTCTCGTTCTTGAAGCCGTGCGCGAACAGCGGCCGGATCGGCCGGTCGATCAGGCGCGAGGTGAGCGTCTCCTTCTCGGTCGGGCGTCCCTCGCGCTTGAAGAAGCCGCCCGGGATCTTGCCCGCGGCGAAGGTCTTCTCCTGGTAATTCACGGTCAGCGGGAAGAAATCGATCCCCACCTTCGGCTGCTTGTTGAACACGACCGTGCACAGCACGGCGGTGTCGCCATAGGTCGCGAGAACGGCGCCATCCGCCTGACGAGCGATGCGGCCGGTCTCGAGCACCAGCTTGCGGCCGCCCCACATCAATTCCTTTTTGAAAACGTTGAACATGGTTTCTTCCTTCCACCAGCATACAAGGGCTTCCAGGGTCGGCGGGCTGCAAGCCAAGAAGCGCCCGTTCGGTGGGCCCGGATGCCCGCCGAGAATGATGTGCCTGAAACGATGAGAGGCCCGGTCGCGGACGCGACGGGCCCTATCGCAGGCTTACCCCAATCCGGGCTGGGGACGCGTGGGTGGTTCCGTCCGTCAACGACGAAGACCAAGGCGCTGGATCAGATATTCGTAGCGATCCGAATCCTTGCGCTTGAGATAGTCGAGCAGGCGACGGCGCTGGCCGACCATGACCAGCAGGCCGCGGCGCGAATGGAAATCTTTCTTGTGGTCGGCGAGATGGTCGGTGAGATTCTTGATGCGCTCGCTCAGGATCGCGACCTGCACCTCGGGCGAGCCCGTGTCGCCCTCTTTCTGGGCGAATTGCTCGATGAGCCCCTGCTTCCGCTCGGCGGTAATCGACATCGTCAGCTCCTTGTCTAAAGATTGAACACGCGCAGCGGACGGAGCTCTCCGCCTTCGCCCGACCGGTCGATGCGCGCCAGGGCGATGGCATCATCGCCGCTGGTGCACAGGACCGTGCCGGGACGAAGGGAGTCGATCGCGGCCACCCGGGCGAGCCCGAGGGAAATCGATCGACCGGTTCGGATCAGCTCTGCCTCGCCTGCCGTCACGGCCACCGCCGGGATGTCGTCCAGCGCGGTCAGGATCGGCAGCAAGCGCTCTAAAACGGCCGCACTATGCCCAAGAGCCTCCAGCGAATCCAGCGGAATCGCTTGGCTTTCCGTGAAGCGGCCGACCCGGGTCCGGCGCAGGCTGGCGACATGGCCGAACGAGCCCAAAGCTTGGCCGAGATCGCGGGCGAGGCTGCGCACATAGGTGCCTTTGCCGCAATCCAACGCGAATTCGGCATGGTCGGGGTCGGGACAGGCGAGGAGGAGCAGCCGTTCGATCTCGACCAGGCGGGGGGCGAGATCCGGCACCACGCCGCGCCGGGCCAGCTGGTAGGCGCGCGCCCCCTCGAGCTTGAGGGCGGAAAAGGCGGGCGGCAGCTGGGCGATGGCGCCGGTGAAGCGCGGCAGCGCCGCCAGGATCTCGGGTGCGCTCGGGCGCACGCCGCTCTCCCCGGTGACGGTGCCGGCGGCATCGTCGGTCGCGGTGCCGACGCCCCAGCGCACGGTGAAGCGGTAGGATTTGCGCCCGTCCATGACCAGTGCCACCGTCTTGGTCGCCTCGCCGAAGGCGAGCGGCAGCACGCCGCTGGCGAGCGGATCCAAGGTCCCGGCATGGCCGAGCTTGGCGGCGTCGAACAGCCGCTTCACCCGGCCGACGACGGCGGCCGAGCTCGGACCGGACGGCTTGTCGAGGATGAGCCAGCCATGGATCGGCCGGCCCTTACGCTGCCTCGCCATCGTCCTCGTCTTCGAGATCCCGCGTCACGGCCGGATCTTTGAGCAGGCTGTCGATGCGCGTCGCCTGCTCGAAGGTGCGGTCCGCCTCGAAGCGCAGGCTGGGCGTCACGCGCAGCACCGCCTGGTGCGCGAGCTCGCGCCGCAGGAAAGGTGCGGCGCGTTTCAGCGCCTTCACCAGCCCCGCCGCATCGCCGCCGCCGAAGCGCGTGACGAACACCGTCGCCGCCTTCAGATCCGGGCTGACGCGCACCTCGGTCACCGTCACCTGCGCCTCGGCGAGGTCGGGATCGCGCAGCTCGCCGCGCCCGAGGATCTCCGCCAGCGCATGCCGGATCTCCTCGCCCACCTTCAGCTGCCTCTGTGTCGGCGCACCCCCGCGCGAGCGAGTCATGACGTCCCCGGCCTTCCAAGATCGTCATGCCCGGGCTTGACCCGGGCATCCACGCCTTGTCGATCCGCCGCAAGACGTGGATGGCCGGGTCAAGCCCGGCCATGACGGTTGATTTTAGATGCTCCGTGTCCTCCGTGGAGAATTTGCGGAGCCGGCTACCTAGAGCGTGCGGGCTTCCTCGACGATCTCGAAACATTCGATCTGATCGCCGACCTTGATGTCGCTGTAGTTCTCGAAGGCCATGCCGCATTCGAAGCCCTGCTTGACCTCGCGCACCTCCTCCTTGACCCGGCGCAGCGTCTTCAGCGTGCCTTCGTGGATCACGACATTGTCGCGCAAGAGACGCACCTTGGAGCCGCGGCGGACCATCCCTTCGGTCACCATGCAGCCGGCCACCCTGCCGACCTTGGTGATATCGAACACTTGGCGGATGTCGGCATAGCCCAGGAAGTTCTCGCGCACGCTCGGCGAGAGCATGCCGGAAAGCGCCGCCTTCACGTCATCGACGACATTGTAGATGACCGAGTAGTAGCGGATATCGACGCCGTCGCGCCGCGCCAGCTCGCGCGCCTGGGCATTGGCGCGGACGTTGAAGGCGATGATGAGCGCGCTCGACGCCTTGGCCAGCGTCACGTCGGATTCCGACACGCCGCCGACGCCCGAGAACAGGATCCGCGCGCTGACCTCCTCGGTCCCCATGCGGCCGAGCACGGCGAGAATGGCTTCCAGGCTGCCCTGCACGTCGGTCTTGACGACGACCGGGAATTCCTTGGCGGTGCCGGCCGCGATCTTGCTCAGCATCTGCTCGACCGTGCCGCGGGCGCCGGCCTTGTGGTCGGCCTCGCGCTTGCGGCGCTGGCGGAAGTCGCTGACCTCGCGGGCGCGGCCTTCATTCTCGACCACCGAGAAATCGTCGCCGGCGCCGGGTGTGCCCTGCAGGCCCAGCACCTCGACCGGCACCGCGGGACCGGCCGATGTGATCTGCTGGCCGCGATCGTCGACCAGCGCGCGTACGCGGCCCCATTCGCCGCCGGCGACGAAAATGTCGCCGGTCTTCAAGGTGCCGCGCTTGATCAGCACGGTCGCGACCGGGCCGCGACCGCGATCGAGCTTGGCCTCGATGACCACGCCTTCGGCGAAGCGGTTGGGATTGGCCTTGAGATCGAGCAGCTCGGCCTGCAGCACGATCGCCTCGGCGAGACGATCGAGCCCCTGCCGTGTCTTGGCCGACACCTCGACCGCCAGCACGTCGCCGCCCAGCTCCTCGACCACGAGGCCGTGCTGCAGCAGCTCGGTGCGCACGCGCTGCGGATTGGCGTCGGGCTTGTCGACCTTGTTGATGGCGACGATGAGCGGCGCCTCGGCCGCCTTGGCGTGCTGAATCGCCTCGACCGTCTGCGGCATGATGCCGTCGTCGGCGGCGACCACCAGCACGACGATGTCGGTGACATTGGCGCCGCGGGCGCGCATCTCGGTGAAGGCCTCGTGGCCGGGCGTGTCGATGAAGGTGATCTTGGCGCCCGAGTCGAGCGTCACCTGATAGGCGCCGATATGCTGGGTGATGCCACCCGCCTCGTGCGCCGCGACGTCGGTCGAGCGCAGCGCGTCGAGCAGCGAGGTCTTGCCATGGTCGACATGGCCCATGATGGTGACGACCGGCGGCCGCGTCTCGAGATGCGCGTCCTCGTCGGCATCGCCCTTGAGGCCGATCTCGACGGCGGCCTCGCTGGCCCGCTTCACCGTATGGCCGAACTCCTGGACGATCAGCTCGGCCGTATCGCTGTCGATCACCTCGTTGATCGTCGCCATGACACCCATGCGCATCAGCGCCTTGATCACCTCGCCGCCGCGCTCGGCCATGCGGGCCGCAAGATCCTGCACGGTGATCGTGTCGGGAATGACCACTTCGCGGAGGACCTTTTCCTGGCCACGGGTCTGCATGCGCAGCCGCTCGCGCTCGCGCGCCCGGCGTACCGAAGCGAGGCTGCGCGTGCGCTCGCTGTCCTCGTCGCCGAGCGCCTGCGTCACCGTCATCTTGGCGCCCATGCGGCGGCGCGGCTCGTTGCGCTTGACCGGCGCCGGACGCTTGGGAATGACCTGGCCGGGCCGGCGGCGGGCGACCTCCTCCTCTTCCTCCTCGCGTTGCGGCGCGCCCTTGGCCTTTTGCGCGGCGAGCTCGGCGGCGGTGGCAATGCGGGCCGGTCCTTGCGTGTCGCGGATCACCGGCGGGGCATGCGGCTGCGGCGCTTGCCCGGCCGCGCCCGACGCCTCGTCGCCCGGCGCCGCGTCGGCGTCGCGGCGCGCTTCCGCTTCCTCCT
>Ga0070681_10001224_pt1 | contig 22324 bp, 21 predicted proteins | sample KBSC83BmetaG_FD_65650 | JGI IMG/M metagenome (GOLD analysis project Ga0070681, IMG submission 65650) | Corn rhizosphere microbial communities from Kellogg Biological Station, Michigan, USA - KBS C8-3B metaG | ecosystem: Host-associated > Plants > Roots > Rhizosphere | place: USA: Michigan...
AACATAACGTGGCGGCAAGAGGTAGGCGGGTCGAGCATCGAGGCCTCGAAAATAGCCGGCCACAGCACGGTCCGGATGACCGAGGAATACACGAAGATCCAACTTACTCGGCAGGAAGAACTCACACGCCGAATTCAGGAGCGGCTGGCAAGTGCGAACCAGAAGCTCTCCGGCGAACACGGGGCCGACGACGAGCCCCCATCATCTCCTTCCGCGAAGTTCGCCGAACTGGATAGCGACACAGCCTGTCCCCAGACCGTCCACTAGCGCCTGCTTAGCGACTTCCTCCACTCTCGTATTTTTCAAATGGCAACGCATCGACAATTGTAGATGCCCGATTTTGGGAAGCCTGGAGTCCGGGTGGAGTCCAAACGCTCAGAGATTCGGTTTTTGGCGTCCAATGGCGTCCAAATCGCCATCAGCTAAGCCTTTTGTTTTTGGTCAAAATGACTGCAACTGATTGAAATTTCTTAAATGGCATGGAAGAGGTCAAGGGTTCGAATCCCTTCAGGTCCACCATCATTCAAAAGCAGTTAGCCCTCAGGGTAGTAGGTACCCACTCTTAGTCAAAATTGCGCGGCCTTCTGGGCCGAGCAGAAATGACCGGAACTGCTTGGCTTCCTCGATCCGTTCCGAAGAAGCAACGATCGCCAGCGCTTGTTTGATCGGATTGTAGAGTTGTGGATCGATCTTTACGACGGTCCCTTTGTCGTGCAACACCAAGGAATAGCCCGTGAAGGCCGCTTCGGCGTTTCCCGTCGCCGCCATTTGCTTGGCCATGCTAATACTGTTTGCATATACGATTTTCGGCTGCGTCACCTCCCATAGAGCAGCGTTCTTCAGTGTCTCGGTGGTTGCTCGACCGTAGGGTGCTAGTTGAGGTTGCGCTACAGCGATGAAGTGTACCGGCTGCTTGGCTAGATCCTGCAACTCTCGAATACCGCTCCGCTCACCGTCGGGAATCCACAACGCGAGTTGACCTAACGCATAGACGGCGCGACTGTCACCTGTGAGCTTGCGGGCTGAAACCAGATTATCAATGTGTTCCGTATCGGCTGCGGCAAAGAGGTCAAAAGGAGCGCCATTTTCAATTTGCTGCGCCAACTGCGCAGTGGAACCGTAGCTAAAGACCACGTCCACACCAGTTTTACTTTTAAACCCGCGTCCGACCTCGCCGAAAACATCTGTCAGATTGGCGGCTGCGGCGACAGTAAGTTTACTTGCAGATGGAGGATCTTGCCGCGCGCTACAAGAGCCCAGAAGTGCGACGCCACAAAGTATCCATCTCGCGCGTTGAAGGAGCATAGACTGTTGCGTCTATTATATGCCGTCTTGTAAGCGCTACATCTATGGATGTCGTGATAACATAACATAGTCCGCTTCGCACTACAGATGGATTATTGGGAACGCATATGAACAAACCAAAGCTGGGGCTGATTACTTTTCTTTTGGCGTTGATCTGCACGGCGACACTGTGTTTCGCGCAAGCTGGACGGGCAGAGTTGTTCGGCACGATTCAAGACCCCACGGGCCTTCCGGTTCCAGCGGCCAAGGTAGAAGCGGAATCTCAGAATACACAGGTGCAGTATCCGGCGATCTCCGATGAGCGCGGCGAATATCATTTGCTGGGGCTTCCCGCAGGAACCTATACGCTCACTGTGGAAGCCAAGGGCTTCCGTACCTTACACCAATCGGGCGTCACGTTGCGAATCGGCGATCAAACCCAACTGAGTCCGAAGCTGCTGGTAGGGCAGGCCAATGATTCCGTGGAGGTGATCGCACAAGCTCCGCTACTACAGAGTGCCAGCGGAGCGGTGACATACTCCGTCGATCAAACGAAGATCGTGACTCTGCCGCTCGACGGCCGCAATTTCATTCCGATGGTGGCGCTTTCGCCCGGCGTGGCACTCCCCGGCGGCGGCAACCTACTCCCGCGTATCAACGGCAGCCGTCCGCGAACTAACGAGTATTTATATGACGGAATCAGTATTCTGCAGCCCGAACCGGGCCAGGTTGCATATTACCCGATCATTGACGGGATCGAAGAATTCAAGCTGAACATCAACGCCTATTCGCCGGAGTATGGGCGCTCCAACGGCGGCACGATCATGGTGATCGGCAAATCCGGCAGCAATCAGTTTCATGGAACGGCGTTTGAGTTCTTCCGCAATGAGGATTTGAATGCACGGAACTTTTTCGCGCAGCCGGGGCCGAATCCCGAGTTCCGCCGCAATCAATACGGCCTGGCGGTGGGCGGCCCTATCCAAAAGAACAAGACCTTTTTCTTCGCGGACTGGCAAGGCACACGGGTGCGCACCGGCGTCACGCGCTTCAGTACGGTACCTACGGACGCGCAGCGCAACGGATTGTTCACCAGCGCGATCAAGGATCCGGGCAGCAATTTCCAGACTAATTTCCCGAACAACACGATTCCTCAGACCCAGTTCGATCCCATTGCTAAGTTGATCCTGGCCCACTATCCGCATGCTAATCTGCCGGGCACCGCCAATAATTTCGTGCGTACGGCCACGGAGCCGGATAATCAGGACCAGTTCGACGGACGCATCGATCACTACGTCAGCGACCGGCACCGGTTGTTCGTCCGCTATTCGCATTTTCAGGACGACGACGCACCGGTGACGCCGCTTCCCGATGGCAGTGGGACGATTTCGTCAGGTGTGACTGGGCACGCAATTACCCATGCCGATGGAGTCTCCGGTGAATACGATTGGACGCTTTCGCCTACGACGCTCCATCAGGCGCGTTTCGGCTACACGCGCCGCGGCCTCAACCAAACGTCGCTGCAAAATGGCGACGTTACCATACCGGGTCTGCCGGCGAACTCGTTCTCCTCGGTGTTGCCGACTTTTCTGGTGGCTGGTTTCCAGCAGATTGGCCCAAGCACCGGCGCCAATAGCGACTTTACGACTTCCGTCACCGAAGTTCTGGACACTTTTTCGATGGTGCGCGGACGGCACACGATCAAGTTTGGAATGGACCTCCGGAGGGAGGCCTTGGATGTGACGAATCCGCCCAATCCGACTGGCGCGTTTACGATCAATACCTTGGGCTCCGGCGACGCCATCGCTTCCTTACTGCTGGGGCAGGTTAACGCGTTTACGATCGACATCCAGCAGAAGGTACTGCAAGAGCGCGCGCACATCGCTGAGTTTTTCGTGGGCGATGAATGGCGCGTTACCAATCGCCTGCAACTCGACTTGGGAACCCGTTACACGCTCAACTTCCCGTCGACCGAGGTCAACGGCCAAGGGGCGGTGTTCAACCTGAAAACTCAGGTGCTGGATTTCCCAAACACCGGGCGCAATCTGGATTGCTGCGACTTCGGTCCACGCGCGGGCCTGGCTTATCGCATCGGCGATTCCACCGTGATCCGCGCCGGCTACGGCATGGTCTGGTTCGAGCAGAGTGGCATCACTACTCCCTTCACTTTCCCTCAGTTTCCGTTTGTGCAGACGATTGGACTGCAGTCGCAGGACAACATTCATCCGGCGTTTGTGCTGGGGACTGGGCCTACAGTGACGGTCTCAGCGCCGAATCCGAATTCGGGTTTGGGCCAGGGAGTCTTCAGCACGGACCGCAACACTCCGTCGGGCTACTCGCAACAATGGAATTTCACGATTCAAAAGACGCTGGGTTCGAATCTGAACTTCGAGATCGGCTACCTGGGATCGAAAAATACGCACCTGGGTATCCCTGATCCAAACATCAATCAGTTGCCGGACACCGATCTCTCGTTGGGATCGGCGCTAAACACCAAAGTGACGAATCCTTTCTTCGGGACCATTCCGGTGTCGTCATCCATCGGTACCGCCACCATCCCGCAACAGCAGTTGCTGCGGCCCTATCCGCGCTTCACCAGCGTGGCCCTGTTCCGCAACAATATTGGCAACTCTAGCTACAATGCACTACAGGCGAAGATCGAAAAACGGCTCAGTCACGGCTTGACCTTCACGAGTGCTTACACCTTTTCCAAGCTGATTGACGACGCATCGAGCGTGTTCTCGAACAGCATCTTCGCGGGACCCGTCGCCAACACCGGTGTGGCCGATGCCAACAACTTGCGCGGAGAAAGATCGCTTTCAAACGGCGACATCCCGCACGTATTTTCGGCGGGGTGGGTGTATCAAATTCCGCGGCTGTGGAAGATCTCCGGCTGGCAAATCGCCGGAATGGTTCGCGTGCAGGCGGGCGATATGGTCACGGTCTCGCTGGCAACGAATACGCTTTCGAGTCTCGGGTTCGGCGTTCAAAGACCCAACTTGATTGCGAATCCTAACACGCCCGCCGTGCGCAGCGTGGCGCAGTGGTTCAACACAAGCGCATTTGCACCGCCCGCGGCATTCACGCTCGGAAACGCTACGCGCAATCCAGTGCGGGGCCCGGGATTGCAAAATGCCGATTTGATGATTGGCAAGACCTTTCGCGTGACCGAGCAAGTCGCCATCGAATTCCGCGCGGAGGTTTTCAACGTGAGCAACACCACACCGTTGAACGATCCCAATGGGACGGCGTGCTGCAGCGGTGCATTCGGATCGATTACCAGTGCGGGCAATCCTCGGGACTTCGAGTTTGCGGCTAAAGTTCACTTCTAGGCATTGACAGGTACAATGTGATGTAGTCATGTATACACGACGCTCTTTGGTCTTGGGTCTGCTCGCGGCGAGTCTTCTTGCTGCGCAGGATGCGGCCCCAACTATACAGGTGACAGGCGCGGTGAAACAGGCACTCACGCTATCCGCCGACGATCTGGCGAAAATGCCGCGCGCTTCGGTGCGCACTACCAACGCCGGAATGGAGACCGTCTATGAGGATGTCTGGCTTCATGACGTATTGAAAATGGCCGGCGTCCCGCAAGGCGGCGAACTCCGCGGCAAGGCACTAGCGGGCTATGTGCTCGCCGAGGCGCAAGACGGTTATCAAGTAGTATTCTCGCTCGGCGGAGTTGACACTGCCTTTATCGACAATGAAATTCTGTTGGCCGATACCGCGAACGGCAAGCTGCTATTCGGCGCCCAGGGCCGCTTCCGGCTAGTCGTGCCGAAAGACAAATCCGGAGCGCGCTCGGTCCGTATGCTGACCAAACTAGAAGTGGTTCAGTTGAGGAAATAGCGGCTGTGAAGACTCGCGTCGAAAACAGGCTGGGCCAGATTCGAAAGAGCAGAGGCGTGGGCGCCTCGGATCTCGCGCGCCGCGTCCGCGTAAGCCGGCAGACGATTTACGCGATCGAAAACGGGACCTACGTTCCCAACACCGAAGTTGCGCTGAATCTTGCGCGCGAGCTCGAAGTGACTATCGACGAACTGTTTTCCCTCCAAGGGGGCAGTCAGAAATCGCCAGAGTCTTTGGCCGCGGAAGTATTGAGCGCGGAAACGCCCGCGAAAGGTCAGCCTGTCCGCATCTGCCAGATCGGATCGCGCTGGGTGGGCGTGCCCGTGAGCGCCACGCCCTACTATATGCCGGAGGCCGATGGCATCATCAAAAAAACCGGCCGCACGAACCGGCGCGCGGACTTGGTGGTGTTCGCGAAAGATGAGGCTGCGCAAAAGCGGCTGGTGCTGGCTGGGTGCGACCCGGCTACCGGTCTTCTTTCCAGCATGGTGGAAAAGATCAGCGGAGTGGAAGTGGTCTCCGCGGCCGCTTCGAGCAAACTCGCACTGACATGGCTCGCGGAGGGAAAGGTGCACATCGCCGGCTCACACTTGGAAGATCCGAAAACCGGCGAATTCAATCAGCCCTACATCCGCAAACAGTTTCCCGGTGAGGATTTCAACGTCGTCACCTTCGCGCGCTGGGAAGAGGGTCTGGTCCTGGCTGCGGGAAATCCCAAGCGTATCCGCAAGATTGAGGATCTGGCTCGCAAGAACGTCAGGTTTGTAAATCGCGAGCCCGGTTCGGGAAGCCGAGGGTTGTTGGATGAGCTTTTGGAGAAAGCCGGGATGGAGGCGAACAAGGTCCAGGGATACGACCGCATCGCCTTCGGTCATCTGGCAGCCGCCTACTGCATCGTTTCCCACGACGCCGATGTGTGCCTGGCAACCCGTTCCGCGGCGCAAACTTTTGGGCTGGACTTCATTCCGCTGCGCAGTGAGCGCTACGACTTGGTGATGCGCAAGCGGAGCGCGGACCTACCTGCCGTCAAGGCATTCCTGGATGTTTTGCAACGAGCTACGCTACGCCGCAAGTTAGAGGTACTCGCCGGGTATGACACGTCGGAAACAGGCGCGCTGGTCGCTTAGAACCCTCGCCCTCGGATGCGCGTCGGGGTGACCTTGATGGGCGGCGACTTCGACTGGAATTTGCCCAAAGGATTCCCCCGGCCCGCGGTGCCTGCCGATAATCCGATGAGCGGCGCGAAGGTCCAGTTTGGCCGCCACCTGTTTTACGACAAACGAATGTCCGTGAACGGGAAGGCATCGGGCAGCACTTATCATCGTCAAGAATTGACATTTACCGACGGCCGTGCCCGTGCAGAAGGGACCACCGGACAGGCCCATTCACGCAGCAGCATGAGTCTCGTGAATGTCGCTTATGCGCCGCTGCTAACGTGGGCAAATCCTACGCTCGATTCCTTGGAGGAACAGGCGCTCACTCCGATGCTGGGCGAAGAGCCCGTCGAACTCGGATTGAACGGACACGAGCCCGGCAGCGACAAGCGCGATCTAGTCGAATTCCTCAAGTCGCTGACCGACGAAGAGTTGCTCCACGATCCCCGGTGGAGCGATCCGTGGCCGACCCACACGGCTGTTCACTAATTTTTTTTCAGCATTACTTCGGTCGATTTGATCACCACGGTGACCTTGTCGCCCTTCTTAAGGTTAAGTTGCTCCGCGCTGCGGCGGGTGATCACGCTTTCAATCTGGCTCTTCCCGATACGTACGACGACATGCGCCATGATGTCGCCCAGTGTGACTTCCACTATTTTCCCTTCTAACTGGTTCCTAGCTGAGATAGGCATAACCCAAGGATGGCACTAATCTCTCCTGGACTTGCCACCGAGGATAGGCTGGCCGGCGAATTATTTCGGCATTGGTATCGACACAGCCTTGCCGGCGCCGCGCTCAGCGATCCAGATCGTGTCGCCGGCAGGCTCCACTGCGGTGGGTGTATTGAGTCCTTCCCTGATCACGCTGACACTGGCCTTGTCGCCATTGACGGTGATGACGGAAATCTTGCCGCTGCCGTTCTCGGCGACAATCAGCTTGCCTTTGGCGGCCCGCATGCCATCCGGCCCTTTTATCGGCTGGTCCATCCAAATATCGACAGGCTGTCCCGCCTTGCCCGCGGCGTCGACTGGAATGCGGTAGAGATTGTTCGAGAACACATTATTCACATAGAGCGTGCCGTTCAGGAAGGTGATGCCATCTATGCCATAGAGCGCCCGATGCTCGAGGAATAGTTCGGCAGTGGAAGCACCGGCCGGCAGCTTGTAGATCTTACTATTGGTAGTGTCGGAGATGTAGAGCGCCTTATCCGGTCCAATCGCGAAATCGTTGCAGGTGCTATTGTCGCCCGGCAGGTTCCAGCGGACTTTCGGCGCACCAGTTTCGAGGTCGAAGCCCCTTAGCGCGGTGTGCCGCTGCACCGGCGTCGCGCCCGGCACCGGAGTCAGCTGACAGGTCCACAACGTGTTAGTGGAGGCATCCGCGAGCATGCCAAAGAAAAAGGTGCCGGAACCCTCGGCGCTGGCATCAACGAACTTCTCGGCGGTGGTCGAGCCGGAGCGCACTTTGTAGACGAACGGCCTGCTGGCGCTGCCTACGATCAGCACCCCTCCCGGTGCCACGGTCAGACTCTCCGGTTGTGATTTCGCGTCGGCGATCAGGATGTCCGCTGCGGACGCGGCTTGCGCAAAGCCCGCCGCCACAGCAACGCAAACGGCAAGCCGGCGAGGGTTCAAAATAGGCATCGTCAAATCTCCTCAAAGTTGGTCTTTCGTTACGCCGATCAGGGAACGGCCGATTCTTATCGGTCCAAGAAGCAGCTGAAGCCGTGCTTAAAAGACTCAGTCTAGTATACAGGTCGGTTCGGTTGTCAAATCGCACGATCCCCATAGTAGAATACGTTTAACAACGGCGCCCTGGATCGTTTAAAGATCGGGCGCTGGCGAACAAGGAGAGATGACGATGAAATTGGCGAAAGCGGTGTTGCTTTTCACCCTGGCGTCCGTAGGGGCTTGGGCTCAGGTCAATGTGGGCGAACAGAAGCCCGAAGCCTCACTGCCCTTCAGCATGACCACTGTGAGCACATTTGAACTGCCCTGGCGGCTGGCCTTCCTACCCGATGGCCGCATGCTGATCACTGAGAAGATCGGACCCGTTTGGCTGGTGTCCCAGCAGGGAGAGAAGATCCCGGTGAGCAATACACCCCCCGTGTATTGGCAGGGCCAGAACGGCATGCTGGGGGTCTTCCTCTCGCCCCATTACGCCACCGACCAGAGTATCTATCTCACCTATGTCGAGCCGGGTGACTATGGCGGCGGCCTGGCACTAGCCCGCGCCAAGCTGAACGCCACCGCCACCTCAGCTAAACTGGAAAATTTCGAGGTGCTGTGGCGCCAGTTGCCCCGGGGCAAGGGTGGACAGGAAGGCGGGCAGATCGCTTTCTCGCCCGACGGCCAGTATTTGTTTCTCACGGTTGGCGACCGCCAGCGCTTCACGCCGGCCCAGGATCCCAACCAGCCGGAAGGCAAGATCCTACGCCTGACGCTCGACGGCAAACCCGCCCCTGGCAATCCCAACTTCGGCAAAACCGGCGCGGCTAGCATTCCTCTGATCGATCCGCCCAGTGACACCGAAGCCGCCAAAACCGCGAAGGTGGTGAGCATCTATACCTTCCCCGGCGCCAACGAGACACCGGCTGAAACCTGGGCCAGCGGCCTGCGCACGCCCTATGGCATGGCGTTTTCGCCTACTGGCGAATTGTGGGAGGTGGAGCATGGCCCGCGCGGCGGCGACGAGTTGAACCTGATCGAGAAGGGCAAGAATTATGGCTGGCCGCTCGTCTCTTTTGGCCAGAACTATAACGGCGTGCCCATTCCCAAGCCCGACTCGCGGCCCGAACTGGCGATGCCGGTGCTCTATTGGGTGCCGGTAATTGCGCCGGGCAATCTGATGTTCTACAGCAGCACTCAGACTTTTCCGCAATGGAACGGCAGCGGCTTCATCGGCGGCATGGGGACGAAGACCCTCAACCGCATCCTCTTTGACGGCCATGGCGGTGCCAAAACCGCCGAGCGCTGGGATGTTAACCACCGCATCCGCGATGTGGAACAAGGCCCCGATGGATCGCTGTGGATGCTGGAAGACGCCAATCCCGGCGCCCTGATCCATGTGACGCCCAAAGTGATCACTTCGCGTTAAGTGAGCAAGATGCAAAAGGGCTTCTAGCGGGAGCTCTTGTGGGCTTGGCGCTGCACAGCCAGGCGGTACTGATATGCGGTGCGCTGGCGATCCAGCTCCGCGGCGCGTAGCTCCGCGAAGCGATCCGATGTGAGAGCGCCCAGGAAGTTCACCAGATCATCAACCTCGCTGGCGGTAAGCCCTAGCGGCTTTATCTCGACGTCGAGGAATGGATTTCGCTCCCCTCCTTTGTTGAAGAATTCGACGACGTCCCACAGAGTCTCCAGGCTTCCGTCGTGCATGTAAGGGCCAGTCAGAAGCACGTCGCGCAGAAATGGCGTCTTAAAGGCGCCGATATCTTCTCTTTTTTGGGTAACCAGAAAACGGCCCAGTTCCGAGTCATCCGTTTCCAGCGCTCGCCTGTCGATCTCCGACTTGTTGCCTGCCGCGGCGGTCTCCGCTGCGTGTTTGGCCAGCCGATCGAGATCCTGTTTGGCGGCGGCGACTCCAGTGTTGTGAAAGCGGTTGTCGCCAAAGAGCAGGAGCGCCGGATCGTAGGTGTGGCAGCTTCCGCAACGTGCCTTGCCCGTGAACAGAGCCCATCCCCGGCGCTGCGAGGCGTTCAAGGCTTTCTCGTCGCCGTGTAGAAAACGGTCGAAAGGCGCCTCAGTGGAAAGTCGGGTCCGCTCGAACGCGCCCAGTGCCTTGCCCATGTCCTCCCAGTTCGGGGGGCGACCGAACACCTTCTGGAACGCCTCGACAAACTCCGGAATTGCGCTCAACTTCGCCACAACGTCTTTCGGGTCCTTCTGGCCCATTTCCACGGGGTTCAGAATCGGCAGCGTGGCCTGCTCTTCGAGGGTCGCGGCCCGTCCGTCCCAGAACATAGACTTATAGAACATGGCGTTCAGGATCGACGGAGCGTTGCGCTTTCCGATCTGGTCGCCGACGCCGCGCGAGGCTGCTGTGTGGGTGGTGAAACCGTTGCGGGGCGAATGGCAGGTATTGCAGGCCACGGAATTATCGGACGAGACGCGTTTCTCGTCGAAGATCATGTCGCCTAGTTTCACCTTGGCATCCGTTATCGGGTTATCCGATGGCGTGAACGACTGAATCATCTCAGCGGAAAAGAGAGGGACCGGGGACGCCGCGCCCGGGGCCGGCTGCTGCGCGGGTACGGAAACCGCCGCTGCCAGGAAGACCAGTACGGGGATGGCTGTACGGTGCATTTTGTCCTCCAATGATCGCAATAAGGATCTTACCAGAGGATGACCCGAATGGATGTAACTGTGCTTGCCTTCAACTCAGGATTTGAAGTTGCTAGAATCCCCCCTAGCAGCCCGGTGGGCTGAGCGAACGCTCAGGATCGGTTCGCTGAGTTGCGCGACGGTAATCCGCGCGCAACTGAGGAGGCAGCCATGAGCACCAACGAAGTCAAAGCCGGCATAAAGCTTGAGGCGGTAGTCATCCCCGTCTCGGATGTCGACCGCGCAAAGGCGTTCTACGGGAAACTCGGGTGGAGGCTCGACGCCGACTTCTCCTTCGATAACGGCTTCCGCGCCGTCCAGTTCACGCCGCCCGGCTCAGGGTGCTCGGTCCAATTCGGCACCCACATCACGTCTGCCGCGCCCGGCTCGGCGCAGGGCCTCTACCTGATTGTCTCCGGCATCGAGGCTGCGCGCGAAGAACTCGTCGCGCGTGGTGCCAAGGTCAGCGAGGTGTTCCACGCCGGGACACCGGGCGCTCAGTTCCAGCCCGAGGGCACGAGCGGTCGCGTCGGCGGGCCTGCGCCGGATCACGGGAGCTATCGCTCTTTTGCTACGTTCAGCGACCCGGACGGCAACACGTGGCTGTTGCAGGAGGTCACAACCCGGCTGCCTGGGCGCATCGATTCGGGCGAGACCTCATTCGCGTCGGCGAGCGATCTGGCGAGCGCGTTCCGACGTGCGGAGGCCGCCCACGGCGAGCACGAGAAGCGCACTGGGCAGCGCGACGAAAATTGGCCCGACTGGTATGCCGAGTATATGGTGGCGGAGCACGCCGGCAAAGAGCTGCCGCAATGAAGAGGAGATTAGGCATGAAACGCAAGCATCGGGTAATCGTATTCGTTGGATTATTTCCCTCTATTGTGGTGGCACTGGCCTTCGCTGCCCAGGACAAGTACACCGTGAAGTGCCGAATGGGCTCGCGTTCTCTGAGTTCAGAGGATACGAGGCCGGGCAGGTTGTCTCCATCAGTCAGAACGGAAACCTCATTGCTGCGATCCTCGCTAACCCTGTGATGATCCAGGCGTACATGGCCGGTGTTCCCGGCAACGGCAAGCCTTTCCCCGACGGCGCCAAGATGGCGAAGATCCATTGGAACCCGAAAAAGATGGACGTGTTCCCCGCAGCGACGGTGCCGGGTACCCAGCATGACGTCGATTTCATGGTGAAGGACAGCAAGAGGTTCGCGGACAGCGGCGGGTGGGATACGCCGTGTTCGACTATGACGCTGCGTCCGATACGTTCACGCCCGGCACCTTGGCTGGCAAGCCGTCGCGGGGGAACGACGCCAAGTGCGGGTTCGCGTGCCACACGATGGTGAAGACGAGAGATTACGTTTTCACGGATTACGGGCATAGATGACGCGGTATGAGCTAGTGCTCCAGAAAAATTCACGTCAGGCTAGCATCATAGACTCAATTTTGGGGCCCTAAGCACCAACCCGACCCTGGGATTGATTCCTATGTGGCGCCGCTCGTTACGAGTCCAGCGATAAATCTGCTGCCGCTCCCCATCGCTCAGGCGGGCCTCGGGATGCACCAACAGATACCGCCGAGGCGGCATTTCACGATTTCTGACCGCACTGCCGATCGCACTCAGCAATCGAAGGCGCTCATCGGTCGAGTAATTTTGCCACTGTGACAGATTCATGTGCAAGCGGGCTTGTTGAACGTCGCGAGCGAGCAGCCAGGAGACTGGCGCGACGTGACTGTACCAGGGCCACTCGGTGTTTTGCGAGTGACAGTTCTGGCAGGCTCGCTGGACGACACCCAGCGTTTCCGGGTCGATCTGCGCCCCAGCGAAAATGGCCTCGTTTGTTCCTGAAACAGCAGTCGGCCCGAAGGGGTGAATCAGGGAGCCGCCCGCCGCGACTACGGCGGCCACCCCCACTGCGATGAGAACCTTTTTAAGCATCCTGTTCTCCTTGCTCACTTACCCGACAGTTGCCGCAAATAGGCAATGATGTTCGCCCGGTCAGCCGGGTCGTTCAGCCGAAAAGCCATATCGTTGTCGGGAATCACGCTCTCGGTATCGGTGAGCCAGCGGTCGAGAGTCGCTTCATCCCAGGTGACCGCCGCCGCTTTTACTGCGTCCGAGTACATGAACTGCGCGTCCTTCCCGGCATTACGACCGTACACGCCGCGCAGTGGCGGCCCCACTCTAATCTTGTCGAGCGCGTGACAGCCCGTGCATCGCCTCTCAAAAGCATCCCGGCCCCGGCCGGGGTCCTTCGCGGAAGCAGCCATAGCGATCGTTGCGCCGGCAACGCCCGTTAGAATCGTCAGTGTTGTTCTTAGTTTTAGATTGGTCCAGTTGTGCTGCATATGAGTCCCGCCTTTACGCCGCGCCCAGCGGCGAATCGACCACCGCCAAGCTATGCGACCCAGCCACGAAATTGACGTTGCGGATGCCCAGCACTTCGCGAAGCTTTTCCGCAGGCACCTTCATAGGTCCGGCGGCTGGCGCGCTGCCTGGCGCGGGCTGCGGAAATGCCGTTGACATGGCGGAATGAAACGTCACATTTCCTTCCACCTTCTGCATCACCTGGTGTATATGCCCATTGAGCACCGTCAGAGAGCCAAACCGTTTCAGCAGATCCAGGGCTTGCGCGCTATCCTTCGTGCTCCAGCCCCACTCCGGATACGCCGCCCACAGAGGAATATGCGCGAAGACCACAAGCGGGGTGCTGGCCCCAAGCCTCGCTACATCGTCCTTGAGCCAGGACATCTGCTGCTCCCCGATCGAGCCCATTCCCTCGAGCTGCGCCGAATTATTCAGCCCGATGAAATGGACTCCTTTACGGTCGAAACTCTGCCAGCCGCGCCCGCTCGTGCCCTTACCGAAACGCTCCAAGTATTGTTTGCCGTCGTCTCCCAACAAGTCGTGCTCGCCCGGGACGAAGAATGTTTCCTTTTGCCGCAAGCCTCGCAGGAGCTGATCCAAGGTGTCGAACTCGCTGGCTTTCGCCAGATGGGAAAGATCTCCAGTATGCAGGATGAAGTCCGGCTGCCGGTCCAGTGCGTTGATCTTAGACACCGCGGCCTGGAAGGTTGCGGTGACATCCGGATTGGCTGCCTTGTCAAACCCGATGTGGCTGTCGCTGATTTGTACAAAAGCAAAATCCTCAGCCTGAGTCTTCGCAGGTTGAGCGCCCAGCAGGTTGGACGCCGGAACGCCGCCCGCAAAGCTCCACACCACGCCCGCCCCAGCCCACTGCATGCATTTCAGGAAACCTCGCCTGTCGAGATCACGGGTAAGCGCACCTGCCGCACCTTCTTGTTCGACTCTTTTAATCTCATTCATGTGAACGCCTCTTTCTGTGGCGGCGTCTGTGCCGCTTTCGTAGCAGGAGACTCGCTGCCCCACAAATTTATTCCCGCAAGGAAATTCGGGAATAAATCAACGACCCGCTCCGTCTCTACAGCGGACAGGTCTTTTTATGGAAGCGCCATTTACGCGAAACTGGAGAAAACCTCAACTTTGGAAAGGACGCCGTGGATACCAAGGTCAGAACCTTCGAGCTGACCATGTGGCCGCATATGCGAGCCGCATATAATCTCGCACGCTGGTTGGTGCGCAACGACCATGACGCCGAGGATATCGTGCAAGAGTCGTTCTTGAAAGCATATAGAGCCCAGGAAAGCTTCCGCGGCAGCGAAGCTAAGACCTGGATGTTATCGATTGTCCGGAATACGGCAATCGACTTCTTGCGGCGTTACAAATCATCCCCTACCACCACCTTGAGCGAACCAGGCTACGAACCGAAGGACGAGTCGCCTGATCCGGAGCATGTTCTGCTCCAACAAACCCGCCGCGACCAGGTACGCCAGGCTATCTCCCACCTGGAGCCGGAATTCCGCGAACCGATCGTGTTGCGAGAGATAGAAGGCATGTCCTACAAAGAGATCGCAGCCGTGCTCGACATCCCCATGGGGACCGTGATGTCGAGGTTGTCGCGGGCGCGGAATCTGTTGCTGGTGGAATTGGGCGGTTCCAAGGAGGTTCAGCATGACTTGCCGTGAAGCCGAACCACTACTGCACGCCCGGCTGGATAATGAGCTGGATATGGCGAGCTCAGCCAGCATCGATCTGCATCTATCCGATTGCCGCACCTGTGCCGCTCAGTACGCGGCATTGGAGAACCTGCATGCGGAGATCGCTGCAGCGGATCTGGCGTATACACCCGGTAGCGCATTCGAACGGAGACTTTCCGCCCAGTTTCTGGAAGAGAAGAAATCGCCATTTCGTTTCTGGAGCGCGAGCTGGCTCAACGCACCTGTCATGGCGGCCGCGGCAATTGCCGTGGTGCTGCTGATCGTTTCCATTCCCGTGCTGCGGACCAGCAGGGAATCCGACGCGGTCGCCGGCGAAATTCTCGACAATCACCTGCGGTCTCTCCAGGCGGTCCATCCAGTGGACGTGCCCAGTTCAGATCAGCACACGGTCAAACCGTGGTTTCAGGGCAAGACGGACTTTTCACCGCCGGTTCCGGATCTGACGAAAGAAGGTTTCATTCTCATCGGGGGGCGTCTCGAAGTAATCCATCAGCAGCCCGCCGCTGCAATCGTCTATCGCCGTCGGCAACATGTGATCGACTTGTACGTGTCGCCGTCGGTGGGCGCCGACTCGAAGCCGGAACTCCGCGATCTGGGCGGTTATCACCTGCTCCGCTGGACGCAAAATAATATGAGCTACTGGGCGGTGTCGGATGTTGACACCACCGACCTGCGGACGTTTGCGAGTCTCATTCGCGGGAGATGATGTTTTCCGGCTTTGTTGTATCCGGCCCTAACTACGCTTGGCGATGAACTTCATGAATTCCGACATCGGAACGGGCCCGCGTCCATGGATTGGCGCAATAGTGGCGACGTTCAGCTTCAGCCGTTGAATGTTGTTGTATAAAGTGACCGCGTTGGGCGGCACCGGCGACGGCGGCGGAGTGTTGGGCGGCCCTGGGCTGTAGCTGTCGGCTTCTGCCAGGATTTTCGCCTTCGGGAGATAAAACACCAGCAGTTCATCGGTGTGGAGATCCCCCTGGGTGGCGTAGGCCTCGATGGTTTGCGTGCCGTCGGTAAGCACGTACTTATCCGTCACACCCTGGAAAGTGGCCGGTTTCAGATTCTTCGCCTGGGCATCCGGAGATAAGGTTGCCGGCGCCTGGAAGGTCTTCTCGAAGTAAGGCACGTTAGATTGGTGAGTGACAATGGTGGCGCCTTGAGCCACATACGTGCGAAGGCCGCCGGAGTGGTCGAAGTGGTGATGCGTGCTCAACAGATATTTAATCGGTTTGTTGGGAACCAGCTTCTTGGCTTCCTCAATGACCGCCATCGACCGCGCTTCGTTCAGAGGCCCCTCTATCACCGCGATGTAATCCTTGAATTCCACCACCAGGCTGTGATGGCTGCCGCCACCCAGGAACCAGACTCCATCGGCCAGCTTCGTGCTTTCCACCTTTACCGGAGAAATGGAGGCCGATTGGATCACGTCAGGTACAGGCAGTTCAGCCGGCGCATTCGGCTGAATGCTGGTAATGGCGAGTTCCCAGACCGGAAATTCACCCTGGGTCTGCACAATCTTGGTAGGGAACTTGACGCCGTTGAAGTCCTTGTAATCCGAATAATTGGTAACAATAGGCACGTCGCCCAGCACCGGATCGGCGACCGTGGTCTCCACCTTGCTCACCAAGTTCTGGCTGTCAATGGTGCCTGACACCTTATACTTTCCGAGCGCCGTGAAGGTGACCACATTGGCACCATCTTTTTTCAAAGTGGCATTGCCGGAGTCTAAGGCCCCCTTCAAGAAGCCATGCGGCGTTAGCCAAATCTGGAGCTGTCGCGCCTCGGCCTGCGCCAACTGCGGCGCAGGTCCATTGGGTCCCACGGTCCAGGCTTTGTCGCCGCTGACCTGCGTGGTCTGATGCTGTCCGCCGAAGACCGGATTCGCGAACATCATATCTTCGCTCCCGGACTTTTGGTCGTAGTTGATGGTCCGGGTGTAGCTGGTCAGCGGCCGTCGCGGCCATTCTTTACCGGCGGTGAGAGCCTGGCCGAAAAACGCATTCATTCCGGTGCCTGAATATTGGATGGACTTCACGCTGCCCATCGCCTTTTGGGAGCTCTGCAACACGGACTGGGCATCGGGGTTGAGGAGTGAACAGGCGGTCATCGCGAGGCACCCGGAGATTGCCAGCAAGAGTTTCTTGTTCATGGTTTTCTTCAAAACCTCCTTACGTGGGAGTCGATCAACATTATAGATCCCATAGGAAAGCAGCGTGGGCCCCGGATTACAACAGCAGGGCATCAATGCGCTGGGCGTGTACCACTTGTTCGCTGGGAGACCACGCAAAAACCGTGAATTGGCCGTCCTGCGAGGCGACTAACGCGATCGAGTCGCGCTGATTGTGGACAAACTGTGCGGCCGACAAGTGGCGGGTGCCGCCGAACTGGGCCGGCGTTGCAATCACCGGGCTTCCGCCTTCTATGGGCTCGGTAACGATAACCTGGCCGACTTGCGGAGAGCCTTTGCGGCGGATAATCTTGACGCCGAATGCCAGCAACTCGTAATCTGCAGTGATCAGCGTGGCACCGTCAACGGCAGTGAATCCCGCGATTCCATCTACCGCTCGCCCCAGCGCCTCCTCCCAGCGGCGGCTTTGCATGCCCTGGGCATTTTTTCGCATCAGCTGCGCAAGGCCTGAGAAGGCCGGTGCAACCGAATAGGTGATTGGTTGAAGGACGGAATCGGTCCATGCAACCGAACCTGCCGGCACTACCAAGAGCGTGCCACCACGACCATGGTTCCGGATCGACACCGCAAGCTGCAAGAGAACGTTGACGGCTGAGCCTGTAGCGAACTGGGATCCCGAGCGGAGAAGGGAAGCGAGCAGAGTTGGATAGGCAGGGCTGATGGCAGCCTGTGGATCGATGATCTTGATCTCGTCCCCCTGGAGCACGGCGATGTTGATGAACTTGCCTGATTCCTCCGAAGGGCTCTGTTTCACAACCAGCAAGCCAGGAAGAATCACTTCCAGAACCAAACAAAATGCCGGAAGGTTGCGGGCGATCCCCCAAACGCGCAGTTCATCCTGATGCGGCCAAACGCCAAGATGGAGACTGGCCCTCTCCACGGCTGCGGCGACTTTGGTGAGATGCTTGGGCTCTAACGAAAGGGAAGTGGCGAAGGTGACGGCATCGTCCACCTGCCCCGGTGCAGCAAAGGCGAGGGAAATACGGGGGATGTAACCTTCCTCCCGGCGCAGGCTGGTCCAGAAAGCGGCATCGATCAAAGCGGCTAGAGTCGTCGAATCCGGCAGCGTGGCGGCGTGCTCAGCGGAGATTTGCGCTGGGACGGAATGAATCGCCAAATGGCGATGAATGCGATTGGCCGCCAGTTGGGCCGCGGCGTAGGTCGGCTGGATCACAAGGCAGTACCGCCGTCAAAAAAAGCGGTAACCATGTGGCGAGCCAAGAATGCTGCGTTGGAGCAATTCATGTATTCTTAGTTTGCGTCGCCGGCGTACGGCGGGGCCGCACGTTAAATTCGAGTTTCCAGCGGCGCCCGTCGCCAGCCACGAACCACAGTTCCAGCATCCCGGTTTCTGTCACCAGGCTTTCGAGTGTCACCGCAACAGTTTCGCCGGGGTTGCCGGGAAGTGACACTTGCACGGGAGTCAGCTCCTCCATCTCCGGCGTGATCTCTTCGAGCATCTCTCCTGGCACGTCGTCCTTGCGCTCGGTGGATTGAAACAGGCGGAACTGCGCGCGCTCACCGATTCGCAAGGCGAACCGACGGTCACCGACCGGGTGACCTCCGCCCTCCTCCATGCCAAAAGGCACGACGGTTAGGGCCTTCAGCGGAGGCTTCATTCCAGGAACCGCTGGCATCGCTGTTTCGATCCCAATGTAATAGCTGCGTGGCACTCCGCCGCGAACCCGCACGCCTTTGCCCTGCCTGGCGAGGCCGTAGTACGCCGCGCCGCGCGCCACTGCGTGCATGACGTCGCCCGAAACCAGTGGAGTGATGGGCCGTGCCAACCACCCGTTCATGACTTCCAGAATCCGCTCCCGGACCAGCTTTGCTCGCAACACGCCTCCGTTGAATAGAACGTGCGTGGGTTGCGCCGCGTGGCGCTGCAGGAAGTGCGCCAAGTGCCTGGTAATAGCTGCGTCGGCCGCGTACGGCAAACCGAACTCCGCAAGCGAAGCATGCCGCCCCTCGGGTGCCGCATCCAGCGGAACCAGCGGCAGGAAACCGTCCAGCAGGATTCTCTGCAAATCCTCCCGCTTCAGATTGCTCTTGATGGTCCCTCCAACCAGGCCCGTCCCCCGGCCGAGGATGGTGATGGATTGGTCGCCGGCCTTGCCGCCTTCCGCCAGAAGCTGCTCCTTGGCCACCCGGCACTGCTGCCACAGCCCATGAAATTGGATCGCATCCAGTTTCCGCGGCAGGGTTTGCGCCACATGATGCGCCAGCGCGGCATCAATGTTGTCGCCGCCGAGCAGGATATGATCGCCGACGGCGATTCGTTCGAGTGCGATCTCGCCGGCCTGTTCTCTCACCGCGATGAGCGTGAAATCGGTAGTGCCGCCACCGATGTCGATTACCAGAACCAGATCGCCGATGCTCACCAGTTCGCGCCAGTTGGCATTGCGCTCGATCCAGGCATAGAAGGCCGCCTGCGGTTCTTCGAGCAGAATGACGCTGCTATAGCCCGCCTGTTCCGCGGCCTTGAGCGTCAGTTCCCGCGCCACCTCATCGAAGGAAGCTGGAACCGTTACCAGCACCTGGTGACTGTCGAACGGTTCCGCCGGATGCATTTGATTCCAGGCATCTCGCAAGTGGCTCAAATACCGCTGTGAAGCCTCCACCGGCGAGATCTTATCGACCCCCTCCGGTGCATTCGGCGGAAGGATCGCCGCTTCGCGATCAACACCTGCGTGGGAAAGCCATGATTTCGCCGAAGCCACCAGGCGCCCGGCATTTTCGAGCCCCTTTTTCTGCGCCAGCACTCCCACAATCGGCCCGTCCGGATCCAAAAACACAAAGGAGGGCAGCAGGGATTCTTCACTTACCTCACCGGGGTGCACCAACTGCGGAATCGCGAACTGCTCTACGGATTCGCCAAGCGTGTAGGCCAAGGCACAGTTCGTTGTGCCCAGATCAATACCAATCACCGGCTTCACTGGTACATCTCCGGATATGCTGCAAGCAAGAGAGGGTTACCTTGAAACAAGCTATGCAAGGGCGGTTTCATTCAACGCGGCGCGCTCATCAATCCAAAAGCGATATTTGGTCCGCACTTGGTTCATGTTCCTGATCATACGATATTGCTACATTCCCCAATGTGTAAACCGCCACTCGGAAGTCTATTCGTAGAAATCGGGTGCTTTCTTTAGTTTGGCGTTGCCGATGAAATCGTGCTGGATCCAGAGTTGCGAGCGCGTTTTCTTGACGAAGATTTCGAGGGCGGCCCTCGATGCAGCGGTTTGCTTGACGTCAAATTCGGCCACGGGCAGGCGGTTGAGTGTACGTTCCTCGGGATAATGATAGAGATCGCCACTCAATACGATGGGTCCAGTCTTCGCCAGTTTCAGAAACAGCACCTGGTGGCCAGGAGTGTGCCCAGGAGTCGATTTGAGGATAACGGTTCCATCGCCGAAAACGTCATGCTCCTCCTTATCGAGGATCATCGTCTTGCTGTTCTTAAGCAAGTTGTAGTTGGCGGGGTCAGACCGCGGAATTGGTTGATCGGAGAACATACGGTCGCGCTCCACTTTGCGTACCAGCCACGTCGAGCCCGCGAAGGAGTTCGCATTCGCAACGTGATCGCCGTGATAATGCGACATCGCCAGATACGTAACATCTGCGGGCCGATAGCCTACGGCCGCGAGTTGAGGTAACAATGGAGTGGACTGGGAAACGACTCCTTGTTGAACCGGTGCGCCACCGGGCTTGAATACGTTGTCCGGGATGTCGCCGTTGTCCCACATCAGCACTCCCTTTGGGTGCGCGATTAAGAAGCACGGAATAGACATTTCCGTCGATCCCACTTCTTCTTTTTTCAGCGAGTAGGCATCCACATTGCTGGTGTGTATGGTGCCGCAATCGAACACATACAAGCGGAGGGATTGGGGTAGGTTCGCAGTTTGGGAATGCGCTTGAAATGTCGTAATCCAGAGGCCTGCGCCAGCCAGCAAAATCCATCGAAACATTCGCTTTTGGTGAGTAGTTCGCATGCCAAATGGATTCCTTTCTAGCGTCGGACGGGTTGGGGCGATGCGCGCACAGCGCGCTCAAACGCCCAACCCCGGATGTGATTGATCTGCTCCTTCATGGTTCGGGAGAGAGGGACCAGCTTCGCGGCGACGCTGATGAGATCCTGCTCGGTTAGCTCACGGTCCGCCAGATGAGCCGTGGTCAGGGCCGATATGACGCACTGCTCGATCTCGGCGCCAGTCCAGCCACTCGTAAACTTAATCAGTTGTTCCAGCTTGAACCCGCTCACATCCACCCCGCGGCGGGCGAGATGTATTTTGAAAATTTCAATCTGCTCGTCATCCTGCGGAAGATCGACGAAGAACACCTCATCGAATCGCCCTTTGCGAATCATCTCGGCGGGAAGAAGATCGATGCGGTTGGCAGTGGCGGCGACGAAAAGACCGCGCGCCTTCTCTTGCATCCAGGTGAGGAAAAATGCGAATATTCTGCCCTGCTCCCCGCCGGAGTCGGTTGAAGTGATTCCCATTTCGATTTCGTCGAACCATAAAACTGCAGGGGCCATGTCTTCCATCATCTTGCACGCCTCGACGAACGCACCTTCGGGTTTACCATGCCGTCCGGAGAAGATCTCGATCATGTCCACCCGATACAAGGGAAGTTGGAAATAGTTAGCGATGGCCTTCACGGCAAGGCTCTTGCCGCAACCAGGGATGCCCATAATGAGGATTCCCTTGGGCACAATTTCCATGCTGAGGCTTTCGCGCATCTGGAAAAGCTTGCGGCGCTCCAAGAGCCATTTCTTGAGACCCTCCAGCCCTCCAACTTCTTCGAGATCATTGGCCTCGGCTATGAACTCGATCACGCCGCTGCGGTTCACCAGGAGCCGCTTTTCTTCGAGCAAAGCCGGCAGCGAGTCTGGCCCGAGCTGGTTGCCGGCGGCCAGGGCGCGCCGCAATGCATAGCGCGCTTCGTCAAGCGTCAGTCCTAACAGGGCCCGTGCGATCGGATGAAGGACGTCCTCGCTGGTGTCGTTGCTGGTGTCGTTGTGCGCACCGGCCGGCATTCGCTGCGTCTCCTCGCCCAGAAACTCCACCAATTCGGCAAAATCAGGCGTACGGAGCTCCATAAAAAGAACGCTGCGCTCGACTTCTTCCGGAATGAAGCGGACCGGAGAAGTGATCACCACGAACTTATGCCGATCCAGACAGTTCTCATGAACGTCTCGAAGACGGCGTCTGATTTCCGCAGAGTCCCGAAGCGGCTCATGGAAATCCTTGAGGTGGAAAATGCCGGGTTCTTTGCAGGCAATGATGAAATCCAAAGCCGTACGAGGATCCCGAGTGCTCGCGTCGGCTGCCTGTCCGTCGCGATGCATCCCCTCCGTAAGGCTCCATGTCCAAAGTGGTATGGGTACGGTGTTGGACAAACGGCGGCTCACTTCGCCCAGCACCCTCGCGGCACGCTGCTCTTCGGTGCAGCGCA
>Ga0070681_10001231_pt1 | contig 22253 bp, 30 predicted proteins | sample KBSC83BmetaG_FD_65650 | JGI IMG/M metagenome (GOLD analysis project Ga0070681, IMG submission 65650) | Corn rhizosphere microbial communities from Kellogg Biological Station, Michigan, USA - KBS C8-3B metaG | ecosystem: Host-associated > Plants > Roots > Rhizosphere | place: USA: Michigan...
CCCCGAGCTCTTCGACCGAAACGCCGCGCGAGGCGACCCGTAGCACCGTGCCGTCGAAGCCCGCGTCCGCGACGACCAGGTTTGAGCCGCCGCCGATGACGAGCAACGGCTCGGCGTTCCGGTCCGCAGTGGCCACCGCCGCGACGACCTCGTCGACGCTGTTCGCCTCTACGAGTCGACGCGCTCTGCCGCCCAGACGCAGCGTCGTGAGCGCTGCGAGTGTCACCATCAGCTCAGCTCAGGCGACCCGGAATCTCGACCGAGGGGTCGATCAGGCGCGCGACGCGAGCCGCGTTCACGTGGAAGGCGTGCGCGACCTCGGCAGACGGTGAGCCATAGGTGCGGCATTCGAGCAGCCACTCCTCGTCCGTCTTTCCGGGGAACAGGTACAGCCCCGTGAAATGGTCGAGTCGCGTGACGCCGGCGCCCTGGTTCGCGGATGGGAAGGGCGCTTTTACGTCGAAGGTGAGGAACATGCCGAGCTCTCGGGACAGCAGCGACGTGACGCGCGGCGTCATCCGCGTACGGAACGTGATCCGGAACAGCACCGTGTAGCGCGGAGCGGGCTGATGGCTCGAGAGCGGCTGAGGCGGGAACGGGGTGGTGGTCATGGGCATTCCTGGGATCCGAAGGCGAGCTCGCGCACGCGCGGGAAGAGCAGGTTGTTCTCCTCGTGCACGTGCTGGTGCAGGTCGCCCTCCAGGCGGTGGAGCGCCTGGAGCAGCGCCCGGTGGGTGCCGCAGAGCGCGAGCTTGGGGTCGTAACCGCCGCACAGCTCCCGTAGCGCGGAGAGCGCTTGGCCGGTGAGCTCGTGCGTGTCCGTGCACAGCTCCAGCACGCGCGGGTCGAGCTGCGCCGGGGCGGCGCCAGCCTCGATCGCGCGACAGACCGGGAACAGCAGCTCCTCCTCCAGATCGAAATGTTGCTCCAGATCGTCACGCATGCGGGAGAAGGTCGTCTGGACATCCAGGAGCTCCGCGCGCTGCGCGCCGTGTACCCGCACGACCGTCTCGAGCAGCTCGGAGATGCGCGGTAGCTCCTGCCGCGTCTCCCGGTGGTGCGCCTCGACGATGTGGTCGCACAGCTCGGAGAGCGAGGCGCGGGCGACGTCGTGCGGCTCTGCACCGCCGTCCCCGCCGGAGTCGAGTGCATTGACCATCGCGATCACCGTATGCGGGTCGAGACCTCGCTGGGAGCACGCTTCCTCGAGCGAGCGGCGCCCGCCGCAGCAGTAGTCGAGCTGCAGCCGCTCGAGCATCGGCATGGCCCCGGGGCGGGCGAGCGCAAGATCGCCGAGCGCGGTTGTGGGGGCGATGTCGGTCATGGCCGTCCTTTCATCCTCGCGGCTCATGGGACTCCACGCGTCGTGTCGCAGCTCCGCGAGGTAACCGCGGCACGCCGGGCAGCCATAGTCTGCTTCCGCTCGGGATCCGCTGGGCGTTGGCTGCGGCATTCCGGGGCTCCTTCGGTCGCGCAAGAGATATTTCTCACAGTGTAACTGTGAAAAGTCGCGGCTGACGCAGGCTGCGGGTTTCTACTGATACGGACTGGTGGCAATACCGGATGGCGGCCAGGGGCCGGAGTAGTTAGATCGTGACACGATCTATTCACCCGACCGAGGAGGCTCCCGTGAGTGTCTTGACCGCGGCGCGAAACGTTCTGGACGAGGCGGAGGAGCCCCTCTCCGCCGACGCGATCTACCGGCGGATGGCGGAACGTGGCCTTTGGCGCAACCCGCATCAGCATCCGGAGGCGACGGTGGCGGCGGCGATCTGCTCGGACATCGGCAGGCATGCGGGCGAGTCCGCTTTCCGGATCGGCACGGAGCACACGTTCACGGTTCGCGGACGGGAGCTCTCATGAGCGCGGCGGCGGCTCGTCAGGTCCCGCCGACCCCCGTGATCCGGCGACCCCTCAGCGGGCCCGATGCGGTGCGGCGGGAGTTTCGCCGCTCGCGTCGCGCGGTAGCGCCCGAGCGCTGGAGCGCCCGCCGGCTGCGCGAGCAGCTGCCGCGCGTCGCGCTCGGCGAGGCCCTGGAGATCCTGATCGAGTGGCGTGGCCAATCACGTTTCGAGGCCGGTGCACTCGCGTGGCACTCGCGACTCTGCGGTCATGTGCCCAGCCTCACCTTCGAGGACGCAGAACGGGCGCTCGAGGCGTTGCGGAAGCTCGGCGGGCCATGCCCCGAGCCGGCGGTCTATGCGTTGCGTGCACTGTGCGCGCGGCACCGGCTCGGCGACGCGGCCGCCGTGCTGGACGAGTGGCTCGGGCAGCGCGAGTCCCAGGGTGGGTTCTAGCGATGGCGCCGACCGTTTCGATCGAGCCAAGCGCGGTCCCCGGGCTCGACGAGCTCATGCAGGCCGCCGAGCTGCGCATCCGGTTGCGGCGCTTCGTGCGCGAGAGCGAGCGGATCGCCGCCGAGCACCGACTGACGCCGCGCCGCTACCTGCTGCTGTTGCTGGTCAAGGCGGCGCCTGACGGAAGCGAGCGTTCGACGGTGAGCGAGCTGGCCGAGCGCATGCAGCTCGAGCGGCACACGGTGACGGAGCTGGTCGATCGGGCCGAGCGCGCGGGGCTGGTCGCGCGCGAGCGCTCGAGCGAGGATCGCCGGGTCGTCCATCTGCGTCTGACCGACGAGGGTGAGCGGCGCCTGTTCGCGGCCTTCCGGGACCTTGAGGCCGAGCGCAGGTCGCTGGGGGAGCTCCTGGCGTGATGGCTCCGCGCGTGAGGAGGCCCATTATCCGACTGCGTTGGTAGGATTTAGCCCGATGAACTTCTCGGCCAAGACGGAGTACGGCGTGCGGCTGATGGTCGAGCTCGGACGCCTCTACGACGGTCCTCCAACATCGCTCAAGGCGATCTCGGATGCCGAAGGGCTTCCGCTCTCGTACCTCGAGCATGTGGTCGCCGACCTCAAACGCGCCGGCCTCGTCGAGGCCACCCGGGGAGCGCGCGGCGGCTACCGGCTCAGGCGTGCTCCCGCGAAGATCGCCATGGACGAGGTGGTCACGGCGCTCGAGGGAACGATTGCTCCCATGGAGTGCTTCGTGACGCTGCCGACCAACCGCGTGAGCTGTTCGCATGAGGGTGACCGCGGGCATGCCTGCGCCACCAAGCTGCTTTGGACGCGTGTCCAGGGCGGCGTGGTGCGTGCACTCAAGGCAACGACGCTGGCGGAGCTCGTCGAGTTCTCTGACTCGCACGCCCCCGTGGCGGCCGCCTAGCCATCCGACACACATCTGGAGACGAATGCCTGACCTTGAAATCAAGAATCTGCACGTAAGCGCCGGCGACAAGGAGATCCTCCGCGGGGTGGACCTCGTCGTGAGCAAGGGCGAGATCCACGCCATGATGGGCCCGAACGGCTCGGGCAAGTCCACGCTCGCCAACGCGATCATGGGTCACCCCGGGCTGGAGGTCACCGAGGGCGAGATCCTCTACAAGGGCGAGGACATCACCGAGGCCGAGCCCGATGAACGCGCCCGCATGGGCGTCTTCATGGCCTTCCAGTATCCGATCGCGGTGCCGGGCGTGACGGTCACCAAGTACCTGCGCACGGTGATGAACTCTCATCGCGAGGAGCGCGGCGAGCCGCAGATCCCGCTGAAGGAATTCCGCTCGACGGTCGAGGACGCCATGGGCCTCATGGAGGTGCCGCGCGAGTTCTCCCGCCGGTATCTCAACGAGGGCTTCTCGGGCGGCGAGAAGAAGCGCATGGAAATGCTCCAGCTCGCACTCCAGCGTCCGGAGATCGCGATCCTCGACGAGACGGATTCAGGTCTCGACATCGACGCGCTGCGGATCGTCGCGAACGGCGTCAACACCTTCGCGGGGCCGGACCTGGGTGTGCTCATCATCACCCACTATCAGCGGATCCTCCATCTGATCAAGCCCACCGCCATCCACGTGATGTGGAATGGCCGGATCGTCAAGGAGGGCGGCCCGGAGTTGGTGGGCGAGCTCGAAGACAAGGGCTATGGCTGGATCAAGGAGGAGGTCGAGGCGAGCGCCTGATGGCTGTGGTCACCGCCACAGCGCTTGACTTTCCGATCTTCCGGCAGGAGTTCGGGGAGGGGCCGCTCGTGTATCTCGACAGCGCTGCCACGTCGCAGAAACCCGAGCGGGTGCTCGAGGCAATGGATCGCGCCTACCGCACGCGGCACGCGAGCGTGCATCGCGGTGTGTATCCGCTCGCCGCGCAATCCACCGAGGACTTCGAGGGAGCGCGAGAACGGATTGCGGAATGGATCGGGGCGACCCCCGCCGAGACGATCTTCACGTCGAATGCCACCGCCGCGATCAACCTCGTCGCGCGGAGCTACGTGCAGCCGGGCGACCGCGTGCTCCTCACCGAGATGGAGCACCACTCGAACATCGTGCCGTGGCAGCTGGTGGGCGCCGAGATCGAGTACGTGCCTGTGGACGAGCACGGCGTGCTCGACCTTGGTGCATTCGACGACCTGCTCGAGCGGCAGCGGCCGAAGCTGGTGGCCGTGGCGCACGTATCGAACGTGCTCGGGACACTGAACCCGGTCGCTGAGATAGGCGCGCGCGCGCGTGAAGCGGGCGCGGTCGTGCTGGTGGACGGCGCCCAGGCGGCGCCGCACCTGGCGGTCGACATGGCGCAGGTAGGAGCGGACTTCTACGCCTTCACGGGCCACAAGATGTACGGCCCCACCGGCATCGGTGTGCTCTACGGCCGCCGCGAGCTGCTCGAGGAGATGCCCCCGCTCATCGGCGGCGGCCACATGATCAGCCGCGTGGAGTGGGGGGAGTCGAGTTGGAACGAGCTGCCGTGGAAGTTCGAGGCCGGCACCTCGCCCATCGCCGAGGCGATCGGTCTCGGCGCCGCGGTGGACTGGCTCGCCGAGGTCGGCATGGACGCGATCCACGAGCATGAGGCGGATCTGACCGCGTACGCGCTCGAGCGCCTGCGCGAGCTGCCCCGGATCACTACCTACGGCCCGCCGGCCGAACAGCGGGGGGCACTCGTCTCGTTCGCGTACGAAGGGGCCCATCCGCACGACGTCGCGGAGATCCTCGGCAGCCGCAACGTCTGCGTTCGGGCGGGGCACCACTGCGCCCAGCCGCTGATGCGCAAGCTGGGGGTACCGGCAACCACTCGCGCGAGCTTCGGTGTCTACAACACGCGCGCGGACGTCGACCGGTTGGTCGAGGGACTCGAGCGGGTAAGCGAACTGCTGAGGCTTGACTGATGGACGACCTCTACAAGGAGCAGATCCTCGAGCACTACAAGCATCCGCAGAACTGGGGGGAGCTCGAAGGTGCCGATCTCGAGTTCGAGGACTCGAACCCCCTGTGCGGTGACGAGCTGAAGGTGCAGATCGCGGTCGACGACGAGGGTCGCGTGAGCGACCTGCGCTTCTCGGGCCACGGCTGCGCGATCAGCCAGGCGTCAGCGTCGATGACCTCCGAGGAGGTAAAGGGGATGCCGGTCGACGACCTGCTCCGGCTCGACAGGTCGTTCATTCTCGAGCTGCTGGGAATCGACATCTCCGCTACCCGGATGAAGTGCGCGCTCCTGTCTCTCAAGGTCCTGAAGAGTGCCGCGCTGGGCCACGCGGCGGGGTGGGAGCAGGACGTCCCCGAGGCGAAGCCGCCAACCGGCGACTCGCTACAATCGCAGTGAATTCCGACTTACAAGCTAGGACTTTGTGAGAAACGAAACCAAAGAGACGATCACGGTCTGCCCGCTCTCCGAGCTTCCGCCGGGCGCGATGCGCCTGGTCCAGTGGGAGGACCTCGAGATCGGGGTCTTCAACTGCAGCGGCACCATCTACGCGATCGAGGATCGCTGCTCCCACGACGATGGCCCGCTAGTCGAGGGCACGCTCGACCAGCGGAACTGCACCATCGAGTGCCCGCGTCACGGGTCCATCTTCGACCTGCGGACGGGCATCCCCAAGACCCTCCCGGCCTATGAGCCGGTTGACACGTTCCCGGTCATCGTCGAGGACGACGCAATCAAGTTGGAGGTCGAGTAGCAATGGCAACCCCAGAGCTGATCCCGCCGAGCAAGATCGAGGAGACGCAGCAGGCGCTCGCCCAGATCAATGCCGATTACGCCGAGCGCTACGGCTTCCACGATCCGGAGAACTACCTCTACAAGGCTCCGAAGGGTCTCAACGAGGAGATCGTCCGCAAGATCTCGGAATTCAAGGACGAACCGCAGTGGATGCGCGAGTTCCGGCTCAAGGCGCTCGAGCACTTCCTCGCCCGCCCGATGCCGAACTGGGGCTCGCCGCTGCTCGCCGAGGTGGACTTCGATGACATCCACTACTTCGTGCGCGCGTCCGAGCGCGCCGGTCGTTCCTGGGACGAGGTTCCGGAGGACGTGAAGAAGACCTTCGACCGTCTTGGCATTCCGGAGGCGGAGCGTAAGTTCCTCGCCGGCGTCGGCGCCCAGTACGAGTCCGAGGTCGTGTACCACCAGGTCCGCGAGGATCTCGAGAAGCAGGGCGTTCTGTTCCTGGACATGGATTCGGGGCTACGTGAGCATGAGGACCTCGTGCGCGAGTACTTCGCGACGGTGATCCCGCCAAACGACAACAAGCTCGCCGCGCTCAACTCGGCAGTGTGGTCCGGCGGCTCTTTCGTCTACGTGCCGCCGGGAGTGCATGTGGAGATGCCGCTACAGGCCTACTTCCGGATCAACACCGAGAACATGGGTCAGTTCGAGCGGACCCTCATCATCGCGGACGAGGATTCGTACGTGCACTACGTGGAGGGCTGCACGGCACCGACGTACTCGTCCAACTCGCTGCACTCCGCCGTGGTCGAGCTGATCGCGAAGCCGGGCGCAAGGATCCGCTACACGACCGTTCAGAACTGGTCGCAGAATGTCTACAACCTCGTCACAAAGCGGGCGATCGCCCGCGAGCGCGCCACCGTCGAGTGGGTGGACTGCAACCTCGGGTCGAAGCTCACCATGAAGTACCCCTCCGTGTATCTCCTCGGCGAGGAGGCGCATGGAGAGGTGCTCTCGATCGCCTTCGCGGGCGCCGGCCAGCACCAGGACGCGGGCGCGAAGATCTTCCACGTCGCGCCGCGCACGACCTCGAACATCTTCGCCAAGTCGATCTCGAAGGACGGCGGTCGCAGCTCCTACCGGGGAATGCTCGAGGTGGCAAAGGGCGCCGTGGAGGCACGATCGAAGGTCGTCTGCGACGCGCTGCTGCTGGACGAGCGCTCGCGCACCGACACCTATCCCACCATCCGCATCTCTGAGGACGACGTGAACGTCGGACACGAGGCCACCGTCTCGAAGGTCGGCGAGGACCAGCTCTACTACCTGCAGGCGCACGGCATCCCCGAGGACGAGGCGGCGAAGATGATCGTGAACGGCTTCATCGAGCCCATCACGAAGGAGCTGCCGATGGAGTACGCCGTGGAGATGAATCGGCTGATCGAGCTTCAGATGGAGGGCTCGGTTGGCTAGCGGGGGCGCGGCTCTCGCTGAGCCAAGCTGGTTGGCGGCGCGCCGGGAACGCGCCGCCGTCTTGAAGGGCGAGCTGCCGCTGCCGACATGGAAGGGCGAGCTGGGCTGGGAGTTCTCGCCGCTGGGCGAATTCGACATCGAGGCTTTCGAGGTCGGAGCGCCGGCCGATCTGCCGCCCGCGGCGGCCCCTTTGCTCGTGGCCCCGTCGACATCAGTTCCCGACGGGGCATTGGTGTTGCCCCTGGCCGAAGCTGCCGTATCGCACGCGGAGATCGTGGAGCGCTGGCTCGGCAGCGTCGCGCCGGGCGACGACGCTTTTGTCGTGCGCAACGATGCGACTTGGGCCGATGGGCGCCTGGTCTATGTTCCGCGAGGCACGCGTCTCGCCGAGCCGATCGTGATCAGCGCCGTCGTCGACGGCGCGACTGCGCTCCACTGGCGCACGCTCGTCGTACTCGAGGAGGACGCGGAGGCGGAGGTGTGGGAGCAGCATCTCTCGTCCGACGAGGAGTCGGCCGGTCTGCTCAACACCGTCGTGGAGCTCGTGGTCGGCCAGGGCTCGACCCTGCGGTACGTCTCGGGGCAGGACGTGAACGAGCGGACGTGGGTCTTCGGAAGCCAGCGCGCCGAGGTGGCGCGGGAAGGCTCGCTCGACTGGGCAGCGCTCGGCTTCGGTGGCCGCGGCGGCAAGGTGCGCATGGAGACGAAGCTCGCCGGGGAGGGCTCGCACGCGAAGGTGACCGGCGCCTATGCGGGCCTCCATCGCCAGCATCTGGACTTCGACACCACGCAGGAGCACGCCGCTCCAAACACCACTTCTGATCTCGCCTTCCGCGGTGTGCTCCAGAACAGGGCGACCGCCGTCTGGCGCGGGATGATCAAGGTGGATCCGGGCGCGCAGCAGACGGATGCCTTCCAGGAGTCGCGCAACCTGCTGCTGTCCAAGCGCTCGCACGCTGACGCCATCCCGGGGCTCGAGATCGAGGCGAATGACGTCCGCTGCACGCACGCGGCGGCCGTGGCCCAGATCGACAAGGAGCAGCTCTATTACCTCATGGCCCATGGGCTCCCGCGCGAACAGGCCAAGCGCCTTGTTATCGAGGGCTTCCTCAGTGAGCTCGTGGAGCGCTTCCACGAGGGGCCGCTCCGCGACCAGGTCGGCGGGGCACTGGAGCGCAGGCTCGCCGAGTTGCTGGGCGACGACTAGCCGCACCGCTGCCGCAGGCTGCCCTCACGCGGGTGCTCCCTGAGACCTGGGACCCCAGCGCCGTCGCCGCCTCTGAGTTCAGCGATTGCTGATGTAGATGGCGGTGTCGATGACGATCGCGAGAGTGATGATTGCGATCGTCGCGCGCAGGATCCGCGCTCGGGCGGCGTGCCGCGTAAGCACGCCGGCGCCCCCCGGGGGCACTGGGTCGCGGTATTGCCTTTCCCGCAGGCGATTGACGCGGCGAGCCTGCGCTACGCCCAGGCCGGTGGCGAGCACCAGCGCTGCCGTGAGAGCTGCCAGGACGGTGAGGCTGCCCGTCCAATCCTGGTCCCGGAGCAGCAGTGCGCCGGTCCCGACGGCGACAACGAGGGCGCCCCCGCCCACGATTCCGTAGCGTCGCCCGAGCGCGCGGAAGAACGCCAACTGCGCGCGCGGCTCCAGCGTGTCGCGCGCCGCCCGAGTAACCACGGTAAGCGCCGCGAGGCTCCCCACCCATACCGCCGCGGCGAGCAAATTCAGCGTTAGGAGCGGCGCGCTCGTAGCGAACGAAGCGCCGATCATGCGGCCGGTGGGAGGTCGCCGCTCGTATCGAGCGGCGGCACCAACAGCCGCAGGACGCGTTCCAGGGCAGCGGCGGGCAGCGCCTTCTCGATGATCGGGAAGAGCTCTCGCTCCTCGAGCCGGACGTGATCGGCTAGCTGCACGCCCAGCTCCTGCAGGGACGAGAGCTCGAGCTCATCGGAGCGGTGAAGCGTGTTCGCCAGCGCTCGGATCTGGACGTGTTCGACCAGGACGCGAGCCACGAGCGCGCGGTGCGGACTCGCGTGCTCCGCGTACGCGGGCAGCAGGATCTCTTCCTCCTCCCGGAAGTGCTGACGACCGTCTCGCTCCCAGTACTCGAGGAACGCGTCCGTTGCGTCCGCGGCCGTTTCCGGCGTGGCGCGGCGGAGGCGCGCCGCGACCACCAGCGCGTGGTGATGGTCGCGCGACAGCGGAGCGAGAGCAGCCGACCGCTTCATTGGGTCATGTCCAGCCGCGCGTCAGCCATGTCGACTCCTTTTCGAGGCCCAACCACGGGGTTCTCACACTCGAACTGTAAGAAATATCACACGGCTGGTGCCCGCGCGGCGACCCAAGTGATATTTTCCCAATCACAGTGTGAAAATGATCTGAGGAGCGCAGCGTGACGTACGTGATCGCAGAGCCCTGCATCGGAGTCAAGGACCACTCGTGCGTCGAGGTGTGCCCGGTGGACTGCATCCACCCGTCGCAGGACGAGCCCGACTTCGACCAGCACGAGCAGCTCTACATCGATCCCGCGGAGTGCATCGACTGCGATGCCTGCGTCGAGGCGTGTCCGGTCGACGCGATATTCGCGGAGGACCAGGTGCCTCCGGAGTGGGAGGGCTACATCGAGATCAACGCCGCCTACTACCGGAACGGTTCGAGATGAGCGGCGGCACGGCTCAAGTACCACTGCGGGACGTCCGTCCACTCGGCTCAATCCGGCGGCCGTTGCCCGGGCGAAAGGACACGCCGGGTGTTGTTCGACTTCCGCTCCCAGAGGCACTCGAGGCATGCCTGGCCCTGCTCGACGAACAGCCCTCGCGCTATGAGCGGGCGGCGCTCGCCTGGCACGCCCGTCTGCTGCGATTCGCGCCCGAGCTCCGGTTCACTGACGCCCGCGCGGGCCTGGACGCCCTGGCTGCCCTTCCCACCCCCGCCGCGCAGCGGGCCGCCGTTCGGCTGGCGCGCGTGTGCGCTCGCGCGGGGCTCGAGGATGTGGTCGCCGTGGTCGATCGCTGGAGGCGCGACCACTCACCGATTGTTGTCCGTCAAGACAGCGGGCCGCGTCCCTGGGCGGTGTGAGCGGAGTGGTCGCTGGCGCACCGGACCGCCTCGGCCAGCGCCGCCGCCGTGAGGAGGCATGTCGCGCCTGGGACGGCTTGGCCATCCTGCTTGTTGCGGTGCTCGTCGAGATGGTCGCGGCGCCGCGGGCCCGGGCGGGGGTGCTGACACCCGAGTCGGGCGGGTCGCCAAATGCGGACCGGATCCACTCGCTCTACACGGTTGTGCTGGCGATTGGGCTGGTGATCTTCTTCGGGGTGGCGGGCACGCTCGTGGTCTTCCTCTGGCGCTACCGAGGACGCAGAGGTCGCGAAGGGGCGCAGATTCGTGGGAACACGCGACTCGAGATCGGCTGGACGGTGGCGGCCGCGCTGATCCTGGTGGTTCTGGCAGGACTGACGTTCGCCCAGCTGCACGGGATCGTCACGCCGGCGGCGAGCGCGGAAGACATCGCCGCAGAGCAGTCGGGCGCGCTGTATGCGACTGTCGATCAGCCCGCGCCGCCGGGAGGCAAGGCGCTGCGCGTAACCGTCACGGGGCGGCAGTACGTGTGGCGGTTCGACTATCCGAACGGGGCCTACTCCTACGAGGAACTCGTGGTGCCGGTCGGGGCCACGGTTGTACTGCGTTTGCGCTCAGCGGACGTTGCTCACTCGTGGTGGATCCCAAAGTTGGGCGGCAAGGCAGACGCGATCCCCGGCTATACCAACCGCACCTGGTTCAAGGTCAGCCGGGCCGGGGTGTTCACGGGTCAGTGCGCCGAGCTGTGTGGGCGTAACCACGCCGACATGATCGCCACCGTGCGCGCGGTCGCGCCCTTCGAGTACGAGGCTTGGGTCGCGCGGCAGAAGCGCGAGATCCAGCAGGCGGAGCGCAGCGTGCCGGCGTTGCGCGAGCGACTGAAGCGCGACGGTGAGCTATGAGCGTGCACGCGGGCACCGCGCGCCGAGCCGCCCCGGAGATTCTGCTTCGGCCCCGGCGCGTAGCCGAGGAGCCATCGGGTTGGCTCGGCTGGCTGACGACCACCGACCACAAGCGGATCGGGATCCTCTACATCACCACGAGCATCGTCTTCTTCCTGCTCGGTGGGGTCGAGGCGCTGCTGATGCGCACCCAGCTGGCGACCCCGGACAACTCGCTGATCGCGCCGCAGGCCTACAACCAGATCCTGACGATGCACGGCACCACGATGGTGTTCCTGTTCGTTGTGCCGATCTGGGCGGGGTTTGCCAACTACCTGGTGCCGCTGCAGATCGGAGCGCGCGACATGGCCTTCCCGCGTCTGAATGCGCTCTCTTACTGGCTCTTCCTGTTCGGCGGCGTCGTGTTCTACATCTCGATGTTCTTCGCGCCGCCGGAGGCGGGCTGGTTCTCGTACACGCCGCTCTCCAACCGCGTGTATTCACCGACGGGCGGGCAAGACGCGTGGATCTTCCTGATCCACCTGACAGGAATCGCCTCGATCCTCGGCGCGATCAACCTGGTGGTGACGATCGCCAACATGCGGGCGCCGGGGATGGGCTGGGGGCGGCTGCCGCTGTTCTGCTGGTCGGCCTTCACTCAGGCGATCATGCTGATAGTCGCGTTGCCGGCGATCGCGGCGGCGGTGACGATGCTGCTCACCGATCGCCACTTCGGTACCTGCTACTTCGACCCGACTTGCGGCGGCTCGCCGCTCCTGTGGCAGCACCTGTTCTGGTTCTTCGGTCACCCCGAGGTCTACATCATGATCCTGCCCGGATTCGGGGTGATCTCGGAGGTGCTGCCGGTCTTCGCCCGCAAGCCGATCTTCGGCTACAAAGCGATCGCCGCCTCCACGATCGGCATCGCGTTCCTGTCGATGCTCGTGTGGGCGCACCACATGTTCACGGCGCCGATCGCGACCGTGGTGCTGGCGTTCTTCATGCTGTCTTCGATGACGATCGCGATCCCGACGGGGGTCAAGGTCCTGAACTGGGTCGCGACGCTCTGGCGCGGATCGATCAACTTCAAGACGCCGCTCTATTTCGCCTGCGGCTTCCTCGTGCTGTTCACGCTCGGTGGCATCACCGGCGTGATGCTGGCGATCTTCCCGATCGACTGGCAGGTGCACGGCAGTTACTTCGTCGTCGCGCACTTCCACTTCGTGCTGGTCGCGGGCGCGGTCTCGGCGATCATGGCCGGCCTCTACTACTGGTTCCCGAAGATGACCGGCCGGATGTTGTCCGAGCGGCTCGGCAAGGCCTCGTTCTGGTTCCAGTTCGTCGGCTTCGTCATGACGTTCCTGATCCAGCATGCGCTCGGCCTCTCGGGCATGCCGCGGCGGGTCTACACATACTCCGCCTCGTCCGGCTGGGGCACCGACAACCTGATCTCGACGATCGGCTCCTACATCCTCGCCATCGGCGTGCTGCTGACCGTGCTCAATGTCGTGCTCAGCCTGAAGAACGGCCGCCGCGCGGGCAACGATCCGTGGAAGGGGAACACGCTCGAGTGGTTCACCCCGTCGCCACCGCCGCCGCACAACTTCGACGTGATCCCCGTCGTACGCTCGGTGGAGCCGATGCGCGATATCCGCGCTGATCTGCGGCGCGAGCGAGTCGGCACCACGGCGCTGCAATCCGCCACCGCGAGGGGGGCCGATGCTCGCTGAGCCGACGCCGGGCTGGGGCTCCTGGGGCGCGCACCCGCTGACGATCGGCTGGCTCGTGCTCGTCACGGTCGTCTACATCCGCTGCTACCGGAGGGCCGGGCGTTATTCGAGCCGGAGCCTGACGCCCCACCTGGTTGCCTTTTTCCTCGGGCTCATAGCCGTGGCTGTCGCCCTGCTGTCTCCCCTCGATCCAGTGGGCGACCGCTGGCTGCTCTCGGCGCACGTCCTTCAGCACGTGCTGCTGGCCGACATCGCACCTGCCCTGATCGTGCTCGGCTGGCGCGCGCCCGTGCTGCCGCTCGGGCTGTCGCCACGCATCCTGCGGGTTGTGGCTCCGGGTGGGCAGCTCGGCCGGCGACTGGCCTGGCTCAGAAACGGCTGGCTCGCGGCCACGATCTGGGCCGCGGTGCAGCTGGCCTGGGGCGTTCCCGTCTTGTTCGACGCGGCGGCCGCGTCGGCACCGCTCCATGTCTTCGAGCATCTGACCCTGCTGGGCAGCGGTCTGCTGCTGTGGTGGGCGGTTATCGACCCCCTCCCGGGGGAGCGTCGGCGCCCAGCGTGGAGCCGCCTCGGCTACCTCGGCCTCTCGCGGGCGGCGGCGGCTGCCATCTGTTTGCCGCTCACCTGGCTGGGGAGCGCCCTCTACCCGCGGTACGCCGAGGCGCCACGCGCCTACGGGATCTCCGCTCTGCGCGATCAGCAGATCGCGGGCGCCTCCATGTGCCTGATCGAGCTGCTTGTCTTCGGTGTCGCCTTCATGGTCGTGTTCCTCGACCTGCTCTCCCGCGAGGAGCGCGCCACGGCAGTCGCCGAGCGCGCGGCGTCGGCTCCGCTCCGAAAGGTGGCGTCATCCGACTGATCCTGATCTTCGGCGGCATGCACCTGTGCGTCATGGCGCTCGGGGCGGGCATGGTGTTCCTGTTCCTGCGAGAGGACCGGCTCCGGTCCTCGGGCGACGACGAGGACGGGCCGCCAGGGGGCGGGCCTCCGAAGGAACCGCCGCCACGGCCGTCCAATCCCCGGCCGGGGCCCGGCGGGCTCAGCCTGCCGCTCGACACGGTGGCACCAGCCGCAGTGCGCCGGCGGGCGGCGGCTCCAGCGGGCGACCGCTGGCCGCGCCCGGAACGGCGACGCCGGCCGGATCACCCGCGCCGCCCGTCGCGCACCCCCACGAATCCGCCGCCATGAGAACGTTCGCGGAAGAGCTGCTCACGCCGACGCGGGTGGAGGCCTCTTCCCCGCGCCGCTCTCCGTCCCCCGCCATCGCCGCGGCGGCGTTCGCCGTCGCTTCCATCGTGGTTGCGCTGGTCAGGACGGCCGTGCCCTTCGCGCACGGCTGGTGGCTGGTTGCCTACCTCCTGTTGGTCGGCGGCGTCGCGCAGGTGTTACTCGCCTATGGCGCCTCCCCGGCGGGACATGGTCGGAGCTCACGCTCCAGCTTCTGGCTGTGGAATGCCGGAACGCTGGCCGTCGCGATCTCCGATCTGCTTGGCGCTCCCGCCGGGGTGCTCGCCGGAAGCCTCGCGCTCCTCGCGGCCCTGGCCCTGTTCGCTGCCCGCGCACGGCGCCGGGCCCCTTATCTGTTGTTGATCCTCTTCCTGGCCGGCAGCGTGCTCGTCGGCTGCTTTCTCGGGCGTGCCTTCCCCTGGCAGTAGCACCCGTCCGCGACCGTCGCGGTCCGCCGACGACACCCGAGCTGCGGTCACGCTGATGGCCATCTTCACCGTGGCGATCCTGTTGGTCGTGGGCGCCGTTTGGGCGCTCGCTGCGGTCGGCGGCTGGTGGATGCTCGCGGCGGCGATGGCCGTGCATTTCTCTGTCTCGGCCTTCGTCATGATCGAGGTGGCGCGTGTCATCGCCGGTCGCAAGCCGAACTGACGATCGTTTTCATAGCGGGATTGTGCAAAACTGCTGTTTCGTGGATCTGACGTTTCCAGCCGGGGGAGACGAGGTGCTGGCGCAGCCCACGCGAGCCCGCCTGTTCGCACTCCTCTTGGAGCTCAAGCGCCCGGCTGGGACGGTGGAGCTCGCGGAGCAGCTCGGCCTGCACCCGAACGGGGTGCGCCTGCACCTCGAGCGATTGCGCGATGCGGGCCTCGTGCAGCGTTCGCGCCCCCGCCGCGCGGTCGGCCGGCCCCCAGATGCTTGGACGATCGCCCCCGACGCTCGACCCGGTGGGCAGCCGCCGAGTGCCTACGCGGACCTGGGTCGCTGGCTCGCGCGCGCGATCCCGACCGGTCCTCGCCGGCTTCGCGACATCGAGGCGGCGGGGCGCGAGATCGGGCGCGAGCTGGCCCCGGCCCCGGGGGCGTCACCCGAGGAGACGTTCGAGACGACGCTCTCGGCGCTCGGCTTCCAGCCGCGCGCCGAAACCGAGCACACCGGTGATGTGACGTTCTGCCTGGACAACTGCCCTTATCGCGACGCCGTGCGAGAGAACCAGGAGGTCGTCTGCACACTCCACCGCGGCCTCACGCGCGGGCTGCTGGACGTGCTCCAGCCGGGAGCCAAGCTGACCGGCTTCGTGCCGCGCGACCCGGATGAAGCTGGGTGCCTCATCGAGCTGAGCGGCCTTGCGATGAATCGCGGTCAGACCGGGGCGGCCTGAGGACGATCACGCGGCGGGCTGGACCTCGCGGCGCGCGCCCGCCACTTCTCTCGCCCGCTCGTCGATAACGGCTGTGGGTCGCATCCCAAGGCGGTCAAGGTCCGCCACGAGCTCGTGCACGAGCAGCTCCCAGGCGTCCGTCTCCTCCGGTCGCGCCGCGACGCGCATAAGCCAGATCGGGTCGCCTCCGCGCGGGCGCAGCTCGCGCACCGATACTTCTGCGACCGCTTCGTCGTCGCTCAGGAGCTCCGCGCGACGTTCCAGCCACCCGGCTGCGTGCTCGGGTGTCATGGACCGGGGTGTCGCACAGGTGATGAACGCTGCCGGCATGGAGGCATTCTCGACCGCGGTGGCGTGTCCAACAATGGGGTCCACCGCCCATTCACGGGGATGGCAGACCTCATTCACCGCGGTGGTCGCGCCCTTGAGATGCGGTGTTTTGCCCATGGCCGCGGGCGCAGGTCGTTGCGATGCTCGTCTTTCTCATTCGTAAGCGACGAAAGGAGTTCGCGATGTCTGTCATGGCGTCCACGCAGCGGCGGGAGCGGGCCGAGACCGCCACGCCCACCGAGGATCAGATCGTCCGCCGGCTTACCGACGCGTATCTGATGGAGATCGAGACGGTGATGAATTACCTCGCCGCGTCGACCAATCTCGACGGCCTGCGCGGCAGGCAGGTGGCGGAGCTGTTGTCCGCTGACGTTGCCGACGAGCTGCAGCACGCCGAGCGGTTCGCACAGCGCATCAGGGAGCTGGGCGGCACGGTGCCGGGCTCGGATGCGTTCGTGAGCCAGCAGCCGTCGCTGCAGCCGCCCGCGTCGAGCAGTGATGTGGATGCGGTGATCAGCGGCGTGATCGAGGCAGAGCGCACGGCGATCGCCGCGTACAGCGAGCTGGCCCGCCTGGCCGACGGGAACGACTACGTGACGCACGACCTCGCCGTCTCCGTCCTCGCCGATGAGGAAGGCCACCGGCGTCTGTTCGAGGGGCTGCTCAGCTAGCGCTTGCCGCTGGTGAGACCCTTTTCGGTATGAACGACCAACGACAGGACGCAGACGTCAGGCCGCGGAACCGACCGACCCTCGACGAGATAGGCGAGGCCTCGTTCCCCGCAAGCGATCCTCCACAGTCTTGGACGTGGGAGGTCGGTGCCGCGCCGGCCAGTCCGCTCGGAGCCGCCGAGGAAGAGCCGGCCCCTAAGCGCTTCTTGGCGCGTCAGCACACGGAGGCCGTCGCGCCATCTTGATCTGGCCTTATTGACGTATCGGCGAGCCTCGCAGAGGGTGGCTGCGGGGCCGAGTCTCTGAACGCTCGAAAAGAGCAACCCGGCCCTGGCTCGCAACACCAACGAGGAGGTAGGGATGCGACGCGCAATCTTTGCGCTCACGATCGTCGCTGCGCTGGCAGTGGCGGCTCCATCGCTTGCCGACAGCGGCAAGCTCAAGGTCAACCCGTTCGTCTACGACCCGGGCAACACCGGGATCATCGTGTCCGCCTGGCAGGCCAAGGCCGGACTGGCGGATGCCGGTGGATCCAACCACGGGCTCGTGCTGCAGAAGAACGGGCTCACGGCCACCGATGCGGCCGCAGGCGCGACCGTGACGGGCGCCGAGGGACAGACACTGTCGGAGATCGGCTTTGACGTAACCGGCCACTGCGGCGCCGGTTCGCCGCGCTTCAACGTGACGGACGAGAACAACGTCACGCACTTCTTCGGCTGCTTCTACGGAACCCACACGCCGATCGCGGGAGCTCCCGGATGGGAGCGGGTCCGCCAGACGGGCGCGGATGCGTTCCCGCCCATGGCCCCGACCGACACCATCGCCTCGATCGAGATCGTCGCCGACGAGGGCACCGATCAGGGCACGGGCCAGAGCGTCGTCGACAACGTCGACGTGAACGGCACGCTGGTCGGCAAGCCCGGCAACAGCAAGTAGCTCTCCTGCCCGTTCAGGCGGCCTGAGCTGCCGCCGGCTCGAACATCGCGTCGAGCCGGCGGCTCAGGTCGTTCGCGATAGCGATCCCGTTCATCGCCCGCATAACCTCGTGCTCGACGAGCACCGCCACGTCGTCCAGGCGGTCTGACGCGACCCAGTGCGGGTAGGGCAGGCGCTCGATGTCCTTGCCCTGGATGTTGCGCGTGTGGTTCACGGCCTCCTTGAGGAGCCGCGTGGCGAGTGAGCTCTGCAGCCAGCCGAGCACCGCGAACAGCTCGCGCCGCGCAACGCCTTCGCGCAGGAACGCGCAGGGCGCGCCGCTGTCGAGAATGAAGCCCGGCGGCAGGTAGCGCGCGTTGATGCGCGGGGCCACGAGCTGCCACGTGATCCCCTCGCGGCCGAAGTAGGGCTGGCCGCCCACGCCGTGCAGGTACCACGGACCGTCGCGCTTGAAGGTGAGCGCGGCGTCGCCGTCGTCGCGCCAGAAGACCACGTGGCTCGGCTTCGCGTACACGCGCGCGGGTCGCGCCTTGTTGTACGGGCGGTAGTGCGGGTGGGGGAGCTTGATCCGAAGCGGCTCGGCGCGCTTCCGCACGCGCACGGCGCGGCGGGTCTCGCCCCTGCGCTCCCGCTCGGCGACCCGCTCGCGCACCTTCGGCGACATCCGGTTCAGCCTCGCGCGCGCGAGTTCGCCCTCGACGGTTATCGGGCGGTCGAAGAACTCGAACTCGTAGGGCTCCTCGATCGTGCCGTCGGCGGCAATCGGGCGAACGAACCATTCGTTCCTGCCGATTGTCATCCCGCCCGTGGCGACCACGAACTCGCCGAGCGTGGGGCCGGCGAAGTACGGCGCGTGCTCGGGACGCAGGCCGAAGGACAGGTTGGCCGTCTGCTCCATCGCGGCGCGCGGAAGCGACGCGCCGCGGATGAGCGCGTAATCGGCGGGCGGCCCCTGTTCGAGGTCCAGCAGGACCATCGGCTGCTTCGTCTCCTCGAACTCGCCGGGCAGCTCGCTCACCCGCACCGACCCCGAGTCGAGCAGCAGCTCGCGCAGCCCGCGCATCGTGTTGATGGTGAGAAACGTGTCGCTGCAGATGACGCGCAGGCGACCGCCGCGCGCCAGCTCATCGAGCGCCTTCGCGACGAAGAAGGAGTACGTCTCCTTTTTGAGCTTGTGCCCGCGGTAGCGGCCGAAGCGCCGGTCGAGCGCGTCCTCGATCGCGGCGTCGAAGGTGCCGCCGAACGGCGGGTTGCCCACGATCAGGTCGAAAGGCCGCTCCGGCTCCACCCGGAAGTAGTCGGCGCACGTGAGGTTGTGTCCGTCGGGCAGCGGTCCCCAGCGCGCCTCGATGGAGGCGACCGCGCGCGAGTACAGAACGGGGTCGAGCTCGACGCCCCAAACGTGCTCGCGCAGCGCGCGCTCGTAGCCGAAGAGGCCGGCGAGCCGTTCGATCAGCGGCAGCAGGAACGAGCCCTCGCCGAACGAAGGCTCGAGCACCCGCGCGCCGGGCGCCAGTGGCAGCTCCGAAACGAGCCGCGCGGCCAGGCCGCGGGGCGTCATCACCTGGCCGAGTTGGCGGCGCGCCGGACGCGCTCGCTTCGGACTCCGCTCCATGCCTGCGCACGCTAGTGCGAGCGGGCGACGCTATGGTTCCGCGACTGGTCGTGCGTCGCGCAAGGTCCTGCGCGGGCGCCGCATTCTTGATCGAGGAGGGAACTTCGATGTCGTCGAGCCGTGTCCGTGCCCTGCTGGCTGCAGTTTTGGTGTCGCTCGTGGTCGTGCCCGCCGCGCACGCCGCAGCGAAGAAGCAGTACTACGTGTCGCTTGGCGACTCCTACGCGGTCGGTTACCAGGGCAACGTGAAGGCGACGACGCACAACGGCTTCGCCGACCAGCTTGTCCCGCTCGCGCGCAAGAAGGGCTACCGCTTCACTCTGGTGAACCTGGGTTGCGGCGGCGCGACCACCACCTCGATGCTCCAGCGGAAGGGCTGCGACGCTCGCGCGCTCGCGCCCGGCGCCGCCGGCTACCCGAACCAGACCCAGGTGCAGGCGGCGGTCTCGTTCATCAAGAAGCACAAGGCACAGATGGGCCTCGTGACGATCTCGATCGGAGGCAACGACGTGGACGTGTGCCTCCCGAAGACGGATCCCCTCGGCTGCGTGGCGACGAACATGGGCCCGGCGGTGCGCAACCTCAAGAGCATCGTCCGCCAGATCCGGAAGGCCGGCGGCAAGTCGCTCAAGATCGTCGGCACCACGTACCCCGACGTCGCGCTCGGAGCGTGGGTGCGCCATGACGTATTCCCGCAGGGCGACACGCTCGCCGCGCTATCGCTGACAGCTTTCAGCAAGTACATCAACCCGGGCCTGCAGAAGTCCTACAAGAGCCAGAAGGCCAAGTTCGTCAACGTGACCAAGGCCACCGGCGCCTTCGGCCCGTTCGACACGACCACGCTGGCGCCCTACGGCGTGATCCCCACCCCGGTGGCAAAGGCGTGCCAGCTCACGTTCTTCTGCACGTCTCTGGACATCCACATGACGACCAAGGGCTACGGCATCATCGCCAGGCTGGTCGCCGGGACGCTGCCGAAGCGCCATTAGGCACGATCGCACATGGTCAAGCAAGCGCTTGACTATGGGTGTACAGTCAAGTAGATGCTTGACCAACAGGCACCGCCGCTCGACCGGGTGTTCCAGGCCCTCGCGGATCCCAGCCGCAGGGCGATGGTCGACCGGCTGAGCCGTGGCCCGGCATCGGTGAGCGAGCTCGCGGAGCCCTTCCAGATGTCCCTCCAGGCGGTTTCGCAGCATCTCGAGGTGCTCGAGACGAGCGGCCTCATCCGCACGGAGAAGGTCGGCCGCGTGCGCACCTGCCAGATCGAGCCGGCCGCCCTGCGGACGGCCGAGCAGTGGATCAGCGACCGGCGGATGAGCTGGGAACGCCGCCTCGACCGGCTCGGCGACTTCCTCGACGCCGAGCCTCCCTCCAAGCCAAGAAGGAGAAAGACATGAGCGATCGATCCGTCACCCACGCGACCTTCGTCGTCGAGCGCACCTACGACGCGCCCCCGGAGCGCGTGTTCGCTGCCTGGGCGACTCACGAGGCGAAGAGCCAATGGTTCGGGGCTCCGGGCGACTCGGGCAACCAGCACGAGCTCGACTTCCGCGTCGGCGGCCGCGAGTCGTGGCGAGGCGGCCAGGGCGGACCCACCGGCGAGTCGACCTTCCGCTTCGACGCGATCTACCAGGACATCATCGAGAACGAGCGCATCGTCTACTCCTACGACATGCACATGGACGACCAGCGCATATCGGTGTCGCTGGCGACCGTCGAGTTCAAGTCCTCGGGCGACGGCACGCGGCTCGTGTTCACCGAGCAGGGTGCCTTCCTCGACGGGCTGGATCAGGCGGACCGCCGCGAGGATGGCACAGGCACGCTGCTCGACAATCTGGGCAAGACGCTTGCCCGAGAGGGGGCCACAGCATAAAACGCAGGGGCTGTCGAAATCGGCGATCCTGGTGCGTCGGACTTGGTGAGGCCGCGGATTTAGACCGCGGCAATCCCGAGAACAGGAGGCCACTATGCCCCAGTACACGCTGCTGATCTACACGCCGGTCGACGGGCCGCCCGCCGGCACCGACCCCGAGCAGACCCAGCGCTGGTTCGACTACACGCAGTCGCTGATCGAGGCGGGCGTCCACGTGGGGGGCGACGCCCTTCAGGGCGTGGACAGCGCCACCACCGTTCGCGTGCGCGACGGCGAGACGCAGATCATCGACGGCCCCTTCGTCGAGACGAAGGAGTACCTGGCCGGCTACTACCTGGTCGACTGCCCGGATCTCGACACGGCACTCGGGCATGCCGCGCGGATGCCCAACATCCACTACGGCTCCGTCGAGGTGCGTCCCGTGATGGAGCTGTCCGGGCCGTTCGCCGAGGCCGCCGAGGCCGAGGGCCGGGCCGGCTAGTGACCATGCACGACGAGCGGCGGCCGGAGGCAAACGATCCGGCCGCCGCCGTCGAGCTCGCGTTCCGCGAGGAGCGCGCGGCGGTGCTGGCCACGCTGATCCGCCACGTGGGGGACTTCCAGCTCGCGGAGGACGCCGTGCAGGACGCGTTCGCGAGCGCGGTGGCCACCTGGCCTCGCGACGGCGTGCCGTCCAATCCCGGGGCCTGGCTCACCACCGCGGCGCGCCGGCGGGCGATCGACCGGCTTCGCCGCACACGCTCGCTGGCCGACCGCGCCGATCGCCTGGCCGAGCTCGCGCGCCTCGATGCCCAGGAGCACCGGCCGGAATCGGACTCCGACGACAGCGCGGTGGAGGACGACCGGCTGCGCCTGATCTTCACGTGCTGCCACCCGGCTCTGGCTCTGCCGGCGCGCGTGGCTCTGACGCTGCGCATGCTGGGCGGGCTCTCCACCGGCGAGATCGCGCGCGCCTTTCTGGTGGCCGAGCCAACGATGGGGCAGCGTCTCTCGCGCGCCAAACGCAAGATCGCCGACGCCCACATTCCCTACCGCGTGCCCCCAGACGAGGCGCTGCCGGATCGTCTG
>Ga0070681_10001232_pt1 | contig 22253 bp, 24 predicted proteins | sample KBSC83BmetaG_FD_65650 | JGI IMG/M metagenome (GOLD analysis project Ga0070681, IMG submission 65650) | Corn rhizosphere microbial communities from Kellogg Biological Station, Michigan, USA - KBS C8-3B metaG | ecosystem: Host-associated > Plants > Roots > Rhizosphere | place: USA: Michigan...
AACGGCTGGCCAAGCACCGATCGGGTGGTTCCGGGTTCCCGCAGCTGGTCGGGACTCCGGCGGAGATGCTCGACCAGGTCGGCGCCTACGCCGCGGTCGGCGTCGACGAGTTCATCGTGCCCGACTGGACCATGGGCCAGGTCGAGCGCACGCTCGACACCCTCGACCTCTTCCGGACCGAGGTCGCCGCGAAGCTGCGCTGATTCGCGTCAGCGGCTCGCGACGGGGGCGCCGCCCATCAGCACGTCGAACGCCCGGCCGCCCGCCGGTCCGTCGAACGAGAGGGCCGGCACCGCCGGCGGCCGCACCGGTCCGCCGTCGTCGGCGAGGCCGAGACCGGGGTCGAGGTCGGGGTCGAGCTCCGGGCCGAGATCCGGGTCGATCGGCGCGTCGGAGCGCCGAGCTGAGGCGTGGCTGACGGCCGCGGCGACGCGGCGGTCGAGATCCTCCACCCGCGCCTCGAGCTGGGACAGTCCCTGCCGCTCGCTGTCGAGGTAGCTGCCGAGCCGGGCCTCGAGGCGAAACATGCGGACCTGCAGGGCCGCGACCTCGGCCTCGTGCTGGCCCCGCTGCACCGCCATCGCGACACGCAGCCGGCGCGCCTCCCACGACATCGTCTCCACGTGCCCTAGTCTGCCTCCTCCCCGGCACGGCACGTGGGGGAGTCCCCGAAAGGTCGTCAGCTCGCCGCGCGGATGTCCTCCAGCACCTCGGCGGCGTGGCCGGCGACGTCGGTGACCTCGTAGGTCTTCGCGATGGTCTGGTCGGGCGCGATCAGGAAGGTGATCCGCTTCGGGAGGGCGGCCCAGTCGTCGTCGGGCGGCCGGGCGGCGCCGTAGGCCGTGCCCACCGCCTTGTCCACGTCGCAGAGCAGCCGGAAGGTGAAGCCTTGCTTCGTGCGGAACTCGAGGTTCTCCGCGGGGGTGTCGAACGACGCGCCGAGAATGACCGCGTCTACCGACTCGAACTCGGGGGCTCGATCACGGAACCCCTGGCCTTCCCGGGTTCAACCGGGGGTCGATGCCTTGGGGTACCACCAGAGGACCACCCAGCGGCCGGCGTAGTCCGACAGGCTGACGTCGTTGCCGTCCTGGTCGAGCAACGTGAACTGCGGGGCCTGCTCGCCGACCGCCACCATGCGCGCCACCTCCCGTGTGTGCGCCGCCGGCGTGCGTCCGTGCCGTAGGTTCGGCCCGTGCCCGGCGACGCTGTCCTCGAGTTGTCCGGGGTGACCGTACGCCGAGACGGCGCCGTCCTGCTCGCCCCGCTGGACTGGCGTGTCGGCGCGGGGGAGCGCTGGGTGGTGCTGGGCGCCAACGGGGCGGGGAAGACCACGTTGCTGCAGGTCGCGACCGGGATGATCGCGCCGTCGGCGGGCAGCGTCCGGCTGCTCGGCGAGAGCCTCGCCGAGGCCGACCTCGACGACCTGCTGCCCAGGGTCGGCTGGTCCAGCGCCGCGCTCGCCGAGCAGCTGCCGCGCGACGAGCGCGCGGTCGACGTGGTGCTCACTGCGACCTACGCCGCGGTGCGTCGTGGCGGCGAGACCTACGACGCCGCCGACGAGGCGCGGGCCCGCGCCCTGCTGGCGCAGCTCGGCTGCCGCCAGCTCGTCGACCGGACGTTCGGCACCCTGTCGGAGGGGGAGCGCAAGCGGGTGCAGCTGGCCCGCGCGCTGATGCCCGACCCCGAGCTGCTGGTCATGGACGAGCCGGCGGCCGGGCTCGACCTTGGGGGGCGCGAGGCGTTGCTGCGCCGGCTGGCGCGGGTCGCGGCCGACCCCGCGTCACCCACGCTGGTGCTCGTGACCCACCACGTCGAGGAGATCCCGGCCGGCTTCACCCACGCCCTGCTGCTGCGCGGCGGTCGGGTCGTCGCGGCCGGCCCGCTCGCCGACGTGCTGACCGAGCGAGCTCTCTCGACGTGTTTCGGGCTGCCTCTGTGGGTCACCCGCCGCGGCGGCCGTTACGCCGCCCAGGCGCGCGTCTGACAGTGTTGTCGCATGGCCCTCGATGTCCCGCTGGACCTGCCGGTGGTCCTGCTCTCGCACCGGGGACCCGCGTCGTTCCGGCGTACGGCCGGGGGGCGCCGGACGATCCGGCGCAGTGCCGGCGGGCTGGTCACGGCGCTCATGGGGCTGGCCGAGCACCTGCAGGACGAGGTCTGGGTCTGCGCTGCCTCGACCCCCGAGGACGCCGTCCTCGCCGCCGAGCACGAGGGCGCACCGGTCGAGATCGCCTTCGAGCCGGCACCGCGGCTGGTGCCGCCGGAGGAGGAGGCCGAGGGGCCGACGTTCAACGTGAAGTACGTCGAGGTCGACCCGCAACGCCACGAGCAGTTCTACACGGTGATCGCCAACCCGCTGCTGTGGTTCATCCAGCACGGCCTCTACGACCGGGCCACCTCACCCGAGCTGACTGCGGCGACCCGGGCGGCCTTCGAGCACGGCTACGCCGCGGTCAACGCGCAGTTCGCCGACGCGGTCGCCGACGAGGTGCTCGCGCGCGGCGGCCGGGCGCTGGTGATGCTGCACGACTACCACTTCTACCTGGTGGGTCGCCGGGTCCGCGAGCGCTGCCCGGACGCCGTGATCAGCCATTTCGTGCACATTCCCTGGCCGAGCCCCGACTCCTGGCGGATCCTGCCGCCCGACGAGCGCGACCGGATCATGCAGGGGCTGCTGGGCTGCGACGTGGTCGCCTTCCACACCCACCGGTTCGCGCGAAACTTCCTGCTCTGTGCCCAGGAGCTGCTCGGCCTCGAGGTCGACTGGCGGGAGAACTGCGTGCAGGTCGGCAACCGGCGTTGTGCGGCCCGCGCCTACCCGATCTCCGTCGACGTCGACGCGCTGATGGCGGTGCGCGACTCCGACGAGGTCGAGATGCACCGGGCCGTCCTGTACGCCCGCCACGTCGGCGGCGACCGCAAGCTGATCCTGCGCGTCGACCGCACCGACCCGTCGAAGAACATCGTGCGCGGTTTCCGCGCCTTCGACGTGCTGCTGACCGACCACCCGGAGCTGCGGGAGCGGGTGACGTTCCTCGCCTCGCTGATGCCCAGCCGCACCGACGTACCGGAGTACTCCAACTACATCGCTCAGATCGGCGCGGTGGTCGCCGAGGTCAACGCCCGCCACCACGCCGAGGGCTGGCAGCCGATCGACCTGCGGCTGCAGGAGGACCTGGCGTTCGCCGTGGCGGGCTACACGCTGTGCGACGTGCTGGTGGTCAACGCGGTCAACGACGGCATGAACCTGGTGGCGAAGGAGGCGGTGCTCGTGAACGAGCGCGACGGCGTACTGCTGCTGTCGGAGAACGCCGGGGCGCACGAGGAGCTCGGCGAGTACGCGATCACCGTCTACCCGTTCGACATCCAGCAGACGGCCGACGCCATGTACGCCGCACTGACCATGCCGGTCGAGGAACGCCGCCGCCGGCTGGCGGGGGCGGCCGAGGTGGTCCGGTCCAACGACGTCGAACGCTGGCTCAACCGCCAGCTCGCCGACCTCGCGCCGCTGCTGCGCCCCTGAGGCCCACGCTTCCGAGCGCTTGCACCTCGACAAACGAAGGACCCGTGCGGATCGCCGCACGGGTCCTTCGTCGTAGAGCCGGGGGCTACTCGAGGTCGGGAAACTGCCCCTCGAGGACGCCGCGGTCATCGTGCAGCTCGACCGCTACGGCGCGGAGGCGGTCGGCGAAACGGCGCCCGTGGTGGGCGCAGAACAGCAGGTCGCCGCCACCGGGCAGCACGGCACGCACGAATGCCTGCGCGCCGCAACGGTCACAACGATCCGCTGGGGTCAGGGTCGCTTCCTTGGAGATGGTCGGTGTCATCACACTCCATCCAACGCCGTCGGGCGGTCCTGGCTTCCACCATAGGTGTGCCGGGGGCGTGACGGGCGTCACACGCCGCAGGTGTCGGTCGGTCCGTGACAGGGGTGGGCACAAGGAGAGCGTTCTCGCCCTGGCATGATCCTGCCCGGATCGCACGCAGCTCGAGAGGACGGCCGATGACGACGCAGACCACCACGAGGGGAGAGGCGGCGAGTCGCAGCATCGGTGGTCGGCGCGCGGCGATCCGCCAGCGGACCCTTCGCAACGACGCCTGGTGGGCCTACCCCGCGTCGGTCTGGCTCGGGCTCGGCCTGTTCACCGCCTACGGCATCTGGGTCGCGTTCGTGAACCAGGACTACTTCGTCAAGCCCTACCTGTCGCCGTTCTACTCGCCGTGCATCGCCAACCACTGCGTCGACGACCTCTACCCGCACTTCGTGCCGGCCCCGGCCAACTTCTCGCCCGCGTTGATCATCCTGGCCTTCCCGGGACTGTTCCGGGCGACCTGCTACTACTACCGCAAGGCGACCTACCGGGCCTTCTTCGGCTCGCCGCCGGCGTGTGCCGTCGCGGAGCCGGCCAAGCGCTACTCCGGCGAGATGTCGTTCCCGTTCAGCGGGATGAACCTGCACCGCTACACCTGGTACTTCGCCGTGCTGCTGGTCGGGATCCTCTCCTACGACGCCGCCGAGGCGTTCCTGTTCCCCCAGGGCGTGGGCATCGGCGTCGGCACCGGCGTACTCGTCATCAACGCGATCCTCATCGCCGGTTACACGTTCGGCTGCCACTCCTGCCGGCACATCACGGCGGGGCGCATCAACAACTTCTCGAAGCACCCGGTGCGCTACCGCATGTGGAACCTCGTGTCCAAGCTCAACGCCCGGCACGAGGAGTGGGCCTGGGCGTCGATGCTCTGGATCGCGTTGGCCGACCTCTACATCCGGCTCGTCGCCGCCGGTGTGTTCAACGACCCGCATTGGATCTTCTGATGGCCGAGTTCGAGACCCACGATTACGACGTCGTCGTCGTCGGCGCCGGCGGCGCCGGCCTGCGGGCGGCGATCGCCGCGCACGAGTCCGGCGCCAAGACCGCAGTGGTCTGCAAGTCGCTGCTCGGTAAGGCGCACACCGTCATGGCCGAGGGCGGCATCGCGGCGTCGATGGGCAACGTCTGGCCCGAGGACAACTGGCAGGTCCACTTCCGCGACACCATGCGCGGCGGCAAGATGCTCAACAACTGGCGCATGGCGCAGCTGCACGCGCAGGAGGCGCCGGAGCGGGTGTGGGAGCTCGAGGAGTGGGGCGCACTCTTCGACCGCACCAAGGACGGCAAGATCAGCCAGCGCGACTTCGGCGGCCACCGCTACGCGCGGCTCGCGCACGTGGGCGACCGCACCGGCCTGGAGATGATCCGCACCCTCCAGCACAAGACCGTCGCCCTCGGTGTCGACGTCTTCATGGAGTGCACGATCACCCGCCTGCTCAAGGACGGCGACGGAATCGCCGGGGCGTTCGGCTACTGGCGCGAGTCGGGCCGGTTCATCGCGTTCCGGGCGCCGTCGGTGGTCCTCGCCACGGGCGGCATCGGCAAGAGCTTCCGGGTCACGTCCAACTCCTGGGAGTACACCGGCGACGGCCACGCGTTAGCGCTGGCCGCCGGCGCGTCCCTGATCAACATGGAGTTCGTGCAGTTCCACCCGACCGGCATGGTCTGGCCGCCGTCGGTGCGCGGCATCCTCGTCACCGAATCGGTGCGCGGTGAGGGTGGCGTGCTGCGCAACTCCGAGGGCCGGCGCTTCATGTTCGACTACATCCCGGAGTACTTCAAAGAGGAGACGGCCGACAACGAGGCCGAGGCCGACCGCTGGTACGACGACCACATCAACAACCGCCGCCCGCCGGAGCTGCTGCCCCGCGACGAGGTGGCCCGGGCCATCAACTCCGAGATCAAGGCCGGGCGCGGCACCCCGCACGGCGGCGTCTACCTCGACATCGCCTCGCGGCGCCCGGCCGAGGACATCCTCCGCCGGCTGCCGTCGATGTACCACCAGTTCAAGGAGCTGGCCGACGTCGACATCACCAAGGAGCCGATGGAGATCGGCCCGACCTGCCACTACGTCATGGGCGGCGTCGAGGTCGATGCCGACACCCAGGAGTCGATCGTGCCGGGTCTGTTCGCCGCCGGCGAGGTCGCGGGCGGCATGCACGGCTCCAACCGGCTCGGCGGCAACTCGCTCGGCGACCTGCTCGTCTTCGGCAAGCGCGCCGGGGAGTACGCCGCCCAGCGCGCGGCCACCCACGGTGCCCCCCAGCTCGAGGGCAGGCAGGTGGAGGCGGCGGCGACCGAGGCGCTCCTGCCGTTCCAGCGGGAGCGCGGCGAGAACCCCTACACGCTGCAGTACGACCTGCAGGCGGCGATGCAGGAGCTGGTCGGGATCATCCGCACGGAGTCCGAGCTGCGCAGCGCCCTGAAGGAGATCGTCGCGCTGAAGGAGCGGGCGAAGAACCTCGCGGTCGAGGGCAACCGGCAGTTCAACCCGGGCTGGAACCTCGCGCTCGACCTGCGCTCGATGCTGACCGTCTCCGAGTGCATCGCGATGGCCGCTCTCGAGCGGCAGGAGAGTCGCGGCGGGCACACGCGCGACGACTTCCCGACCGCCGACGAGCACTGGGGCAAGATCAACCTGGTCCTCACGCAGACCAACAACGGGGATCTGCAGCTCGATCGCAAGCCGCTACCCGAGATGCCCGACGACCTCAAGCAGCTGTTCGAGGAGCACTGATCGCATGCCGGCCCATGAGCTGACCCTCCGCGTCTGGCGCGGTGACCAGGACGGCGGGGAGTTCGTCACCTACCGGGTCGAGGGGCAGGAGGGCGAGGTCGTCCTCGACGTCATCCACCGGCTGCAGGCCACCCAGGCCAACGACCTCGCGGTCCGGTGGAACTGCAAGGCCGGCAAGTGCGGCTCCTGCAGCGCCGAGATCAACGGCCGGCCGCGCCTGATGTGCATGACCCGGCTCTCGACGCTCAACCTGGCCGAGCCGATCACCGTGACGCCGATGCGGACGTTCCCCGTGGTCCGCGACCTGGTCACCGACGTGTCCTACAACTACGAGATGGCCAAGCGGGTGCCGCCGTTCACGCCCGCGGGCGACAACTCCGGCGGCAAGTACCGGATGCAGCAGCGCGACGTCGACCGCATCCAGGAGTTCCACAAGTGCATCGAGTGCTTCCTCTGCCAGAACGTCTGCCACGTGGTGCGTGACCACGAGGAGAACAAGCAGGTCTTCGCCGGGCCGCGCTTCTTCATCCGCTACGCGGGCCTCGACATGCACCCGCTCGACACGCTCGACCGCCGCGCGACGCTGCAGGACGACTTCGGGCTCGGCATGTGCAACATCACCAAGTGCTGCACCGAGGTCTGCCCCGAGGGCATCCACATCACCGACAACGCCATCATCCCGATGAAGGAACGCGTCGTCGACAAGCAGTACGACCCAGTCGTCTGGCTGGGCAACAAGATCGGCATCCGTAGCCGCACCCCGCGCGAGCAGGTCGGCCCCTACCGGGCGCCCTCCACCTCCGAGGACTACGCCAAGGCCGCGCTGGGCCTGGCGCCGCCCCCGGTCGGCACCGACCCGGCCCCCAACACGACGCCGCCCGTCGACGAGGCGCTCGACGGGAAGGTGGCCAACCTGCCGGCGATGCCGCCGACCCTGCCCCGCTCGGCCACGCGTGGCGCCGGCGCGGCAGCGACCCCGGCGGGCGGTCGGCAGGGGGCTCTCGCCTCCGGGCACGGCGGTGCGCACGCCGACGCCGGCTCCGGCCTGTCGGCGAAGGACGTCGCCCCGGCGGCGGCAGCCGCCGGGGGTCTCGCGGCCCTGATCGCCGTGATCCTGCGCCGCCGCCGCTAACCCCGCGGACCCCCGCCGGTAGGCGTGCGTAGCCGCCGGCTCGGCGCGTCTAGCGTGGCCGGATGGCCGTGATCGTGGAGGAGCTGCTGGGGCTCGCGCTCGACCTCGCCCGCCGGGCGGGCGATCTCCTGCTCACCCAGCGGCCGGCCAACCTCGAGGTCGACACCAAGTCGTCACCCACCGACGTGGTCACCGACATGGACACCGCCGCCGAGCGGCTGATCGTCGGCGGCCTGCGGGCTGCCCGCCCCGGCGACGGGGTCCTGGCCGAGGAGGGCGCCTCGGCGGAGAGCAGCACCGGCGTGCGCTGGGTCGTCGACCCGCTCGACGGCACGGTCAACTACCTCTACGGCATCCCCGACTGGGCCGTCTCCATCGCCGCCGAGGTCGACGGCGAGACCGCGGTCGGCGTCGTCAACGACCCGTCGAAGAAGCGTGTGTACGCCGCAGTCCGGGGCCGGGGCGCCACCTGCAACGACCGGCCGCTGCGCTGCTCGGCCCGCACCGACCTGGCGCAGGCGCTCGTCGGCACCGGTTTCGGTTACGCCGCGGACCGGCGGGCCGCCCAGGCGCGCGTGCTCGACGGCGTACTCCCGAAGGTCCGGGACATCCGCCGGATCGGTGCCGCCGCACTGGACCTGTGCTCCGTCGCGGCGGGTCGCCTCGACGCGTTCTACGAGCGCGGCCTGAACCCGTGGGACCTTGCGGCCGGCGGCCTGATCGCCCGTGAGGCCGGCGCGGTGGTGGGCGGCCTGCGCGGCGGCCCGGCGGGCCCCGACCTGGTGATCGCCGCGCCGCCCGCCCTGTTCGGGCCCCTGCACGACGTGCTGGACGGCCTGGGCGCTGCCGACGGTCCGTAACCGCCGACCTCTCTGGCTCGTTGGGGTTCGTGACAGGAGACTGGGAAAGGGGACGCCCAGCACAGGGCGCGCACGCCGCGACGAGCAGGACAGAGGAGGGCAGACCATGCGCCTGCCTTCCCGTCCCCGCGCTCGACGACGTGCCGGCGCGGGCCGCCCCCGCCCGATCTCCCGGCGCCTGAATGCGCGGAACTCTCGGCTCGCGACCCCGGCAGCGCTCGGCTCGGTCATCGCGGCGGTCCTGCTGTCGGCTGCGGGAGTCGCGCTCGCCCCCGTCGTCACCCACCGGGCGCCCGCCACCGACGCGGCCATGCCCGCGACCACCCCGGTCGTCCTGCCAGTGGCCGACCGCACGACTGCCGCCTCCCGGTCGCAGCTTCGCCCCGCTCCGCCGTTGCACTACACCCATCCGCAGCAGCCGGTCTCGCCGCTGCGGTCGCTCACCGCTCCGGACGTGCTCGTCGAGCTCGGCTTCGCCGCGACGCCGGCGCAGGTGGACCGGTTGCGACACGCTGCCGGCGTACAGGCCGTGGCGGTCCTCGACGCCGGCAAGGTCCGCACCCCCTTCGCCGACATCTACGCCGTCGGGGTCGACCCGTCGGAGTTCCGCGGCTTCACGCCCCGGCTCACCGCCCAGTCCGACGCGCTGTGGCAGTCGGTGGCCCGCGGCGAGATGGCCGTGGCCAACAGCTACGCCGGGCGGATGGGCTCACGGTTCGGCGGCTACCTGCCGGTCAAGGGCGGCGTGCAGCAGGACCTGCGGCTCGGCGCGTTCGCGTCGTTCGGCATCCCGGGCGCGGAGGCCGTCGTCGACCGCGCGACCGCCCGGGCGATCGGGCTGTCACCCGACCACCGGTTGCTGATCGCCGCGCCGCGACTGTCGCTCGACGAGCTGCGCGCGCTGGCCCGCGGCGTGCTCGGGCAAAGCGTGCAGGTCGACCTGCTGCGCCCGGCCGCGATCGACCAGAGCGAGATGTCCGACTACGCGGCCGAGGTGATCCCCACGGCCTACCTCCGGCTCTACCGCGCGGCCGCCTCCACCTGCCCGGGCCTGCCGTGGACGGTGCTCGCCGCGATCGGCGCGGTCGAGACCGGTCACGGTTCCAACACCGCGGTGTCGAGCGCGGGTGCCGAAGGGCCGATGCAGTTCCTGCCGTCGACCTGGCGCTACTACGGCCGCGACGCGGATGGCGACGGCGTGGCGAACATCGACGACCCGGTCGACGCCATCTACTCGGCCGCGGGCTACCTGTGCGCCAACGGCGCCGGCCGCGGCGGCCAGTCGCTCTACGACGCGATCTTCGCCTACAACCACGCGGACTGGTACGTCCGCGACGTCATCCGGCTCGCGCTGCTCTACCAGTAGCCGCTAGCGCCGGCCGTACTGCCAGTCCTGCAGCCGCCGTAGCATCCTCGGCATCCACGCCGGCGCGTCGAACGACATCACGTCGATCGGCAGCGCGAAGCGCTCGCGCGCGATGGCCTTGGCCCGGGTGAACTCCTTGAGGCCGTCGGCACCGTGGATGCGCCCGAAGCCCGAGTCGCCCACGCCGCCGAACGGCAGCGCGGCGAACCCGGCGAACGACATCACCGAGTTGATCGCCGCCATGCCCGACCGCAGCTGCCGGGCGATCTCGCGGCCGCGCTTGCGCGCCCACACCGAGGCGCCGAGACCGTACGACGTGCCGTTGGCCAGCCGCACAGCCTCGTCGACGTCGCGCACCGGCACGATCGGCAGGACCGGGCCGAACGTCTCCTCGCGCAGCACCCGCGCGTCGGCCGGGACGTCGACGAGCACGACCGGGTCGACGTAGGGCGCGTGCACCGAGTCGCGGCCACCGACGACCGCGCGGGCGCCCCGGTCGAGAGCCTCGTTGATGTGTGCGGCGATGATGTCGACCTGCTTGGGCATGGTGATCGGCCCGAGCGTCGCGCCGTCGGCGCCGCCCTTGATGCCCTCGGCCCGCCGCACGATCTCGTCGACGAACCGGTCGTAGACGCTGTCGACGACGTAGACGCGCTCGACGCCGATGCAGGTCTGGCCGGCGTTGGAGCAGCCGCCGAACAGCGCGGCCGAGGCCGCGCGACCGATGTCGGCGTCGGCGTCGACGATCATCGCGTCCTTGCCGCCGAGCTCCATCAGCACCGGGGTCAGCGTCTCGGCGCAGGCGGCCATGATCTTCTTGCCGGTGGGGGCCGAGCCGGTGAAGGCCACCTTGTCGACGCCGGCCCGGCACAGGGCTGCACCGGTCTCGCCGAAGCCGGTCACGACCTGCAGCACCGGCTGCTCCGGCACCGCCTCGCGGACGATCTCCTCGATGAACAGCCCCACCGCCGGGGTGTACTCGCTCGGCTTGAAGACGACCGCGTTGCCCGCGGCGAGGGCATAGGCGATCGACCCCATCGGCGTGAACAGCGGGTAGTTCCACGGGCCGATGACGCCGATGACGCCGAACGGTTCGTACTCGAGCTCGCCGGCCATGTTGAGCAGCGTCCGCGACCCGGGCACCCGCTGCGGACCGAGCACCTTCTTCGCGTTGCGGCCGGCCCACTCGAGGTGCTCGAGTACGAGCGTCACCTCGAAGAGGGCCTCGTCGACCGGCTTGCCGTTCTCCCGGTGCATGAGGTCGAGCAGCTCCTCGCGCCGGCGGGTGAGCGCGCCCTGCACCTTGCGCAGCCGGGCCCGCCGGCCGTCGAAGCCGAGGTCGCGCCACCAGACGGATGCGTCGCGGGCCCGCTTCACCGCGGCCTGCGCGTCGGCGCTGTCGTGCACCGGGAACGTGCCGACGACCTCGCCGGTCGCCGGGTTGGTCGAGTCGAAGGTCTGCCGGTCGGTCTCGGTGCGGTCGGCGGTCAGCGACATGGCCTGCTCCTCTCGGCGCGCCCGGACGGACGCGGGCGCGCGCCGACCGTCTCGTGGGTCGGCTACGCCGAAGCCTCTCAGACTCCGCGCATCAGGCGAAGTGGGGCAGTGACCTCCTTTGCTGGCCTCAGTCGAGTCGGCGCAGCTCCTTGCGGTAGCGGTGGCCGTTGCCGACGTAGTTCTGGACCGATCGGGCGAAGGTGCCGGGCGCTACGGCGTCGGTGCGCAGTTTCGCCGGCACCCCGAGCGCCATGGCGCCGGTCGGCACCTCCATGTCGTTGGGCACGACCGCGCCGGCGCCGACGAGGGAGTTGCTGCGGACCAGCGCGCGGTGCAGCACGATCGACCCGGACCCGACCAGGCAGTCGTCCTCGATGGTGCAGCCCTCCAGGTGGGCGATGTGCCCGACGACGCACCGGTCGCCGACCGTGGTCGGGAACTCCGGCACGGCGTGGATGACCGTGCCGTCCTGGATCGACGTCTGTGCCCCCACGACGATCTCGCCGTAGTCGCCGCGCAGGACAGCACCCGGCCAGACGGTCGACTCCGGGCCGATCGTCACCTTGCCGATAACGACCGCGTCGGGGTGCACGAACGCCTCGGGATCGATCGAGGGCACCCGGTCACCGAGCGCGTAGACCGCCACTGATCCTCCTGACATAGGGGTACGCGGGGGACCATATCCGTGTGGTGTGGCTCACGTTCGCCACGCCGATGAGCAAACGGCGTGCCGATTCGGTGCCCTTGGTGCACAATCACCCGGCGTCGCCGAGGGACGCGGTGCGCACTCGCGGATATCCGTACGCCGAATCGGGCACAGACTGGCCTGCTCGTGCGTTACATCGCCCGCGACACGAGAAAGCGAGGGCCGATGGCCACCGATTACGACACCCCACGTACCACCGACGACGAGATCGGTGAGGACAGCATCGAGGAGCTCAAGTCCCGGCGTGACGCCCAGACGGGCAGCGTCGACGTCGACGAGGCCGAGCTGGCCGAGTCGCTGGAGCTGCCCGGTGCCGACCTCTCCGGCGAAGAGCTCGCGATCAAGGTATTGCCGCGGCAGGCGGACGAGTTCACCTGCTCGCACTGCTTCCTCGTGCACCACCGCAGCCAGCTGGCGGAGGAACGCAAGGGCCAGCTGATCTGCCGGGAGTGCGCGGCCTGATCGTGGCGTCTGAGCCGACACACCGTTCGCGCGCGACGACCGGGCCCGTCCCGGCGCGTCGCGACGACGTGCCCCGTCTCGTCGCCCGGGTGACCGGTGACGAGACGTTGGGCAAGGCTGCGCGCGCCCAGGCCCTGCGCGCGCTGGCCGTCGCCCTCGCCGCGAGTGCCAGGGCCGCAGGTGTCGCCGCCGTCGCCAGTGGCCGCTGGCTCACCGACCAGGTCGTCGACCTCGCGCCCCGCATCCCCGTGCGCGACCTGCCGACGCTGCGCGCCCACCACGAGGGGCTCACCGGCGACGAGCTGGCAGAGCGCCTCATCACCCACGCCGGCCGGGTGACCGGCGCCATCGGTGCCGCGGGTGGGGCCATCGCCAGCGTGGAGTTCGCCGCGCCTCCGCTTCTCCTGTCCGCGCCGGTGCAGCTGCTGGCGGAGACCATCGCCGTCGTCGCGGTCGAGCTCAAGCTCGTCGCCGAGCTGCACGTCGTCTACGGCCGCACCCCGCCCGGCAACGTCGCATCCCGGGCCAACGCCTACGTCACCGCCTGGGCCCGGCGTCGTGGGCTCGATCGCTCCAACCCGGCCGGTCTGGTCGGCGTCCTCGGCGGCGCCGTACGCCGCGAGGTCCGCCAGCGGCTCATGCGCCGCGCCGGCCGCAACGTCACGACGTTCGCGCCGTTCTTCACCGGTGCCGTCGCCGGCGCCGAGCTCAACCGGCGCGAGACCCGCCACCTCGGCGATGCGCTCGTCACCGACCTCCGTCGCCGCTAGCCGGCCAGGAAGAGTCGGGCCAGCTCGGTCGTCCGGTCGGGCAGCTCGTACTGCGGCACGTGGCCGCAGTCGTCGAGCACGATCGACTCCGCCTGCGGCAGCGCCGCTGCCACGTGCCGCTCGAAGCCGATCGGGACCAGCCGGTCCTTGCGCCCCCAGACGAACAGCGCCGGGGTCTGCAGCTGGGGCAGGCGGTCCCAGAAGCCGTGCTCGCCGTAGGCCTCTTCGAGGTAGATGTGCCGCGCGGCGGCGAAGAACGCCCGCCGGTGGGCGGCGCCGCGCATCACCCGGCGGAACTCGTCGACGGCCGCGGCGTACCAGTCGTGAGGCAGCCGCCGCGGCTCGGCGAACATCAGCCGCAGGGTGCGCAGCACGAGCGGGGTCGAGAAGAACATGGGCACCCGGCCGAGATCCGGGGTCAGCAGTCGCACCGCGGGCGTGAACTGGCGCATGCGCCGGAACGCCGGTGACGGGCACAGCAGCACCATCCGCGTGACCGACTCCGGTGCCGACAGCCCGGCTTCGATCGCGAGCCGCCCGCCGAGGGAGTTGCCCACCAGCGCGGCGGGGTCGGCGCCCGACTGCCGCTGGAACTCCCGCAACCAGGCGGCCAGCTCCTCGATCGAGTAGCGCCACCGGGGTGCGGCGGAGGCGCCGAACCCCGGGGTGTCGGGGGCGATGACGCGGAAGTCGCGGGCCAGCGCTGGCAGCAGCGGCAGCATCGAGGCGTTGGTGGCGCCGAGACCGTGCAGCAGCAGCACGGGCGGCGCGTCGGCACGCCCGGCCTCCAGGTAGAACGTGCGGGCGCCGAGCACGTCGACGACGCGGGCGCGGGGATGCTCGGGCGGCCGGTGGCCGACGTCGAACGCCCCGTCGATCGCGAGAGCCAGGGCCAGGTTGCCACGCACCGTGAGCGTGCCGTCGAGGAAGGCCTCGACGCCGGACTGCGCACCCTCGAGGATGCCGGCGAACGTCCGCGGGTCGACCCGCACGACGGTCTGCGGGTTGCGGGCGCCGCCGCGACGTAGCCGGATGCGCCCCTCGTCGAGGACGACCGTCCAGGTGCCGGCCGGCGCGACCTCGAACACGACCGACGCGCGGGTCTCGGCCAGCGCCGCGCCCACGCCCTGCCGCACGTGCGCGCTGAGCAGGGCGTCGATGTTGGGCAGCGGGAACCGCGTCTCGCTGACCGCCTGCGCCATGATCTGGAACGTACGCGCAGATCGCCCCGGTAAACGTGAGCCACGCGGCGGGGCTTCCAAGCCGTACGCCGGTGGCGCGGACCCTCAGCGGTCGTCGAGCACCGAGGCCGGCAGCGATCCGGTCGCCCGTTGCCAGCTGACGGCTGCCTGCCGGTGCACGACGACGCGCGCGAGCGCGACCGCGGTGCCGGACACCACTGCCCAGCCGAACGCCTCGGCCGCGGTCACCTCCGGGTGCGCAGGGTTGGCGGGCGGCTCGTGGCCGGTGACCTTGGTCCACAGGAACGTGACGGCCTTGCGGGTGACGATGCCGGCGAGCACCGCGCCGACGCCACTGAGGATCTTGTAGCCCGTATCGGACTGCTTCTTCGACATGTGCGGTGCTCCTCGCTCCGTCGTACCCCTGCGGTGCCGGCCGGGACTTCGACCCCTGCCGGCCATCTGCCCCGGCTGCGCAGCATGTCACCCACGAGTCTTCCGGTGTCCGGGGCGACCCGGCTCTGGCAGCATGCGCAGCCATGAGCGCTGATGACGTCTGGAACTGGTCCGCGACGCGGCAGGCGGCCGCGATCCGTGACGGGAGCCTGTCGAGCCGGGAGCTGCTGGACACTTTCCTCGAGCGCATCGACCGCCTCAACGGTGACGTCAACGCGGTCGTGACTCTCGACGTGGACCGGGCTCGGGCGGAGGCCGGTCGCTGCGACGACGAACACGCCCGGGGGCAGTCGCGCGGGCCGTTGCACGGACTCCCGATCACGATCAAGGACGCCATCGAGGTCGCCGGCATGCGCTCGACCGGCGGGGCGCGCGAGCTGCGCGACCACGTCCCGGTCGCGGACGCCCCGGCCGTCGCGCGGCTGCGCGACGCGGGGGCGATCGTGTTCGGAAAGACCAACGTGCCCTTGTGGTCCGGCGACCTCCAGACCTTCAACGACGTGTTCGGTACGACGAACAACCCGTGGGACACCTCCCGGACTCCGGGTGGCTCCTCCGGTGGCGCGGCGACCGCGGTGGCCTGCGGGTTCACGGCGTTCGAGCTCGGGACCGACATCGGCGGGTCGGTGCGTTTCCCCTCGCACTTCTGCGGCGTCTACGGGCTCAAGACCAGCTACGGCGTCGTCTCCCAGCGGGGCTACCTCGACCAGGTGGGCGGGGGCACGACCGACGCCGACATCAACGTCTTCGGGCCGATCGCGCGCAGCGCCGAGGACCTCGACCTCCTGCTCGGCATCGTGGCCGGCCCGCCGCCGGAGCAGGCGCCGGCCTGGCGGATCGACCTGCCCGCCCCGACCGTCGACATGCTCGCTGGGTTGCGGGTCGGGGTCTGGCTGGACGCCGCCGGCGCCCCGGTCGATCGCGCGTCGGGCGACGTGCTGCGGTCGGCGGTCGACGCGATCGCCGAGGTGGGCGCGTCCGTCGAGGAGGCGCACCCGCCGGTCGACTTCGACGAGCAGGTCGGGCTGTTCGTCCAGCTGGTCAGCGCGGCGGTCTCGCCCAGCGCCGGCCCCGAGTCGGGTGAGCTGCTCGGCGGCAGCCACTACCAGTGGCTGGCCGCCCAGCGCCGGCGTGCCGAGATCATGTCGGCGTGGGCGGCGTGGTTCGGTGGCTACGACGTGCTGCTCTGCCCCGTGGCGACCACGGCGGCGTTCCCGCACACCCAGGAGGGCACGCTCTTCGAGCGGACGCTGGACCTCGACATCGGTACGCGCCCTTACGCCGAGCTGCTCGCCTGGACCGGCCTCATTGGCGTGGTCAACCTGCCCTCCGCCGTACCTCCCGTCGGCAGCACTCCGGCGGGGCTGCCGGTGGGCATGCAGGTCGTCGCGCCCTACCTGCACGACCGTACGGCGGTTGCGGTGGCCGGCGCGATCGGCGAGTTGACCGGCGGCTACCGGCCGCCGCCGATGGCCAGGTGAGCCGGGGCGCGGATTCCCTGTCCGCTGCCCAGGCACGCCGGCTGGCCCTGGCCGCGCAGGGTTTCGTTCGTCCGAGACCCGCCGGCGCGGTGGACCGCCGGCACCTGCGGCGGATGTTCGCCGATCTCTCGGCTGTCCAGATCGACTCGGTCAACGTGCTGTCACGGGCGCACTACCTGCCGGCGTACTCCCGCCTCGGTGGCTACCCGCAGGAGTCGCTCGACCGGCTGGCCTACCGCGACCGGGAGCTGTTCGAGTACTGGGGCCACGAGGCCTCCCTGCTCCCGGTGGCCCTGCACCCGCTGCTGCGCTGGCGGATGGCCCGCGCCCGCGACCGGTACGAGACCTGGGGCGGGATCGCGCGGCTGGCCCGCGCACATCCGGACTACGTGCAGCACGTGCTGGCACTGGTGCGCGAGCGCGGGCCGCTGACCGCGGGCGACATCGCGGTCGAGGAGGAGCGCCGCAAGGACAGCTGGGGCTGGAACTGGTCCCGGCAGAAGACTGCCCTGGAATACCTCTTCTGGTGCGGGGACGTCACGGCGGTCACCCGCCGCGGCTTCGAGCGGGTATACGACGTGACGGAGCGAGTGCTGCCCGCCGCGGTCCTCGCCGCACCGACACCGACCGAGGAGGAAGCGCACCGGGCGCTGCTGCTGATCGCGGCGCGGGCGCTGGGCGTGGCCACCGCGACCGACCTCGCCGACTACTTCCGCATCCGCATCGGCCCGGCGCGGGCACGGATCGCGGAGCTGCACGGCTCCGGCCTCCTGCAGGAGGTCGCCGTCGCGGGTTGGCGGCACCCCGCTTACGTCGTGCCCGGCAGCAGGGTCCCGCGACGGGTGCGGGCCAGGGCCCTGCTCGCGCCGTTCGACCCGCTCGTCTGGGAGCGCGCCCGCACCGAGCGCTTGTTCGGCTTCACCTACCGCATCGAGATCTACGTGCCGGCGGAGCGGCGGCAGCACGGCTACTACGTGCTGCCCTTCCTGCTCGACGACCGGCTCGCCGCGAGGGTCGACCTCAAGGCCGACCGGCAGGCCGGCGTGCTGCTGGCACAGGCCGCATGGGCCGAGCCGGGTGAGGACCAGGGGCACGTCGCCGGCGCGCTCGCCGCGGAGCTGAGATCCCTCGCGAGCTGGCTCGGCCTCGGTGACGTCCGGGCCGTCCCGCGTGGCGACCTCGCACCCGCCCTGGCCGCCGCCCTCGGCTAGCGTCGGAAACATGAGCGACTTCGACCGGCTCGCCCAGGATTTCCTCGACGCCGAGATGGCGGCCAACCCCGTCATGGCGACCGGGGTCGGGCTGCCTGGGCACGACGACGAGCTGCCCGACCTCACCGAGGGCGGCATCGCGGCGTTGCGCCGCGACGAGGAGGAGTGGCGACGCCGGTTCGGTGCGCTGGCCGACGCGGACCTGACCGACGACGAGCGGCTCGACCGGGACCTGGTGCTCGCCTCGCTGCGTCGCCGGGCCGTCATGCGCGACGACTGGCAGGAGTGGCGGCGGGCGGCCGACACCTACGCCGGTCCCGTGCTCAACGGCGTCTTCCTGCTCTTCCTGCACCGGCTGCGCCCCGAGCCGGAGCTGGTCACCTCCGCCGCCGCCCGGCTGCGCGCGGCGCCGGAGCTGCTCGCCGCGGGACGCGACAACCTCGACCCCGAGCTGGTCGCGCCGGTGCTCGCCCGCCGCGCGCTCGGGCAGGCCCGTGGCGCGGTCGGCTACCTGCGCGACGGGCTGCTGCACGGGGTCGACGACGAGGGGGCGCGCCGCGCCCTCGCCGGGGCCGGCGAGCAGGCGGCCACGGCGTTCGAGGGCTACGTGAGGTTTCTCGAGGGGCTGGTCGAGAAGGCCCGCGGCGACTTCGCGTTCGGGGCCGAGCGCTACTCGACCGTGCTGCGCGAGGCGGAGGGCCTCGACTACGGGGTCGGCGGCCTGCACCAGCGCGGCCTCGACGCCTACGACGAGCTGGCCGCCGAGATGGCCCGGCTCACCAAGGACATCGGCGGGGGAGACGACTGGCGCGGCCTGCTCGGCCGGCTCAACGACGACCATCCCGGTACGCCGGAGGAGATGCTCGCCAGCTACGTCGACTGGACGTCGAAGGCCCGCGCCTTCGGCTACGAGCACGGTCTGGTGAGCGAGCCCGCAGGCGAGTCCTGCGACGTGATCCCGTCGCCGGCGTTCCAGCGGGCGACCCTCGCGGTCGCGTCGTACATGCGGCCGCCGGCGTTCGCCGAGCGCAGCACCGGCACATTCTTTGTGCCGTTCCCGCCCGATGGCGCGACGCCGGAGCAGGTGCAGCAGCGGCTCGCGACCAACAGCCACTGGACGATGCCGTCCGTTGCGGTGCACGAGGCCTACCCGGGACACCACTGGCACTTCGCCCGGCTGCAGGCGGCCAACCGCCGGCCGCTGCGGCAGATCCTCGGCACGTCGTACTTCATCGAGGGCTGGGCGCTGTACGCCGAGCGGCTGCTGCGCGAGCACGGGTTCTTCACCGACCCGCGCCAGGAGCTCTGCCACATCGACATGCGGCTGTTCCGCGCGGCCCGCATCATCGTCGACACCGCGCTGCACACCGGCGAGATGACGGTGGAGGAGGCCACCGACTTCATGTCGACGAAGGCCTCGCTGTCGCGGGAGACGGCCGCGGCGGAGGTCGCCCGCTACTGCGCCTGGCCCACCCAGGCGGCGTCCTACCTGACCGGCGCGATGGAGATCCAGCGGATGCGCGACGAGTGGGTCCGGGGCGGCGGCGACCTGCGGGAGTTCCACGACGCGCTGTGCGGCAGCGGGATGCTCCCGATCGGCCTGGCCGAGCGGGCCCTGCGGGTCGGGCGATAGCGCGGCACGAGCGGCAGCCGCCGCACCCCCGCGGTGAGGCCCTTGACCAGGTCCGCGACCGGTAGGGTTCCTCCCCGACCGGCAGCCGACACGCGCGAGAAGAGGGTGACCGACGGGTGAGCACGCTGCAGGTGCAGGTCCAGCGGCTCGACCCGGAGCTTCCGCTGCCGTCCTACGCCCACCCGGGTGACGCGGGCGCCGACCTGGTCACCGCCGTCGACGCGGAGATCGCACCGGGGGAGCGGGCCGTGCTCCCGACCGGCGTCGCGATCGCGTTGCCCGACGGTTACGCCGCCTTCGTGCACCCCCGGTCCGGGCTGGCCGCCCGTTGCGGGGTGGCGCTCGTCAACGCGCCGGGTACCGTCGATGCGGGCTACCGCGGTGAGATCAAGGTGATCGTGGTCAACCTGGATCCGTGCGAACCGGTGCGGCTGGCTCGCGGCGACCGCATCGCGCAGCTGGTCGTGCAGCGGGTGGAGCGGGTCGACTTCAGCGAGGTGGCGGAGCTGCCCGGCTCGGCGCGGGCCACCGGCGGGTTCGGCTCCACCGGTGGGTACGCCGCAGCCGAGACCGCACAGTCGGCGGGAGGTAACTGAGGTGTTCCGACGCAGGCGTCGTGACGACGAGGAATTCGACGACGAGGTCGACGAGACCCTCGGCGAGGGTGCCGACGAGCGGGGGGTGGCGGCCGCGCGTGAGCCGGTCGCGCCCGGGCGGCCGGCCGGGCCGTGGGACTCCGACGACGTGCCCGACGACGGGCTCGCCCGCCTCGACCTGGGTGGCCTGCTGGTGCCGGTCATGCCGGGCATGGAGGCGCGGGTCGACGTCGACCAGGAGCAGCAGGCGGTGGTGTCCGCCACGCTCGTCGACGGCACCAGCGCCCTGCAGATCAACGCCTTCGCCGCGCCGAAGAAGGCCGGCATCTGGGGCGAGGTGCGCGACGAGATCGTCGAGTCGTTGCGGCAGAACGGCGGTTCGGCCGAGGTCGTCGAGGGGCCGTTCGGGCCGGAGATCCGGGCGCAGGTGCCGTCGGCAATGCCCGATCAGGCCGTCACGCTGCAACCGGCCCGCTTCATCGGTGTCGACGGGCCGCGGTGGTTCCTCCGCGGCCTGCTGTCCGGCGCCGGCGCGGCCGATCCCGCGCACGGCGAGCGGCTCGAGGAGGCGTTCCGCAACATCGTCGTCGTCCGCGGCGGCGACGCAATGGCGCCGCGCGACGCCCTGCCGTTGCGGTTGCCGCGCGAGGCGATGGAGGCCGCGCAGCAGCAGGCCGAGGAGCAGCAGAAGCGCCAGCTCGACCCGTTCGAGCGGGGTCCGGAGATCACCGAGGTTCGATGACGTCCGGGGACCGGGCCGGCCGCGGGCGACTGCGGCGTGCCCTGCACCGGCTGTCAGTCGATCGTGACGCGCTGCAGGCGCAGGAGCTGCAGACGACGGTGCACGCCGCCGGGGCGACGCCGGTGGCCGCCTGCCAGGACCGGCAGCGGGTGGCGGTCGCCGGCACGCTGCGGACGGTCACCCTGCGGCCGCTGGCCGGCGTGCCGACCGTCGAGGCCGAGCTGTACGACGGGACCGGGTCGGTCACCCTCGTCTGGCTCGGGCGCCACCGCATCCCGGGGATCGAGCCCGGCCGGGACGTCGTCGCCCGCGGCCGGCTGTCGGTGACCGGCGGTCGCCGCCTGCTCTACAACCCGGAGTACGAGCTCCGGCCCTGACCGGCCGGGGCCGGCATCGACGGCGGCCGGCTCACCGGGCGCCGGCGAGCAGGTGGCCGAGGGGTTCCTCCATGTCGGGTGCCGCGACGAAGAGCAGCTCGTCGCCGGCCTCGAGCGGGTCGTCGGCCGACGGCACGATCACCCGACCTTCGCGCAGGATCGCGACCAGCGCGGTGTCGCCCGGCCAGCCGACCGCGCCCACGCGCTGACCCACCAGCGGCGCGTCGGGCGGCAGGGTCAGCTCCACGAGGTTGGCCTCGCCCTGCCGGAAGCTCATCAGCCGCACCAGGTCGCCCACGGTGACGGCTTCTTCGACGAGTGCCGAGAGCAGCCGCGGCGTCGAGACGGCGACGTCGACGCCCCACGACTCGTTGAACAGCCACTCGTTCTTCGGGTGGTTGATGCGGGCGACCACCCGCGGCACGCCGTACTCCGTCTTCGCCAGCAACGACACGACGAGGTTGACCTTGTCGTCGCCGGTGGCGGCGACCACGACCTGGCAGCTCTGCAGGTCGGCCTTCTCCAGCGAGGCGAGCTCGCAGGCATCGGCGAGCAGCCAGTCGGCCTGCGGCACGGTCTCGAGCTTGACGGCCTTGGGCTCCCGCTCGATGAGCAGGACCTCGTGGCCGTTGGACAGCAGCTCGGTGGCGATCGAGCGACCGACGTTGCCCGCGCCCGCGATCGCGACGCGCATCAGTGCTCTCCCGGCTGGCCGGCGAACGCGTCGCCGACGCGGTCGAGGTCGTCCTTGGCCGCGATGACGTGGATGAGGTCGCCGTCCTGCACGACCGTGTCGTCGGCCGGCAGCGTGCCTTCGCCGTAGCGCGTCATGAAGGCCACGCGCGCGCCGCTGGCGCGCTCGAGCTCGCGCAGCCGCCGTCCGATCCAGCCGTGGTGGAAGGGCACCTCGGCGACGACGACGCGCCCCGACAGATCGGTCCACTCGCGGTGGCCGCCCTCCGGGAGGATGCGGTGCAGCATCTGGTCGGCGGTCCAGCGGACCGTCGCCACGGTCGGGATCCCCAGCCGCTCGTAGACCTGGGCCCGGCGGGGGTCGTAGATGCGGGCGACGACGTTCTCGATGCCGAAGGTCTCGCGCGCCACCCGCGCGGCGATGATGTTGGAGTTGTCGCCGCTGCTCACGGCGCAGAACGCGCCGGCCTCCTCGATC
>Ga0070681_10001234_pt1 | contig 22246 bp, 21 predicted proteins | sample KBSC83BmetaG_FD_65650 | JGI IMG/M metagenome (GOLD analysis project Ga0070681, IMG submission 65650) | Corn rhizosphere microbial communities from Kellogg Biological Station, Michigan, USA - KBS C8-3B metaG | ecosystem: Host-associated > Plants > Roots > Rhizosphere | place: USA: Michigan...
TTCGATGCGGTGCGCGCCGCCATCAATTCGCGCGCGCGGGTAAGATCGGCTTGAGTATCGACGCCGAAGGGAACGGTGTCAACGAGCGCCGCGTCGATGCGCATGCCGGCTTCGAGCGCGCGCAGTTGCTCAAGGCTCTCGCGCCGCTCGAGCGGCGAAGGCGGCAGCGCGACGAAACGCTCGAGCGCGGCGCGGCGATAGGCGTAGAGCCCGATGTGATGGTAATGCTCGCCCTCGCCCCAGGGCACGGGCGCGCGGCTGAAATAGAGCGCGCGCGCGATCCTGCTGCCCGGCGCGAAGCCGGCGACGAGCTTCACGACGCTCGGCGCGTCGCGCTCGGCCGCGTCGGCGATCGGCGCCGCCAAGGTGGCGATATCGACCGCCGGCTCCGCGAACGGCAAGAGGGCCGCGCGAATCGCCGCCGGATCGATCAAGGGCAGATCGCCTTGCACGTTGATGATGATGTCGTGCCGCCGGTCGGGATCGAGCATCGCCGCCGCTTCGCAGATCCGATCGGAGCCCGAGGGCAGATCGGGCCGCGTCAGCACCGCCTTGCCGCCTGCCGCCTCGACCGCAACCGCGATCTCGCGCTCGGCCGCGGCGACGATCACGGGCCCGAGCTCCGCCTCGCTCGCGCGGCGCCACACATGAACGATCATCGGCGCGCCGCAAATCTCGGCCAAGGGCTTGCCCGGCAGGCGCGTCGAGGCGAGGCGGGCCGGTATGACGAGGAGCGGATTCACGGCGACGAGACCCCCGATGTTGTGCGCCAGCATAGAACTTTGCCGATTGCGGCGTTATGCCGCACGACTTCCAGGGTGCAAGCCCGACCCAGCGGCAATCCGGCACACCGCTTCAAACATATTTCGTTTGAGTTGTCAGCGAAAATTGGCTTTTCTCCGCCTCGAAACCGGAATCAGCGCAAGAGCCCCTTGAATGTCGTTCGAAGCCAATAAGATCGCCGGCGCCATTCTGGCCGCCATGATTCTCGCCATGGTGTCCGGCCTCGTCGCCAATATGCTCGTTCATCCGCAGCCGCTGCAAAAGCCGGCCTATGCCGTGGCCGGCGGCGAGGAGACCGCCGAGACCAGCACGAGCAGCGCGCCCAAAGGGCCGGAGCCGATCGCGCCGCTGATCGCCGCGGCCGACGCCAAGGCAGGCGAGGAAAAGGCGAAGCTCTGCGTCACCTGCCACACCTTTACCAAGGGCGGCCCCAACAAGATTGGCCCCAATCTCTACGGCATCGTCGGCGATCAGATCGCACATGACCGCAACGGCTTCGCCTTCTCCGAGGCGCTCACCGACAAGGGCAAAGGCCAGACCTGGACCCTCGCCAATCTCAATGACTGGCTCTACAAGCCGCAGAGTTTCGCGCGCGGCACCAAGATGACTTTCATCGGCCTGCCCAAGGCGCAGGACCGCGCGAATGTCGTCGCCTATCTCAACTCGCTGAGCGACAGCCCGAAGCCGCTCGCAAGCCTCGCCCCGCCCGCCGCGCAAGCCGCCGGCGGCGAGAGCAAGCCGGCCGCAGGCGAGAGCGGCAAGGCCGCGCCCGCCGCCAATGCCGACGGCAAAGCGGCACCGGCCGCCAACGGCAAGGCCGCGCCGCCCGCCGGCGCCGCCGCACCGCCCAAGCCCTAGACGCCGAGGCGCGGCATGAGGGGGGACCTCGTCGCCGCGCATCTCGCGCTCGCAAGCCAGCTCGCCGACGCATCGGGCGCGATCATCCGGCGCCATTTCCGCCGCCGCCTCACGGTCGACGAGAAGCCCGACCACACGCCCGTCACCAAGGCCGACCGCGCCGCCGAGGCCGCAATGCGCCGCCTCATCGCCGCGCGCTTTCCGGCGCATGGCATTCTCGGCGAGGAATATGGCGGCGTCCGCACCGATGCCGAGCATGTCTGGGTGCTCGACCCGATCGACGGCACCAAATCCTTCATCAGCGGCGTACCGCTCTTCGGCACGCTGATCGCCCTCACCCATCGCGGGCGGCCCGTGCTCGGCGTGATCGACCAGCCGATCTCGCGCGAGCGCTGGATCGGCGCTGCGGAACGCCGCACCACGCTCAACGGCAAGCCGGTCAAGACCCGCGCCTGCCGCAGCCTCGATGCGGCGACGCTCTATGCGACCGCGCCCGACATGTTCGGCAAGCGCGATGCCGCCGCCTTCGCGCGGCTTCGACGCCGCGTGGCGCTCGCCCGGTTCGGGGCCGATTGCTATGCCTATGCGCTTCTCGCCAGCGGCTTCATCGATCTCGTCGCCGAGGCCGATCTGAAGCCCTATGATTTTTGCGCGCTCGCGCCGGTGATCGAGGGCGCCGGCGGCACGATCACCGACTGGCGCGGCAAGCCGCTCCACCTTGCCTCCGACGGCCGCGTCCTCGCCGCCGGCGACAAGCGCCTCGCCCGGCGCGCACGCGCCCTCCTCGCGCGATCCTGAACCGGCTTTCGAAACTCGCGATAGCTCGGCCGGGGCGTTTTCCTCTACACTTGCCGCCCAATGATGGCCTGGACAGGAATCGCCGCTTTCGCCCGCATCGGCCTCACCCTGGCGCTCGCCGCCGCTCTTGCATGCGGCGCGGCGAAAGCGGAGCCACGCCACGGCCTCTCGCTTTTCGGCGATCTCAAATACCCGCCAAACTTCACGCATTTCGACTACGTCAATCCCGACGCCCCCAAGGGCGGCACGGTCAAATACGCATCGATCGGCACCTATGACACGCTCAACCCGTTTCAGCTTCGCGGCAACAAGGCGGACGGGCTGGGCTTCATCTTCGACACGCTGATGTCGCCCGCCGCCGACGAGCCGGCCTCGGAATATGGGCTCGTCGCCGAAAGCGCCGAGGTGGCGCCCGATCGCAGCTGGGTCATCTACACGCTCCGGCCGCAAGCGCGGTTCCAGGACGGCAGCCGGATCACGCCCGAGGACGTGGTCTGGACCTTCGACACGCTGAAGACCAAGGCTCATCCGCGCTACCGGCTCTATTACGCGGATGTGCTGAAAGCCGAGAAGGTCGGCGACAATGCGGTAAAGTTCAGCTTCCGCAATGGTGGCAATCGCGAGTTGCCGAGCATCGTCGGCGAGATGCCCGTGCTGTCGAAAACCGCGTGGTCGAAGATCGATTTCGAGAAGCCGCTGACTGCGGCGCCGCTCGGCAGCGGGCCCTACAAGATCGCGACCATCGATATCGGCAATTCCATCACCTATCAGCGCGATCCGAACTATTGGGGCAAGGATCTGCCGGTCAATCGCGGGCGGTACAATTTCGACATGATCCGCTACGACTATTACCGCGACACCTCGATCGCGCTCGAAGCCTTCAAGGCCGGGCAATACGACATCCGCGTCGAGAACGTCGCCAAGAACTGGGCGACCGGATATGACAGCCCGGCCCTCTCGGCCCACCTCATCAAGAAAGAGGAAATCCCCAATCAGGTGCCGCAAGGGATGCAGGGCTTCGCTTTCAACACGCGGAAGCCGCTTTTCGCCGATCCCAAGGTGCGCGATGCGCTCACCTATCTGTTCGATTTCGAATGGACCAACAAAAATCTCTTCTACGGCGCCTATACGCGCAGCCACTCCTATTTCTCGAATTCCGAGCTTGCTGCCAGCGGAACGCCGAGCCCCGCGGAGTTGAAGCTGCTCGAGCCGTGGAAAGGCCAGATCCCCGACGAAGTCTTCACCACGCCATACGCGCCGCCCAAGACCGATGGCAGCGGCGATATCCGCGAGAATCTGCGCACCGCGCTGAAGCTCCTGCAAGAAGCCGGCTGGTCGTTGAAGGGCGGCAAGCTCGTCAATGCGCAAGGCCAGCCCTTCCAATTCGAGTTCCTGCTGACCCAGCCGCTTGCCGATTTCCAGCGCATCGTCCTGCCCTTCGCGCAGAATCTGAAGCGGCTCGGCATTACCATGAATGTCCGCATGGTCGATCCGGCGCAGTATGAAAACCGGATGAAGAAATTCGACTACGACATGACGATCGAGTCGATCGGCGAATCGCTCTCCCCGGGCAACGAGCAGCGCGATTACTGGAGCTCGGCGTCCGCGGACGAGCAAGGCAGCCAGAATTATATGGGCATCAAGAGCAAGGCGGTCGACGCGCTGGTCGCCGACATCATCAACGCCCCCGACCGCGCCAGCCTCGTCACCGCAACCCATGCGCTCGACCGCGTACTGTGCTGGGGCCATTACATGATCCCTAACTGGTACCTCTCCTATTTCCGCGTCGCGAGCTGGGACAAGTTCGCTCACCCGAAAATCTCGCCGCCCTATGCGCTCCCGCTCGATACCTGGTGGGTCGTGCCGCAGCGCGCGACGGACATCGAGGCGAAGAAATCGCAGGTGAAGCCGAAATGAGCGGCGTCGTCGGGAGCCCGCGCTGAGCGATGCTCGCCTACGCGCTCCGCCGCACCCTGCTCATCATTCCGACGCTGTTCGCGATCATTCTCGTCAATTTTGTCATCGTGCAGGCGGCGCCGGGCGGGCCGGTCGATCAACTCATCGCGCAGCTGAAAGGCACGGCGGGAACTGGGCTCGGCCAGGTGGCAGGGGGCGGCGGCGAGCTGCGCAACACCGCCACCTCGGCGAATGAGAGCCGCGGCGCGCGCGGCCTCGATCCCGCCTTCATCGCGCAATTGAACAAGCTCTACGGCTTCGACAAGCCGGCGCCCGAACGCTTCTGGATCATGATCAAGGATTACCTGCGCTTCGATTTCGGCACCAGCTTCTATCAGGGCGTGCCCGTCATCCAGCTCATCGAGCAGAAGCTTCCCGTGTCGATCTCATTGGGCCTGTGGTCGACCCTGCTCGTCTATCTGATCTCGATCCCCTTGGGTATCCGCAAGGCGGTCAAGGACGGCAGCCCCTTCGATGTGTGGTCGAGCGCCGTGGTGATCGTCGGCTATGCGATCCCGAGCTTCCTTTTCGCCATCCTGCTCATCGTGATCTTCGCCGGCGGCAGCTATCTCTCCTGGTTTCCGCTGCGCGGCCTCGTCTCCGACGATTGGGCGAGCTTTTCCTGGCCGCACCAGATCCTCGATTATTTCTGGCACATGGTGCTGCCGATCCTCTCGCTGGTGATCGGCGGCTTCGCCAGCCTCACCATGCTGACGAAGAACTGCTTTCTCGACGAGATCAACAAGCAATATGTCGTGACCGCCCGCGCCAAGGGCCTCGGCGAGCGGCGCGTGCTCTACGGCCATGTGTTTCGCAACGCGATGCTCTTGGTGATCGCCGGGTTTCCCGCCGCCTTCGTCGGTATTCTCTTCACCGGTGCGCTGCTGGTCGAGGTGATCTTTTCGCTCGACGGGTTGGGGCTTCTGGGCTTTCAGGCGGCGGTCGGGCGCGATTATCCGGTGATGTTCGGCACGCTCTACATCTACACGCTGGTCGGTCTGGCGCTGAAGCTCATCAGCGATCTCTCCTACATGTTCGTCGATCCGCGTATCGATTTCGGCACGCGCGGCACATGACCCCGCTGACGCGCCGGCGTCTCGCGAATTTCCGCGCCAACAAGCGGGGCTTCTGGTCGCTGTGGATTTTCCTTGCCTTGTTCGGCTTGAGCCTCTTCGCCGAATTCATCGCCAATGACCGCCCGCTGCTCGTGCGCTATGACGGGCATCTCTATGTCCCGGTCCTTGCCGATTATCTCGAAAGCGATTTCGGCGGCGATCTGCCGATCGCGGCGGATTACCGCGATCCCGACCTCGCCAAGCGCATCGATGCACATGGTTTCATGGTGTGGCCTGCGATCCCCTTTGGCGACAACACCATCAACTACGCCCTGCCCTCGCCCGCGCCCTCCCCGCCCGATAAGACCGATTGGCTCGGCACCGACGATCAGGGCCGCGACGTGCTGGCGCGGCTCATCTATGGCTTTCGCATCTCCGTCCTCTTCGGCCTGACGCTCACCATTTTCAGCTCGATCATCGGCGTCGCGGCGGGCGCGATCCAAGGCTATTACGGCGGCCTCGTCGATCTCTCCTTCCAACGCTTCATGGAGATCTGGTCCGGCCTGCCGGTCCTCTTCCTGCTCATCATCCTCTCCAGCATCATCGCGCCGAATTTCTGGTGGCTGCTCGGCATCATGCTGCTGTTCTCGTGGATGTCGCTGGTCGATCTCGTCCGCGCCGAATTCCTGCGCGCGCGGAATTTCGACTATGTGCGCGCGGCCCGTGCCTTGGGCGTCGGTAATCCGACCATCATCTGGCGTCATGTCCTGCCGAACGCGATGGTCGCGACCTTGACCTTCATGCCCTTCATCCTCAACGGCTCGATCACCACCCTGACCTCGCTCGATTTCCTCGGCTTCGGCCTGCCGCCCGGCTCGCCTTCGCTCGGCGAGTTGCTGGCCCAGGGCAAGGCCAATCTCCAGGCGCCATGGCTCGGCCTCACCGCGTTCTTCGTACTCGCGGTGATGCTGAGCCTTCTCATCTTCATCGGCGAAGCGGTGCGCGACGCGTTCGATCCGAGGAAGGTGAAATGAGGAGGAGCTCTAAGCCGTAAGCTTTAAGCTATAAGCTAAAAGCTCTAAACGAAGCGGGCGCAAGCTGAGGCATCCGATGCAGAACTTTCGTGATCTTAAGGTTTGGGAAAAGGCACCCGAGACGGTCCTCGCGATCTATCGCGCCTCCACGAATTTTCCAATCGATGAGCGGTTTGGCCTGACGAGCCAGTTGCGGCGGGCGGCGGTCTCGATTCCGGCGAATATCGCGGAAGGCACGCTGCGATCCAGTGACGCAGATTTTGCCCGGTTCCTTCACATCGCTCTCGGTTCTGCCAGCGAAGTCGACTACTACCTATTGCTCGCACGCGATCTGAAATTCATCGAGCCGGACGAACACTCGACCCTTGATGCCAGCTTGCAGGAAGTAAAAAGGATGCTCGCCGCTCTCGTGACCCGTGTCAAACTCGACGCCAAAACGGCTTAGAGCCCAAAGCTTAAAGCTTATAGCCAAGGCAATGCCCCTCCTCTCCGTAAATAACCTTACGGTCGACTTCTCCAGCGGCGACACAACCGTCCACGCCGTGCGCGGCGTCGGCTTCGCGATCGAGCGCGGCGAGACCGTGGCGCTGGTGGGCGAATCGGGCTCCGGCAAATCGGTGACGGCGCTGTCGATCCTCCAGCTCCTGCCCTATCCGCCGGCGCGGCACGGTCCGGGCAGCAGCATCACCTTCGACGGGAAGGAGCTCGTCGGCGCAGGCGAGCCGCTGCTGCGCCAGATTCGCGGCAACCGGATCGCAATGGTGTTCCAGGAGCCGATGACCTCGCTCAACCCGCTGCATACGGTCGAGAAGCAGATCACCGAGACGCTGTTCCTGCACAAGCGTATGGACCGCAACGCGGCACGCACGCGGGCGATCGAGCTCTTGCATCTCGTCGGCCTCAGCGACGCGGAGCGCCGGCTCGATGCCTATCCGCATCAGCTCTCGGGCGGGCAGCGCCAGCGCGTCATGATCGCCATGGCGCTCGCCAACGAGCCGGACATTCTCATCGCCGACGAGCCTACCACCGCGCTCGATGTGACCATCCAGGCGCAGATCCTGAAGCTCCTTAAGGATCTCCAGGCGCGATTCGGCATGGCTCTCTTCCTCATCACCCACGATCTGACCATCGTGCGCAAAGTGGCCGATCGCGTGCTCGTCATGACCGAGGGAGAGATCGTCGAGAGCGGCGCGGTCAAAGACATCTTCACCACGCCGCGGCACGCCTATACGCGCAAGCTCCTCGCCGCCGAGCCCAAAGGCGAGCCAAGCCTGCCGACGCCGCGCCGGCCGGTGCTCATCTCGACCCAGGAGCTGCGCGTCTGGTTCCCGATCAAAGGCGGGCTTCTGCGGCGGACCACCGGATATGTCAAAGCGGTGGACGGCGTGAGCCTCGCGCTGCGCGCCGGCGAAACTTTGGGCGTGGTCGGCGAATCGGGCTCGGGGAAGACGACGCTCGGACTTGCCATGCTGCGCCTCATCGACAGCACGGGCGAGATCCTGTTCGACGGCACGCGGCTCGACCAAATGAATAGCAAAGAGCTGCGCCCCTTGCGCCGCGAGATCCAGATCATGTTCCAGGATCCGTTCTCGAGTCTCTCGCCCCGGCTGTCGATCGGCCAGATCGTCGAGGAAGGGATGAAAGTCCACGGGCTTGCCGGTAACGGTGCCGGGCGCCGTGGCGAGATCGCCCGCGTGCTCGCCGAGGTGGGGCTCGATCCCAGCGCCGCCGACCGTTATCCGCATGAATTTTCCGGCGGCCAGCGCCAGCGCGTCGCGCTCGCCCGCGCGCTCGTGCTGAAACCGCGTTTCCTCCTGCTCGACGAGCCGACCTCGGCGCTCGACATGTCGGTCCAGGCGCAGATGGTCGCGCTGCTGCGCGATCTCCAGCAAAAGCACGGCCTCGCCTATCTCTTCATCAGCCACGATCTGCGCGTCATCAAGGCGATGGCGCATGAGGTTCTGGTGATGAAGGACGGCAAGGTGGTGGAAAGCGGCGCGGCGGCGCAGCTTTTTTCCGTGCCGCAGACGGCTTATACGCGCGCGCTGATGGCGGCCGCCTTCAATCTCGAAGCGGTCGAGGCGCAGACGGCGCAGTAAGGCGTTGCGCCGCGCGCCGGCGGCGCGCCGCGAGCTGATTGAGCGTCTCGACAGCGATCGAGAAACCGATCGCCGCATAGATATAACCGCGCGGCACGTGGAAGCCGAAACCATCGGCGACCAAGGTGGTGCCGATGAGCAAGAGGAAGCTGAACGCCAGCATCTTGACCGTCGGATGCCGGCCAATAAACGCCGAGACCGGCGTTGCGAGCAAGAGCATCACCGCCACGGCAATGATGATCGCGGCGGCCATGATCCAAAACTGGTTCGCCATTCCGACCGCGGTGATGACGCTGTCGAGCGAGAAGACGATGTCGAGCAGGCCGATTTGCAGCACAACCGCGGCAAAGCTGCGCGCGGATGCGCTCGGTGCTTCGCGATGCGCCGCCTCGCCCTCCTCGATATGCGCGTGAATTTCGCGGGTGCCGCTATAGACGAGATAGAGCCCGCCCGCGGCAAGGATGAGGTCGCGCCCGGAAAACGCATGCCCCATCACCGCGAAGAGCGGCGCCGTGAGCTTCGCCAGCCAGACGATCGAGGCGAGCAGGAGAAGCCGCGTCAAAAGCGCGACCGCCAGCCCGAGCCGGCGCGCTGCCGCTTGGCGCTCCGGCGGGAGCCGGCTCGCCAGCACGGCGAGGAAGACGAGATTGTCGGCGCCGAGGACGATCTCCAGCGTCGTCAGCGCGGCGAGCGCCGCCCAAGCTTCCGGATCGGCGAGCCAGCCCATCGCCGGCTAACCGGCATCGCGTCGCGAGGCCGCCGCCGCGATTCGCCGCGGCTCGGGCGGCAGAGCAAACCAGTGCGGGTAGCGCCGCTCGAGACTTTCGAGAATGCGCTCGCGGAGCCGGTGGAGCGCGGGCACGTCATCCGCGAGCAGCAAGAGGCCGAGCGGCAACATCCACAATCCCAGTAGCGGCAGGATCCAGAGCAGTCCGCCGATGCTCAGCAGCAGGCCCGCGGGAATCCGCGCCCAGCGCGAGGAGGGCTTGCGCAGCCAGCACACCGCCTGGCGAAGGCGCGGCGGAAACCGTTCGATGAGCCGCTCGAGCCGATGCCCGCGCTGATCGCTCTGCGCGCCGCCCGCCGCGGAGGCGCCGGGCGCTGGGTCGTTCCGGTGGCGAGACAGCATCTGCGACCTTCCGCGCTGATTGCGTTGATCGCCGCATCGCGAGGGCCGACCGGTCGTCATTGAGGCTGTGGATATGTGCGAGCCCACAATGTCGACCGTCCGGCGCAAAAGCGGCGCGGCAAACGGTGATCCGACATCGCGAGGTTGGCCGCGGGCGCGGCATCCTCGCCAGAGGGGCCCGGATCGTCTTGGCGAAGTAGATGGGGGCGGCACGGAGCCGGATCAAGCCCTCAGGCGCCGAGCTTCCAGCGCTCGATGACGCGGCGGACGCCGACATCGCCCGGCTGCTCGATGATCCAGCCATGCGTCAGATAAGCCTTCGCGGTAAGGCGGTTGCCGATGAAGCCCAAAGCCAGCTGAAGCACGAAGAAGGCGGCGAAGAGCACGCCCTCGGCGCCATGCCTCGTTGCCGCGCTCACCGGCACCCGGCCGATGACGAGATCGAGGCACCAGAGCGCGAGCACGGCGGCACCCCAGGCATGAAGCCGCCGCCAGAACAACGGCAGGCCGAAAACGCCGGCGAAGAGAAAGAGGTCCCAGGCGAAGCCGGTTGTGATGCGCTTGACCTTGCCGCCCGCTTTACGGCGCAGGCGAATCGCCGGCGCCAGCGCCGGGCGCGCCGCCTTGCCGGCGCGGGCGGCGCTAGCGCGGGCCACGGCCAAACCGCTTCTCGATCAGCGCATAGAGCGCGCGCAGCCCCAAAGCTTCGCCGCCCTCGGGTCGGCCCGGCCGGCTCTTCTGGTTCCAGGCATAGGTGTCGATATGCAGCCAGGGCGTTCCCGGCGGAATGAACGCCTCCAGATAGAGCGCCGCGGTGATGGCACCGGCAAAGCTCGATTCCGAGACATTGTTGAGATCGGCGATCGGCGAGACGATCATCTGCCGGTAGGGCCGCCACAACGGCAAGCGCCACAGCGGATCGCTCTCGGCCGTTCCGGCGGCGAGTAGATCGGCGGCGAGCGCATCATCATGGGTGAAGAGCGCCGGCAGCTCGGGCCCCAAAGCGGTGCGCGCCGCGCCGGTCAAGGTCGCCATGTCGATAACGAGGTCGGGATTCTCGCCGCATGCCTCGTGCAGCGCATCGCAGAGAATGAGCCGGCCCTCGGCATCGGTATTGCCGACCTCGACCGTCATGCCCTTGCGCGTCTTGATGATGTCGAGCGGGCGAAAGGCGTTGCCCGCAACGGCATTCTCGACCGCCGGCACCAGGACGCGCAGCCGCAGCGGCAGCTTTGCCTCCATCACCGCCGAGGCGAGGCCGAGCAAGGTCGCGGCACCGCCCATATCCTTCTTCATCAGCCGCATGCCGCCCGCGGGCTTCAAATCGAGCCCGCCGGTATCGAAGCACACGCCCTTGCCGACGAGGGTGAGCTTGCGCGCGCGCTCATCGCCCCAAATGAAATCGATGAGGCATGGGGGCTTGGCCGCGGCGCGGCCGACCGCATGGATGGTCGGGTAGTTCTCGGCGAGCAGCTCGTCGCCGACAAGGACGCGGTAGCGCGCGCCGTGACGCGCCGCAAGATCGCGCGCCGCGGCGGCGAGCTCGGGCGGTCCCATATCCTCGGCCGGCGTGTTGATGAGATCGCGGGCGAGCCCCATCCCGCTGGAGAGGCGGCCGACCAGGCCGCGATCGGCCTCGGCCGGCCAGACCAGCTTGGACCAGCCGCGGTCGCGCGGCTTGTAGCGGGTGAAGGCGTAGCAGCCGAGCGCCCAGCCCAGGGCGAAATTGGTGGCCGCAGCCGGCGCGATATCGCCCTCGAGCCGGTAGACATCGGGCGGCAGACTGTCCGGCAGAGCCGCCAAAGCCCAAAGCTCCTCCCCGGCGCGCAGCCCGACCAGCACATGCGCAAGGCGCCCGGCAGCATCGGGCAGCAGCGCGACCTTGCCGGCCGCACCGACGAAGCCCGTCGCCGCCACCCAGCGCCGCTGCATCTCGTCGAGCCGGGCAAGCACCCCCGGCAGGCTCTCCTCGGTCACGGGCCTGATCGGTATGGCCGAAGCGCTTTCAGCAATCAGATACTCAAGCAAGCGAGGCCTCCGCGGCGCCGGGGTTGCGTGGGCCCCCTGCCCTCGCCAGATTGGCAGGGGGTCGTCACTGGGTGGAGGATAGCCGATGCCAGAGTTCACCATCTATATCGGCAATAAGAACTATTCATCCTGGTCGCTGCGCGCCTGGCTGATGCTGAAGCAGACCCGGGCGGCGTTCCGCGAGGTGGTGATCCCGATCGGCCGGCCGACGACGCGGGCGGAAATCCTGCGCCACTCCCCCTCCGGCAAGGTGCCGGCGCTCGTCCATGATTCGGGGACGGTGTGGGAATCCCTCGCCATCGGCGAGTACCTCGCCGAGCTCTTCCCCGAGGCCAAGCTCTGGCCGGAGGGGCAGGAGGCGCGCGCCCATGCCCGCGCCGTCAGCCAAGAGATGCATGCGGGGTTTCTGGCGCTGCGCCAGCACTTTCCGATGAATATGCGCTCGGTCTTCGAGCGCGCGATCATTCCCGAGATCCAGGGCGACATCGACCGCATCACCGCGCTCTGGCACGATTGTCGCAAGCAATTCGGCGTCGGCGGGCCGTTCCTTTTCGGCAGCTTTACCATCGCCGATGCGATGTTCGCGCCGGTCGTCAGCCGCTTCCGCACCTTCAAAGTGCCGCTGGAGCGCGAGACCGAAGCCTATGCCGCTTCCGTGACCGCCTGGCCCGCCTATCAGGAATGGCTTGCCGCCGCCCGCAACGAGCCGATGATCATCGAGCAGTGGGAATTCTAGCCCGGCGCAAGCCCGGTGTGGTAAGCTCGGCCCGGCTCGACAAGCCACGACAGAAGAGATCGGACTTCGGTCCGGCGCCGAAGGAGAAACCGCCCCGGAAACTCTCAGGCAAAAGGACTGTCGCGGAAGAGCACTCTGGAAAGCAAGCGCGCCGCGCTGATTGGCGACGCGCTTCACCGACGAGGTAAACCCGCTGTCGCGGGCGAATCTTTCAGGTCTAGGACAGAGGGGGTGCCGCTGCCGTGTCGCGGTTGCGGACCCCTTTCGATCCGGAGGCCAGCAATGAACCCGCACACCACGCTCAAATCACGCGACGTCGAGATTCGTGCAACGATCGCGCCCGAGCACGCCAAGATACTGACCCAAGAGGCGATCGAGTTCATCGTCGCGCTGGAGCGCAAATTCGGCGCGGAGCGGCGCCGGCTCCTTGCCGAGCGCGCGGCCGTGCAGGCAAAGCTTGATGCAGGCTGGCGACCGGATTTCCCGGCCGAGACCAGCGCCATCCGCAACGCCGATTGGACGGTCGCGCCCTTGCCCAAGGACCTGCTCGACCGGCGCGTCGAGATCACCGGCCCGACCGACCGCAAGATGGTCATCAACGCGCTCAATTCCGGCGCCAATGTGTTCATGGCCGATTTCGAGGATGCGAACACACCGAGCTGGCACAATCTCGTCGACGGCCAGCTCAATCTTTTCGATGCAGTGCGGCGGCAGATCAGCTTCGATGACCCCGCCAATGGACGGCATTACGAGCTGAATCCCAAACCCGCCGTGCTGCTGGTGCGCCCGCGCGGCTGGCATTTGCCCGAGGCTCATCTGCTGGTCGATGGCGCGTCGATCTCGGGCTCGCTGTTCGATTTCGGGCTCTATTTCTTCCACAACGCCAAGGAGCTGCTGGCGCGCGGCACCGGGCCCTATTTCTATTTGCCGAAGCTTGAGAGCCGGCATGAGGCCAAGCTCTGGAACGACGTCTTCATCGAAAGCCAGCGCGCGCTCGGCCTGCCGCAGGGCACGATCAAGGCGACGGTCCTGATCGAGACGATCATGGCGGCCTTCGAGATGGACGAGATTCTCCACGCGCTCAAGGATCATTCCTCGGGCCTCAATTGCGGCCGCTGGGATTACATCTACAGCTTCATCAAGAAGTTCAGCGAGGACCCCAAGGCGGTCATGCCGGACCGCGCGCAGGTGACGATGACCGCACCGTTCCTGCGCTCTTACAGCCTTCATCTCATCAAGACCTGCCACCGCCGCAGCGTCCATGCCATGGGCGGCATGGCGGCACAGATTCCGATCCGCAACGATGCCGCGGCGAACGAGGCGGCGATGGAGAAGGTTCGCGCCGACAAGCTGCGCGAGGCGGGCGATGGGCATGACGGAACCTGGGTCGCGCATCCGGGTCTCGTCGGCATCGCCAAGGAGATTTTCGATAAGGCAATGCCCGGGCCCAACCAGATTGCTCGCAAGCGTCAGGACGTGAACGTCACCGCCGCCGATCTGCTGCAAGTTCCGCAAGGCAGCATCACTGAAGCAGGATTGCGGCAGAATCTCAATGTCGGCATCGGCTATCTCGAAGCCTGGCTTCGCGGCACCGGCTGCGTTCCGCTCTATCATCTGATGGAGGACGCGGCGACTGCGGAGATCAGCCGTGCGCAAGTGTGGCAATGGATTCGTCACAAGGCGAAGCTCGGCGACGGGCGCATCATCGATCTCGCGCTCTGCAATCGGCTGCTCGACGAGGAACTGGGCAAGCTCAAAGCAGCGGCGCAGCCGGGCAACCGCTATGACGACGCGGCGCGGATTTTCCGCGACCTCATCGCGGCCGAGCGCTTCCCCGAATTCCTGACGCTGCCCGCCTATGAGGCGCTCATCGCTGAAGGCGCCTGAGCGCGGCCTAGTTCACGCGCACGAAGCGCAGCGGAAAGCTGCCGTCCGGCTGCTGTACGAGCTCGATGGTCTTGCGTGTCGCCCAGACGAGCTGCTGCTGGTGCAGCGGGATATAGGCGATATCGTCCTTGACCATCGCCAGGGCCTCGCGCAACAGGCCGAGGCGCTTCTCCTCATCCGTTTCGCCGGCGATGCGTTGGAGCAGCGCATCGAGCTTGGGGTTGGAATAGCCGCCGAAATTCGCATCGCCCCGATGCGCCTCCTTGTCGCGCGTCGCCGCGAGATTGACGAGCGCGTTGAACGCATCGCCGGACTCCGACGTCCAGCCCATCAGGAAGAGATCGGCCGAATGGTCGAAGGTGAGCAGCTTTTGGAAGAACTTGCCGCGCGGCTCGGCATCGAGGCGCAGCTTGACGCCAATTTTCGAGAGCATCGCGACCATGGCGGTGCAGATCGCCTCGTCATTGACGTAGCGATCATTGGGACAGAGCAGCCCCGCGGAGAAGCCGCGCGGATAGCCGGCTTGGGCGAGAAGCGCTTTCGCCGCGGCCGGATCATAGGGGAGGCGCCGATTGAGCGCCGGATCGAAGCCCGCGACGCCCGGCCCGACCAGCAAGCCGGCGGGCGTCGCAAAGCCGCGCATGACCTTCGTCTTGATCGTGTCCTCGTCGATCGCCTGATAGAGCGCCTGGCGCACGCGCCGGTCGCGCAACGGGTTTCGCCCCTTCACGTCGCTTTGCGTCAACGCATCGCGCGCGACATCGAAGCCGAGGAAGATGGTGCGCAGCTCAGGGCCTTGCACGAGGCGCGCACCCGCCGCGCGCGCAATGCCATCGGTCAGGGGCGGCGGTACGGAATAGAGCATGTCGAGCGTCCCGGCGCGGAGCGCCTTCACCGCCTTTGCGCCCGCCATCGGCTGGAAAATCACCCGGTCGAGATTGTGCTCGGGGCGATCCCACCAATTGGGATTGGCGACGAGGATGGTTTCCTTGTCGGGCACGCGGCTTTCGAGCGCGAAGGGTCCGGTGCCGTTGGCATGATCGCTCGCGTAATTCTCTTCGCCCTTCAGCGCGTCGGCCGGCTGTTCGGCATCGTTCTCGGCGCACCATTTGGCGCTCATCATGTCCCAATCGGCGACTTCACCGGGCAGCAGCGGATCGGGGCGGTAAGTCGAAATATCGACGGTGAAATCGTCGATCTTCGTCACGTCGCGAATGGCAGCGAGCGCGCTTGCGAGATTCGAGCCCGGACCTCGCGCCCGCGCGAAGGAGAACACCACGTCGTCGCTGGTGAAAGGCGTGCCGTCCTGAAAGCGCGCGCCGCGGCGCAGAGTGAAGCGCCAGCGGTCGGGCGCCATTTGCGACCACGCCGTTGCAAGCGCGGGCTCGAGGCGAAAGCCGCGGCCCCGCCGCACCAGCGGCTCGTAGATGTTCGAATCGAAGGACAGCAGAAACGTCTCTTGGCGCGCATAGGGATCGAGCGAGAAGACGTCGCGATCATTGCTCCAGCGGAAGGTCGCGGCGCCCGCGCTCGCCGCCGCCATCACACCGGCGAGAGCGAGCAGTGCCGCCGCCAAGACGCTCGATCGTCGCATTCGCCTGTCGCTCTCCTCGGATCGGCTTTTCGCGGTTGGGCGGCCAGAGTTTGCCGCGCGGCTTGCAGTGTCAACGGCTTTTGGCGAAAACTGTGGCGGAATCGGCGAGAGGGTCGAGATGGCCGTGATCTATGTGGCGCGCAGCGCCAAGCTCGCGAAATGGGCCTCGGATGTCGGGCTGAGCAAGCATGTCTTCAAGCTCGGCGTCGCCGAAGAGCCGGTGAAGGAGCTCGCGGCGGCGGGCTGGGCCGGCGAGACCGACTGGACCATCGTCAAGAAAGAGCAAGCGGGCGAGCTCGACGAGGCGACCGCGATCGAGCGCTTGGCGCGCCGCGAGACGCTGATCGATCCGCGCTACTATCCGCGCATCAAGGAGACGCCCGGCCTTTTCAAGGTCGATCCGCATCATGTCGAGAGCCATATCATCGTCGGCCGCGCGCTCGAAGGCGGCGGCGAGCGCGCCGAGCTGAAGCTGAAGCCCGGCGATTTCGCGTCCTATCTCATCACCAATGCGCGGCGCTGAGCGAAGGCGCTAGCCGCGCGCGAGCCTGTCCCTCACCCAGCGCGCGGTCGCGATGAGCCGCGCATCCTCGTCGAGGAAGCCCAGGAGCTGCAGCCCGACCGGCAAATCCTCGACCGACAGCAGCGGCAGGGAGATCGCCGGCACGCCGAGACATGAGCCGGCGACGACGAAGATCGGATCGCCGGTGCTCTCGAGCCCAAGCGGCGCCGGTCCCGTCGCCGAGAGGGTGATCGTGGCATCGCACTCCGCGGCAAGCGCCGCGTAGATGGCGCGAATCTGCGCCCGCTCGGCGAGGCGCTCGCGATATTGCGCCAGATTCATGCGCTCGGCATCGGCGAGGCGATCCAAAGCGAACTGCGTCAGCTTCGATGGATCGCGTGCGCGATAGGCATTGATCGGCCAGCGCGATTCCCAGGTGTTGACCTGCTGCGAGACCGGCAGCGCGCGCTCGAGCGCGGTCTCCGCGCGCGCGACGGCGGCATTGTCGCCGCGCCTCAGCAGCTTGACGTCCGCTTGCGCAAGCGTCTCGATGGCGGCCGCAAACGCCGCCTTTGCCCCGGCCGAGGCCTTGGCCCAGCCGGGGGTTTCGAGCACGGCGAGGCGGCGCGGCTGTTGCGCCGCGGGCGGCGCAGCAGGGCCAATGAGCCCGGAATAGCCGGGATCGCCGCCGGCGCGGTCGGCGATCTCGCGCAGCACCACCCAGGCGTCTTCGATGCTGGCCGCCAGCGCGCCATGGACGCTCTGGCTCAGCGCGTCATGGCTGCCGCCGCGATTGATCGCGCCGAGGCTCGGCTTGAAGCCGACGCAGCCGCAAAAGCTCGCCGGGCGCAGGATCGAGCCCAGCACCTGCGTGCCGAGACCTGCCGGCACCATGCCCGACCCCGCGGCGGCGGCGGAGCCGCTCGAGGAGCCGCCGGGCGTGCGCCGCGGGTCCCAGGGGTTGCGCGTCGGCCCGGGCGGCTGGGTTGCGAACTCGGTCGTGACGGTTTTGCCGAGAATCACCGCACCAGCCTCGCGCAGCGCCGTGACCGAAGCCGCGTCGCGGTTCGAGCGGTAGCCCTTGTAAAGCGCCGAGCCCATCTCGGTCGGCATATCCTGGGTCTCGATGATGTCCTTGACCCCGACCGGCATGCCGTCGATCGGCGAGAGCGGCTTGCCCTCGCGCCAGCGCGCGGTCGCGGCGGCCGCGTCCTTGCGGGCGCGCTCCTTGTCGGAATGGACGAAAGCCAGGACTTGCGGCTCCAACTCGTCGAAAGTGGCAAGGCAGCGCTCGAGGAAGGCGCTCGGCGTATCCTTGCTGGACTTGAAACCATCGACAGCGGAGAAGAACGGGCGTGGCGTCAGTTTTGGCATGGCGGGACCTCCGCCGCCAACGATAGCCGCAAACGCGCCGCGCGACATGCTTTTTTGCTGGCGCCGCGCCCATCTGTTCTGCCCCGATCGATTGTCAGTCCGCGGCGCGTTCTCTATTCTCTCCCGGCTGCCCGCCATGCGCCGGGCAAGCGAGGGAGCGTGATGCCGACAGACCTTTACGACCGCAAGCCGCCCGGCCCGGGCCACAACCAGCCCGACGAAGAGAAACCGGTGGTCTGGGAGCGCTGGGACCGCAAGCGCATTTTCGTGCGCGAGCTCTCCGGCACTTACAGCCATCTCTACAAGCAGCTCTTGGAGCAGCCCCGCGTCTATTCATCGCGCAACCTGCCCTGGAAAGGCGGGCCGGGGCTTTACGGCAAGCAGGTCATCAATCCGCAGCACGCGATGGTGGCGCAATCGATCGAAACGCATATCGAGGCCTATGGGCCAGGCGCCTTCGGGCAAAAGCACGGGCATATGAACAGCGCCGTGTTCTATGTGCTGAAAGGCTATGGCCACGACGTGCATGATGGGCGCCGCATCGACTGGAAGGCGGGCGATGTGATGATCGTCGAGAATGGCTGCGTTCATCAGCATTTCAACGACGATCCCGACAACGAGGCGATCCTCCTCGTCATGAAGGCGAAGCCGCTGTTCCTCTTCATGCATCTGCTCTTCCAGAAGATCGTCTCCTATCCCCCCACCGAGAAACCCAAGGGCCACGAAGACTGGACCCCGCCCAAGGATTTGTGAGGACGCCGATGAAATCCCCCGAGGAACGCGATGTCGCCCATGCCGGAAGCGCAAGCTGCAGCTTTCGCAGCGACGCGATTGCGGAATCGGCCGAATTCCGCAAGCTCTATGACGCGCTGAAGAACGTCGTCCATGCCGAGGACATGCCCTTCGAGAATGCGCCCGACGGGCTTTTGAAGCATCTCTGCCACGAGAAGCTTGGCACACGCGAATGCTGCATCGAGGCCTATATGCAGTTCCTGCCCGGCGGCGGGAAATCGGGGCGTCACCGCCATATGTGGGAAGAGGTCGTCTTCGTCGCCGAAGGCAGCGGCTACGATCTCCATTGGGATTTGAAATTCGACTGTCTTGACGCTTTCCAATGGGATTGGGAGACGGAGCCCAAGCGCTTCGAATGGTCGCGCGGCGATTTTCTCTACATCCCGCCCTTTACCGCGCACCAGCATTTCAATGCCGATGCGAAAGAAGAGGCGCGGCTAATCGTCATCAGCAACCGCATTGTCCGCGAAATGGGATTCGATTGGCTCGACCAGCTCGAAAACGCGCCGGGATTCTAACCCGGCAATTCAGGGAGGAACCGATGGACGTCTTGAAACGCGCTGCTGTTGCGGGAGCCGTTCTGCTCGCCGCGCCGAGCGCCTTTGCCGCCGATACTGTCGCGGATTTCTATAAGGGCCGCACGGTCACGATCGATATCGGCTACAGCGCGGGCGGCGGTTATGACCTTTATGCGCGGACGCTTGCCCGCCATCTCGGCGAGCATATTCCGGGCAAGCCCAGCGTTATTCCGCAGAACATGCCAGGCGCCGGCAGCCTCAAAGCCACCAACTATCTCTACAACATCGCGCCCAAGGACGGCACGGTGATCGCGACCTTCGCGCGCGGCATGGCGATGCAGCCGCTCTTCGACAAGACCGGGGTCGAGTTCGACGCGCAAAAGCTCAACTGGATCGGCAGCATCACCAACGAGGTCAGCATCTGCGCCTTCCGCAGCGATTCCGGCATCAAGACGTGGCAGGACATGCTGACCAAGTCCTACACGGTCGGCGGCACCGGCTCGGGCTCCGACACCGACGTCTTCCCCGACGTGCTGCGCCACATGTTCCACATGAAGGTCAAGCTCGTCACCGGATATCCGGGCGGCAAGGACATCTTGCTCGCGATGCAGCGCGGCGAGGTCAAGGGCCGCTGCGGCTGGTCCTGGTCGAGCGTCAAGAGCACGAGCTATGCGCTTTATCAGAAGAAGGAGATCACGGTCCCGGTGCAGCTCGCGCTGAAGAAGCACCCCGATCTGCCCGATGTTCCGCTGATCATGGATTTGACGAAAGATCCGGACGAGCGCGCCGCGCTGCGGCTGATCTTCGGCCGCCAGAGCGTGGCCCGGCCCTATGCCGCGCCGCCCGGCGTGCCGGCGGAACGGATCGCCGCGCTGCGCAAGGCCTTCGACGATACGATGAAGGATCCCGCTTTCCTCGCCGAGGCGGACAAGACCAAGCTCGAGGTCGAGCCGGTCTCGGGCGAGGAGGTGCAAGCGCTCGTCACCGAGATCTACAAATCTTCGCCCAAGGTGGTGAAGATCGCCGCCGACGCGGTGAAAGGCGGCGACTAAGACGCGGCGGTGAAGAAGGAGGCGAGCTTCGCCGCCACCTCCTTCGGCCGCTCGGTGTGGAGCGCGTGGCCGGTCTCGGCGAGCACGCAAAGCTCGGCGTGGCGCATCGGCTTCATGAACGGCTCGGCGCAGGCCACGGGACAGATTTGATCCTCCTGGCCCCAGACGAAGAGCGTCGGCACGTCGATGCGATGGAGCCAATAGGGGAGCTGCGGATTGCTGAGCCGCGGATTCCAGCCGAGCCGAGCCGTCGCCGCGCGATTTTGTAGCCGGATGTCGGCATCGGCGTTGGGGAGTTGCTTGATGCGCTCTTCGATGAGGCGGCGGTCGAAGAAGCTGCGCCGCGCATGCTCTTCGGGCGTCCAGAGGAAAATATCGCCGAAGGGAACCTGCGGCGAGCGCACGCCGGCGGGCGCCAGCAGGCTCATGGTCTTCAACCGCGCCGTGTCACGAATGGCGATCTCGGCCGCGGTCCAGCCGCCGAGCGAATGGCCGACGAGATGGACGCCCTCGAGATCGAGCGTCGCGAGAAAATCGAGATAGAAGAAGGCGAGATCGCCGACGCTCATCATCCAATCGGGGATTTTCGAGCGGCCGAAGCCCGGATGCTCCGGCGCGATCACGCGGCGGTCCTGCGCGAGGAGTTCGAGCAGCGGATACCAATTGGCGCCGCTCGCGCCATGGAGATAGAGCACCGGCTCGCCCGCGCCGGCCTCGAGCACGCGCACTTTCTCGCCGTTCACCTCGACCGATGTTTCCCGCATGGCGGCGCTCTCCCCTGATGCCGCGCGACGATAGAAAGGGGTGCAGCCCCCCGCAAGACCGCCCTTGAGCCGCCGCCCGGCCTGTCGCATAATTTTGCGACAAGGAGGCCCCTGCCATGCACAAACTCGCCATTCCGCAGAACATCATCGATCGCGTCGTCGCGCGGCGCGGCAAGGAGCATGTGTTCGACGATCTTGATCCGGCGCGCACGGCGCTGGTCGTCGTCGACCTGCAAAACGGCTTCATGATGCCAGGCGTCGCCTTCGCCGAGATCCCGGAAGCGCGGGAGATCGTGCCCAACGTCAATCGCCTCGCAGCGGCGCTCCGCGCGGCCGGCGGCACGGTGGTCTGGATCGTCACGACCTATGAGCCGGCCGTCGACCGCGAATGGTCGACCTATTACCGGCTGTCGACGCCCGGGGTGGGCGCCAAGCGCAGCGCGGCCTTGACCAAAGGCGCCAAGGGTCACGAGATCTGGCCGGCGCTCGAAGTGAAGCCCGGCGACCCGATCGTCGAGAAGAAGCGCTTCTCCGCCTTCATCCAGGGCTCGAGCGAATTGGACAAGGTGTTGAAGGCGCGCGGCATCGACAATCTGCTGATCACCGGCACGGTGACCGGCGTCTGCTGCGAATCGACCGCGCGCGATGCGATGATGCTGAATTACCAGGTGACGATGGTCACCGACGGCAACGCCTCCTACAGCGATGAGGAGCACAACCGCGCGCTGACCGCGTTCTATTCGACCTTCGGCGACATCATGTCGACGGACGAGCTGATCGCGCTTATCGCGAAGGGCGCAAAGAAAGAGGCAGCGGAGTAAACCTCCAAACCCTCTCCGCTCTCGAGGGCAGAGAGGAGAATTATCCTTCCGGCTTATCCGGCCGGAACTTGGTCTCGGGCTTCAAACCCTTGCGCTTCTGCTGCGCACTGATCCGGCCGTTCTCGAGATAGCGGCCGGTTGCGGCGCGCTCAGCGGCCTGATCCCATTCCGGGAGCCAATCACCAAGGGAATAGCCGAACCACGGCGCCTCGGGGCGCAGCGCCGGCAGGCCGAGCTTTTCCCAGATCGCCTTGGCGCGCTCCATATATTCGCGCTTCGGCAAGGCCAGCGGCGGCATGTCGCCTTTCGCCGTTGCATCCATCAGCAAACTCGAATCCTCGGCGGCATCGGATTCGCGCTGCGGCCCGTGGCCCATGCCGCGATGCGCCACCGCCTGCACATCCTCGATCGGGTTCATGCGATAGGCCATCGCCCAGAGGATCGCGTCGGCATTGTCGGGATCGAT
>Ga0070681_10001238_pt1 | contig 22235 bp, 21 predicted proteins | sample KBSC83BmetaG_FD_65650 | JGI IMG/M metagenome (GOLD analysis project Ga0070681, IMG submission 65650) | Corn rhizosphere microbial communities from Kellogg Biological Station, Michigan, USA - KBS C8-3B metaG | ecosystem: Host-associated > Plants > Roots > Rhizosphere | place: USA: Michigan...
CAAGAATCGATTCTCGGCTCACTGGAGCGGCTCAGAGTTCCGAAGTTCTATGGACTATTGTTGCATCGCCCCCAACAGCTTCTCGGCACTCAAGGTAATGTCCTCTATCGGGCATTGGTCGCGAGCAAGGAGCAGGGCAAAGTTGAGAAGATTGGCGTCTCTATCTACGATCCTACCGAGCTTGATGCCTTGTGCTCACAGTACCAATTCGACGTGGTGCAAACTCCGTTCAATATCATAGACCGCCGCCTCGCCACGTCAGGCTGGCTGACACGGTTGCACGAGTCCGGAATAGAAATTCACGTCCGTTCGGTCTTTCTCCAGGGGCTGTTGTTAATGAAGGCGGCAACTCGGCCTGCCACGTTTAATCGCTGGCAACCGCTGTGGCAGCAATGGCATGGCTGGTTGAGCGAGCAGACGTTGTCTCCGCTGCAAGCCTGCCTCGGCTTTGTATTAGCGCACCATCAAATAGATCGCGTGGTGGTCGGCGTCGATAGTCTGATGCAGTTACGGGGAATTCTTTCCAATGCCGGAACACCGTTAGTCGAACCGCCTGCCACACTGGTGAGTGAAGATATGGATCTTATCAATCCCTCCCGTTGGGCAACTTTATGAAGATCGTCGCAATTGTTCAGGCCCGCATGGGCTCCACGCGTTTTCCCAACAAGGTCATGCGGCCCATTTGTGGCACGCCGATGATCGGTCTGTTGTTGGAACGGCTGGCAAAGGCCCAGCGCATCGACGAGATTGTGCTTGCTACCTCGGAGGATCAGCGTAATGACCCGCTGGCCTCATACGCGCGCGAACTTGGTTACACAGTCTATCGAGGCAGCGAAGACGATGTGCTCGACCGGTACTGCCAGGCGGCAAAAGGGGCGAAGGCCGATACGGTGGTGCGCATTACTGGCGACTGCCCCTTAATCGACCCTGCGCTTGTTGATGCGGTCATCGCGAGGTTTCTCGACTCCGGCTCGGACTATGCTTCCAATGTGTCGCCTCCGAGCTATCCGGACGGGTTGGACACCGAGGTCTGTTCATATCAAGCATTGGAAAGGGCCTGGAGTCAGGCAAAGCTGCCTCGACAGCGCGAACATGTCACCCCCTTTATCCGTGAATCAGGCATGTTCAGCCAGGTCAACGTATCCTATGCTAACGACCATTCGAAGGAGCGCTGGACCGTCGATGAGCCAGAAGATTTTGAAGTCGTAAGGAAGGTCTTCGAATATTTCTCTCCGCGCCGCGACTTTGGTTGGCAAGAAGTACTGACTCTACGAAATGAACATCCAGAGTGGTTCATGACCAACCAACATCTAATTCGAAACGAAGGGGCTCAGCTCGGCACCGGTCAGAAACTCTGGAAGCGCGCCAAACGGGTGATTCCTGGCGGCAATATGTTGCTGTCCAAGCGGGCAGAAATGTTCCTGCCAGATCAGTGGCCCGCCTACTTCAGCAAGGCAAAGGGTTGTCGTGTTTGGGATCTAGATGGGCGCGAATATATCGACATGTCCATCATGGGCATTGGCACCAACACCTTGGGCTATGGCCACCCAGAAGTGGACGAAGCCGTGCGTAAGACCATCGATGCCGGCAACATGTCTACTTTTAATTGCCCTGAAGAGGTCTACCTCGCAGAGCGTTTGGTGGAGCTGCATCCCTGGGCCGACATGGTACGTCTAGCACGGACCGGAGGCGAGGCGAATGCAATTGCTACGCGTATCGCCAGGGCAGCATCTGGTCGGGACAAGGTTGCCATCTGTGGTTACCATGGCTGGCATGACTGGTACTTGGCCGCAAACCTTGGTGACGAGCAGAGTTTGGCTGGTCATTTACTCCCCGGCTTGGATCCCAAGGGGGTGCCACAGAATTTGCGGGGCAGCGTATTGCCTTTTACATACAATAATTTCGCGCAGCTAGAAGCACTTGTGCGCGAACATGATGTTGGTGTTATTGAGATGGAGGTCGCACGGACCATCTGTCCAGGAAATGATTTTTTGGTAAAGGTTCGAAAACTTGCGACGGACAATGACATCGTATTGATATTTGACGAATGCTCTTCCGGTTTTCGTCAAACCTTTGGCGGTCTGCATAAAATTTATGGTGTTGAACCTGATATGGCAATGTTCGGCAAGACACTTGGCAATGGTTACGCTATTACCGCTGTGATTGGGAAGCGATCCGTGATGGAAGCCGCTCAAAGTACCTTTATCAGTAGTACATTTTGGACTGAGCGTATTGGTCCGACCGCAGCGCTGAAAACACTTGAAGTTATGGAGCGAGAAAAATCATGGGAGCGCATAACTCAGGTTGGTCAGGCGATCGGTGAGCGATGGCAGGCTCTTGCAAGCAAGTACGAACTCTCTATGCAGATCAATGGAATCCCAGCCATGATTGGCTTCAATATAATTTGTCAAGATATGCTTAAGTACAAAACGCTGATTACCCAAGAAATGCTTAAGAAGGGCTTCCTTGCTGCCACCTCAGTCTATGTTTGTACTGAACACACTGAGCCAATTGTTGATCGGTATTTTGCTGCACTGGATCCTGTTTTGGGGCTGATCAAAGAATGCGAAATGGGCCGAGCTGTTGACTCGCTACTTGAGGGTCCGGTCTGTCATGCCGGGTTCAAGCGATTGAATTAGCGCAGGGTGGCAAGCCGGCGATGAATGTCACGTTCCGTACTGATGCCTCTTTGGCCATTGGACACGGTCATGTCATGCGCTGCCTGGCGCTGGCTGAGATTCTGTGTGAGCGTGGTGCAAGAGTGTCGTTCATTTGTCGTGAGGATGATGGACACCTTTGCGACCGGATTGAACAGCGAGGTTTTACCGTCTGCCGGTTGTGTGTGTCCAAACCAGGAACTCAATCCGGTGACCTTCCCACCGCTTCGGCCGAACTTGGGTACGCATGGGAAGAGGATGTTGCGCTAACCAGCGCCGCTCTTGAAGCTTCAGGCGAAAAGCCAGATTGGCTAGTCGTGGATCACTACGGTTTGGATGTACGCTGGGAAACCGCGCTTCGTCCATACGCTCAGCGGTTAATGGTTATCGACGATCTGGCAAATCGCGCACACAACTGTGATGCGCTGGTTGACCCGACTTACGGTGAGACAGCCGAACGATACAAGGGATTGTCACCCTCGCGTGCGTACTATCTGTGTGGCTGCCAATATGCCCTCCTCCGGCCGCAGTTTCGTCATCACCGGCAACCATTCGAACGCGCTCTTCCCCGCACGGAAGATTCACGAGTCCACATGTTCTTTGGCGGAACCGATTCAGGCAGTTATGTAGTCCGTTTTAGTCGGCTCCTACTCGATTATGTAGAGGGGCTCACGACTTGTGCGGTGCTCGGTCGTTCCTGTACCCAGTATAACCAACTGAGATTGCTTTCCGGAGATTACCCAGGTCGGTTTTCTTGGAATGTTGACGTCCGGGACATGGCTGGAACTATGGCTATCTGCGATTTCGCGCTTGGTGCCCCAGGGGGAGCGACGTGGGAACGAGCCTGTATTGGACTACCCAGTGCTTATCTCGCGGTTTCAAACAACCAGGCTTCAATTCTCGAACGTCTGAGCCTGAATGGGCTATGCGTGTATTTGGGGATGGCGGATGAAGTGAGCGACTCTGCCTTCGTTGAGGGAATGAAGAGCTTTTTCGCAGATAGATCGAAATTGGAAATTATGCGTATTCAAGGCATGCAGGCAGTGGATGGCAATGGGGTCGTACGCATTGCCACTTTCTTGGAAGGAAAAGGGGACCATGACTCCTATTTTTGAAGTAGAGGGTCTTCGGCTGATCCCCTATAGCATAGATCACGACGCGCAAACTGTTGCATGGCTGAATGATCCTGATTTACAAGGAGATTTCGGGATTGGACGCAAGCTTACTTTGGAATCACACCGCGTCTGGATTGCTGCTAATTCCAGCTGTTTGATTTGGGCTATTATCAACGAAAGCCATGCACACTGCGGGAACGTCTTATTACACCCGGCTGCGACACGTCGCTCAGCCTATTTGCAGATTTATTTGGGCGCTGCCGATCGTGGGAAGGGAATTGCTTCGCGCGTGCTCACAAGCGTTCTGAATTACGGATTCGATGATTTAGGACTACATCGTATCTGGCTGCATACGCTACCGGGGAACGCTGCGGCGGAAGCGCTTTATCAAAAACTGGGTTTCACGCGCGAAGGGGTAGAGCGCGAGGCGTTGCCTCGTGGTCAAGGATTTGTTGATCAATTTTGCTGGTCGTTGCTCGAACATGAATGGCGGGTGAGAGTGGAAGCGCGCGTCAGATGAGGTGCGCGATCATGCAACCGACCTTCTTCCCTTGGGCGGGCTACTTCAACCTTATCAGTCAGGCAGATTGTTTTGTTTTTCTTGATGACGTGCAATTCGAGAAACAATCGTGGCAAAGCCGCAACCGGATACTCGTGCAAGGCAAGCCGCTATGGATAAGCGTGCCTGTATTTCATCGCGGCCTAAACCAAGCAATTAATCAGATCGAAATATGCGATAAGCCATGCTGGCGCGACAAATTGCTTAGAACGCTCGCTCAGACCTATGCTCGGCACTCGCACCGCGACGATATGTTGCAGGTGGCGAACAAACTGATCGAGACCAAGTCAACCAACATGGCGGTTGTGAATATCGGTTTGATTCTTGCTTTCTGTGACCGGTTAAGACTCGCACCAAGATTTTATCGTTCCAGCGAACTTGGCATTTCCGGTGAACGTACAGAACGCTTAATTCGTATTTGTGAACATCTTGGCTGCAAGGAGTATCTCTCGCCGGTGGGCGCAGCAGACTACTTAGCGCAGGATGGTTTCAGCGAGCGCTCAGTTATTCGCTTGATGCTACAACAATACAATCCTTTGCCTTATTCACAAAAGCAGACAGCCGACTTTGTCAGTCATCTGTCGATCCTTGACGTCGTCGCAAATCTCGGCTGGGACAAGGCTGCTCAGTATGTACGTGGCGGTGCAAGAGATATTCGCCCATGAGGCATATGAGTGAGTCGAAAATTCGTCTGGGACCGCGGTATATTGGGCAAGATTTTCCGCCCTTGATTGTGGCCGAAATGTCCGGCAATCATAATCAGTCGCTTGATCGTGCCTTGACCATTGTCGAGGCGGCAGCGAAAGCGGGTGCCCATGTCCTCAAGATCCAGACCTATACGGCGGACACGATGACGCTGGATATCAATGAGGGCGAGTTCTTCGTGAATGATCCTAATTCGCTCTGGAAAGGGTCGTCTTTATATCGCCTGTATGAGCAGGCTCATACTCCATGGGAATGGCATGCGCCGATCATGCATCGTGCGCAAGAGTTGGGCATGCTCTGTTTCAGTACTCCATTCGATGAAACAGCCGTCGATTTTCTTGAATCGCTGAACGTTCCTTGCTACAAGATTGCGTCGTTTGAGAACACGGACATCCCGCTGATTCGACGGGTTGCCGCCACCGGCAAGCCTATGATTATTTCTACTGGCATGGCTTCGCTCACGGAGTTGGAGGAGTCGGTGCGAGTAGCGCGTGATGCGGGCTGCCGCGATCTAGTCTTGCTGAAGTGCACCAGTACCTATCCTGCCTCGCCGCTGAATACAAATTTGCTAACTGTTCCGCACTTGCGTGAAATGTTTTCGTGCGAAGTCGGCCTATCTGATCACACCATGGGTATCGGCGCATCGGTGGCCGCCGTGGCTCTTGGGGCGACCGTTATCGAGAAACACTTCACGCTCTGCCGTGCGGACGGGGGTGTGGACAGTGCCTTTTCGCTTGAACCTGAGGAAATGACTGCGCTGGTGACGGAGACGGAACGTGCCTGGCAGGCGCTTGGCAGAATCCAGTATGGACCAACGGATGCCGAGCGTAGCTCGCTAGTTTACCGTCGTTCGCTCTATGTGGCGGAGGATATGGTTGCTGGCGACGTTCTAACCATGAACAATTTGCGCGCTGTACGGCCAGGCTATGGGTTGCCGCCGAAGCATCTTGGTGAATTACTTGGTCGGAAGGTAAATTGCGCAGTCAAGAAGGGCACGCCAATGAGATGGGGGCTGGTAGATTAGTTGCGGACGATGTGGTCGCTTTTATGAAAACTGTAGCAACTATCGAAGCCCGCATGACGTCCTCGCGGCTGCCAGGCAAGGTGCTCCTGCCGGTGCAGGGGCAGCCTTTGTTGCATCACTTGGTTGCGCGTTTGAAGGCGGTTTCTTCCCTTGACGAGATTGTTCTGGCGACGACTGTCAATGCGACGGATGATGTCCTGGAAACGTTCGCCGAGGAAGAAGGGATCGGCTGTTTTCGAGGGAGCGAAGACGATGTCATGTCACGCGTGATCGGTGCTGCGGAATCTGCCAACGCCGATGTTGTGGTCGAGATCACCGGCGACTGTCCCATTATCGACCCGCAGCTCGTTGAGCAGACCATCCGCATGTTCAAGGCACACGGTGCGGACTATGTCAGCAATTCTCTCATTCGCAGCTACCCGGATGGGATGGATACTCAGGTCTTTCGACTTGAAACATTGAAACGATCTGCCGGGATGACGAACGATCCGCTTGACCGTGAGCACGTGTCCCGCCACATCTGTAAACATCCGGAACTCTTTCGGCACGTGCATCTCATTGCACCGCCCGCATTACATTGGCCTGAGCTTGGACTGACGTTGGATGAGGAAGCGGACTATCAGTTACTGAAGAAAGTCATTGAGTCTCTCGCGCCGAAAGACCCATTATTTACCTGTCTGGATGTCATCTGTTTTTTAAAGCAAAACACGAACTGCTTAGACTTTAACCGGGCTGTTGTGCGGAAAGGCGATTCGTGACGCTCGGTGCCGTGGTTGTCGGACTGGGACAAATTGGGATGGGGTTCGACCTCAAGCTCGACCCCGCAGCGCATATTCTCACGCACGCACGGGCTTTCCAGCAGCATCCAGCCTTTCAGCTGATGGGTGGCGTTGACCCGGATGTCGGTCGACGCCAACTGTTCGAAGACCACTATGGGGGCAGGGCCTACGCCGGCATCGATGCTGCGATGGAGGCACTGCGGCCCGATGTTGTTGCTGTCGCAACGCCGACAGAACTGCATTGCAAAACGGTACGTTCAATTTTGAAGAAAAGAGTCCCGACGGCAATTCTTTGCGAAAAACCTCTTTCATTCGACATTGAGCAGGCTCGTGACATTGTCGACGCATGCCGGGAGGGGAATTGCCAACTCTATGCAAATTATATCCGCCGTTCGGATCCCGGTGTGGCCGAGGTCAAGCGCCGTTTGCTCGAAGGCGACATCGCTCGTCCCGTCAAAGGGGTGGTGTGGTACTCCAAAGGCCTGTTGAATAACGGCTCCCATTTCTTCAATCTTCTGCAATATTGGCTTGGAGATATGCATGAGATTCGGGTCGTCCAACCCGGAAGATTGTGTGGTGGTCTGGATCCGGAACCAGATCTCATGGTGTCGTTCGTCCACGGGAGCGTCTACTTTCTGGCTGCTCGGGAGGAAAACTTCTCGCACTATACGATCGAACTGATCGCGCCGAACGGCAGGCTGCGTTATGAGCAAGGAGGGGACCGAATTCTTTGGCAATCCACGACGGCAGACGCGGCCTGCGAAGGTTACACCGTTCTCAGCCCAATCGAAGAAATTATCAACACCGACCTCGCCCGCATTCAGTGGCATGTTGTCGACCAGATGGCGGCAAGTCTTGGTGGGCATCAAGGGCGCATTTGCTCAGGGTCGGATGCGCTACAGACGTTGGAAGCACTTTCGGCAATAAGGCCTGATCAATGCACAAGCTCGCCGCGAACAATCGCCTAGCACTTTTGGGTGGACCGAAAGCAATTCAGGTTCCGCTCAAGCGGTATAACTCCATTGGTGTTGAAGAAGTCGACGCAGCCAGGAAAGTTGTGGAAAGCGGCGTGCTGTCGAAGTTCCTCGGTTGCTGGGACGCCGATTTTTACGGCGGGCCGAAAGTTCTGGAGTTTGAACGGACATGTGAGTCGTATTTCGGCGTCAAGCACGCGGTCACTGTGAATTCAGCGACATCCGGCCTGATTGCTGCTGTTGGTGCGATTGGAATCGAGCCAGGCGATGAGGTCATTGTCAGTCCATGGACAATGTGCGCCAGCGCAACCGCGATTCTGCACTGGAATGCCATCCCGGTGTTTGCCGACATCGAACGGGAGACGTTTTGTCTTGACCCTGCCTCGGTAGAAGCAAACGTCACTCCCCATACGAAGGCCATCATGGCGGTCGACATCTTTGGTCATTCTGCCGACTTGGAGACCTTGATGGCCATCGCACGCAGACATGGACTGAAAGTCATTACGGATAGCGCGCAGGCACCTGGTGCACTTTATAAAGGAAAGTATGCCGGAACATGGTCGGACGTCGGTTGTTATAGCCTGAACTACCACAAGCATATCCACACAGGTGAAGGCGGCATTCTAGTAACGGATAATGATGCCATTGCGGATCGACTGCGCCTGATTCGCAATCACGCGGAAGCCGTCGTGGGTGATAGGGGCATGACCGACTTGCGCAACATGGTCGGATACAACTTTCGTCTCGGGGAAATCGAGTCCGCGATCGGGGTTGAACAGTTGAAGAAGCTTAGCGGCTTGGTCTCGAGCAGGCAACACATCGCTGAGCGGCTCACGCGTGGTCTGATGGGTTTGTCGGGATTACGTCCCCCGATAGTCGCGGCACAATGTACCCACGCCTATTATGTGTATCCTATAGTGCTGAATATCGCGCGGCTCGGAGTTACGCGCGCGAAGATTTTCCAGGCGCTTGAAGCAGAAGGGGTAGTCGGCCTTGCGCCCGGCTATCAGAATTTACATCTACTGCCAATGTATCAGAAGAAGATGGCCTATGGTTCGCGAGGGTTTCCCTGGACCTCTGATATTTGCCACAGGGAGGTAAATTACCTCAGAGGAATTTGTCCGGTCGCTGAAGAATTGCACGAATCAGGGTATCTAGGGTTTGCGATGTGCTTGCATGACTTGTCGGATCAAGACGTCGATGTGATTCTCATGGCGTTTACGAAAGTCTGGAATGGAATGGAGTTCCTGCGATGATTTATCAGCTGGATAACGATTATTTCGTGCGGCCTTTGCAGGACAGTGATTTGGATGGGCCGTATCCATTTTGGTTTGAGGATCAGGAAGTTTGCAAGTACAACTCTCATGGCAAGTTCTTCAAGACGCCGGACTACTTCAAGGCTTTCTACGATAGCTTGAACAGCGAAGATCATGTGGTATGGGCAATCTGTCACAAAGCTGACGGTCATATCGGGAACGTTAGTCTGCAGAACATCTCGCTCATCGATCGAAATGCGGAGTTTGCAATACTCATTGGTGACAAACGACACTGGCGCAAGGGAGTGGCCCTCGCCGCGGGCAGGAAATTAATCGAGCATGGATTTCGTAAGCTGAATTTGGAACGTGTGTATTGCGGAACAGCGGAGAGCAATTCCGCCATGCGGCATCTTGCAAAAGCGCTTGAAATGGTTCAGGAAGGCTGTCGGCGTTCACACTTGTATCTGGATGGGAAATGGGTTGATGTCATCGAGTACGGTTTGCTGAGGCGCGAGACCTCGTTCATGGGGCCGTCCGTCTAGCCCGATGGTTTGTGTCGTCTCCCATGATGCCGGTGGCGCGGAAATTCTGGCGAGCTATGTTGCACAGCGGCGGCTTGACTGCATGTTCGTTCTCGAAGGCCCGGCGGTGAAAGTGTTCGAGCGAAGGGTGGGCTTCATCCATTTGTCGAGGCTGGACGATGCTGTTGCCAAGTGCGACTGGCTGCTATGCGGAACCAGCTGGCAGTCGGACATTGAATGGCGAGCGCTTGGATTGGGGCATCGGTGCGGAAAACGTACGGTTGCTTTTCTCGACCACTGGGGTCATTACCGCGAACGGTTTATTCGGCAAGGTGAAGAATGCTTTCCCGACGAAATTTGGGTCGGCGATGAGCTGGCTGAGACTCGTGCGCATGAATGCTTTCCCGGGAGCCATATCACTCTTGTGCCGAATCCGTACTTCGAAGATTTGAAGCGTGATTTGGCCGCAGCCGGGAGGCCGCAGCCCGTTGCCCCAGACCATGGATTGAATGTGCTGTTCGTCAGTGAGCCTCTTCGCGAGCACGGCCTACGGGAATATGGTGACGAACGCCATTGGGGCTATACGGAGGAAGAAGCCTTGCGCTATTTTATGGCCCATCTTGATCTCTTGGGTGGGTCAATCGGGCGTATCGCGATACGCCCGCATCCCTCAGAGCCGCTGGATAAATATGATTGGGTTAGACAGGAGTATCAATCGTCGATTGTGAATGGTGGAATCAGGACATTGCTTGAAGAAATTGTGGAGAGCGATGTTGTGGTTGGATTTGAAAGTATGGCAATGGTTGTCGGGCTACTCGCCGGAAAGCGTGTTATCAGTTGTATCCCACCAGGGGGGAAGGCTTGTGCCTTACCACAATCAGATATCGAACACTTACAGCATATTGCGATGAAACCGTGAGATTGTTCGAATTAGATGCTCTTGTGGCGATGGGCGGTTAGATAATTCACTCACGGTGTCTTTTCGTGGATAACAGCATAAAGGATTTCATAAGACACAATCGACGTGTCTGGGGAGAGTTGGCCATTTCTGACGATGGAAGTGGCGAGGTTTTGTTCGAGTTCAACGCTTCCCATAGTTCTATTATTGCCTTCAGCTATCTGGCGAATGTGCTTCGACGAAAGTTTAATGCGAAAATTGTGGTGTATTCCATGAATAACACTTCACACCAACCGTTGGTCATACGTGCAATACGACGTCTTGTTCGGCCGGTCATTCCTTCAGTTGAAAAAGAAATATTTTCGTCGTTCGGCGTTCGTTCTTTTATTTCGGTGGATCCAAGCAGGCCGCATCTCAAAAAGGCGGCCATGCTTTTTGAAAGGGTATACCCATCGCTTCAATCTAAACGGGATATTGAAAATCTCGTTGTCGATGGCGTCTGGATAGGGGACTTGATCTATGACACATATCTCAGGAGGAATTCTGAGCCAACGATAGATATCCAGAGCCGGGAGTTTGTCGTTTTCTTACGCGAGTCTCTGGAAACGTTTGTCTTTTGGCAGGAATACTTCGAGATGCATGATGTTAGGGCAATCAATGTTACCCACTGTGTGTATAACAATGCGATTCCGCTTCGCATTGCGGTGCAAAAACATGTTCCTGTCTATCAGTCAAATGCCACTCACGTGTATCGGATGAGCGACTCAAATCTTTTTGCGTATGGAGAGTACACGTACTTCCCCGAAACATTTCGCCAGCTTCCTGAACAGGAACGAGTCGCGGGCTTGCAAGAAGCGCGAAAGAGAATTGAGCTCAGGTTTTCTGGCAGGGTAGGCGTCGACATGCGGTACTCAACAAAGTCTGCATATGGAGAGAAGCGTGATCGGCCCGTACTGCGGAAGTCGAATAAATTGAAAGTGTTGATAGCGGCGCATTGCTTTTTCGATAGTCCGCATAGCTATGGAAATAACCTGTTTCCGGATTTCTACGAGTGGTTCGAGTTTCTCGGCCGGATCTCAAACGAGACAGACTATGATTGGTATGTCAAGACTCATCCGGACTTTCTTCCAGGAAATGCGGAGATCATTCAGCAGTTTCTCAAGAGATATCCCAGGTTTACACTGATTGATGCGGGCACGTCGCACCACCAACTCATTGAAGAGGGCATCAGTTGTGCGCTCACGACTTATGGGACTATTGGATTTGAGTATGCAGCCTTGGGTGTCTTGGTGGTGAATGCTTCCGTGTGCAATCCTCACATCGCCTATAACTTTAATCTACATCCGAAATCCATCAAGGAATATGAAGACATCCTTCGAAGCCTTGGCTCGCAGTCACTAAAGATTAATAAAGTTGAAGTGTATGAATACTATTTCATGAAGTTTATTTACAGTTCCGAAGGCTGGTTGTTTGAAGATTACCGAGAGATGCTTGATCAGTTGGGTGGTTATGACCAGCAGTTTTTGCCTCAGGTGTACTCGTATTTCTTGCGGAGCCTCACTGAATCCAGGCATCGTCATATTCTGGCCGCCCTTGGCAGGTTCGTGGATTCTGGTGAATTTTGCATGGGACGCGAGCATATTGGAAATGATATGTCCGGCGCGAGCAGCAGTCCTCTCCTGCCCCTCCCAACTTCATAATATTCACATTTAACCGGGAGAATATCAGTGTCTGCATGTCGAATCTGTAATGCCAGTATTCATGCGTTCATGTCGTTTGGGCGGATGCCCATTGCGAACGGGTTCCTGCTGCCGGAGGAAATTGAACAAGAGTATTTCTTTGAATTGGCGCCGGCGTTCTGCGAGAAATGCGGGATGTTTCAAATATTAGAGCAGCCGGCTCCGGAAAAGATGTTCCACGGCAATTATGCCTTTCATTCCAGCACCTCCCGTTATATGCAGGATCACTTTAAGGGGTTCGCGGATGCGGTAACCAAGTCCGTCCTGGTTGGACGCCATGATCCGTTCGTCGTTGAGTTGGGTAGTAATGACGGAATCATGCTGCGTCATTTTAAGGAGGCAGGCTGTCGCCACCTTGGAATTGAACCGTCGGTGAATGTTGCCGATCTTGCGCGTGCCCAGGGGATTCAGACGATCAGTGAATTTTTCAATGAGAGCTTGGCTGAACGTATCGTTGCAAAGCATGAGCGTGCCGATGCTGTTTTGGCGGCGAATGTGATGTGTCACATTCCTGACCTGTCTTCTGTGGCCGCGGGTATCCGGAAGCTACTCAAGCCGGACGGCGTCTTGATTTTTGAGGACCCGTATCTTGGCGATATGATCGGAAAGGTTTCATACGATCAGATCTATGATGAACATGTGTTTATTTTCTCCGCCACCTCGATCGCGTGGGCCTTCGGGCAGCATGGGTTGGAGTTGATCGACGTTGCGCCACAAATAACGCACGGAGGGTCCATGCGTTATTTCTTGGCACCGAAGGGCAGCCGCGCAGTGTCTCCCCAGGTACAGCAGCAAATTGCTAGAGAGCAGGCGCAAGGTCTTCACAAGGCCGCGACTTATGACCGATTCCGGGCGGACTGCGAAAAATCAAAGAAGTCTTTGATGGAGGTGCTTGAATCTCTCCGTGCTCAAGGCAAGCGAGTGGTCGGTTACGGTGCGACTTCAAAGAGCACGACCGTGACGAATTATTGTGGTATTGGGCCTGAGCACATTGAGTTTATTTCTGATACCACACCCATCAAGCAGGGGAAATTATCGCCGGGAACCCATATTCCGGTGAAGCCGTATGAGTGTTTTGCTGAAAACTTTCCCGAATACGCATTGCTGTTCGCATGGAACCATGGGGTTGAGATTCGTGAAAAAGAGCAGAAATTCAAGAGCAACGGTGGCAAGTGGTTGGTATATGTGCCGAAAGTAGAGATCATCGAATGATTCCGACGTCCCTTCCGCTCGCCCAATATCAATCACAAAAGGAAGATATCCTGGCGTGCGTTGCACGGGTGTTTGAGCACGGCGCGTACATACTGGGTCCGGAGGTGATGGCTTTTGAGAAGAGTTTTGCGGGTTTTTGCGGCGTAGCCTATGGCGTCGGTGTGAATAGCGGCACCGATGCGCTGATTCTCGCGCTTCGAGCGTTGGGAGTTTCTGTTGGCGACGAGGTCATTACGGTGTCGCATACTGCACTAGCCACTATTTCGGCTATTGTGGCTGTAGGCGCCACCCCCGTCTTAGTCGATATTGATGCGACCCACTACACCCTCGATCCACGTGCCTTAGGGGCTGCGATGACTGCGCGAACCAGGGCCATTGTGGCGGTGCATCTTTACGGGCAGTCCGCAGATATGGGTTCCATTATTGCATTGGCGAAAAGGCATAAAGTTCACGTGGTAGAAGACTGTGCTCAGGCCGCGGGCGGTCGATACAAGGGACGGAGAGTCGGCAGCATGGGCGACGTGGCCTGTTTCAGTTTTTATCCGACGAAGAACCTGGGGGCGCTCGGTGACGGAGGGATGGTTGTCACCAATGATGGCGCAATCGCAGAGCGAGTACGCAGGCTGAGACAATATGGGTGGGACGAATCCCGTTCCACCGAGGAGCCCGGTGTAAATTCACGTCTTGATGAAGTTCAGGCGGCAATTCTGGCAGTCAAGCTGCGGACCCTTGACGATAATAATGACCGAAGGGGAGCGATTGCCCGACGGTACAATGCTGCTTTTGCAGGGCTTCCTGTGACCCTCCCGGCAGAGCGTGCCGATACAACTCATGTGTATCACTTGTATGTTGTCTCATGTGATAACCGAGACGGATTGCGGGAGCATCTGGCGTCACAGGGGATTGTCGCGGGTATTCACTATCCAGTGCCGGCCCATCGGCATGGCGGATACGAGAAACGTGTCGTGATGTCGAGGACAGGATTGAGCATCACGAACAGGCTCGTTGATCGTATTCTGACGCTGCCGCTATTTCCAGAGCTGGCAGATGGGGATGTGGAGCGAGTTATTACAGCTGTGCGGCAATTCTATACTCAGAAGCATGGCATCAAAAGAGGTATTTCTTGAAGGGCACCACCACAAACAGCAGAAATGTGTTCTGGCATCAGAGTCGTGTCACGCGTGGAGACCGTGAGAGCTTATTGAAGCACAGAGGCGCAGTAGTCTGGTTTACAGGCCTTTCAGGAGCTGGGAAGTCAACGCTCGCACATGCGGTGGAGCAGATGTGCTTCGAACGCGCCTGTCATACCTATGTGCTCGATGGCGATAATGTGCGCCACGGATTGTGTAGTGATCTCGGCTTTTCACCGAAGGATCGCACCGAGAATATTAGGCGCATTGGGGAGGTAGTGAAATTATTTGTGGATGCAGGAGTGATTGTCCTGACGGCTTTTATCTCGCCGTTTCGCGCCGATCGTGAACGAGTCCGTAAGCTTATGGCGGACGGTGACTTTCTGGAGGTGTACTGCCAGTGCAGTTTGGATCGATGCGAATCGCGTGATGTAAAGGGAGTTTATAAGCGTGCCCGGGCAGGGGAGATCGCTGACTTTACGGGGATTTCATCGCCGTATGAAGCACCTCGTGCTCCGGAGTTAGTTGTGAACACCGAGGAATGGACCATCGATGCGTCTATTGCCGCTGTGGTGCAGTTGCTTGAGGAACGTGCAATTCTGCGGCATGGTGGACGGTCATAGTTTTCAGTCGGTCGACATCACACGTGATGAAGGTTCACGAAAAGGCGCTCTGTTCAAGTCACTGAGATGGAAGTTCTTGGACATTTTTCAGCACTAAGGTGATTTTATCATCCGTTTTCAGCTCTGGCAGACAGTCCGCGGAAAGCGGAGAGCCGCTCATATCGATTGGAGTGACAACCTACGATCGACCACAGATGCTTCGGCAATGTTTGGGATCGATTCTTGGCCAGTCTTACTCGAATATCGAAGTTATAATCGGCAATGATTTTGTCGAAGAGCCTGTCACGTTTGATTCATTGGGAATCGGCAATGATCCGCGGGTCCGGATTGTCAATCATCCTTATAACATTGGGGCATACAGCAATAATTATTATCTGCTCCGCGTGGCAACCGGCGAATTGTTTACCTGGCTTGCCGATGACGATCTCATGCATCCCGACTTTCTGGGGATTGCATGTGCGGCACTGTCACAATCGAGGGTAAAGTCTCTCTTTGTAAACTATGTTTCCCTGCCGGATCCAGAGGGGATTTTTCCTGGGAAGGTGGGTCCGATAGTGCCCCGGATCTTTTCGGGGCAAGAGTTTATACGTGAATACACCTCACGACGGATAAAGACTGTCGGTAATTACGGAGTGTTCAGGCGCGAGGTGTTTGAGGAATTGGCCGAGGTCAAACGATTTGGAACAGGACTCCCTGTTTACGGAGACACCTTTATGCCGATACTTGCGGCGACGAGAGGAGATGTGGCCTATGTCGATCTTGACCTCATTTTCTTAAGAACGCATGCGAATTCAAGATCGGCTAGCTTGGATTGTATAGAGAACTATGCCTCGGCGCAGAAAGATTTTCTGACAGAATTTGAGCGCCGCTGTCGTGGATACATGGGGGCGCCGGAATATGAATGCCAGCTAGTGAATCTACTCAAGTGGTTTGCTGGAGATGGGTGGCACGTGATCGGCCGAAGATATCCTGAAGTATGTCAGCGCCTCTCAAACTTTATGCGTTATATGCTTGATACTATCATGCCCAGCGTGCCGGCATACTCCAGAGCCGCCTTCTGGGGGTTTGCGACCAAAATGGCTTTGGGTGACTCACTGAGATTCATAACGAGTCGTTTATTGAGAAGATAAAATGCCTGGGCTAAATGTCAAACAAACGGGGTTGCCAGGGCTGTTCTTGATAGAGCCTCGCCGCATTTCTGATACCCGCGGCTATTTTTTTGAGAGTTTTCGTGGAAATCAATATGCCGAGGCAGGTATCCCCGACAAGTTTGTTCAGGATAATGTATCTCAATCGGTAGGCGGGATATTGCGCGGCCTACACTATCAGATAAAGAGGCCTCAGTCTCAGCTAGTGACTGTCTTGCGGGGACGGATTTTCGACGCGGTGGTTGACTTGCGACCTTCTTCTCCAACATTTAAGCGATGGTTTGGTGTAGAACTCTGTGAGGGTGACGGTCCTCAGTTGTACATGGCACCAGGATTTGCACATGGATTTTGCGTGTTGAGTGAAGTCGCGGACGTGCATTATAAGGTTAGCCGCTACTATGATCACGGTGATGAAGGCGGTCTGTTATGGTGTGACCCTGAAATTGGAATTCGCTGGCCTAACGGATTTCCATCGGTATCGTTGCGAGACAGTGCGTATCCAAGACTGATGGATCTCAGGTTCGATCAATTGCCGCATGATCCTCCAGTCGAATTATGAGCCGGGCTGGGATTCTCCAGCTTTAACTGCATAAATGGGGATATCGATGAGGGGGCCTGTGGTAATTCATATCGGTGGGAATAAGACGGCGAGTACTGCGCTGCAGCGCCGTCTTTTTGCAAAACATCCGCATCTCCGCTATCTGGGAGAGGATTGCGACGGGTATGAGAAGCTGAGGCCGCTTCTCGATAGCCTAGCCGCTGACGATGATTCCCACTTCGATTCCCAGGCGGCGAGACGAGTTTTTGCTGACCGCTTCGATGTCAGCGGGGAGGCAACCTGTATTTTTTCAAATGAAGATATCATGACCTCCACTCTACCTAGTGTGTGCGCGTCGAGGCTAAAGGTGCTGGCTCCTGAAGCTGAGGTGGTCATGGTTATACGAAATCAACTGACCACATGGCCTTCCTGGTACGCCAATCACGGGGCCTATCTCAAGAACGTGCCTCGCCGGTTTTGGAGACGACATGTCGGCCTGGAGGAATGGTTAGATTTCTGCTTCACCTTTCCCAAGAGAACCCCTGTTGAGGCGATGAATTATGAAAGATTTTTCACAATCTTTCAGGAACATTTCTCGTCCAGTCGCATACATGTCTTGCTGTACGAGGATCTGCTGACTGACCCGACCTCGTACTACAAGCAATGGGGCCATTTGCTGGGGATCCCGTATCAAGATGTTCTTGCGTATATGGCCAATCACATTGAGCGTCGCCGGAATACAGGTCGACAAATGATATACGACCGTTGGGTGTCAAAACTGTCCGTAATTCCAGGTCTTCAAACTGCGAATTCAGTGATGCTTCGATCGGTTCCAGGCGTGAAGGATTGGCTTGATAATGGTCCGCCGGCTCAAATTAAGTTGCCCGAGGTATGGAAAAGACAAATTTCTGACTATTACAGATCCTCAAATGCAAATTTGGCCAAGATTACCGGCTTGGATCTCACACGTCATGGATATCCGCTTTAGGCTCGTCAGCTAAACGAATGCTGGTGAGGCAGGATAGCCAAGCAATTTATGAGGCCAGTACGATTACTAACTTGGTTCCAATAACATAAGGCAGGTTTGAATACATTATGAGTATCGAAAAGAAAATCTATACGAGGGTGGAGTTTGAAGATCTGCGCATTCGCTCTGCGAAGGATATGGCGAAGGATTCCGATCTTCAAGCTGCAGCACTCGCCATGAAGGTGCGTGCGGGGCACAAGTATTATTGGGTTCATCAAACAAATTGGATGGGGGAGCCGTGTCTACAGCTAGCTCAGGATATGTTTGCGTTGCAGGAGGTTGTCTATAAGTCCAAACCTGATTTCATTATTGAGTCGGGGGTAGCATGGGGCGGGACAATGCTGTTTCTCGCGTCGGTGCTGAAGTTGACCGGTGGCACAAAGATCATCGGCATCGACGTATTTATTCCGGAAGATCTTCGCGCACGTTTGCTATCGCCTGCTAATCCTGTAAAGGACATGATGCATCTAATCCAGGGGTCATCGGTCGATGTTGGCATTGTTGATGCGGTTAAGGAGATTGTTGGAGACAACAAGAAGGTCCTTGTTCTCCTGGATTCGGATCACACCCATGAACATGTGTTAAGAGAGTTAGAGCTATATGCACCATTTGTCGGCGTAGGGCAGTATCTTATTTGCGGCGATACCACGATTGAACGGCAGCCTCCCGCAGAAGAGCGCCCCAGAATGTGGGGGAAAGGCAATAATCCTGCAACTGCTTTGAAGGAGTTTCTTGGAAACTGCTCTGACTTTGAGGTGGACTATGAATTGGAGAATAAGCTCCTCCTTACTAACAACCCAGGCGGCTACTTGCGGCGTGTTCGTTGAATAGGTTGCCTGAATTTATTGGAGGGCGCCGTGGGTAATGTGATTCCTTCGAGCCTCCGATTCTACTTGCTAAGTTTGTGATCCTGATAACAGTTATTGGTAATGTTAATCGAGATAACAGAGGCTGAGTTGTATGTCTGAAATTCATATGGCTGGTCCTTGGATGACGGAATTGGAAGAGAAGACGGTGCTGGATGCCGTTCGCAACGGATGGTATGGCAAAGAAGCCTATCATTATGTTGAGCTGTTTGAGACGGAGTTTGCCAGGTATCACCAGCGCAAATTTGCCTTGATGACGCCGAACTGCACGACAGCCATCCACTTACTGTTGGCAGGGTTGAGCGTGGAAGAAAAAGATGAGGTAATTGCGCCGGAATGCACATGGGTTGGTTCTGTCGCAGGTGTCACCTATCAGCGTGCCATCACCGTATTTGCAGACATTCATTCTGAGCATTGGTGCTTGACGCCGGAAAGTATCGAGCGTGCGATCACCCCTCAAACAAAGGCGGTCATTGTCGTTGATCTGTATGGCAATATGCCTGACTGGGATGCAATCAAGGCTGTATGTGATCGTCGGGGCGTCATTATAATCGAAGATGCTGCCGAGGCTCTGGGCTCACGTTATAAGGGCATCCCTGCGGGTAAGTTCGGAGTCGGCTCTGTGTTCAGTTTTCATCGGACTAAAACGATTGCTACAGGCGAAGGTGGAATGCTGCTCCTTGACGACGAAAATTTATATCAGCGCTGTAAGTTCTTGCGGGACCATGGGCGCCAACCAGGCACGTACTACAATACCGAAGTAACGTTTAAGTATATGCCGTTCAATGTACAGGCCGCGTTGGGGTATGCACAGTTTCAGCGAATTGAAGAGCTCGTGGCGAAGAAGCGTTGGATTTGGAATGGTTTTCGCGAGCGACTTGCCGGAATTCCGGATATTTTGTTGAATCCTGAGCCCTCCCATGTGTTTAACGGCGTCTGGGCTACGGCTCTGGTATTTGGGAAATCTCATGGGATATCTCGCGACGATGCGTTAAGGGAATTGCCGAAAATGGGTTTGCCGGCCAGGCCGTTCTTTTACCCTCTCAGTTCATTACCTGCGTTTCCTCAACGGGAGGATGAGGGGCGAGCAAACAATCCTGTCGCATATGATGTCTCAGCGCGTGGGATCAATTTGCCCTGTGCCCTTAATCTAACGGAACAGGATCTGGATCTGGTCAGTCAAGGAATTCGTCGCCTTCTCGGGCTCTGATTACCTCGGGCTACATACGGCCGCAATGCGGAAAATTTCCTTCCCTCTTTTCGATGACCCAAATGGAGTCCTTACTGTGTTTGAAGGAGCCGCAGGAGCGGCTCAGGTGCCATTTTCTATCGCGAGAGTTTTCACAGTATGTGCTAATAAGGGAGCGGTCCGTGGAGACCACGCACATTACCGCTGCACACAATTATTAGTCTGCCTCTCCGGCACAATTCTGGTGACATGCTTCGACGGTAGGCTGACAGAGACTGCTTTCTTGGAAAGTAACGGGCGGGGGATTTTGATACCGCCTGGAATATGGGCCACCCAAGAATATCAAAAAGATAATTCGGTCATGATGGTGCTCTGCGATCGTGGGTATGAACCAGAGGATTACATCCGAGATAGCCGAAAGTTTGTCGATTTTAAGCTAGGTAGGGCATGAAGATCGTCGTCACTGGCGCAGTCGGGCATATTGGTTCGTTTGTCATTCGTGATATGGCTGCACAATTTCCGGGCGCTGAAATTGTCATGCTTGATAATATGCTGACACAGCGCTTCAGTTCCTTATTTGATTTGCCACACACCGCACGATATCGGTTCATCGAGGCGGACGTGACGGCGATTGACCTTCGTCCAACTTTCGAGAATGCACACACCGTTGTTCACTTGGCCGCGATGACGGAAGCGGCTGGTAGTTTTGCCAGGGCAGCAGAGGTTGAGGCAAACAATTACCAGGCCACGTTGAAAGTGTCAGAAGCATGCGTTGCGACAGGAGCGCGTCTTCTTGCGCCATCCTCGACCAGTGTGTATGGAACTGCGAAGAACCTTGTGGCTGAAAATTGCTCACCTGACGAACTAAATCCGCAAAGCCCTTATGCCGCTACCAAATTAATGGAAGAGCGCCTTATTCAGGAGTTTTCGAGGACAAAGGGTTTGCGGGCCATTTCTTGCCGCTTCGGCACGATTTTTGGGGTTTCGCGAGGCATGAGATTCCATACCGCTGTCAATAAGTTCTGTTGGCAAGCGGTCATGGGCCTTCCGCTAACCGTCTGGAGTACGGCCGTAAATCAAAAACGTCCGTATCTTGATTTAATCGACGCGTCACGAGCGATTGCGTTCATTATTCGTGAGGATGTATTTGATGGCCGTGTGTATAACGTGCTGACTCTCAACGCGACGGTACGCGACATTGTCGACGCAATCAAAGAGTTTATTCCGGACATCCGAATCACGTATGTCGATAATCCTATCATGAATCAACTTTCCTATGAGGTCTCGTGTGAACGATTCAAAACGGCTGGTTTTAAGTTTTCAGGCGAGCTTAATCGGGGAATCAGGGATACCGTTGAGCTGTTGCGATCGGCAAATTCCTACAGAGGGTAAGCCTTAACCAGATTGGATCAATCGACATTCTTGAGTCCTCTCAGTTCACTGCATCTATGCTAAACGACAGTAACCGCACCGATCGTTTATTCTGTATGCTCTGTGTTTGTAAGGCAGTGCGCGCCCACCTGGTACCTGGTAATTAGGATCATGATACGCGTATTCACTGAATGTTTGCGAAGAATGCTATCTCCGCCAGAGCATTATTTGGAACGGCAGGTTGTGCTGACCGCGACAGCTCTCGCGAAATTGAACCGAGAAAAAAGCCGAATGAATGCGCTATCCGATTCAGAGTTTTCAGGTTTTTCTCAATGGGGTGAGGACGGGATCATTGATTGGCTCATAGATCGGTTACCCGGTTTGCCGCATACCTTCGTGGAATTTGGGGTTGGTGATTATCGGGAAGCCAACACTCGCTTGCTGTTGTATCTCAGAAATTGGCGCGGGCTCATGATGGATGGGTCTCCAGAAAACATTAATAATATCCAGAATCAAGGGATTTACTGGCGCTACGATCTGATCGCGAAATGTGCATTTATTGACCGTGATAACGTGAATGGGTTGATCGCGGAGGCTGGCTTCAAAGGTGACATCGGACTGTTGAGCGTCGATATTGACGGCAACGACTATTGGGTTTGGCAGGCGATCGATGTTGTGAATCCGATTATTGTGATATGCGAATACAATGCGTTGTTTGGTGACTTGCGCCGCGTATCCGTTCCCTATCAGCGGGAGTTTCAGCGTACCAGCGCCCATTATTCCAACCTGTATTTTGGGGCTTCGCTCGAAGCCCTGATCGAGCTGGCCCACCAAAAGAATTATACGTTCGTTGGTACGAACTCTCATGGATGCAATGCATTCTTTGTGAGGACCGATCGCGCAG
>Ga0070681_10001241_pt1 | contig 22200 bp, 20 predicted proteins | sample KBSC83BmetaG_FD_65650 | JGI IMG/M metagenome (GOLD analysis project Ga0070681, IMG submission 65650) | Corn rhizosphere microbial communities from Kellogg Biological Station, Michigan, USA - KBS C8-3B metaG | ecosystem: Host-associated > Plants > Roots > Rhizosphere | place: USA: Michigan...
ACAAGAAGATCATGGCCGAGGCGGGGATACAGCCCCAGTAGTGCAAGCGCCCGGCGCGTATGCTATGGCATCATTCACAGTTTCGGGATTATTTTTGCAAGGAGGAGCTATGAAATTGAACGCTGCGGTGCTGTGCGCCGCTCTAATCGCGTTGCCGTTTGTAACGACTGTGCCCGACGCGGCTGCGCAGGCGCCGGCTGACGGCACCGTGCTCGAGAAAGACATTCCGATCCAGGTCACCGAAGTCGCACCCGGATTGTTTTTTCAGTATCACCATGCCGAGTCGAACAACGCGTTTCTGGTGACCGACGAGGGCGTGCTGGTGATCGACACGCGCCAGCACCCGCGGCGCGCCGAAGAGCTGCTCGCGACCATACGCAAGTACACCAGCAAACCGATCAAATGGGTCGTCAACACCCACGCCCACGGCGATCACTATTTCGGCAACTCGGTATTCAAACGCGAAGGCGCGACCATCATCGCTCATGCGGACACGGCGGGAATGATGAAAGCGCATTACGCGATCGAGATGAAGCGCCGCATGGGCTATTTCAGGCAGCAAAAATACGATCCCGGCGAAGTGAATCTGGTGCTGCCCGACGTGACTTTCGATTCCAAAATGACGTTGGTATTAGGCGGGCGCACGGTCGAGCTGCTATATCTCGGTGCGGGCCAGAACCCGGGCGACACGATGGTCTATTTTCCGCAGGAGCGTGTGATGTACACCGGCGGACCGTTCGCGAAAAACAGCTGGGCGAATCCGTCGTTCACACCGTCGATGTCGAACTGGGTCGTGCTGCTGCGCAAAATTGCGGCGATGGACGTGGATAAATACTTAGGCGGTCACGGCGACATAGGCACCAAGCAGGACGTGTTGCACGAAGCGCAGCTGATCTCGGACTTCGACGCCGGCATGCGTGACGCCGTCGCCAAGGGCATGAGCAAAGACGAGATCATCAAGAACGTGAAATTCGAAAAGTACAAGGATGTTCGCAATTACTACCGCCTCAATCTTTTCATCAGCAGCTATTACCACTTCCTGACCACCGGGCGTCCGGAGAATGCGTATCCCTAAGAAATGGACCGCGACGCTGATCAAACCCGTGCAGCCGAGGCGCTGAGATCGCCCTCAGCCCTCAGGCTTGATGCCCGCCGCCTTTATCACGCGCGCAAACTTGTCGACTTCAGCACGCACGAATTTGCCGAACGACTCGGGCGAATCGCCGCCAGGCTTGTAGCCCAGCTCTTCGACGCGCAGACGTACATCAGGGTGATTCAGCGCTTTGGCCACGACTTCGTTGATGCGGCGAATAATGGGCTGCGGCGTTTTCGCCGGCACCCACATGCCAAACCACGCCGTGACGTCGAAACCGGGAAGCCCCGATTCGATGACCGTGGGAATCTCGGGCGCGAGCGGCGAGCGCTGCAGAGAGCTGATCGCAATGCCGCGCAGCCGACCCGCGCGCACTTGCGGGAGCATGTATGAAATACCGCCGAAGACGAACTGCGTCTGTCCGGCAATCGTTTCCTGCACGGCCAGCGGCGAGCTTTTGTACGCGACGTGCACGATCTGGGTATTGGTTGCCTGCTTGAACATTTCGCCGGCGATGTGTGAGATGCTGCCGATCCCGAAAGACGCGTAATTGAGTTTTCCCGGCTGTGCTTTGGCCAGAGCGATCAACTCTGAAACCGATTTCGCCGGGACTTGCGGATTGACGCCGAACACAAGGTCGATTGACGCGAGCAGAGTTATCGGAGCGAGATCGCGCACGATATCGTAGTTCAATTTGTAGAGGCTGGGATTGATCGAGATCGCGATCGAATTGGCGTGCAGGGTATAGCCGTCGGCCGGCGCTTTGACGGCCATTTCGTCGCCGATCACGCCGTTTGCGCCCGGGCGATTGTCGACGACGATCTGCTGGCCGAGCAATTCCGTCATCTTGGGCGTCAACGTACGAATCAGGATATCAGTCGCACCGCCCGCGGACATCGGGATTAACAAGCGGATCGGCCGCGTCGGGTATTGCTGTGCCAGCGCTGAAGATGCAGCGCACACGAGCAAAATCAAAGCAAGTTGGCGCAACGCTCGCATCTCCTACTCCTCTCGAAAATCACAACGTGAGCAGCGTATCACGTCAGAGGAAAGCCGGGTGCTATCGGCTGCCGCGCGTACGCTACTATTCGAGACGTTTCCGATTGCAGGGGTTAATAGATGTGGCAGCACGGACTGCTATACGCAGGTCTAACGGGCGTTGCGTTTTCAAGCGGATATGCGCAAGAGTACCCAGCCAAGCCGATCCGGCTCGTCATCCCATTTGCACCGGGCGGGACCAACGATATCATCGGACGCCTGGTGGCGATGAAGCTCGGCGCGGCGCTCGGCCAGCAGGTGATCATCGATAACCGCGGCGGTGCGGGCGGCGCCATAGGTGTCGAGCTGGTGGCAAAGTCTGCGCCCGACGGCTACAACCTCGTGTTGGGAAACATCGCCAATCTCGCGGTCAACCCGACGCTCTATCGCAGCCTTCCGTACAACCCAGTCAAAGATCTGCAACCGGTGACCCTGATTGCGAAGGTGCCGCAAATACTCGTCGTGCATCCATCGTTGCCGGTGAATTCTGTCAGGGAGTTGATCGCTCTCGCGAAGGCAAAGCCCGGATCGCTCGCGTACGGTTCGGGCGGGAACGGCAGCGGCGCGCATCTCACCGCCGAGCTTCTCAAACTGCTGGCGAAGATCGATCTCACGCATGTTCCGTACAAAGGAGTGAGCCCTGCGCTCGTTGATCTCCTGGCCGGACAGACCGCACTGGTGTTTGGCGGAGTACCCGGCGTTGCGCCGTATGTGACTGCCGGCAGACTGCGTGCGCTCGGAGTGACGGGCGCGAAACGCGTGCGGTCTTTTCCCGACGTGCCGACAATCGAACAGGGTGGCGTGCCCGGTTACGAAGCGACGCTGTGGTACGGCGTGCTGGCTCCGGCCGGCACGCCGGCGCCGATCATCGCCAGACTCCACGCAACACTCGTGAGAGCGCTGCAGACCGCGGACATGAGCGAGCGCCTCGCGGCGGACGCATCCGAGCCTGTCGGGAATTCACCGGAGGAATTTCTGGCTTTCATCAAAAGCGAAATCGAACGTTGGGCGCCGGTCATCAAAGCGTCGGGCGCGCGGGTGGATTAAGAGCGCGTTTATTAAGATCGTTGGGTAATTGTTAATCATCAGGAATGCATATGGACGATGTTACGCAGGAGCGGATACGGCTCACGGTTGCCGAGGCGCGCGAGCTTGCCGAGCGTGCGCTCGGCAAGCTCGGCTATGACGCAGAGGAAGCGCGCATTGTCGCCGATCATGTGATCGACGCCGCGTTGTGCGGCTACGAATACTCGGGGCTGCCCAAAATTCTGAACGTTGCTGAGCATCCCAGGCTGCGCGAGCCGCGCCGGCCGATGCGCGCGCTGCGCGAGACCGCAGTTTCGGTCCGCTACGACGGCGGCAACAACGTCGGCATGGTGACGATGTACCGCGCGACACAGACCGCGATCGAAAAAGCGCGCGCGCACGATTTCTCGATCGTTGGCGTGAATAACAGCTGGGTTAGCGGCCGCGGCGCACATTACGTCGAGATGATCGCGCGCGCCGGTTTGATCGGTATTCACACCGTGAGCTCGACGCGCCACGTCGCGCCGCCCGGCGGCACGGCTGCTGCAATCGGCACCAATCCAATCGCGTTCGGATTTCCGAGCGCGCAAGAACCCGTGGTCATCGACCTGGGCACTTCCGCATTCATGTCCACCGACCTGATATTCCGCGAGCGCCGCGGCGAGCTGCTGCCGGAAGGCGTCGCGATCGATGCGCAGGGGCTACCGACACGCGATCCGGCGCTCGCGCGCTTGGGCGCGCTGTTGCCGTTTGGCGGGCACAAGGGTTACGCGCTCGCGCTCGCGATGCAGGCGCTTGGCGTGCTCGCCGGTTCCGGCGATGACGTCGAGCAGAGCTATGGCTACCTCATCATCGCGATCAAACCCGATCTGCTGGTCCCGCTCGATGCATACCGGCGGCATTTGAGTGACGCCATCGAGCGCATCAAGTCGACGCCGCGCCAGCCGGGTCTAGACGAGATCCGGATACCGTCCGAGCGCGCGTTTCGCGAACGCGCGCGTAATTTGCGCGAAGGCATCGTGATTGACCGTAAGATATACGAAGCGCTGCTCGCACTGGCGCAGGGACGATCGCCTTGAGCCGCTGTTGTGCGCACTAAGGAACCTCTGCTTAATCGTCATGCCCGCGCAGGCGGGCATCCAGACGTATTTGAATTGCCTGGGTTCCCGCCTACGCGGGAACGACGAAAGTGAGATTTTTAGACCTTCCTTAGAGTCTTTCGCTCTACTGCATTTCTTTATCAAGGAGGAAGCATGAAATACGCCATTGACGAGAACAATATCGATCCCGCGTTCGCGAACACTGCGCAGCGTCGCAAATTTCTCGCCGGGCTTGCCGCGCTCGGCGCGGGCGCGCTTATTCCAGGCTGTGCGTCGAACGCGCAGGCTCCCGGCACGGCGGGCGCGAAGCCGTACCGCATTGATGTCCATCATCACTTCGTGACGCCCACCTATACGGCGGCTCTCAAGACGCACGGCATACGCCAGGTGCCGTGGACGGTACAGCAGTCGCTCGAAGATATGGACAAGAGCGGGATCGCCATCGCTATCAATTCGCTTCCTCCACCGGCCATCTCATTCGGCGACGTACCGCTCGGCCGCAAGCTCGCGCGCGACGCAAACGAGTACGCGGCACGGCTCGTCGCTGATTATCCGCGACGCTTCGGCTCGTTTGCTTCGATTCCGTTGCCGGACACCGAAGGCAGTCTCAGTGAAATCGCGTACGCGCTCGACAAGCTGAATGCGGAAGGCATCGGCTTGATGACGAGCTATAGCGGCAAATATCTCGGCGACCCCGTGTTCTGGCCAGTGCTGGAGGAGCTCAATCGCAGGAAGACCGTGGTCTATACCCATCCGACCCCGCCTTTGTGCTGCACCGCCGTTTTGCCGGCGTTGTCGATCAACACGATCGAGGGGCCGGTCGACACCACGCGCACCATCGCGAGCCTGCTTTACGGCGGGGCGGCGGCGCGTTATCCCGATATCCGCTGGATCTTTTCACACAGCGGCGGCGTGGCGCCATTTCTGTTGAGCCGCTTCGAGGTTCAGGAGCAGCTCACGAAAGACGCGCAGCAGAAACTGCCGCGCGGAATGATGTACGAGCTGCGCAAGTTCTATTACGAGACCGCACAAGGCAATCACTCCGGTGCGCTCACGGCGCTGATGAAAATTGCGCCGATATCGCAGATGCTCTATGGCACCGATCATCCGTTCCGCCTGGGCGCGGAAGAAAACGCGGGACTCGGCCAGTACGGATTCAGTGCGGCGGATTTGATCGCGATCGAGCGCGACAATGCACTCAGATTGTTGCCGAAGCTTAAAGCCTAGCGCTTTGCGCCGATTCTCTCCGTCTCCCGCCGTACGCAGGGGCGGGAGGAGCGGGGCGGTGTGACTGTCAGCAATATGAAAGAATGCCGGTTAATGGAATGAAAGAGCTGCCAAGGTGTCTACCCGTTCATTAGGGGCTTGAGCGCGCTGAGCGCGAGGCTGGTGCCATATGAACAAATATGGTTGGGAGTGGAAGTCAGAAGAAGCGGCGGAAGCGTACGCGCAAATTCTTGCGTACGTCCGTGACGGTGGTGGATTTGACGGCCCGAAAGGGATTGCACGATTGTTGAGTTTGGCCGATAAACTGGTTCATTGCGAGGGCCGCATCCCGGACAGCTTCTTGGTTAGCGTTGATCTCGGAATCATCTATTCCAGCGCGTGCCTGTTTGAAGGCGAAGATGCCGATCGATGCGAAGAGTTTCTGGCAAAAGCGGCTGAAGCGTGGAGCATCGCGTCCAGCTATTTGGAGAACGGCCAGCCGAAAGCTACCGCCGGTCTGGACTCGAATGCAGCGCACCTCTCCTATATGCGCCATTACCGGTTGATACCGTGCGAGATCGGATTTGCACGATATCTTCGATCAGACCGCAAGGAATTAAGCCATTTGGCGGACATTAAGGCGCAATGGGAACAAGCCGCGAAAGAAGATCCAGACCACAAAGTCCTTAAGGTAATAGGAAAGCATATTCGCGAAGATCTGATGGGTGGGCATATCAAGCCCGACCTTGCCCACGAGGAGCGAACAAGCGGCAGTCCGGTTCAGGTTGTCTCCAATTCCTCGCCTCAAGTAGTTACGCCGGCGCCCGCAATTTCAACCCGCTCGCATCCGAACCCTGCTCTGCAGATTCCGGTTGAGGCAGCGCCGGCTCCGGTCGCTCCTTCTCTTCGTTCCGAGGACTCAATCGAATCGCCGATAGCACAGAAGAGTACGCCGAGTGACATTCACCCATCCGGTGAGATATCAAGTGCGAGCGTAGAGAGCGGTGCGGCGCACGATGGCAGTCGAGAGGTGGCACCTGCGCCTTCGACAGCAAGATCGCGAGTTGAGTCCGTAACGGATGTGGAACCCACGATACTTGACGCAGCGCCGGCTCCGGTCGCTCCTTCCCTTCGTTCCGGGGATTCCATCGAATCGCCGAGAGCGCAGAAGAGTACGCCGAGTGACGTTCACCCATCCGGCAAGATATCGAGTGCGAGCGCCGAGGGCGGTGCGGCACACGGTGGCAGTCGAGAGGCCGTCCCTGCGCCTTCGACCGCAAGATCGCGAGTTGAGTCCGTAATGGAAGTGGCGCCAACGACACTTGAGGCAGCGCCGGCTCCGGTCACACCCAGTCAACTATCGCCCTCGTCGCGGAGGTCCATCAGGAGCTTGATTACGGCTATCCTTGCGAGCTTGACCGTTATCGCAGGTGCGGGTTATTTCGCAATCGATGGATTCTGGAGAATGTCCATGCGGCAAAATGCTCCTTCTCCGCCGCAGACCGCGGCTCCGTCGACGGTCGCCTCGCTTCCAGACACTACTAACATACCGGAGACTTCGACCTTGCGGGAGGCGCCCGCTAAAAACAATCCGCTGCCCGAGGCGAACCCGCAGACGAGTCCTGATGTCCCGGCCGTACCAAGTGCTAGTCCCGAGCCTACACCGACCAAGAGCGGTAGGGCGGTCTATGCGAGTAGCTGCCGGTCATGTCATGCAACCGGCGTGTCTGGCAGTCCGCGGTTGGATGATGTCGAAGCCTGGAGCCCCAGACTCGCTCGCAGCCGCGCCAGCCTTTACGCTTCCGTAGTGGAGGGCAAAGGGGCCATGCCGGCGCGCGGTGGCGATCGATTGCTCCGTGACGAAGAAATCAGGCGGGCCGTCGATTTCATGGTGGCTGAGGCGAGGACGGCGGCCAAGGCCGCTAGAGCCGCCGTTCCGATCGCGCCGGCGGCACCCCCTGCTTCAACTCAACCTGCGCTCTCAGCTCCTGCTAGGCCCGCGCCCGTCGCCCCTGCCGGGGCTCATGCGGACTGGCTTCCCGCAATGCGCGGCGAACTGGAACGGTGCCGCCAGGGTAATTTTTTCGGGCGGGTCGCGTGCACGGAAAAGGTGAGGTGGAAGTACTGCGCACCCAGTCGCTGGAACATGGTCGCCGAGTGCGCAGCGTAAAACCAAACAATGCTTCATGAAATTCTTGAGCTGCAGTTGTAACTTTCGCAAAATTTCTTCCGCATCACGCGTATTCTCAGAGCCTTCAAATTCTTAGGCTGGCACGTCACGTCCATGGCTTCCGAATTGTCGACGCCTTGTCGATTTAGGCGCCGCCGCATACACTTCGATTTTTCACGCACCCTTACGATAGGAAGCACACTAACAGATGACTCCCACACGCGCCGTCGATAGTCACGCCCACGTTTTTTGCGGCGACGATTATCCTTTTTCGCCCGCTACGCATTACAAACCGGATCCGAGCCAGGCGGGCACTGCACCCAAGTTCCGCGCGGTGCTCGATGCGCATGGGCTAACGCACGGTCTGTTGGTCGGCGCCGGGCCGTACGGCAGGGATAATCGCTGCATGCTCGACTCCATCGCCCATTCGGGCGGGCGATTCAAAGGCATCGCGCTGGTCGAACCCGGACTGTCCGAGCGCGAGTTGAAAGCACTCGCCGATGGCGGCGTGGTCGGCATCCGCATCAACCTGATGACCAACGGCATGCGCGAGCTCGTCGAGCCGGGCGCAGACCGTCTGCTGGCGCGCGTAAAAGAAATGAACTGGTTCGTGCAGATTCATTGCGAAAAAGACAACCTGGTAGAAGCCGCGCCGCTGCTGCGCAAAGCGGGCGTGCGCGTCATGCTCGATCACTTCGGACGGCCCGACGTCGAGCGCGGCGTTGCGCACCCGGGTTTCCAGACGCTGCTCGAATTCGGCAAGTCGGGCCATGCGGTAGTCAAGCTATCCGGTCCGTTCCGCTCGTCGGTCGAAGGCTATCCGTATCACGATGTCGATCCGTTCGTTGCTGCCGCGATCGAAGCTTTCACGCTCGACCGCTGCGTGTGGGGTTCCGACTGGCCGTTCGTGCGCATGGCCGAGCGCATGGACTACGGCCCGGGCTTTGCGTGCCTGCCGCGCTGGCTGCCCAATGCTGCGGATCGACAGAAAGTCCTGTGGGATTCGCCGGCGCGGTTGTTCGGTTTCAAATAAGAACGACACAGGCGCTTACATGCGGACTTGCTCAATGACTCGTGCCGCTGCAATCGCTGTCTCATTCGGGTGTGCGCTGGGCGCATTTGCCGGCAGCGCGAGCGCGCAGCAATCACCGTCATCGCCCGAGGCCGCGCCAACGCCGGGCGCGTCGCCAGTGTTGCTGCCCGAAGTGGTGACAAGCGCGACGCGTGCCGAGCGTGACAGCTTTGATTTGCCGGTCGCGATCGACAGCGTCGACAAAAGCGTCATCCAGGAAGACAAGCCGCAGGTCAATTTGTCGGAAGCGCTCAATCGCGTGCCCGGCATCGCGGTACTGAATCGCCAGAACTACGCGCAGGACCTGCAGATTTCGTCGCGCGGCTTCGGCGCGCGCTCAGCTTTCGGCGTGCGCGGTATCCGGCTTATCGCCGACGGCATACCGGCAACCTTGCCCGACGGCCAGGCGCAGGCGTCGTCATTCAACCTGGGTTCGGCCGAACGCATCGAAGTGATGCGCGGTCCGTTCTCCAGCCTCTATGGCAATGCTGCCGGCGGCGTGATCCAGCTATTCAGCGCCGACGGTCCGCCGGAGCCCACGCTGAGCGGCTCGCTGTTCGGCGGCAGCTACGGCACGTACAAAGGCGACGTGCAATTTGGCGGGCAAAGCCGAAGTTTGAATTACCTTTTCGATGCATCGCGCTTTCACACCGACGGCTACCGCGATCACAGCACCGTGACGCGCGATCTGTCGAATGCAAAGCTGAAAGCTCCGTTCGCCTCCGGAACATTGACGATGCTCGTCAATACATTCGATCAACCGGAGACCCAGGACCCGCTGGGACTGAGCCGCGCGCAGGTCATCGCTAATCCGCGCCAGGCGGATCCGAGCGCGACGTTGTTCAACACTCGGAAAAGCGCGCGCCAGAATCAGGTCGGGCTCGTTTATGACATAAACCTGGGCAGTGCGGACAAGCTGCAGGCCAGGACGTATCTCGGCGACCGGCAGATCACGCAATTTCTTGCCATTCCACTCGCGGCGCAAGCGCCGGCAACGTCTGCGGGCGGCGTCGTCGATCAGGATTTCGGTTATGAAGGCCTAGGCCTGCGGTGGACGCGCAGCGTGAACGAGGGCGTACGACCGCTCACCTTCACTGCAGGGGTTGACTACGACCGCATGGCCCAGCATCGCAAAGGATATCTCAACAACAATGGCATAGCGGGCGCGCTCAAACGCGACGAAGACAACACGGTCACTAATACCGGCCTCTATGCACAGCTCGAGTGGAAGCCCGCGCCGCGCTGGAGCGTAAGCGCCGGGTTGCGCTATAGCCGAGTGAGCTTCAATTCGAAAGACTATTTTATAGTTCCCGGCAACCCGAACGACAGCGGTGCGGTGGATTATTCCAAGACTACGCCGGTCGCCGGGATCGTGTTCAATGCGGCGCCGGCATGGAATGTCTACGCGAATCTGGGCCGCGGCTTCGAGACACCGACGTTGATCGAGCTTGCTTTCCGTCCGGGGGGCGCGACCGGGCTCAATTTCGCGCTGCAACCCGCAACGAGCCTGCACAAGGAGATCGGCGTTAAAGGCAGGATCGGCGCTGCCACGCGCGTCAATCTTGCGTTATTTCACATTAACACCAGCGACGAGATCGTCGTCAACAGCGCGATCGGCGGCCGTACCGATTTCAAGAACGCGTCCAAGACGCGGCGCGAGGGCGCCGAGATTTCGGTGGAAAGTCATCTGGGTGCAGGCTTCGAAGCGTACCTGGCGTATACCTGGCTCGATGCCCAGTTCAGCCAGATGTTTACTACGAATTCTACTAACTGTGTTTCAACGGTCGCAGGCACGGTCACGGTCCCGGCGGGCAATAAGCTGCCGGGTGTACCGGCCTACACGTTGTTTGGCGAACTTATCTGGCGCCATGCCGCGAGCGGTTTTCATACCGCACTCGAAATTCGCAGCAACGGCAAGATCTATGTCAATGATTTCAACTGTGCGTCCGCTGACGCTTACACAGTCGCCAACCTGCGCGCCGGATTCGAGCAGCGTGGCAAGAAGTGGCGCTTGACCGAATTCGTGCGTATCGACAACATATCCGATCGCCAGTACATCGGCTCGGTCATCATTGCCGATGGCAATAACCGATTCTATGAGCCGTCGCCGGGGCGCAACTATCTAGTGGGGATCAACGCGCAACTGAGCTTCTGATCAGCCTGCTGCTGGCTTGCCTGCTCTATTTCGCCGAAAAACGATATGCGATTCCGATCCATGCCGTGCGCGGGGCCGCCGCCGCGCGAAATTGCTCCGGCCGAAAATTTGCGGCGCTGGAGTCAAACGCATTGCCGGGCGCGGTAAAGACGTTTTGTCCGAGCAAGCCGAAGGTCTGGTACTGGCGGTCGAAGACGTTGTTTACCGCTCCCAGCAGGTCAAGGTTGCGTGCGAGCCGATAGCGTGCGTCGAAATTCACGACTGCGTATCCCGGCACCGGACCGTTAACGTCCACGTTGTTTTCGTCGCCGCGCGCGTATTGGCTTGACGCCGCGAACACGCTCGCGCCTGCGGATAGTTCATCGCCAAACCGGTAGTCAGCGCGCAGTTTCAACAGATGGCTGGGGATGCCCGGAATGCGGTTTCCCGGCGTGACCTGAATGTCCGTGCATGCTGGACATGAGAGCGGCTGCCCCGCGGAATTGCTCGGGCTGTTGATTGTTAACGGCGTGCGAAACGTTGCAGCGATATAACTGTAGCGCACGCTGAATGCGAGCCTGCCGGTTTTGTCGTCCAGACCGAGCTCGAGTCCTTCGCGCCGTGTGGTCCCGACATTCTGAAAAATTCCGGTGCTGGTGCCGCTGCCGCCGCTGCTGATGAACTGAATGTCATTATCAAGATCCGTGCGGAACAGCGCGGCGCTCCACGCAAAGTTCTGACCCCAGCGTCCACGCGCGCCCGCTTCCCAGGTCTTGGAAATCACCGCTTTGAGCGGAGGATCGGCCGCAAACGCATTGGGCAGACTGCACGGAGCGGCGGGATCGGCGCACGTCAGCTCGACGGGGGTCGGAATGCGCATGCCTTCGTTGTACATCACAAACGTGGTAAGTGTGGGCACCGGGTTATGCGTGAGGCCGAGCGCGCGATTGAAACGCTGGAAACTGTGGCTGCCGTTCAACGCGGTACCGAGCTGATCGCGCAGCTCGAGCGTTGCCCGGTTGTAGCGCCCCGACATGGTGAGATGCGTTTTCTCGCCGAGCGCATACGTGTCGGTTGCATACAATCCATAATATTGAGTCGTCGCACGCAGGCTTACCTGCAATGCAGGGTCTGCAGTGGAAGTCGTATCGCGGTCGGACGCGATCGGGGCTTCCTGACTGAACTGTGTAAAGTCGACGCTGCCGCGGTCGTAGCTGAATCCGACGGTAAGGTTGTTACTGCGCCGCGCGAGTTCGCCCAGCGCGCTCAACTGAAGCGCGCCTCCGGCGCGATTTTCGCGAATATGGTTGATCGAGTTGGAGGCGGGCTCATTGCCGGGCCCGGGTGGAAAATCAGGATCGAAAGCGTTGCTGATGTTGCTGTTGAAAATATCACTCGTCAGCGAACGGTAATAAGCGTTTGCCGCAATTTGGATGTTCTCGGATACGACGCGGCTCGCTTTCAGGTTGAAGAACGCAAGCCGGTTCGAAGTGATGTCTGGCAGAGTGTAAGCCTGGGTGGGATCGTTGAAGAACGACAAGGGGATCGTCTGATTGCCTGAAAGCCGCGCGTCCGCGTAAGTAAAGCTCGCCTGAAGCTGGGTCGTGCCGTCACGAAAACCAGTGGCCGCAAACAGCTGCGTGACGCGGCTTGGGTTGTGCTGCGCCCAGCCGCCATCATCGAATACATTCGCGGTCACGAAATAATCTGCGTGCTCGCCGTGGCCTCCGGTTTCGACTTCGTAAGCCTGCCGTCCGAACGATCCGCCGCTGACACGAAACTCGGTGCCCGGGTACCGAAATCCGTCCTTGGTACTGATCGTAAGCGCTCCGCCGAGCGTGTTGAGGCCAAACACGGGATTCGACCCCGGCAGCACGGACATGTTTGCGATTGCCGATTTTGGAATCAAGTGCCAGTTCACGTTGTCGCCAAAAGCCTCGTTGACGCGTACTCCATCGACAAATACCGACAGGCCTTGCGCAGTTCCCAGAATGGGCGAAGCGGTAAATCCCCGAAAATTGACGTCCGACTGAAACGAATTGCCTTGGGTATCGTTGATGTTGACACTGCCGACATTCAGATTCAGCCAGTCGCTCAAATTCAAGCCGGGCTGCCGCGAGAGCTGATCGCTGGTTACGCTTTGAACGTTGGCCGGTACCTGGCTCAGCGGAACGCCGGTGCCGGATAAGGGAACGGTGCCGATGACTTGCACCTCGGGCAGAAGCCGCGGCACCGATTCCGTCTCGGCACCGCACGCCGATCCCGGCCACGCGGCGTACGCGAGAGGCACGACAAGCAGCAATTCAGAGCGGAGGGAACAGCGTTGCAAGTGGCTTCCGAGTGATAGGCCGTGATTTTCCGTTGCAGCCTTTATACCAAACTTTTCGTATTTTGATTTTGCGGTGCGAGCTGCCGGCGGGCGTTCCCCGCGCGCCGGTTGGCGCTTGACGGCTGTTGCTGTTAATATTTTCCAAATCTCGCACACTATAACGATCAGCGAGGATCGACGCGGCGCGTTCTGCTGCCGCGTTCACATGGAGAGAGTGATGAAAAGAATTGCATTGGCCACGACATTGTTTTTGCTCGCACCAGCCCCGGCGTATTGCCAGTCGCTCGAGGATCTCAAGAACGACGGCAAGAACACCGACAATGTTTTGACCTACGGCATGGGCTATCACCAGAACCGCTACAGCAAGCTCAAGGAAATCAATAAGCAGACGGTCAAGCGGCTGGTGCCGGTGTGGAACGTGTCGCTCGCGAGCAACTACGGCGAGCAGGGACAGCCGTTCGTCTACGATGGCGTCATGTACGTGACCAACGCCGAGTACACGGTCGCGATCGATATCGCCACCGGCAAGCAGAAATGGCGCACGCCGGTCGGGTGGGATCCCGCAACGCCGCGCGTGGTGTGCTGCGGCGTCTCGAACAAGGGCCCAGCAATCTACAACGGCAAACTGTTTCGCGGCACGCTCGATGCGTATATCGTCGCGCTCGACATGCAGACCGGCAAGCAGATCTGGAAGGAAAAAGCGGCCGACTGGAAGGAGGGCTTCTCGATCACCGGAGCGCCGCAGATCGCCAACGGCGTGCTGATCACCGGCATGTCGGGTGCGGAGTTCGGCACGCGCCTCTTCCTCGACGGCTGGGACCCGGACACCGGCAAGCATTTGTGGCGCCACTACACCGTCCCCGCGCCGGGCGAGAAAGGCTACGACACGTGGCCGCCGGGGGACGCCTACCTGCGCGGCGGCGGATCGACGTGGATCACGGGCTCGTACGATCCTGATCTCGATCTCCTCTATTGGGGAACCGGTAACGCCGGCCCGTGGAATCCGGCGACGCGGCCGGGCGACAATCTCTACACCGCCTCTTTGCTCGCGATCAAACCGAAGACCGGAGAGATGGTCTGGTACTACCAATTCACGCCGAATGACATGTACGACTGGGACGCCAATTGGGAGATGATCCTGGGCGATCTCAACGTCAACGGCCAGAAGCGCAAGGTCGTGATGCAACTGAACCGCAACGGGTTCCTGTATGTGCTCGACCGCGTGAACGGCAAGCTGCTCGCGGCGAACCCGTTCGAAAAAGTGAACTGGGCCACGCATGTCGACATGGCGACCGGCCGGCCGATCGAGTCGGAAATATCGAAAAAGGTGCGCGCCGGCGAGAAGATCGAGCTGTGGCCGAGCCAGTGGGGTGCGAAAAACTGGCCGCACGCCGCGTTCAATCCGGAGACCGGGCTGCTCTACGCCAACACGATGCACAACATGCGCTACTACAAGTTCGTGCCCGTCGGCGAATACAAGCCCGGGCAGCGCTACCAGGGCATCGAGAATACGCCTGCGCCGCGGCAGGACGATCTGGCCATTGGACATGTCGATGCGATCGATCCGATGACCGGAAAGCAGAAGTGGCGCGCACCTACTCCTAACATACCGAATTACTCGGCGATGCTCGCGACCGCGGGCGGACTGCTGTTCACCGGAAAGCAGACCGGCGAATTCGTCGCGCTCGATATCGACAACGGCAAGACGCTGTGGCAGTTCCAGACCGGATCGGGAATCAACGCGCAGCCGATCACCTTCACGCACAAGGGCAGACAGTATGTCGCCATACAGTCGGGGCTCGGCGGCGTGAACCAGGCGCGCATGGCCGAAGATCTCAAGAACGTTCCGCGCGGCGGATCGGTGTGGGCGTTTGCGCTGATGCCGGAATAGGATGCGCAATCGATAACATGAAACGACTCGCGATTCTTGGCTGCGCGCTCGCGGTATTCGGCGCGAACGCCGCGGCGCAGTCGTTCACGCCGGAGCAGATCAAGAAAGGGGCGGGCATCTTCGCGCAGAACTGCTCGCCGTGTCACGGCGCGCACATGGCCGATCCACAGGGCGGATTCGACCTGCGGAAGTTTCCGCACGACGAAAAGAACCGCTTCGTGACTTCGGTGACGCAAGGCAAGAACAGCATGCCGCCGTGGGGCGATTTGTTCAAGCCCGACGATATCGATGCGCTATGGGCGTATGTGATGGCCGGGGAAAAGCAATAGCCATCATCGGCCGTTTTATGCAGATCCAGACTTACACCCGCACCGCCGTCTTTCTGCACTGGCTGATCGCGGCGTGCGTGTTCTGCCAGATCACGCTCGGCTTGTGGATGATCAGCATTCCGAAAAGCCCGCCCGGACTGCGCGCGGGGTGGTTCAACGTGCACAAGTCGATCGGCATCACGCTTGGTGTATTGATTCTCGTGCGTGTGTTGTGGCGTTTCGCTCATCCGGTGCCGCCGCTGCCTGCAACGATGCCGGACTGGGAGCGGACCGTAGCGAAAATAAATCACCTGCTCCTCTACGTCTGCATGGTGATCATGCCGCTTAGCGGCTACCTCGGCTCATCGTTCACCAAATATCCCATCCTTTACTTCGGCATGCGGTTGCCGCATTGGGGCTGGGATGCGCCCGCGCTCAAGGATCTGTTCAGCCAGATTCACCTCGCCACGGTGATCGTCTTCATCGCGCTGATCGCGATCCATATCGCCGCGGCACTCAGGCACCTCTTAGTCGTTCATGACGCCGTGTTCCAGCGCATGTGGTTGTGGCGGCGGCGGGCTACCTGATCACGACTCCCCATGGCAGCTCGCCGACAGTGATGTCAGTCAGTTTCTTATTCGTCTCGGTATCGATGACCGAAACCGAATTCGATCTGCCGTTCGCGACGTAAAGTTTTTTGCCGTCCGGGGTGATCGCCATGTTCCACGGGCGCGTGCCCACAGGAACGGTTGCAATCACCGTGTCAGTGGCGGTGTCAATGACCGATACCGTCGCTTCGCCGCCGTTCGAAATGTAGACGCGCTTGCCGTCGGGGCGCATCGTGACTCCATTCGAACGCACTCCGGCTTTGATCGTCTTCAGCACGGTCTGTTTTGCGGTATCGATCGAATAGACGGTATTGGCCTCCTCGGCAGCGACGTAAGCGCGGCTCCCGTCAGGAAGAAATGCGATGCCGCGCGGGCGCGCGCCGAGCGTGAGCGAAGCGACCTGCTTGCGCGAACGCGCGTCGATAATGTCGATTCCGCTGCCTTCCTCTGAGCTTACGTAGAGCCACTGGCCGTCCGGACTGAATATCGCATGTTCCGGATTTTTGCCCTGGACCTTCACATTGGCGGAAAGCTTGTTGCCGGCAGTGTCGATGAACGCAACGCTGTTGCTTTCTTCCACCGCGATCACCACCCATTTGCCGTCGGGAGAGATGCCCACACCTTCGGGAGATTGACCGAGTTCGATCGTGCCGGCGCTGGCGCGAGTAGCGAGATCGATGATGTTCAGCGAGCGCGGCTGGTTGCTGACGTAAATAAGTTTACCGTCTCGGCTCACCACGAGTCCGCGCGGCCTATCACCCGCTTTGATCTCCTCCGTGACGCGGTCGGTGGCGGTGTCGATGACCGAGATCGTCCCCGATTTCTCGTTCGGCACATAGGCGAGCGGCCCGGCCAGCGAGGCTGTCGCAGCGAACAGCATCGTCAGGCCGAATATAAAAGGGTGTCTTCGCATCATCTGATTCAGGGCGGTGCGGATTTAGGGAAGGTCTGAAAAATCCCACTTTCGTCGTTCCCGCGTAGGCGGGAACCCAGGGAATTCAAATACGTCTGGATACCCGACTGCGCGGGCATGACGATTAATCAGAGGATCCTTACGCGTTAACCTTCTCGCGTTCCGGCACGGCATAGACGTCGGTAATGTTGCGCAGACCCTTGAACTCGACCGCGTTGCCGCAGCTGTCGCGGCAGGTCATCAACATCTGCTCGCGTGCCGAGCCTTTCTGACGGACCTCGGGTTCCATAATGAACTCGACGTTGTTCTTCACCAGTTTCGCGGCGATCTTGTCGAATTCTTCGAGCGGTACGACGACGCCGAAATGGCGCAACGGTGTTGTGCCCTGAAGTTTCGCGCCTTGCTCGCCCACGACTTCGCCGGGTGCAAGATGGGCGACAATATGGTGGCCGAAGAAATTGAAATCTGCGCGGCCCGGCATTTTGCGGCCTTCCGGGCATCCAAGCAGTTCGCCATAAAACTTGCGCGCGCGGTCAAGATCGTTGACCGCAAATGAAAAGTGAAAAAGCGTATTGATCGTGGCAGCGGTCATGTCGGGTTTCCTCACCGGGTTTCGAATGGACCGTTGATGCTACACGCCGCCGCGGGGCGTTGCAACTTCGAACCCGGCGTAGAGCGGACGCTATGCGATAAACTATGTCCGGACATTTCCATGACAAGTAGGGAGAGACTATGAAAGTCGGCGCCAACGGTATCGAGATCAACTATGTCATCGAGGGCGACGGCCCGTGGCTGACGATGTCGCATTCGCTCGCGAGCAACCTGACGATGTGGGACGAGCAGGCGCGCGTGCTGAGCAAAAAATTCAAAGTGCTGCGTTTCGACACGCGCGGACATGGCAAGAGCAGCGCGCCTCCTGGCCCGTACACGCTCGATCAGCTCGCCGCTGATGTGCATGCCCTGTTCGCCGCGCTTCACATTGAGCACACGCATTGGGTGGGGCTGTCGATGGGTGGAATGATCGGCGAAACTTTCGCGCTCAAATACCCCGGCGTGTTCGAGAGCATGGTGCTCGCCGATTCCACCAGCCGCCGCCCGCCGGGAGCGGAAAAAATGTGGGGCGACCGTATCCGGCTGGCGCAGGAAAAAGGCATGGAGGCGCTCGTCGAGAGCACGCTCGAGCGCTGGTTCACCGAGCCTTACCGCAAAACGCACAAAGACGTGATGGCGCGCATTGGCGAGCACATTCGCAGCACGCCGGTCGCGGGCTTCGCCGGCTGCAGCCAGGCGATCGCGCAGATCGACCTGATGGACCGGCTCAAGGAAATCAAAATTCCGGTGCTGATCATGGTCGGCGAGGAAGACCACGGCACGCCGCCCGCGATGGCCAGGCTGATCCACGAGAACCTGCCCGGCTCGGAGCTCTTAATCATCCCTTCGGCCGCGCACTTTTCAAGCGTCGAGCAACCCGAGATATTCAACAACGCCATGCTTGCGTTTCTGGACAAGGTTACGCGCCAATAGATAATCAGGTCCGGCACGATGCGATGGGTAAAGTGATCGAGCATGTGCGCAGCAACGACCAATAGCACGCCGCGGCGGGTCGCATTCGTGACCGGCGCGTCGTACGGCATCGGCGCAGCGACCGCTCTTGCGCTCGCGCGCGACGGCTTCGATGTCGCCGTATCGGCAACTCGCATCGAGAACCTCGCAGACACGATGGCAAAGCTCGAAGCCGCGCGCGCGCCAGCGTTAGCGGCGGCGCTCGATTTACGATCGCAGGAGAGTATCGAGCACGCGATCGAAGTCGTCATCGGCCACTTTGGCCGCATCGACGTGCTCGTCAACAATGCGGGCACCGTTGTGAACAAGCCGGCGCTCGAGGTGACGGTTGCGGACTGGGAATTGGTGATGAGCACCAATCTGACCGGTACTTTTTTCATGAGCCAGCAGATGGGCCGGCACCTGATCGGCAGCAGCAGGCCCGGTTGTATCATCAGCATCACGTCGACCCACGGCGTCGTGGGTACGGCCGCGCGTTCGACTTACGGCATATCGAAGGCGGCACTGATCCACATGTCGAGAATGCTTGCGATCGAGTGGGCGGAGCACGGCATACGAGTCAACACGATCGCGCCGGGAAGACTCGATACGCCGTCGCCGCTGCGCGCGGCAACCGCCGCCGATCCCAAATATGTACAGGCGAAGCTCGACCGCATTCCATTGCGCCGATTCTGCACGGCTGAAGAAGTAGCGGCAGCGGTGTCGTATCTTGCGAGTCCGCAAGCCGAGTACATCACGGGCCACACGCTGATGCTCGACGGCGGCCTTACCGCGTACTAATTCGGGAGCACTGAAATCGGCGCGGTCAGAACATCATCTGGCCGCCGTTCACCTGTATGGTTTGACCCGAGAGAAAGCTGGCGCCGGGGCCGGCGAGGAAGCGTACCACGCTCGCGATTTCTTCGGCTTCGCCATAGCGTGCGAGCGGGATGCCTTTGGGCTCGGGACGCGCGGCACGGCCCGCGGCGCGCGTGGTATTCATCGTTCCGGGCGCGATGCAGTTGGCGCGCACGCCTTGTTCCCCGTACTCGCGCGCGAGCGCGCGCGTCATGCCCACGAGACCGTGTTTTGCGACCGACCCGTTCACGCGGTGCTTGGCGCCGGCCAGCGACTGCATGCCGCCCAACGTGATAATCGCGCCGCCGCCGTTCTTGAGCATCGAGGGCAGGCATGCCTGGGCGCAGAAAAACGCGCCGTCGAGCGTGATTGCGAGCGGAAGACGCCATTCTTCATAGCTTAATTCGATGAAAGGCTTTTCGCTGCGCACCGAGGCGTTGAGCACGAGTATATCGATGCGCCCAAAACGCTCGAGTATGCGTGCGGCCATGGTTTTCACTGCACCCGCGTTGGCGATGTCGGCGACATAGACTTCGGCCTGGCCGCCGGCCGCGCGGATATCCTGAACCACTTTCTCGGCGTCTTCTTTGGATGCGCGCGTATTGATCGCCACCGCCGCGCCGCCGGCGGCAAGCGCAAGCGCAGTCGCGCGCCCGATGTTGCGTGCCGCGCCGGTAATCAACGCTACCTTGCCCGCGAGCTCGGTTCCCGGTCCGGTCACGCCGGTTGCTGTTGCCATGTGCTGTCTCCTCTGGAAATGTTGATCATATTTGTTAAAGCGCGTTTCGAAATCAGGCGACGCTCGAGATGTGATAAGCGCGCCACCGTTCTCATTTTGAATCCGACTTTCGGCAAGCATAGCCGATTATCTGCTGCGTTTGAAATGCCTTTGAGTGCCACCTGACTTCGGTTACCATGCCCCGAAAGAATTCGATCGGAGGAGGTCCGTGAATATGTTTTGCAAAATTCTTGCGGTCGTCGCGGCTGCGCTCGCGCCGGCCCTCGGTGCCGCGCAAAACTATCCCGACAGGCCGATCCGCGTGATCGTGCCGGTGCCCGCCGGCGGCACTCCCGACGTGGTGGCGCGCATGGTGCAGCCCGGCCTTAGTAGCCTGCTTGGCCAGCAGCTCGTGATCGACAACCGCGGCGGCGCCGGCGGATTGATCGGCGCTGAACTTGCGGCGAAAGCGGTTCCTGACGGTTACACGCTTTTCTTCAGCAGCCCGGGTGCGCTCACTATCCTGCCGCATCTGCAGAAGCAGGTGGCCTACGACACGCTCAGGGATTTCGCGCCGATCTCGCTCGTTTCGATCGGCCCTTTTCTGCTGATCACGCATCCGTCGCTTCCGGTCAAAACGGTGAAGGAGCTTGTCGCGCTTGCCAAGTCAGAACCGGGCAAGCTCAATTACGCGTCAGCCGGCAACGGCGCCGCCAATCATCTCGCGATGGAGTTATTCAAGAGTATGGCGGGAATCAACATTACGCATGTGCCGTACAAAGGCGCACCGCAGGCAGTCACCGACCTGATCGGCGGCAGCGTGAACCTGATGTTCAACTCGATTCCGCCGGTGCTGCAGCACATCAAGTCGGGTCGCCTGAAGCTCCTCGGCGTTTCGAGTGCAAAGCGTTCGCCCCAGTTGCCCGACGTTCCGACCGTCAGCGAAGCGGGCGTTCCGGGTTACGAATCGATCACGTGGTTCGGGCTGCTCGCGCCCGCGAAGACGCCTAAGCCTATCGTCGCGCGCCTCAACGAAGCCCTGGTCAAGGTCGTTCGCGCGCCCGAGTTGAAATCACAACTTGAAATCCAGGGCTACGATCCGGTCGGAAGCAGCGCGACGGAATTTTCGGCCTTCATACGCGCCGAGTCGGAGAAGTACGCGAAAGTCGTCAAGCTGTCGGGCGCGAAAGTCGATTGAGTAACATTTGACGGGCAGCGTTACGCTCAAGCATTTTCGCTTAAGATCAAAACCTCTCCCCAACGAAAGGAATGCACATGATCCGCAAATTGAGTTCGGGCGAATACAGGCTGTACTCGCGGAAAAAGAATCCGAAAACGGGCAAGCGGCGGAACCTGGGAACGTTCAAGACGCGCGCGGCGGCGCAGAAGCATGAGCGTGCGGTGCAGTACTTCAAGCGCGGCGGTTAGCGTGTGCTATGCAGACACACGTCGCGTCGAGCGGCAGCGGCCGTTTCGTAATCCTTGACGGAGCAAGCATGCTCGAAAAAAAGGCAACGACAAGCGTTCCGATACACGAGCTTCTTGCGCGGCGCTGGAGCCCGCGCGCGTTTGACCCGCACAAGACCGTCGCGCCCGAGCAGCTCGCCGCGCTGCTCGAGGCTGCGCGCTGGGCGCCTTCGTGCAACGGTGACGAACCGTGGCGCTACCTGATCTGGGACCGCAGGCGCGATCCGGAGGGCTACCGCAATGCCGTTGAGTGTCTCAGCGACAACAACAAGCGGTGGGTCAAAAACGTGCCGCTGCTGATGTTGTCATGCGCCGGAAGCACTTTCGAGGTGAAAGGAACGCCCAACCGCTGGACGCAGCACGATACCGGCGCGGCGAGTGTCTGCATGGCGCTGCAGGCGGCTGCGCTGGGGTTGATCGTGCACCAGATGGGAGGCTTCGATCCCGATAAAGCGCGCGCCGCGTTCGGCATTCCTGTGGATTACACGCCGATGGCGATGATCGCAGTGGGCTGGCAGGCGGAACCGGACACGATCGAATTTGCGGAGATCAAGGAAAAAGAGTTTGCGCCGCGCATGCGCAAACCTCTGTCGCAGCGATTCTTCGAGGGCGGATGGGGCAAAGGCATCGCGCTCGGATGAGCGCGTTTTGTACCGCATACGTGTCGCTCGCGCACCTCGTTTAACGCTCAGCGCGTCAGTTCCTCACGCAGCCACTTCCACGCCGC
>Ga0070681_10001242_pt1 | contig 22193 bp, 24 predicted proteins | sample KBSC83BmetaG_FD_65650 | JGI IMG/M metagenome (GOLD analysis project Ga0070681, IMG submission 65650) | Corn rhizosphere microbial communities from Kellogg Biological Station, Michigan, USA - KBS C8-3B metaG | ecosystem: Host-associated > Plants > Roots > Rhizosphere | place: USA: Michigan...
CCATCGGCCCGCGGGCGAGGAGACGCGCACGCATGCCGTCGAGGTCGGGCTGGAGGAACACCGCCTGTTCGGGGCGCCCGATCACGGCGGCGACGAACCGCGGGAAGAGCTGCGGCCCTTCGACGATCACCGCCGGTGTGTCGGGCAGCGCGCGCAGGTCTTCGAGGATCAGCCGAAACCGATGACGCGAGTGGGTCACGAACCATTCGAGCATCTGCTCGGGCTCCGCGTGCACCCAGCGCTCGTCCATCGTCAGCGAGGCAAACTCGGTCGCCGGCATCCGCGGCTCGTGGACCCAGACGCGGTGGTCGACCACGTAGAGCTGGAGCTGGAACCGCTCGGACAGCGCCCGGGCGATCGACGACTTCCCACTCGCCTGCGGTCCGCCGATCCACACTGCGTGCGCAGGGTCCACGACCGTAATCTAGGCGCATGAGCACCCACGCGATCTTCCGCCCTCCGGCCCCCTCGAACGAACCGATCCTCGGCTACGAGCCCGGCTCGCACGAGCGCGGGCGCCTCCAGCGGCGCCTCGACGAGATGAAGAACGAGCGGATCGAGATCCCGCTCGTGATCGACGGCAAGGACGTCACGACCGGCGACCTGAAGCAGGCCGTGATGCCGCACGCCAAGGCGCACGTCCTCGCCGACGTCCACCAGGGCAACGCCGACCACGTGCAGCAGGCGATCGACGCCGCCGCGGTCGCGTGGCAGGACTGGTCGCGCTGGCCGTGGGAGGAGCGCGCGGCCGTGCTGCTCCGCGCCGCCGAGCTGCTCTCCGGACCGTGGCGCGAGACGCTGAACGCGGCGACGATGCTCGGCCAGTCGAAGACCGCGCACCAGGCGGAGATCGACGCGGCGTGCGAGTCGATCGACTTCTTCCGGTGGAACGTCGAGTTCATGACGCGCGTGTACGCCGAGCAGCCCGAGTCCTCACCGGGCATCTGGAACCGCATGGAGTACCGGCCGCTCGAAGGGTTCGTCTTCGCCGTGTCACCGTTCAATTTCACTGCGATCGCCGCGAACCTGACCACGTCCTGCGCCTTGATGGGCAACGTCGTCGTGTGGAAGCCCGCGGGCACCGCGATGCTGTCCGCCTACTACCTGATGCGCCTGCTGCAGGAGGCCGGACTCCCGGACGGCGTCATCAACCTCGTCTACGGCTCGGGCGCGACGATCGGCGACGCGGCTCTCGCGAGCCCGCACCTCGCCGGCATCCACTTCACCGGCTCGACGGCGGTCTTCAACGGCATGTGGCGCAACGTCGCGTCGAACATGGAGCACTACCGCAACTATCCGCGCATCGTCGGCGAGACGGGCGGCAAGGACTTCATCGTCGCGCACCCGTCCGCGGACGTCGACGCGCTCGCAACCGCGATCGTGCGCGGCTCGTTCGAGTACCAGGGCCAGAAGTGCAGCGCGTCGTCGCGCGTCTACGCGCCGTCGAACCTCTGGCCGAAGCTGCGCGAGCGGCTGCAGGAGGAGGTCGCGACGATCCGCATGGGCGACGTGTCCGACTTCCGCAACTTCATGGGTGCGGTGATCGACGGATCGTCGTACGAGACGCAGGCGACCGCGATCGACGAGGCGAGGTCCGATGAGGAGACGAGCATCGTCGTCGGCGGCGGCTACTCCGACGAGCAGGGCTGGTTCGTCGAGCCGACCGTGATCGAGACGAAGAACCCCGAGTTCCGGACGATGCGCGAGGAGCTCTTCGGCCCCGTCGTGACGACGTACGTCTACGACGAGTCGAAGTGGGACGACACGCTGCGGCTGATCGACCGCACCGCGCCGTACGGCCTGACCGGCGCCGTCTTCTCGGAGGATCGCGCCGCGATCGACGACGCGAAGCAGAAGCTCCGTTACGCGGCGGGCAACTTCTACGTCAACGACAAGCCGACCGGCGCCGTCGTCGGCCAGCAGCCGTTCGGCGGCGCGCGTGCGTCGGGAACGAACGACAAGGCCGGCTCGATGTGGAACCTGATTCGCTGGGTCAGCCCGCGGTCGATCAAGGAGACGTTCACGCCTCCACGCGACTACCGCTACCCGTTCATGGACGACGGCGCGGACAGCGCCGGAACCTAGACCGAGAAGGTCCAGGCAACCGCGAACGCCTGCGTCGCAGTCCGCGCGTAGGCGATCGCGGTGTGCTTGCCCTTCGCGAGCGGTGCGGCCGGGGCGCCGTAGATCGTCCCCTTCGTCGGCGTGAGGCCGCCGCCCTTTTCGAGCAGCTCCACCCCATCGACCCACAGCGCCGACTCGGCGAGGTCGCCGCCGGCGCTCAGGGAAGCTGCGACCTGCGGCGTGGCCGGGTTGCCCTTCGATCCGGGCTTCGGGCCGAGCACGTCGATCTTCACCGTCCCCTGCTTCGCCGGCCGCCACGCGTCGCCGACGAGGTGCTGAGCCGCGGCCGTGCCGTTGTCGATCACGACCGCCCACTCGGTCCCCTGGTAGACCACCTGGCCGGGGCCGGGCGTCGGCGGCCCGGACGGCTTGGCCGCGGACGAGCCGCAGCCGACCGCGATCACGGCGAGTGCGAGGAGGCAGGCGAGCTTCGCCACGATCGAAGCGTAGTCAGTGCGAAGACGGCACCCACCAGGGCAGGTGCCGCGAGGACGACACCCGCGACGCGAACGCCGAGGGCACCTGCGATCGCGCCGTCGAGCAGGCTGGCCACCGGCCGGAGGCCGAGGAACGCGATCGACCAGAGCCCCATGATCCGGCCACGCTGCCACGGCTCGACCCCGAGCGCGAGCCGAGTCGTCGCCGACGTGTTCGAGCCGAGGTACCCGAAGCCGGCGAGCGCGAGCAGCGGCAGCGCGACCGGCAGCCAGGGCGTCACCGAGAACAGGAGGACTCCGACACCGAGCGCGCCGAGCGTGACCGCCATCCGGCCGCGCGACCCGGCGACCCGCCCGGCGACGAGGAACGCCGCCGCGACTGCGCCCGCCCCGAAGAACGCGACGATCACGCCCGCCCACGTGTCGGAGTAGCCGAACGCACGCGCGAACGCCGGCGACTCGGTGTTGACCGGGTCTGACCCGAACCCGGCGACCATCACGACGAGCAGCGCCATGACGAGCGCAGGCCGATCGCGGAGCAACCGGAAGCTGTCGCGGAGCGAGCTGCGCTCGGCGCGCTGCTCGTCGCGGGGATTCACGCGCAACAGCCCTGCGAAGAGCAGCAGGTACGACGCCGAGTTGATCGCGAACGCCCACGGGATGCCGAGCGTCGCGATCACGCCCGCGGCGCTCGCGGGGCCGATCGCGCGGGCGAGGTTGAACGTCATCGAATTGAGCGCGACCGCCTGCGGCACGTCGACCTCGTCGACGAGCGCCGCGATCAGCGACTGCTGCGCCGGGATCGACAGCGCGCTGACGGTGCCGAGCGCGCCCGAGAAGCCGATCACCATCCATTCGGTCGCCGCCCCCTCCCACGCCAGCACGGCGAGCAGCGCGGTCAGCACCGTCGACGTCAGCTGCGTCGCGAGCAGGAGCTTGCGCCGGTCGAGCCGGTCGGCGAGCCCACCCGCCCACGGCGACAGCACGAGCACCGGCACGAACTGGCAGAAGTTGAGGACACCGAGCAGGAACGGCGAGTGGGTCAGCCGGAAGACGAGGATCGACGCGGCGAGGTTCTGGAACCACGTGCCGCTCGCGGACGCCGCGTTGCCGACGAAATACGGCGCGAAGTTCCGCGAGCGGATCACCCGCCACGCGGCGCCAGGGCCGACTTGTGCTCCGGCGCCGGCGAAGCCGGCACCTGCGCGGCTGCGCGGCTCCGTCAAGCCTACGCCGCGGGGGTTGGGTTACGCACGCCCCGTCCGGTGCAGCTGGGCGTAGATGCGGCGGGCGGTCTTCGCCGGCACGCCGGGCACGCCTTCCAGCTCTTCCTGCGTCGCCTCGACGACGCGCTCGGCGGAGCCGAAATGCTGGAGCAGCGCGCGGCGGCGCGCCGGCCCGACGCCGTCCAGCTGGTCGAACATGGACGCGCGTGCGGCCACGTCACGCCGCTGACGGTGGAATGTGATCGCGAAGCGGTGCGCCTCGTCGCGGATGCGCTGCAGCAGCTGCAGCGCCGGCGACTCGCGCGGCAGGAGGATCGGCTCGCTGCGCCCGGGCACGAACACCTCCTCGATCCGCTTCGCCAGCGAGATGACCGCGACGCGCGGCAGCTCCAGCTCCTGCATCGCCGCGAGCGCTGCCGACAGCTGGCCTTTGCCACCGTCGATCACGACGAGGTTCGGGGTCGCTGCGAACGACTCGTTCCACTCGGTCGAGCCGATGTCGGCGGCGAGGCGCGAGAAGCGGCGCGAGATCACCTCGCGCATCGCGCCGAAGTCGTCCTGGCCGTCGAGCCGGCGCACGGCGAACTTCCGGTAGTGCGAGCGCTTGGCGACTGCGTCCTGGAAGACGACCATCGAGCCGACGATCTCCTGGCCCTGGATGTTCGAGATGTCGAAGCACTCGATGCGGATCGGCAGCGACTCGAGGTTGAGCGTCTCGCGCAGCTCTTCGAGCGACTCGAGCCGGCGCGCGCGCTTGGTCTCTGCGACGAACGTCTCGGAGTCGAGCGCAAGCTGCGCGTTCTGCTGCGCGAGCTCCTGCAGCCGCCGCTTCTCGCCCCGTTCGGGCGCGCGCACCTCGACGCGCGCGCCGCGGCGCTCGGTGAGGAATCCCTCGAGCGCGGCCGTGTCGCCCGCACCGCGCGGGACGACGATCTGTGGCGGGATCGAAGGCGCGACGCCGTAGTACTCGAGACAGAACTGCTCGAGCACCTCGCCCAGCTCTTCCCCGGCCGCGTTCTCGAGATGGAACGAGTAGCGGTCGACCATGCGCCCCTCGCGCAGCGGGAACACCTGCACGGCCGCACGCTCCGGCGAGACTGCGATGCCGATCACGTCGAACGAGCCGGCGGCGGGCCGCTCGACCGCCTGGCGCTCGGACAGCCGCTCGATCGCGTGCAGCCGGTTGCGGTAACGGGCCGCGTCCTCGAACCGCTCGTCGGCGGCGGCCTCTCGCATCTCCTGCTCGAGGCGGCGGCGGATCGGCCGGTCGTCGCCCGAGAGGAACTCGATCACCTGGTCGATCACTTCGCGGTAGTCCTCTTTCGAGATGTAGCCCACGCAGGGCGCGTGACACCGTTCGATGTGATAGTCGAGGCACGGGATGCCGCTGTGCCGGCCGGGCTGCGGGCCCTCGCATGGCCGGTAGCGGAAGACGCGGTTCAACACGTCGAGCGTCTCCCGCACCTTCTTCGCGTTCGCGAACGGGCCGAAGTACCAGACGCCGCGGCGGTGGCGTTCGCGCGTGAACATGACGCGCGGGTAGTCGTCCTCCATGGTGACCGCGATGTACGGGAACGACTTGTCGTCGCGCAGCCGGACGTTGAACGGGGGGCGGTGGCGCTTGACGAGGTTCTGCTCGAGGTGCAGGGCCTCGACCTCGCTCGACGTGACGATCGTCTCGATCGTCTCCACGCGGTTGGCCATCGCGCGAATCCCCTGGCGTGTGTCGCTCGACCCCGCCTGGAAGTACGAGCGGACGCGCGGACGAAGCGTTTTCGCCTTGCCCACGTACAGCACGGAGCCCGCCTCGTCGCGGAACAGGTAGACGCCCGGCGCGGCCGGGACGCGCTTCAACTGCGCCTCGATCTGCTCTGAAGGCATTGGATCCTGAGGGTACTCTTGGCCCGTCGTGCGGGGCCTACTCGTCGCGCTGGTCGCGTTCTTCGTGTGCACGGCTCCGGCCTTCGCAGGCGGCCCGTACATGTTCGTCGGCGCGGCCGAGGACAACGCGCGGACGGCAGACCCGCTGTTCGCCCAGTCCGAGATGCGTCAGGCGAAGCTCGTCGGGTTCGACACGATCCGGTTCACGCAGACCTGGGTGAAGGGCCAGACGACCCTCGGGCCGAACGACCGGATCCTGCTCGGGAACGCGACCGTCGCCGCCGAGCTCAGCGGCATCCGCGTCGTGCTGTCGATCTATCCGTACGGGTCGAGCGTGACGCCGCTCACCGATCAGGATCGCGCGGACTTCGCTGCGTTCTGCGTCGATGTTGCGGACAGCTTCCCGCTCGTCCACGACTTCATCGTCGGGAACGAGCCGAACCTGAACCGCTTCTGGCTGCCACAGTTCGGGCCGAACGGCGAAGACGTCGCCGCGCCCGCGTACGAGCAGCTGCTCGCGGGCGCCTACGACGCGCTCAAGGCGGTTCGTCCGCACTCGACCATCTACGGCGGCGCGCTCGCGCCGCGCGGCGTCGACAAGCCGGGCACCGGCCGCGACACGCATTCCCCGACCGCGTTCATCACCGACCTCGGGCTCGCATACCGCGCCAGCGGCCGCCAGCGCCCGATGATGGACGCCTTCGCGTTCCACCCGTACCCGGAGAGCTCGAGCACCGGCCCGAACTTCCCGCACCCGAACGGCACCTCGATCGGGCTCGCCGACTACCCAAAGCTCGTGGCACTGCTGGGGACGGCGTTCGACGGCACCGCCCAGCGCGGCTCCTCTCTCCCGATCCTGTACGACGAGTTCGGGATCGAGACGACCGTGACGGCGGCGAAGGCTCCGCTCTACACGGGCAACGAGCCGGCGACCACCCGCCCCGTCGACGACGCGACCCAGGCGAGGCTCTACACCCAGGCGATGCAGATGGTCTTCTGCCAGAAGACCGTCATGGGCCTGCTCCTGTTCCATGTGCAGGACGAGGCGTCGATGGCGGCCTGGCAGTCGGGGGAGTACTACGTGGACGGCACACCGAAGTCGTCGCTGCCGGCGATCGCGGCGGCGGCGGCGACCGTCCACCGGGGCGTCGTCGCGTCCTGTCCCGGCCTGCTGTTGACGCCGAAGCTCGTCGTCAAGGCGTCGAAGCCGACCAGAGCGGGTACCAAGATCAAGGTCACGTGTTCGCTCGACTGCACCTACACCGTCTCGCTCGATCGGCGGCGCCTCACCGGCACGGCGCTCGGCCGCGTCGTGTCCACGGTCGCGTTCACCGGCACGCTGGCGCGGGGCCGGCACGTCGTCACCGCGCGCGCCTCGGCCCTCATGAACGCCGGGCCGCCCGCGTCGGCTCGGCTTTCGTTCTCCTCGCGCTGACCACGACCCTCGCTGGGTGCGGCAGCGCCAAGCACGAACTGACGGTCGGCGCGGTCGACGACGCGTCGAAGTGGGCGCCGGATGCACGGCGCCCGATGCAGCTCGCCGCGAGTGCCGGCCTGAAGACGATTGTGCTCAGCGCCGTCTGGAAGCAGGGGGCGTCGGCCGCGGCTGACCTCCCGCCGCTGCGCCGCGCCGTCCGGGCGGCGAACGCCGAAGGGATCGCGCCACAGCTCGCCGTCTACCAGCTCAGCTCCTCGACTCCGCTCGACGATGTGTCGCGCACCGCGTTCAGCGAATATGCCGTCGCGCTCGCCCGCGCGCTGCCGTCGGTGCGGACCGTTCTCGTCGGCAACGAGCCGAACCTCAACCTCTTCTGGATGCCGCAATTCGATTCGAGCGGCGGTGACGCCGCGGCTGCCGCGTACGAGCAGCTGCTCGCGACGACCTACGACGCGCTGAAGCGCGCCGACTCGAAGCTCACCGTCGTCGGCGGCAACCTCGCGCCGCGCGGCGGGGACGACCCTTCGGCAGCGCGCCAGACGCACTCACCGACGTCGTTCATCAAGGATCTCGGAAGCGTCTACCGAGCAAGCGGTCGCACGAAGCCGCTGATGGACATGTTCTCGATCCACGTCTACGGCGAGTCGCCGAGGATTCCGCCCTCGTTCGGCCATCCCCGTTCCACGTCGATCGGGATCGCGGACTACGACAAGCTCGTCTCGCTCCTCGGCGGCGCATTCGACGGGACCGCGCAGCCGGGGTCGAACGTGCCGATCGTCTACGGCGAGTACGGCGTCGAGACGAACGTGCCCGCAGGCGGCTACACCGGCACCGAGGTCGTGCCGACGGCGGACGTGCAGACGCAGGCGCGCTTCTACCGCCAAGCGATCGAGCTCGCGGCGTGCCAGAAGACCGTGCGCATCCTCGACTTCTTCCACGTGATCGACGAGCGGCGGCTGACCGGCCTGCAGAGCGGCCTCTACTACCTCGACGGCACCGCCAAGCCGAGCGCCGAAGCGGTGCGTGCGGCGACCGAGCATCCCGGCTGCCGACGCTAATCTGGTGGCGGATGCCCGAGCAAGCCGGCCAGTACGTCGCCTACACGTTCTTCCGGATCGATCCGGCCTGGCGGCGCCTGCCGGTCGAAGTGCGGGCGGCGGCGAAGGACGCGTTCGCCGACGTCGTCGACGAGTACGCCTCGCGGTTCGAGCATCTCCGCGCGTACTCGTTGACGGGGGTGCGGCCGGACACCGACTTCTTCCTCTGGAAGATCGGCGATCGCTACGAGGATTTCGGGGAGCTCGGGGCTGCGCTCAACGCGACACCGCTCGCCGGCTGGCTCGAGACGCCGTACAGCTATCTCGCGACGACCCGGGCGTCGCAGTACACCTCGGCGCGCAAGCCGCGCAAGGTCGTGCCGAAGGGCAACCCGTACCTCGTGGTCTACCCGTTCGTGAAGGTCCGGCCGTGGTATTCGCTGTCGGAGGCTGACCGCCGCCGCGCGATGGACGAGCACATCCGCATCGGCCGGGAGGAGTTCCCGGGGATCCACAACCACACGACGTACTCGTTCGGGATCGACGACCAGGAGTTCATGACGGCGTTCGAGTGCGACGAGCCCGCCGACTTCATGCATCTCATGCTTCGTCTTCGAGACAGCGAGGCGTCGCGTTACACGGAGCGCGACACGCCGATCTTCGTCGGGCAGCACATGCCGCTGCGCGAAGCGCTCGACCGGCTGGACGGAATGGCGGTCAGAGAACCGAGCGCTGCCCGCGCCACGTCGTAACACCGACGTACGCGCAGATCGCAGCGACGACGATCGCCGCGAGGATGTCGCGGCCCGTGATCCCAATCACGACCCACCAGCCGACGTCGACCACGAACAGGGCGACGGCCGCGTAGAACACGCGCGACGACCAGGCGGGCCAGGTGTCGATCTCGTGTCGCCCGACATCGCGCCAGAAGAAGTAGGCGACCACGCCGATCACGATGAAGAACGCGAACCGGAGCAGCGTCGCCGCGGTCACGAGCGCGGTCTCCTGGTTCAGCACCACGATCAGGATCGCGACGAGCGCCAGGATCGCGAGGTTGCGGACGAAGGGGCTGATCCGGCTCATGCGGTCATGAAAGCGCGTACGCCAAGGGCGGCGGCGACGAGCGTCGCGACGGCGAACCAGAGGAGCCGTGCGCGGGGCTCGGTCGGGGCGTAGAGCCAGGGCGAGAGCACGGCGAGGAGCGCGAACGTCCCGTAGGCGTAGTGCAGGTGATCCTTGGCGCGACGATGGTCGGACAGGAGCAGGAGCCCGAGCGCGACCTGCCCGACGAGAAGCGTCTGCGCGAGAGCGAGCAGCTGTGCCACGGCGGAGCCGGCATGCGACCGGCGTGCCCAGAACGCCGCGGCCGACGCGAGGACGCAGATGCCGATCAACAGGAATGCGTTTACATGGTGCGCCGTTAGCACGGCCAGGAACGCTACCGGGAGGTCGACGTGATCGAAGAAGGAACACCTGCACCTGACTTCGCCCTGCAGAGTGATGCCGGCGAGACGATCCGGCTCTCAGAGCTCCGCGGCAAGCCGGTCGTCCTCTATTTCTATCCCAAGGACGACACGCCCGGTTGCACGACGCAGGCGTGCGGGATCCGTGACGCCTACGGTGAGTTCGAGCGGGCCGGCGCCGTGGTGCTGGGTGTCTCTCCGGACGACGGAGCGTCGCACGTCAAGTTCAGGGAGAAGTACGAGCTGCCGTTCACCCTGCTCGCCGACACCGGTCACGAGGTCGCAGAGCTCTACGGCGTCTGGGGCGAGAAGAAGTACATGGGCCGCACCTACGAAGGCGTGTTCCGGTCGACGTTCGTCATCGCGGAAGACGGGACGGTGAAGAGCGTCATGCACGACGTCAAGCCGGCGACGCACGCCGACGACGTGCTGGCAGTACTAGCCCGCTAGGCCGACGGTCTTCTCGTCGCGTTCGGCACCGAAATCGTCACCGAGCTTCTCGCGCAGCGTCGTGGCAAGCTCACCGCTCTGCTCGAGCTCCTCGACGATGTCGGCGCCGCCGACGAGCTCGCCCTTGACGAACACCTGCGGGATCGTCGGCCAGCCCGAGATCGCCGACAGCTCCTGCCGGATCTGCGGGTCAGGGAGGACGTCGATCGCCGTCACGGGCGCGCCGGCCCGGCGGAGCGCCTGGAGCGCCCGGTCCGAGTTGCCGCACATGACGAACGACGGCGTCCCTTTCATGAACAGCACCACGTCCGAGCTCTCGATGACGTCCTTGATCTGGTCGGTGTAGCTCACGGTCAGGTTGCTCCCTTCGTCTTGATGCGCAACTCGTGGATGGTTCCGTCGCCGAGCGGGGCCGACAGCGCCTCGTAGACGCGCCGGTGCTGCTCGACGAGCGACAGGCCGGAGAGCGACGGCGCGGTCACGACCACCTGGAAATGGTCGCCCCCGCCGGTGCGGTCGAGGACGTCGAGCTCGGTCGCGTCTGGGAAGGCGCGCTCGAGCAGTTCGCGCAACGGTTGCGTGCTCACGCGTCGATCGTAGCTCGCGACCCCCGCTAGACTGCGGTTCCGCGCGGATGTGGCGGAATTGGTAGACGCGCACGGTTCAGGTCCGTGTGCCCTTATGGGCGTGGAGGTTCAAGTCCTCTCATCCGCATAGCCGTTTGGCCGCCGGCGTCTCTCCGAGGCGCAGCGATCCAGGCTCGCCCGAAACCATCGGACGTGTACGCGCGTTAGTACACGGAGCGATGAGCACGATCCTCTTCAACCGGGACGAGGTCGACCGTCTCGATCGGCTGGCCGACCGCCCTCGCCGCCTGCGTGGGTCACAGCTCCTCTGGGTCGATATCCATGGACAGTCTGGAATCGATGTCGCCGAAGTCGCCGAAGCGTTCGATCTTGACGCGACCACCCGGGACCAGCTGTCGAGGCCCCATCAGCAGCCGGTGTTCGACGACCACGGCCGCTACATCCACATCACCACGTATTCACCGCGTGAGGACGAAGAAGGTGCGTTGCATGCGGTCGAGTGCATCATCGGCGAAAACTGGGTGATCACGTCTCACGATCAACCAATCCCGGTGCTCGAAGAGTTCGCGGAACGAGTTTCCGGCTCCGGGGAGACAGGATCTCTCGACGGCCCGGGGTTTCTAGCCGCGTTGCTGGAATGGGTGCTGGGCTCGTACACCGCCGCGTTCGAGCGGATCGAGCAGCGCCTCGAAGAGTTCGATGCTCACGCGATGCGCGGCGAAGGCGACGACAGCGACATCGAGACGCTGATCGAGTTGCGCGGCCAGGTCGGCACGTTTCGTCGCGCGCTTGCGGCGCACCGTTCGGCCCTAGTCGCATTGACGCATCCCGAGCTAGAAGCACTTGGCGACAACGTTTCGGGCGAACGATTCGTCTCACTCTTCGCGCGTTTCGAGGCAACCCTGCAAGAAGCCCGCGACGCACGCGAAGCGATCGTCGGGTCGTTCGACGTCTTGATCGCCCGAGGAGGCCACAAGACGAATCAAATCATGACCGTGCTCACCCTCACGTCCGTCATCCTTCTCCCAGGAGCGCTCCTTGCCGCGGTGATGGGCATGAACTTCAAGGTCGGGTTGTTCCAGGACACCGCGCTGTTTTGGGTCACCGTCGGCGTGATCGTCGCGATCGCACCGATCGCGGTCGGCATCGCCAAATTCCGAGACTGGATCTGAGAGCCCGCTGGCCTTCGCTGGGCGAGGAGGTCACCAGCGGTGCGGGAGCAACTTCGCCTCGAGCTCGCCGATGCGGACCGCCATCGACTCGATCTCCGTCGCGAGCGATCTCGCCCACGCGATGCCGAAGTCGTTCGGAAACTCGAGCATCCGCTCCGTGAGCTTGTCGTGCTGGCGCAGCAGATCGCGCTGACGATGCTGCAGATGCGCGAGCTCGGTCGCGAGCGCATCGAGGTCTGGGAGCTTTTCGACCGCCACCCCGGCACGCATCGGCACCGCCCCCCGGGGACCTGAGCGCGAACAGGTAGGACGCCGCCGCTCGGAAGCGAAGTCAGTGTCCGGCATCCGATGCTCGCGTCCGAGGGGGAGCCGGATGCCGGCCGCGGCGGCGGCGGCGGCCGAACTCTCCCCCGGTCCGCCGCCCCGCCGCGTACCAGCAAGCCTCGCGGCTACGATGCGGCACTCTGAGACGCCTTCTCACGATCATCGTGGTGTCGGCGGCGTCTGCGATCGCGCTGTCGGGGGACGGGTTCGGGCGTACGCCGGCGCCCACGACCGAGGTCGTCGTGACGCTGAACGCGCCGCCGCTCGCATCTTTCGGGCGGTCGCTGCTCTCGGCGCGCCACGTCAGCTACCTACGCAAGCTCGAGTCGCAGCAGGCGGTCGTCTCCGCCCGCATCGAGCGGACGATCCCGGCATCGCGGATCCGCTGGCGCTACCGGCTCGTCGCGAACGGCCTCGCCGTCGTCCTCCCGCGTTCGGAGGTCGCGAAGCTCGCGCACGTCCCGGGAGTCGCGGCGGTCTGGCCGAATGTTCGCTACCACTCGCTCGCGGTCAGGCTCGGCCCGCAGCAGATCGGCGCCGACAAGCTGTGGGGATCGAACTTCGAGACGGCCGGCAACGGGATGAAGATCGGGATCATCGACGACGGCGTCGAGGCCGACCATCCGTACTTCAACCCGAACGGCTTCCAGTACCCGCCCGGCTTCCCGAAGGGCCAGACGCAGTTCGCGACGCCGAAGGTGATCGTCCAGCGCACGTTCACGCCGCCGTCGCCGACCTGGAAGTACGCGGCGACGCCGTTCGACCCGTCCAACTCGTTCCATGCCACCCATGTCGCCGGGATCGCCGCCGGCGTGCACGGCGTTCAGGCCGGCCCGGCGTTGCTCTCCGGTGTTGCGCCGAACGCATACGTCGGCAACTACAAGGCGCTGACCATCCCGACCCCCGGCTTCGGGCTCGACGGCAACAGCGCCGAGATCGCGGCTGCGATCGAGGCGGCCGTCGCCGACGGCATGGACGTGATCAACCTCTCGCTCGGCGAGCCGGAGGTCGAGCCGTCGCGCGACCTCGTCGTGAAAGCGCTCGAAGGCGCGGCCGCCGCCGGCGTCGTGCCGGTGATCGCGGCCGGCAACGACTTCGACGAGTTCCGCTACGGCTCCGTGTCGTCGCCCGCCAACGCGCCGTCCGCCATCACGGTTGCGGCAGTCACGTCCTCCAACGCGATCGCCGACTTCTCGTCGGCGGGCCCGACGCCGCTCACGCTCCAGATGAAGCCCGACGTCGCGGCGCCGGGTGTCGACGTCATCTCCTCGCTTCCCGCGAACCAGGGCGGCCCGTTCGGCACCCTCAGCGGCACGAGCATGGCGGCGCCGGTCGTCTCCGCTGCCGCGGCGCTCCTCAAGGAACGCCACCCGACCTGGACGGTCGCGCAGATCAAGTCGGCTCTCGAACAGACCGGCGATCCCGTCGCGGGCGTGCCCGTGACGCGCGACGGCGGCGGCGTGGTCGACCTGCCGCGCGCCGACGTCCCGCTGCTCTTCGCGGCGCCGACCGGGCTCTCGTTCGGCGCCCTGCGACCCGGGGCGACGGCGAGCCGCACGGTGACGCTGACCGACGCGGGCGGCGGCGCGGGCGACTGGACGGTGAGCGTCGCCGGCGCCGGGCTGACCGCCCCGGCGACGGCAACGGTGCCGGGGCAGCTTGCGGTGACCGCCACCGGCGCGCAGACCACGGGCGACGACAGCGGCTACGTCGTCCTGACGCGCGGCGCCGACGTGCGGCGCATCCCGTTCTGGTTCCTGACCACCGCGCCGAAGCTCGCGAGCGAGAAGGCATTGCCGCTGACGCCGGGCACGCACAAGGGAACGACCGCGGGCGCGCCGGCGCTCGTGACGCACTACCGCTACCCGACGGGCGGCGACGACAGCTACCCGGGCCCGGAGCGGGTCTACCGGATCCGGGTTCCGGCCGGCGCCGCGAACGCCGGCGTCGCGGTGCTCTCGGGGAACGTCTATCCGCACATCACGCTCGACGGCTCGGAGGACCGGCTCGCGGGTTACACGGCGATGCCGCTCGACTTCAACCCGTACCGCAGGAGCTACGGCCTGCGGCGTCGTGTCGCTGCGGTCGTCCTCCCGGCCGGCGGCCCCTACGATGTCGTCTTCGACAGCACGAACGCCGGCGGCAGGCCGTTCACGTTCCGCTACTGGGTGAACGACGTCACGCCGCCGAGGCTCAAGGTTCGCTCGACGCGCGGGTCGATCGTCGTCGCGGCCGCCGACCCGGGCTCCGGCGTCGACTCCAGCTCGATCGTCGCGACGCTCGACGGAAAGCGGGTGGCGACGCGATTCGGCGCGGGGACGATCCGCATCGCAGCGACGAAGGGGCGTCATCGCCTCGTGCTCTCGGTCGCCGACTATCAGGAGACGAAGAACACTGAGGATGTCGCGAAGATCCTCCCGAACACGGCGACGCTGCGCGCCGGTGTCGTCGTGCGGTGATGCTGCATCGCTAGTCGCGGTTCGCGCGAGGGTCGTACGTCGGGAGGTTCGCGAGGTCGCGTTCCACCGACCGCTGGAACTCGTCGGGATCGTGCTCGGGCTCGACCACGCGGAGGTGCCGCTTCCTGGACCGGGGCTTGCGCTGCGGCAGGACCCCGCGACGTGCGAGGCGCGGCCACTCCGCCGCCGCAAGCAGTACGACGGCCGCTGCGAGCAGGACAAGGGCGATCACGCTCACTGCCCGACAGGATAGACGGCCCTCCGCGAGAATCGACCGACGTGAAGACCTGCGCCCTCGTCCTCGTCGCCGGGGCCCTCGTGGCGGCCGGCTGCGGCGGCTCGTCGACGCCCACGACGGCTGTGCTGCTCCCCATCGTGGTCGACCGCCCGTCGCCGGACGAGCATGTGCCACCGACGTTTCGCGTCAGCGGGACGGCCAGCGTCTTCGAGGCGACGCTCGTCGTGCAGACCCTGCGGGACGGCAAGACCGTCGAGCGAAAGACGGTGACCGCATCGGACGGCGCGCCGGGGCGCGGGACGTTCGGCGTGACGATGCACGCCACGCCGGGCCCGCTCGTCGTGCGTGCGTTCTCGCCGTCGGCGAAGGACGGCTCACCTCAGCACGAGGTGAAGGTGCGCGTCGTCGTCATGCCTTGATCTGCTGCGCGAGCACCCAGAGCCCGGCCACCGTGTAGGTGACCATCAGCGCGACGAGCGGGAGCTGCATCGCGAGTGCGCGCGCACGCGTCGACGAGCGCAGCGCGAGGCGGTGCGCGGCGAAGACGGCGACGACATGGCCGAACACGATCAGCAGCACCTGGATCCACCACACGACGCCAGCCGGCGCCACGGCGGTCGTTGTCGCGTACTCGCCCCACCCGAGCGGGTTCCAGCTGTGGCCGAACGGGTCGACGATCACCGCCGGCGTGTTCTGCCCGGCGATCAGCAGGTACGCGAAGTAGTGCGCGGCGAAGTAGACGCCCGCGATCGGGATCAGCGTGGTCGCGAACGCCTCGGCGCGGCTCCGCGTGATCAAGAGGTACGCCGAAACGAAGATCGCGACGACGGCGACCATCGACAGCGTCTGGAGCACGTCGACGTGATGCGCGAGGAACGACCACCGCTCCCAGAACCACTGCTGGAAGCCGCCGAAGCGATCGGTCTGGGACCAGCCGTCGAACACGACCGTCGCGAGCGCGGCGAGCACGAACGCACCACCGCCGGCCGGCAGTGGGGGATCGGTGCGCAGCCCTGCGCCGTACGGGCGGAGCCGCGCCGAGCGCTCCGGCCGCGGCGCAGCCGACCAGTCCTCGGGTGAGAACGGCCGCAGCTCGAACGGCGAGAAGCGCGAGAGCGTGCGCGCGAAGACGCTGAACAGCTCCACGTTCCCGAACCACGCCTCCGCGCCGTAGACGGCGCAGCCGACGAGCGTCGCGAGCATGTACACGAGCAGGATGGCCGCGAGCGGGCGCGGCTCCTTCGCCGGCCCCCAGATCAACTCCATCCACGACCACACGAGCAGCAGGCCGACGGCGGGCCACTGACCGAGCCAGGCCGGATAGCGAAGTGGCTCGACGCCGTTGCGCGCGAGCACGCGGTCGAGCGCCCGGCCCGCCACGTTGAGCGGCGACACGCGCTCCCACACGTTGCCGACGAGCCACGAGACGATGCCGAGCCCGACCCAGAAATCGACCCACGTCAGGACGAGGACCGGGTTCTCGAAGAACTCCTGCGACTCGTCGGTGGTGGAGAAGAGCCCGCCGAGGAGCGCAACCAGGATCAGCACGATGCCGACGACGGTGAGGATCGGACCGACGCGGCGGACGAACCGGTAGACGTCCGGGCCACGGCGCTCGACCACTGCGCTCTCGGTGACCGCGAGCGCGGCCGCGGGCGCCGACAAGAGCACCGCCGCCCCACCTGCTGTCACGTACAACCAGATCGGGAGCGGGAACTTGTAATTGATCGGAGCTGCGTGGGCCAGCAGACCAATCATCGGCGAATACGGTAGCTACAATGCCGCCCGCCGATTGGTCCCCGGTAGCTCAATTGGCAGAGCATTCGGCTGTTAACCGAAGGGTTGTTGGTTCGAGTCCAACCCGGGGAGCTCGTGTCCGTGCGGCCGGAGCCCGGCTGCTGCGCCGGTTCGACGCGCCTCTGGAACAATGAAGCCCGATGACGTACGAACAGGCGCAAGAAGCACTGCTCGCACTCGCCCGAGGGCACGGCGGCCTGATCACGGCCGCCGACGTCGAATCCGACGACGAGCTCGCCTCCGACCAGCCCACCGTCTCGGCCGCCGCCCGCGCGTTCGCCGGCTCGACGAACGTGTTCGCCGTGCCGCGCGACGACGAGGGTTGGTTCCCCTACAGCGAGATCCGTATCACGGTCCTGTAGGACCTCCGGCCAGGCTCACGCCCGCAGGTCAGTGGGGGCGGCCCCACTCGTGGCCTCGCACACTCTGAGGGTGAGATTCGCGATCGTGCTCTCCGTCGTCGCTTCGGCGCTCCTGTGCGCAGTCACCGGCACCGCGGCCCCGACCCCCTCGACGACCCTGCGGGCCGAAGTCGCCGAATGGAGCATCGTCCCTTCGACGGGCGCGGTGCGCGCCGGCCTCGTGCGCGTGGTCGTGCGCAACCTCGGCGCCTCGCCTCATCAGGTCACGGTGGTGCGAACAGCGACGTTCGGCGCGCGGCTGCGTCTCGTGGGGGCACACGCGGTCGTGCACCCGCTCGGAGCGAGCATCGTCGTGCGTCCCGGAAAGACGGCAACGCTCGTCGTCTCGCTCAGGCGCGGCTCCTACGTCCTGCTCGACAACCTTCCGTGGAGCTATTGGAAGGGAACGTCGGTCGCGTTCAGCGTCCGCTGAGCGCCGACACGCGCTCGAACAACTTCCGCAGCAGCTCCTGCAGCTCCCTCGTCCGCGCCACGTCGGCTCCCTGGAGCTCACGCCGCAGCTCCCGCTCGCGCAGCCGCCACAGCAGTTCCTCCCCGGTCGCGGCGTCGATGCCTTCCGCCTCGGCGCGCGCGTCGAGCTCGGCGAGCAGCGTGATGCCGTCGGGCTCGAGCGGTGTGGCGTCGAGGATGTGCTCGCGGATGCGTCGATGCAACGGATCGTAGAAATGCTCGGGCGTCAGTTGACCGAGCAGCGGGCGTAGGTCTTTGTGCGCGAGCGCTCCGGCGAGTGCGTTCCGCTCGAGGCGCGTGCCGGCATCGAGGACGCGCGGCGCGTTCGCCGCGGCACGCGCCGACGGAATCGCACCGGTCCGGAACTGGACGGTCGTGCCGATCCGGTCGGTGACGAGCCGCTGCGCGGCGAGCTTGTCGGGGCCTTCCGGGAACCCGTCGAGGATCTCCTTCGCCTTGCGGAAGCCGGCCTCGCGGTCGTCGGCGTGCTCGAGCTCGAGCCGGACCCGGTAGACGACATACGGCTCGGCGTTGCGCAGATGCGCCTCGAAGCCGCCCGGGTCGTCGGCCGGATCGACACCCGGCGGAAGTGCCACGACATTCACGTCGAACCGCTGCGCGACGGCGAGCTCCATGCCGCGGAGCGCCGCCGACTCGCCCGCGGCGTCGCCGTCGAACGCGAGCCATAGCCGCGTCGTCAGCCGCCCGAGCTCCCGCAGCTGCTGCTCGGTGAGCGAGGTGCCCATGCATGCGACGACCGGCTCGAACCCCGCCTGCCGGAGCGCGATCACGTCGGCGTTCCCCTCGACGACGCATGCGCGATCCTGCTTTGCGATCGCCGAGCGGGCCTTGTCGAGGCCGTAGACGACGGCACTCTTGTGGAAGAGCTCCGACTCCTGGGTGTTCACGTACTTGCCGTTCAACGGATCGTCGTCGTAGAGCTTGCGCGCCTGGAACCCGAGCACGCGGCCGCGCGCATCCGTGAGCGGGAACATGAGCCGGCGCTGGAAGTAGTCGTCACCGCGCGGACGCATGAGACCTGCGGAGATCAGCTCGTCGCGGGTGAACCCTTTCGCCGTCGCCTTCCGCGAGAGGGAGTTGCCGCCGAGCGAAAGCCCGAGCCTGAACTCGCGCGCGATCGTCTCGGAGAACGCGCGGCCCTTGAGGTAATCGCGCGCGAACGAACCGACCTCGGTCTCCCAGAGCGCGCGTTCGTAGAACGACGCGGCGTCGTCGAGCAGCTCCTGGAGGCGCGCCCGCCGGTTCCGCTTCGCCGCCTGCTCGGGCGACACGTCCTCATACTCGAGGTCGACACGGAAGCGTTCGGCGAGCCATTCGATCGCGCCTGCGAAGTCGAGCCCTTGCGTGTCGCGGACGAACTTGATCACGTCCCCGCCCTGGTGGCAGCCGAAGCAGTGGTAGAGCCCGAGGCTCGGGTTCACCGAGAAGCTCGGCGTGCGCTCCTCGTGGAACGGGCAGCGTCCGACGAGCCGCGCGCCCTGCTTGCGCAGAGACGTGCGTTCCTCGACGACGGCGACGAGGTCGGCAGCCGCCTTCACCGCCTCGACCGAGGTGTCCTTGATCCTGGCCACTACAACCGCTCAGCGTATGACAGTGCGAAGCGGTCGGTCATCCCGGCGATGAACTCGACGGACGCACCGTGCTCGAAAATCCGGCGGACCGTCTCACGGGCGCGCTCGTGCTCGGCTCGTGTCTCCGGCCCGAGGTAGACGCGCTCGAACATGAACCCGCGCAGCGAGAGCATCGCCTCGCCGATCTCGTCGCTCTGGACGATGTCGCCGGCCGCGGACGACTGCTCGACCAGGTCGTGCACGAGCGTGTCGATCCGCTCGCCGCCCGTCGGCCCGAGCAGCGCGATCTCGTCGCGCGGAAGGTCGCCGTCCTCGAGGATCCCGTAGCGAATCGCGTCGTCGATGTCGTGGTTGATGTACGCGACCCGGTCGACGATGCGCACGATCTTCCCCTCGAGCGTCGTCGGCTCCTGCGGCCCGGTGTGCGTCCGGATCCCGTCGATCACCTCGCGGGTGAGGTTGAGCTGCTCGGCGATGCGGGCCGACTGCTCGTTGTGCCGAAAGCCGCCCCGGTCGCGCAACAGCTCGTCGAGCGCCCCCTCACCGGCGTGACCGAACGGTGGGTGGCCGGTGTCGTGACCGAGCCCGATCGCCTCCGTCAGGTCCTCGTTCAGGCCGAGCGCGCGCGCGACGACGCGCGCGATGCCGGTCGTCTCGAGCGTGTGGGTCATGCGCGTGCGGTAGTGATCGCCGGCCGGGTCGATGAAGACCTGCGTCTTGCCCTTCAGGCGCCGGAACGGCTTCGAATGGAGGATGCGGTCGCGGTCGCGCTGGAACGGCGTCCGGACGGTGCACTCTGGCTCGTCGAGTGGCCGCCCGGCGGTCTCGTACGACCGGACCGCGAGCGGCGAGAGCGCGCGCTCCTCCTGCTCGCGGATGCGCGCGGCAAAGGCGTCGGCGACTCTCCCGGCAACGTCGGGCACGGGGCCACGGTAGCTGCCGTCCGTGACGTTCCTCAGCGTCCGCTGGCGGTGCACGGCCGGAGGGGACAGTGCTCTGCACGGCCTCGGAAGGCCGGGTGCCGTCAGCGGGCGCAGGCCTCGGCGGAGCCCGGCTCTGCCGGGCGGGAGCCGAGGCCGGTGAGGGGCGTCACGGTCAGATGATGATCGGGACCGTTCCACCGTCCACCGACCAGGCCGCGCCCGTCACGTACGCGGCCCGCGGGGACAGGAGGAACACGATCACGTCGGCGATCTCACCGGGCTCGGCGAGACGGCCGAGCGGCCGGCCGGCGGCGACCTTCGCGAGTACCTCGTCGCGGTCGCCCTGCTGCGCGGCGAGGCCGCCTGCGCCGAGCCACGCATCGGTTGCGGTCGGCCCGGGCGTCACGGCGTTGCAGCGGATGCCGTCGGCGGCGTGGACGTCGGCGACGAGCCGCGAGTACGAGAGCAGCGCCGCCTTCAGCACCGAGTAGTCCGGCATGCCGAGCGACGGGCGCTTCGCCGCGGTCGACGAGACGTTGACGATCGCCGAGCCGGGTTGCATGTGCGGCAGCGCGGCGCGCGTGGTCCGCACGGCGGTCATCAGATTGAGCTCGAAGGAACGCTGCCAGTCGTCATCGGTGAGCTCGGCGAGCGTGCGGATATCGGTGCCGCCGGCGTTGTTGACGAGGCAGTCGATCCGGCCGAAGCTCTCCACCGCGGCGGCGACGACACGGTCGCCGCCGCCGCGCTCGGTCAGGTCGGCGGCGACGTGAAGCTCACCCGGCCCCTCGTCGCGACGTCCGGTCGAGACGACGTGCGCGCCCTCGGCTGCGAGCCGCGACGCGACCTCATACCCGATACCGGCCGTCGAGCCGGTGACGAGACAGACCTTGCCTGCAAGACCCAGATCCACGGCTCGCTACGGTAGCGACCCGATGACGACGCTCCTCGTTGCACGCCACGGCGAGACCGACTGGAACCGCGAGGGTCGCTGGCAGGGCTGGGCCGATCCGCCGCTCAACGACACCGGCCGTGCGCAGGCGCGACGGCTGGCGGAGGAGTTGCGCGAGACCGCGGTCGACGCGGTGTACTCGTCCGACCTCCGCCGTGCGTTCGAGACGGCCGAGATCCTCGCCGCTCCGCACGCCGCTCCGGTCGTCGCCGACGCGGGCTTGCGCGAGATCGACGTCGGCTCGTGGTCGGGGCTGACGCGCGCCGAGATCGAGGCGCGCTTCCCGGACGGCAAGCGTCCCGACGGAGAGACGCACGAACAGCACGGGACACGGGTTCGCGCGGCGGTGATCCGGATCGCGCGTCAGCATCTCGGCGAACGGATCCTTCTCGTCACACACGGCGGCACGATCCGCTCGATTCACGACGTGATCAGCGAGCTGCCCTACCACCCGGTGCCGAACTGCCACGTGCTCGAGGTGCACTTCCGCGACGACCGCCTCACCGCGCCGGAAGTGCGGTAGGGTCGCTCGACTCGTTCACGTCGAGAAAGGCGGCAACCGTGCGCGCAGCGTTCAAGTACCTGGTCGGACTGTTCTTCGTCGGCGTCATCGCGCAGGTCGGTCTCGCAGGCCTCGGGGCATTTCACACGGTCAGCAAGAACGACGACGGGCCGATCGCGAAGGAGAAGGCAGGAGACTGGTTCGGCCCGCATGCCGCGGTCGGCTACCTGCTGGTGCTCCTCTCCCTGCTCATCCTCATCGTCGCGCTCGCGGCGCGTGACGGGCGGCTACGGCGGGGCGCCGGGCTGCTCTTCGGGCTGATGATCGTCCAGGTGCTGCTGGCGTGGCTCGGCGGCGGCGTCTGGGCGCTCGGCTTCCTCCACCCGATCAACGCGCTCGCGATCTTCGCTCTCTCCGGGATGCTCGCGGCAGCAGAGTGGCGGCCGGGTCACAACCGAAGCGGGTAGCCGCAGGGCGAACGGATATCGTCCCGGGTGCGTGGAGGACTACACGAACAAGTACAAGGGCGAGCAGGTCGAGATCGCCCTGTTCGGCGGCGAGTACCAGGACGGTGTTCTCACCGCGTACTGCTACCTCGAGGACGTCGCCCACGTCGAGCTGAACGGGCACATCCTCATCCCGCTGCAGAACGTCGCCTCGCTGCACTGCTCGAGCCGGTGCGACGCGCCCGAGCCCGACTGGCCGCCGCGCGGGCTCGC
>Ga0070681_10001243_pt1 | contig 22166 bp, 21 predicted proteins | sample KBSC83BmetaG_FD_65650 | JGI IMG/M metagenome (GOLD analysis project Ga0070681, IMG submission 65650) | Corn rhizosphere microbial communities from Kellogg Biological Station, Michigan, USA - KBS C8-3B metaG | ecosystem: Host-associated > Plants > Roots > Rhizosphere | place: USA: Michigan...
GTTTCACTGCTCGCGGCAATTGGCGGACTCGTCGTACTCTTCTTTGTCGAAGATGGTCCATACGCGCTGCCGCCGGCGAAGTTTGACCTCGCACAGATTGTTCGAGTGTTTAGTAATCGCGGCGTGCGGCTGGCGAGTTTCGGTTATTTCGGTCACATGTGGGAACTGTACGGCATGTGGATCTGGATCCCCGTGATGATTCGCGCGAGCCTCGCGACTCACAATGGCAATCCGCGACTCGCGGAGCTTGGTTCGTTCATCGTGATTGGTGCGGGGGCGATTGGTTGTGTTATCGCTGGCTTAATAGCCGATCGCGTCGGACGAACGCTTGTGACGTCGTGGGCGATGGCGATCAGCGGCACGTGCTGTCTTGTGATCGGTTTGCTTTACGGTGGCAGTCCGTTGCTGCTGTTAGTGGTTGCCGCAATCTGGGGCGCGACGGTTGTCGCTGACTCCGCGCAGTTTTCTTCGTGCGTGACTGAGCTCGGCGATCCGCAGTACATCGGGACGGCATTGACGATACAGATGTGTGTCGGGTTTTTGTTGACGACGATCTCTATCGAATTGATTCCGAAGGTGGCGAGTGCGAAGGGTTGGCGCTATGCGTTCATGATCCTCGCACCCGGTCCGTTGTTTGGAGTTATTTCGATGCTGCGGTTGCGACAACTTCCCGAAGCGATCAAGATTGCGCACGGCAGAAAGTAGCCGCGGATTCACGCAGGTGAACGCGGATTGATCTGCATTTCATTTGCGTTAATGTGCGGCTGTGTTATTCTTGCCCCCCAGGTGATTATGATGAAAGAACTCATTCTCCAACGGCTGGACCTCGCCTGATTCCTGCGCGGTATATCCGCGCGGCTGAAGTCGGGTCATAACGCTCGCTACGAATTGCGAACGCGTAAGGCGCGCTCAGCCGCTCCTCTATTCCACCTAAAACTAAAACGTTTTTCCCAAGTGGCTTCGCTTTTTGCGATCCGCTTTTTGAGGTTCGATCATGCAACAACCAGCTATTCAGGTGCGCAACCTTCGCAAAGGTTTCTTCAAACGTACCGGTTTTCGCAAGAAATCCGAGCTCCTGGCCGTCAACGACGTCTCGTTCCACGTGATGCCGGGTGAGACGTACGGACTGCTCGGACCGAACGGATCCGGCAAGTCGAGCTTGATTCGCATCCTCTCGACCTTGCTGATCGCCGACAGCGGCTACGTCCGTTTGCTCGATTTCACTCTGCCCGACCAGGCGGAAGAAGTACGCCGGATCATCGGCCGCGTCAGCGTCGATGCGGCGTTCTACAAGAAGCTCTCGGCACGTGAAAACCTGCTGTACACGGCGTTGCTCTACGGCAAGAAAGCACGCGAAGCAGAACGACGTGTCATCCAGATTCTCGACCAGTTGGGAATGGAAGACTCGAAATTCTCGACGCCACTCGAGGAGATGAGCCGGGGTATGCAGCAGAAGGTCAGCATCGCGCGAGCACTGATGATCAACCCGCCGTTGCTGTTGCTTGACGAACCGACTACGGGCCTCGATCCGAAGAGTCGTCGTGACGTTCAGTCGTTCCTCGAGGATCAGCAAGCTCGCGAAGGGACGACGATTCTGTTGACCACGCACGACATGGCCGAGGCGGAACGTTTGTGTCCCCGGATCGGTTTTCTGGCCCACGGGAAGCTCGTGGCTGAAGGAACAGCGGAGCAATTAAAGCGACGGGCCGGCGCGGCAACGTTAGACGACGCCTTCATCAAGCTGACTGGTGAAGAACTCGTCGAGGATAAAGAAGAGATGGCATTAGTGGAGGACTGATCATGGAAGCGGTAATGCGACAGACGTGGGCCTTCCTGTTTCGCGGGTATCACATCACCCGCCGTTACATCGGCTGGGTCATAGTGTTCAACTTTTACGCGCTCGTGACGTCGGCGACGGTCGCGCTGATCGGCGTGGCAGAGAATAATTATCAACTCACGCTAACGCTGATTGTCGGAGCGTTACTGTGGAACTATCTCTCACGACTGTACGAGGAGATCGCAATGTCGATCGCTTACGAGCGCTGGGAAGGAACGTTGGAATACACTTTCATGGCGCCCGTATCGCGCGCGGTGCACCTGCTCGGCGTGAGTTTGTTTTCGCTGCTGAATAGTATCGTGACGAGCGTGATTGTGTTGGTCGGACTGATACTGTTTACGAATCTGAATTTGCGCGGCGCGAATCTGCTCGGAGTGCTGGTGGTGCTGGCAGTGAGCACGGTTGCATTCGTCGGCCTGGGTTTGTTCGCCGCGGTGTTTCCGGTAATGAGTCCGGAGAGAGGCGCGGAGGCCACACATATCTTTCAGGGCTCGCTTCTACTCGTTTCCGGAGTTTATTATCCGATCGCAGTCCTGCCAGGCTGGTTGCAGCCGCTGTCGGCGATCTCACCGGCGACGTACACGCTGTCTGCTTGCCGGAAGTTGTTCGGTGTGGGAAACAGTGGTTCAACGGCGGAGCACCTTGCCGGCGCGCCGCTGTCGGCGGTCTCGCACGAGTTGCTGGTGTTGGCGTTAATGGGCGCGATAATTTTGCCGCTCGGCCTTTTTGTCTTTATGCGAATCGAAGCGTGGGCCAAGAGAAAAGGTAAGTTGAAACGAACAGGATGAGCGGATGGCGAAACGCGAAAGCTTCGACGAACTGAAAGCACGTACACGCGAAGTTATCCGGCGACTCAAACGGGCCTATCCGGGTGCGAAGTGTTCACTGAACCACTCGAACCCGTTTGAGTTGCTGGTCGCGACGATTCTTTCGGCGCAGTGTACTGACGAACGAGTCAACATTGTCACGGCGGATCTGTTTAGGAAGTACCGCAAGCCCGAAGACTACCTGAAGGTGCCGCCGCGCGAGTTGGAGAAAGATATTCAGTCGACCGGGTTCTTTAGAAACAAGACGAAGTCGATACAGGGGACGGCGAGGATGTTGACTAAGCAGTATCACGGCGAGGTTCCGCACACGATGGATGAGTTGCTCGAATTGCCGGGAGTCGCGCGTAAGACTGCAAATGTAGTGCTGGGAAATGCGTTTGATATTCACGCGGGCGTGGTGGTCGACACGCACGTGACGCGACTCTCGCATCGGCTCGGGTTCACGCAACAGAAGACCGCGGAAAAGATTGAGCGGGACTTGATTGAGATCGTGCCCAAGAAAGATTGGGTAATCTTCCCGCATCTGATGATTTATCACGGACGAAAGATCTGCAAAGCGCGCAATCCGTTGTGCGAGGAGTGTGTGGTGGAAAAACAATGCCCGTCTTCGTACTTGAAGACGGGCGTAATACCGGGAACACGGATCGACGCGGATTAATTGCGGATTATGGCTTAGCGACTGCTTGAATCGCGGCCTGCGAGGCTTGTTGGACCAGGGGAGTGACGATGTCCTCGCCGGCTGATTTGGCTTTGGTTTTGAATTGCTGTGCGAAGCTCGGCGTGGTGCTGCCGGGGCGCTCCAATCTCACGTCGAGCGTCATCTCGTCCTTGGCCTTGATACTCTGAGCAACGACAACGCTCGTGGTGTTAGCGGCGACTACCGCCGCGGTGCCGTGTCCGTAACCAACGCCACTCACGATTGAGGAAGCCGAGTTACCTAGCATGCTTCCGAAACCACCGCCGCCTTTCTTGTGGGATACGTTAGCGTAGACAACGTAGTCACATTCTTTCTGCTGCGCCTCAGCCTGAATCGCCGCGCCCGTCGCTTCGATCGGAACTGCTTCGATGTTTGTGCCTTTCAGTTGCTCGAGCAACGAGTTTCGCACCGCTTGCGCGAGCTCACTCGCGTTCATTCCTTCCGCGACATTGCCGGTCTTCACGGCCGCGACGCCGAGACGAATCACTCCCGCGCGTTTGGGATTTACGGCGTTCGCAATAGTTGGCGCGCTGGGCGTGCTCGGCGCACTCGGAACTGTCGATGGCGTTGCTGGTGTGGCGTACGCCGAAGCGAATGCACTCGCGAAGTCCTGCACTTCGCGATAACCCTCGGGGACGTCGAACAAGCTGGGGTCGAGTGTTGCTTGCGAGAACTCGATCACTTCGTTGGTTGTCGAAAAACTATCCATTCCGTTTGGACCAATCATCGTGGTCTTTTCCCAAACCGGAAAACCCTTCTTCGCGAGGCCGATCGTTTTTGTCTCGTAACGATCTCGGCACCCGCCGCCGGCATGTGGCATGTGGGCTGTGTACGCGCGGTTGCTGTCGCAGTCGAGTGCAAACGCAGCATCGATGTACCAGCCGTCGATCTCCATCTTGTTATTTACATTCGAACACGCGTCGGGCGACGACTTCATCTCCATCGTCGTGATGATATGACGCGCGGTGTAGCCAAACATCTGTTTGCGTTCGCCCGTGTCTTTCGTGGTGACGATCGAAGTAACAACGCCACCTTTCGTGGACGGCGCGGCGGGTGATGTGGCGCCTGGATTTGTTGGGGTGGTGGTTGATGGCTCGTCATACGGTTGGATCATGTAGGCTTTCGCAGCCGGCATGATCTGTATGTTGCGGCGCAGGTCGCATTGTTGAATCATAACCATCTGACCATTGTTGGTTTCGCTGCGCTGGCGTTTGCCTTTGATGTAACTGGTGTTTTCGTAAGTCTGGCCACCACTGGTTTGGCGCGATTTGATCTTTGTATCAGCACTGGCAATTCCGGTCATGGTCAGCAGGCAGCCGATTGAAATCGCAGTTCCGAGAAATGTGGTTTTGAGCATAGCCCTGTTTGTTCTTCTCCTGATTATGCGCATTGTTTGATGGGGAGACGCCGGCATTCGGGTTCTCATTCTAAACGCGCAAGCGGAAATCGAAAAGGGTCAAAAATCGAGAGTAAGAGGTCCGACAGGACTTACAGGACCTATTTTTGACCCGTGGTTGCTGGGCGGCTAGAATCTGCGCACCGTGAGCTATAGATTCCCCTGGCATCGTCTCACCGACGAGCAGTTGCTTGACCTGCGCATCTGCGACCTCCCCATCAAAATCAAGGGGTCGTTTCTCGAGCCCCACATCAAGCGCCTGTACAGCGAGCTGAACTCCCGTGGAATTCGCTTCAAACCGCATGTTTGGCTGGCGGAAGAGTGGTTTTCGCCCGACCGGGTGCCGGGCATCGCGATCCCGTTTTACCTCGCCCATCCCCGCCTGATGAAGCTGGAACGAAAGCAGATGCTGGAGGTCGAAGGCGGTTCTGATACCGAATGCCTGCGTATCCTGCGTCACGAAGCCGGCCACGCGCTCGACACGGCTTTCCGGCTTCACTTCAAGCGCCACTATCGCGAACTCTTCGGCTCCTTCGCGCAACCGTATCCGGACTTCTACAAACCCAAGCCCAGGAGCCGCAAGTTCGTGCTGCATCTTCCGGCGTGGTACGCGCAGGCGCACCCGGCCGAAGACTTCGCCGAGACTTTCGCCGTCTGGCTCACGCCGCGTTCGCAGTGGCGTCGGCGTTATCGCGGCTGGCCCGCGTTGCACAAGCTCGAATACATCGACGAGTTGATGACGAGCCTCGCCGGCACGAAACCTAAAAACCGAACGCGCACCAAAGTTGAACCACTCTCTGCGCTCAAGGGAACACTGCGCGAACACTACCGTCGCAAACGCGAACGATACGACTTCGAGTGGCCCGCAGTTTACGATCGCGATCTCAATCGCATCTTCTCTGACGATCCGCGACACAAGTCAAAACAGAGCGCCGCAAGTTTTCTGCGCAAGGTGCGACGCGAAGTGCGACAGATTGTTGCTGAAGGCACCGGCGTGCATCAGTACACGATAGACCACGTGCTGCAAAACATGATCGATCGTTGTAAAGAATTGAAACTTAGAGTAGCAACCCCCTTTCGCGAAACGCGCCGACGTGTCATGATAGTGCTGACTGTGCAAGTAATGAACGTGCTCCATTCAGGTTATCATCGCATAGCCGTATGACCTTTGAGCCACGCAAGAAACTGCGCATCATAGTGCTAGTTCACGAAGACCTCGTGCCTCCCGATTCGTTGAACGGTCTTTCCGACAAAGAAAAACAGGAAGTCAAGACTGAGTTTGATGTCGTGTCGACATTGAAGACGATGGGCCATGAGGTCCATCCCGTCGGTCTGTATAACCAACTGAACGACATCGGCAACGCGCTGCTGGAACACAAGCCTCACATCGCTTTCAACCTGCTCGAAGAGTTTCACGGTTATCCGCTTTACGATCAGCACGTCGTCAGTTATCTCGAACTGATGAAGCAGGCTTACACTGGTTGTAATCCGCGTGGCATGACATTGGCCCACGACAAGGCTCTCACGAAGATGATCCTCTCGTATCATCGTTTGCTCGTGCCGAACTTCGCGGTGTTTCCGATGAATCGAAAGGTGCGGCGTCCGAAACGTTTGAAGTTTCCGCTGCTCGTGAAATCGATCAGCGAAGAAGGTTCGATTGGAATCGCGCAGGCGTCGGTCGTGCATGACGATGAGAAGCTGACGCAGCGCGTCGAGTTTATTCATCGTCAGAACAAGACTGCTGCGATTGCCGAGCAGTACATCAAGGGCCGCGAGATTTATGTGGGTGTGATTGGCAATCAGAACATTCAAACGTACGCGCCGTGGGAGCTCGTGATGGAGAAGTTGCCGGAAGGTGCGGAGAACATCGCGACGCAGAAGGTGAAGTGGGACCCGGCGTACCAGGAGCGAGTTGGTGTTGCTACGAGAGTGGCGGAATTGACGCCGGAGCAGCACAAGACGCTCGAGAGGTTATCGAAGCGAATATACCGGTATCTTTTCTTGAGCGGGTATGCGCGGCTCGATTACCGCATGACGGAGGAAGGGCAGTTTTATCTGCTGGAGGCGAATCCGAATCCGCAGATTGCGCAGAAGGAGGACTTTGCTGACTCGGCGGAGTACTCAGGTGTGCCGTACGATCAGTTGCTTCAGAAGATCATCACCGTTGGGTTGAACTACGCGGGCCGCGCATAAATTGGAAAGCTCCCGCGTATTCAGTCTTTATTACAGCCATACAGACGAATCTGATTCCAAGGTTGTTGGGAGTTTCTGCCCCATGACGTTAGCTCTTACTCTGCTTTTTACTTTGAACTTGTATCTTCGGGTCGTGAACGCGCAGAAGTTGTCTCCCGCAAAGACGCAAAGCCGCAAAGGAAAATAAAAATCTTCTTTGCGTCTTTGCGCCTTTGCGGGAAATCTCTTCTTTCAGATTGACCGGATCTCAACCGCACGCGTGCGATTCTCCCCATAAACACTGTTTGAACGTCGTAACTGATTCGTGACTTCTTTCAGTGCAAACCACTGACTCGCAAGGCGTTTGGTCACGAAACAGTCACATTGCCGCTTGAAGCACCCCGGTGCAGCCGCTAAGATGCCCAAGTCTTTTGTGGTGCCCTCCTCACTTAGCAATAACCAAAACTAGAAACTGAAAAGAGAAGGTAGTTCCCTGTCTATGGTGCTTCGAAAACTGTTCGCTCGTGTTCTGATTGCCAGTTTGGCTCTCGCAATTCTGTCAACATCAACATTTGCCCAAACTCGTCCACGAGTAACAGCGGCCAACAACGAACCCAACGAGGTCTCGTGTTCGCCGGATGATGGCGTTGTGCTGTCAGCGGCCCTCGCTGATTCGAAGCCCGCCTGGGAAGCCAAGCCGAAGCCGACGATTGACATTGCGCCTTCCATCGCGATTTCGAGCTCCGCGTTTCTTAAGTTTGAGCCCTTGCTGATGGCTGCGATTGACGAGCGGTTGGGCTCGCCTTATCGCTGGGGCGCCACCGGACCAGACCGCTTCGATTGTTCCGGGTTTGTGTGGAGCATCTTCCAGGCGAGCGGAATCAACTTCGAACGCGAGAGCGCTCGTAACCTCTTTGCTCACTTCCAACCTCCGCCGGAAGGCGAGCAGTACAAGTTCGGAACGCTCGTGTTCTTCAGTGGCCTGACACACGTCGGCGTGGTTGCTGACGAGCATGGCTTCTATCACGCGTCACGCCACCACGGTGTTGTCTATGCGGAGTTTGATGATTATTGGTCGAAGCGCATCGACGGCTTCCGCCGCGTGCCGCTCCCAGTGCAGATCGCTCAGAAATAAATAAGCCGCAGATAAACGCAAATAAACGCAGATCTGATCTGCGTTTATTTGCGTTTATCTGCGGCTTATTTTGTGTTTGGCACCGGTAAGAATCCCGCGCGGTGCTCATCATCGCGAGCTTCCCAGACAACGATGATCTTCTCGACCGCGACGTAGCACGGGTGACCATCATCGTCGCGCAGGTGCAGCACGCCGCTTTCGACCTTCAGCACCTGGCCGCGTAAACTCGACGCGCCGCCGCAGTACACATCGATCTTCTTACCGATAAGTCTCGAGAGAAAGTCTTCCACTGTCCTACTTCTTTCCGTTTCTGAACGTCAGCTTTACCAGAGGCAAGGCATTCGGGTCGTCCTGTTGCTCACGTTCGAATTGCAGCAGATCGTAATAGGCACAGCGCTTTGTGATGGGAAACTCTCGACACACGGCGGGTCGTGCATGATAGATCGAGCAACCGCGCGTTTCGGGATTGATGAACTGGCAGGCCTCGCCAAACAGCGCATCGCGCTTGCGACGCAGCACTCTTTCCTTCTCATACATCTTCGTGTACCGCGCAGTCGCCACTTCTTCAGTGACACCAAAGTGTCGCGCGAGGCGGCGAATGTCGCGCGGCGTTACCTGAACGCGCTCGTACACTGAACAGCAGTATGCGGGGCAATCAACGCAGTCGTAATAACTCTTCGCCTTAACCTTCGAGATTGTGTCACCCATGATCGCTCTCGGTCTCCAGTTAACCTACCTTCGTTTTGTTTTTTTGTATTCGGCCAGCAGCAAGCTCATGAACTGCTCGCGCTTGTCGTAGAGACGTTTCGGCTCGCGCGGCTCATGACGAGTAAGAGCATAAGCTGTAATCAGCGGAAGCGCTACCGTAGAATCGAGATAACACACAACCGCATCGGGAAGTCGATCCGGATCGACCTTGCCCCACGACACTGCTTCACCCGGCGTAGCGCCCGAGAGTCCGCCTGTGTCCGGACGTGCATCCGTCACTTGCAGGAAATAATCGTGTCCGCGTTCGTCGATGCCGAGCACTTCCTGGATCTGTGGCTCAGTTTGCAGCAAAAAGTTTTTCGGTGAGCCACCGCCGAGAATGAAAACTCCCGATCGTCCTTTTTGTTTCTTCACTGCGCCGCGCTTTGCTGCGAGCACGATGGCTGCGGTCTCGTTTACGTCGAGCGATGGATCGAAAGCGAGTCGATTTCCTTGCAGCGCTTTTGCAGCGACGTTCATGCCAATTGACGAATCGCCTGGCGAAGAAGTGTAAATCGGAACAGCATACTCATAAGCAACGCCGAGCAGTGACTTCTCACTGATGCCGAGCTTCTCTTCGCGTTCGTGAACGTATCGACCGCACAGATAGTGAAACTCAGCAGTAGACATCGACCGCTGAAATTCGGAAGCCTCGATTATCTTGCGAAAGAATGCATCCGTATCGAGCAGCACCTGGTAGTCGAAGAAGATATCGTAAATGCGGACCACTTTTCCCTCGCGCAGGTCCACGTCTGACGTGTGCGCATTGCCCTGGTGCATGGCGAGTCCGATGCCGAAGTGCGTATCGTGGTAGAGATTCGCGCCGGTGGAGATGATCCAATCGACAAAGCCGGCTTTAATCAGTGGAATCAACGCGGAGATGCCGAGGCCCGCAGGCGTCAGTGCTCCAGTCAGCGAGAGACCGATCGTCACCTCCGGTTCGAGCATCTTCTTTGTAAACAGATGACACGCTTCGCGCAGGCGCGCGGCGTTGTAGGCAAGAAAGGCTTCGTCGATTAAATCTGCGACCGCTGCATTTTTTTCGATTGGCGCCGGGTCGATCCGGTTGCCGCGCAGGAGTTTGCTTTTGTGTTTACCCATCTGGTCACATTCGCTAGGTAGTTTGTGCCTTTTGTGATTCTTTGTCGTTTAAGTCTTCAGGTTCTTCTGCCTGCGCTTTCTGGACGCGCAAGCGAATTAGCCGGCGCTCGTCGGCCTGTAGCACTTCAACCTCGAGGCCGCGGAACGCCAGCAACTCGCCGACCTCAGGAAGTTTTCCTGACTCGTTGATGACCAGTCCGGCGATCGTCGTAAAGTCGTCGGCTTCGATCTCCATATCGAAGAGACGCTCGATCTTGCCGATCTCAGTCGAGGCGAGCACTTCGTAACAACCCTCTCCACATTCGACTATCTCTTCGAGTTCTTCACCCGCAATGTCCTCGTCTTCGATCTCGCCGACGATCTCTTCGAGAATGTCTTCCACTGTGACGAGACCACAGACACCGCCATACTCGTCGATCACCATCGCGAGTTGCACGTGAGCTTTCTGCATCTCTTCGAGCAACTCAGCGACTGGCTTCGTTTCCGGTATGAAATAAACGTTACGCACGAGCGGCTTGATGTTCTCCTGTTCGCGTCCGTTGGCCCAACATTGCAGCAGGTCGCGCACGTAGATGATGCCTTCAACGTTGTCGATTTGATCGCGATAGACCGGCAGGCGTGAATACTTCGACTCGAGAATCACGTCACGCGCTTCGCGAATCGTCGCCGTCTCCGGAACCGCAACGATCTCAGGACGCGGCGTCATCACTTCACTCACACGCGTGTCGCCGAATTCGATGATCGAATGAATCAGTTCGCCTTCTTCTTCCTCGAGAATTCCTTCCGCTTCGCCGACGTCGATCAGCGCCTGCAAGTCGCCGCTGTCGTCATCCTCCTCCTCTTCTTCACCGTCTTCCGCGATTTGGTCCTTGCGACGAGAGCGATCGAAGAGCCGCTGGAAAGGATCGGCGACGAACGCCATGAATGGAAAGATCGGTCGCACCACCGGCAGCAGGAAGAGCAGCGTGTTTTCGGGATTGCGCGTGGAAATGAAAAGCGGGATCAGTTGGCGAAAGATCCCGACCAGAATCAATCCGGCGAGAAGACCGACGGGTACAAAGCGAGGATCCGGAAGCAAGCCAAGCGATATCGAGGTGATGAGAACGGCGACGACGACGAGCAGAATTTGGATCGTCGCCGACAGTGCGAACCCAAAGCGCGGGCGGTTCTCCAGTGCTTGTTGTAGGAAGGGTCTCGATCGTAATTCAGGCTTCTCACCGTTCTCGCCAATCAAGCGGCGCAACCCCACATCACTCAACTGGGCGAAGGCCATGTCGACCGTGGCCAGCACGGAGAGCACTATGAGCAGAACGAGCGCAAGCCCTATTTCAAGTTCCATCGATGGAGAAATAGTATGGACAGGATTTGCAGGATTTACAAGATTAACGAGATATCCTGCTCACCTTGAAAATCTTGTTAATCAATATTCAATTTCCTTCTCAACCGCAGCTCCAACCGATTCATCTCGCCATTGTCCGTTTCGTGATCGTAACCGGAGAGATGCAGCAGGCCGTGAAGTATCAACTGCGCGATTTCTTCATCAAGCTTCAGGCCATTTTCTTTTGCCTGCGTTGCGGCAGTGTCGACCGAGACGGCGATATCGCCGAGATCCGATTCATCGGGGTCATCTGCCGGAAACGAAAGTACGTCGGTCGCTTTATCAACCCCGCGAAACTGCCTGTTCAACTCCCGTATCCTCTTGTCGGAAACGAAAGCGATCGTGGCTGTTGATTCTTTGTTTCCGATCGCTGCGAGTGCCTTCGTTGCGAAAGTGGACCACGCCCCAGTGTCGATCTGCAAACGTCGCTGGCGATTGACGGCCTCGATCATCGCTTACATCGCGCTCTTCTTCGTTTGCTCTTCGTAGGCGCGAATGATCATCTGGACCAGCTTGTGACGGACCACGTCTTTGTCAGTGAAGTAAACGAACTCTATGCCTTCGAGATGCGACAGTATTCGTTCCGCTTCGATCAGGCCGCTGCGTTTGCCGGTGGGCAGATCGACCTGGGTGACGTCGCCAGTGATCACCGCCTTCGAGCCGAAGCCGATGCGCGTGAGAAACATCTTCATCTGTTCGCTGGTCGTGTTCTGTGCTTCGTCGAGAATGATGAAGGCGTCAGAAAGCGTGCGGCCGCGCATGAAAGCGAGCGGTGCGACTTCGATCACGCGCTTCTCGAGCAGCCGCGTGACTCGTTCGTAGTCGATGAGATCGAAGAGCGCGTCGTACAGCGGTCGCAGGTACGGATCGACTTTGTCTTGGAGGTCGCCGGGCAGAAAGCCGAGTTTCTCGCCCGCTTCGACTGCGGGACGCGCCAGCACGATCCGGTTCACCTGTTTCTGCATCAACGCCTGGACTGCCATCGCCACCGCAAGATACGTCTTGCCGGTGCCGGCAACGCCGATACCAAACACGACGTCGCTGTCCTGTATGGCTTGAAGATACTTGCGCTGGTTCGCCGACTTCGGCGCGACTTGCTTCTTGCCGGCAGGGTTGAAGCGGGCTTTAGTGAAGTAATCGCGCAGGCTAAACGCGCGGTCTTCGGCGATCTGCGCAAACGCTTCGCGCAGTTCTTTGTCGGTGAAATGTTTGCCTTCCTTGAAGAGATCGGAAAAATCTTCGAGGATGCGTTGGGCGGTTTCGACGTCGGCGGGATCGCCGTCAATCGAGACGTCCTGTCCGCGGGCATCAATTCTGACGTCGAGCAGAGACTCCAGGTATTTGATGTTCTGATCGTGAACACCAAACAAAGTCTCCAGACCACGAGGCGGAAGCTCAATCTTTATCAAACCCTGTTAACACTCTCCTTCACGCAGCGGGACCAATTGGTACGGGTTGTGGGGGTGCGGTGAGCGGCAAGATGGTATGCATAGATTGCAACTTGGACGCTACTACAGCCGCTTTCGAGTGTCAATAACAGCGCCTCTAATCGACGAACGGGCGGCCACTGAGGGCCGCCCCTACAGTGCGTTTGTAGGTGACGAAAAGTTATTGTAGGGGCGGCCCTCCGTGGCCGCCCGTTCGTCGCTTCTTTGGCGCTTGACACTCCGTTAGCGGGTACCTATACTCCGTCACTTGCGCCGGGTGCGGGGCGCGGAATTGGTGAGGTTTTTGGGGGAGATTTGAATGCCGAATCATAAGTCAGCAGAGAAGCGCGTGAGACAGAGTGAGAAGCGGCGCGTGATTAATCGTGGTCACCGGACGAAGGTCAGAACCTATATCAAGAAGGTGCGGGCGGCGCTCGATTCAGGGAATACTGGTGAGATTCAGGAGGTATTGCCTGTAGCCATTTCAGTGATCGACAAGTCGGTCCAGAAAGGCGTCCTGCACAAGAATGCGGCCGCGCGTTATAAGTCGCGGCTGACGGTTCAGGCCAACGAGACAACGGCTAAGTAGCACCCGAGCCAAACAAAAGTTTTACCGAGGCGGATCGAATTCGGTCCGCCTCGGTTTTTTATTTGTAAGAGGAGTTGTGATGAACTCTGAGCACGAAATCGAGAGCGTGGTGCGCGGTTTCGAAACTTGTGAGACCAGTGCAGACAAGTTCAAACACAAGGATCATCTGGTCGTTGCGGTTTGGTATGTACATAACCTGGGAAGGGAAGCCGCGCTCGACCGCATGCGAGAGGGATTGCTGCGGTTCATCGATCATCATGGCGTAGATCCCAAGAAGTATAGCGAGGAGACTACAAGGTTTTGGATTGAGCGCGTTGCGAAACGATTGGACGAACTAGGAAATGAATCGCTCCTGGAGAAGTGCAACCGAATTTTAGCCGCGGATTTTACGGATAAAGTCGGATTAGCTCGCTAATTCGCAGACAAGCAACTCCAATTGGAGGCGAGGTGTGGCTTGCGAGGTCTTGATTGCGAGATCCGCGGCGGCGGTGAGTTGAATGCCACGCGCAATCTTGCCCGCAGTGCTGCGTTGGAGCATTGAGATGTATGAGTCACGTTTGAATGGCGGCAAATTGATGGTGCGAAACACTTCCTCACGGCCCCCGCGCGCGAACAGATGCTTTCCGAGTGCGAGCCGATGATAGTTGCCGGCGATCAATCCGACGAGCATTACCGGTTCGGCGCCGTCTTCAAGCAGGCGATGAAGTGTTTCGAGCGCTTTCTTGCGATTGCCGGCGAGTAAATGATCGCCGAGCTCAAAGTTAGACAACTCACGCGAACGTCCGATCAGCTCATCGATGAGATCGAGAGTGATGCGATTGCTGTTAGCTGCGGCAGAGGCGAGTTTCTCGAGTTCGTTGGCGAGCGTCTGCACGTCAGTGCCAACTAAACGAATGAGCTCGCTCAATACTTGATCATCAGCAGACACTTTCAACGCTTTCAGATGCGACTTGGCCCACGCCTTTGCTTCGGCATCTCTCAAAGGCGGAAACTCAACGATCGTGCAAACTTCCAACAGCACTTTGCTCGACTTCTTTCGTTTGTCAATTTCGTCTGCACTGAAGATCATTACCGTCGTCGGCATCGGATTGACGAGGTAATGGATGAGCACGTCCTCATCAGCCTCGCGTAATTTCGCAAAGTTTCGGATGCGGACGACTCGCCTGCCTATCATCGGCTTCTCTTCGGCCGCAATAATCGCAGACTTCACTGGATCCGTTAGAAGGCTGAAGCTGGATTCACTGAATTCACGAAGGAAAGTGGAGCTGAGTGCGGTGTCAGTAATCGTTTGGGCAGCGGCCTGTCTTAAATACGACTCCGGTCCAAGCAGCAAGTAAAGTGGGCGCACTTCTTCGCGCAACGAACGCTCAAGCTCTGTTCGACTCAACGGTTTCATTTCTTTAGTTCGACTGCGTTGATGAGGGTTGAGACGACGCTCTCAGCAAAACTGCGCGCCATCCGCAGGACTGCCGGATCTTCCTCGTTGAAGAACGTCCGTGGATCGCTGGCGAACTCGTACTCGCCACGAATGACGAAGTTTTGATTGTCGTAAAGCACGCGATTCTCAGTTTGATCGCGCACCGTCACGGCTGCAACGATCGTGACTTCAAAAATTCGCGCGCGTCCTTTGTCGTCGAGCAGCACGCCGCCGAAATTGAAACTCTTGATAACACCTTCGATGACAGCGTCAGCGCCTTCACGTTCGCCCTGCACGCGCAACCCGCGACCGCGATGCACGAGCTCTCGCATTACCGCGTCAGTGAACCGCGACTCGACCTTGTAACGCAGCGCCTGGCTCTCCAACTGAAACGCCGGCACCGCGACTGTCTTGATGCGTGAAGGAAGTTGATTTTTCGTTACCGGCTTGTAGCACTCTGCAAAACCGGAAACGAAGAAGAGCATTGAAATGAAGAGGGAAACACGAAGGGCTTTCGTCATCGGTGCTGGATTCTCTCACATTTGCCGCGGATTATCACGGATGCTTTCCGCAACACGGATTGTCTCGATCGCGGCTTTAATATCATGTACGCGGACGATGTGGGCGCCGTGGAGGATGGCGGCGGTGATGGTGGCCATGGTGCCGTGCAGTCGGCCTTCTGTGGGAGCAGGTGTGCCGGATTCGTCAGCGAGAATGTGGCCGATGAAGGACTTGCGCGAGGAGCCGATAAGCAATGGGTAATCGGGGAAGGCAGCGATTAGTTGATCGAGCTTCGCGATCAGTTCGACGTTCTGTTCCTGGCTCTTTCCGAAGCCGATGCCGGGATCGATTACGATCGACTCGCGCTTCACGCCGCGACGTTCAGCCATCTTGATACTCGCGCGAAGGCTGTGTGTGACGTCGTGCATGATGTCGGCAACGGGTGGCAGGCGGTGCATCGTCGCAGGTGTGCCGCGTGAGTGCATCAACACGAGCCCCGCACCCGCGCGCGCGACGGCATCGGCGACGTAGAAATCGAAACGCAGCGCTGAGATATCGTTGACAATTGCTGCGCCTGCGTCCAACGCTGCTCGTGCAACTTCAGATTTCGTTGTGTCAACGGAGAGGGGAACTTCGATTCGTCGCGCGAGTGCTTCGATTACCGGTACAACGCGGTCGATCTCTTCTTGAAAAGAAACAGGCTCACCGCCAGGTCGCGTAGATTCACCGCCAACGTCGATGATATCGACGCCTTCGGCAATCATCTTTTCAGCTTGGGCCAGCGCGGTATCGAGGGTGACGAATTGTCCGCCGTCGCTGAAGCTATCAGGGGTGACATTAAGAATGCCCATGATGAGCGTGCGCTCACCGATGGGCATTCTGTGGTTCTTAATTTGCCAAAACTTCCCGGCCACAGATTAGGCTGGCGCCGGATTGCCGCCGGTGATCGGTGGCAAAATCGGCTTGAGCGGTTTCGCGGTCGGCTCCTTCAACTGCGGACGATCCTCGCCGTCACCGGAATCGACGGACGGACCTTCCTCGAGCGGCAAGCCCGCCACGATGCGTCGAATCTCAACGCCGTCCAACGACTCACGCTCCAGGAGGACTTCAGCCAAACGAATCATCGTGTCGCGATTCTCGTCGATGATCGCCTTCGCTCGCTCATACTGTGCGGTGACGATCTTCTTCACCTCTTGATCGATCTTGATCGCGGTGTCTTCAGAGAAATCGCGATGCTGCGCGATCTCGCGTCCGAGGAAGATCTGCTCTTCTTTCTTACCGAAGGTCAGCGGACCCATCTCAGACATGCCGTACTCGCAAACCATCGCGCGCGCGAGCTCAGTCGCACGCTCGATGTCGTTCGAAGCACCGGTGGTGATGCTGCCGAGGAAAGTCTCTTCAGCAATGCGTCCACCCATCAGAATCGAGATCTGGCCCAGCAGGTACTCCTGACTGTAGTTGTGACGATCGCCTTCGGGAAGCTGTTGCGTCACGCCCAGAGCCATGCCACGCGGAATGATAGTCACTTTGTGAACCGGATCCGCATTCGGCACTTTCAGGCCAACGAGCGTGTGACCCGCTTCGTGATATGCCGTGACGCGCTTCTCCTCGTTTGAGATCACCATGCTCTTGCGCTCTGCGCCCATGAGCACCTTGTCCTTCGCCAACTCGAAGTCGCCCATCGCGACGAGCTTCTTGTTGTAACGAGCTGCATTCAAAGCGGCTTCGTTAACGAGGTTCGCGAGATCCGCGCCGGTGAAGCCCGGAGTTCCGCGCGCGATCACGGAGATGTCAACGTCTTCGCCGAGCGGAATCTTGCGTGTGTGAACTTTCAGAATACCTTCGCGTCCACGAACGTCAGGTCTCGACACTACAACGCGACGATCGAAACGTCCGGGTCGCAGCAACGCCGGATCGAGCACGTCAGGACGGTTGGTCGAAGCAATCAGGATCACGCCGTCATTCGATTCGAATCCATCCATCTCGACCAGCAACTGGTTCAACGTCTGTTCGCGTTCGTCGTGGCCGCCGCCCAGACCTGCGCCACGATGACGTCCGACTGCGTCGATCTCATCGATGAAGATGATGCACGGCGCGTTCTTCTTGCCTTGCTCAAAGAGGTCACGCACGCGCGATGCACCGACGCCGACAAACATCTCCACGAAGTCTGATCCGGAGATCGAGAAGAACGGAACGTTTGCTTCGCCGGCAATCGCACGGGCCAACAAAGTCTTACCGGTTCCCGGCGGTCCCATCATCAACACGCCTTTGGGAATGCGTCCGCCGAGTTTCTGAAACTTTTGCGGTTCCTTGAGGAACTCGATGATTTCCTGAAGCTCTTCCTTCGCTTCTTCAACTCCAGCAACGTCTTTGAACGTAACGCGCTTCTGTTGATTGTTTAGAAGCTTCGCGCGCGACTTGCCGAACGACAAAGCCTTGTTGCCGCCGGACTGCATCTGTCGCAACATGAAAATCCAGATAGCGATGATGAATAATAGTGGCGCCCAGGTAATCAGCATGGGCCAGATGTAACTGCTGCTTGCCTCTTCCTGGACCTTCGCCACGCGCGGCTTGCCGTTGTTGTCCTCGCGCGCGTGCTTGAGTAAATCTGCTTTCGCCGTCTCGTTTGATAACGCTGCTCGATATTCCTGGTTATTATTATCGATTGCTACACTCTCGCCCTGCTTGACAGTGAGCTCCTTAATAGTGCCGCTGTCCACCATTTGATACAGCCTGACCAGGTCAACGTTCTGATAACTGCTGCCACGTGGATTGACGAGCTTGTACAACAAAAGTGCCCCCGCGATTATCAGGAGCCAAAAAACAATTTGTCTTGCCGTAGAACTCAAATTCATTAACGCCTCCGACGCCGATAATACCTTATCAGGACGTCATTTGTCGCCGCCCATGTGCGGCATGTTTACTCACCGAAATTCAACCATACCTTTGATGCACACGCGCAACTAAGGTTCCCCGACGCCTCTAAATCGCTCAAAAAAGCCGCCGTCGCAGCTAAACAGTTTGACTATAAAGTTTGGCGATGAAGTTTGACAATGCCTTTTCAATCGTTTTCAAACTCAAACTCGAGCCGGTTTTGTCGGCGTGTGACCCTCCCGCCGCCGGGTAATTCTACAAGCCGCCCCCCGGCATTTCCCTCCAAAAGCTTCTCGACGGCCAGCAGATGAACCATTTCAAGCCGCCGGGCGCTGCCTCTCGCTTCAGATAACCACTCTCGCAACGCGCGGCGTCGCAAAGCCGGCAGCGCGTTTGCCAGCACCTTTACGTCGAGAGCGGGCGTTTCGGTTTCGTTCTGCTGGGTAGACACCACCGCCTGCCGTAAAAGTGCACCCGAATCGTTAAAAAGAACGGCGCCATCCTCACGCAGTTGCGCTGCGGTGCGCGAAAGTGCTTCGACGACGCGATTGTTGAACGACTGCATTAGCGGCAGGAGTTGTTTGCGGACGCGGACCCGCGCGAACATTACGTCCTCGTTCATTTCATCCGAGAGATACTCGGTTTTTCGAAGGCGGCAGTAGTCTTCAGTCTCAAAACGCCGCGCCCAAAGAATTGGTCGAGCCAGTTCCACGGAACTGTTTTTTGCGAGCGGACGCACGGCGTCCATGCCGCTCAGGCCAGCGCCGCCACTGCCGCGCATCAGCCGCAGCAGCACGGTTTCCGCCTGGTCGTCCATCGTGTGGCCAGTCAGGACGTAATTGGCTGAGATGCGTTTGGCTGTTCGTTCGAGAAAAGCGTAGCGAGCTTTGCGCGCGGCTTGTTCCAGATTGTCGCGGGTTGCGCGTGCGTCTTCGGCGATTTTGCTGCGCCCGATGACGCTGCGAAAGCCAAAGCGGGCGGCGAGCTCGGAAACCCATTTGGCGTCTTTGGAGCTCGACTTTCGGAGACGGTGGTCGAGATGCGCGACGCAGATGTCTGTGTGGAGTTTTTGTTGTCTCTTGAGCTCCTCGATGGCAAGCAGCAGCGCAGTCGAATCCGCGCCACCCGAGACCGCAACGACGACGGTTTGGCCCGACACCGGCAGCCTCAGCTTGCGCCACTCGACAAGCAACATGCGAGGGAATTGATTGAGCCGCGGCATGCGGCAAGTATAGGTCATATAAGTCCTATAGGACCTATACAGCCGCCTCGCCACGAAGCTGGCACACTTTATTGAAACTATCGCGTCGTTTGTTGTTTAGATCAGACAGCGCTCTATACACCGACGAGGGGCGATCAGGGGGGAAGAATGCGAGTAGAAAATCACATCAGATTCAACGAGTGGCTGCTGGGTTCAACGATTTTGTGCCAGTCATGTGGCTGTCTTTGGCTGGTTCCAGCCGCCCAGAAACAAGACAGCTACCTGTGCCGGCAGTGCGGCAGCCAAGTGAACAGCAAGCCAAAGCCGATGAGCGGCGACCAGCCGAACAAACGTCGCAACAGTTGACGAATCCCCAACTTTAAACAGTCACAAATCGATGCAGGGTGGTGTTTACCTCACAGAACAACCTGGTAATCTGCCGTTTTCACAGGAGGCCCTGCCATGAAACACCTGCCTAAAACTCTGGTTTTTGTCCTCGCGGTTTCACTTCTCTGGGCATGTTACTCGGCTTCGGAGGTGACTTACTCGAATCCGCAGGACTCGACCGTCAACCAGTGGCTGATTGAGTTCAAAACCAGCGAAGCCAAACTGCAACTCACGATGCGCAACCAGCGCAAGGGTGATCGCGGGTTCAGTTACAGCAGCTCGGATTTCGACGTCACACTCGATCAACTGGTCGGGTTGACACGCGAGCAGGTCATGTCAGCCTCCGGCACGAACGTTCAGTTTCAACTGAAGCGCGACGCGGGCACGTTCAACTTCGACGGCTGGTTCAAGGAAGGCAACGGCTCCGGCCATTTCACTTTCAGTCCGAGCAGCTCGTTTGCCTCAGAACTCGCACGTCAGGGTTTCGGCAAGGCCACCGACGAGCAACTTCTCTCGCTCGCGATGAGCGACACCGGCCTCGCGTTTATCAACGAATTGAAAGCGCAGGGCTATGACACCTCAACAGTGGAACAGCTCGTCCGCATGGGCAATCACGGCGTCAGGCTGGAGTATCTGCAAGGTCTCAAATCAGTGGGTTACTCAGTGAAAACAACTGAGCTCGTGGTGCGAATGAAAGACCACGGTGTGGGTCTGAACTTTATTCGCGCACTATCGGGCCTCGGCTACAGCAATATCACCACCGACGAACTGGTGCGAACAAAGGATCACGGCGTCAGCGCCGAGTTCGTGAATCAGTTGAAAGACCTCGGCTACGCTCGTCTGCCGCTGGAAAATCTTGTGGAGATGAAAGATCACGGCGTAAGCCCGGCCTTCGTGAAGGAACTCAAAGACCTCGGCTACAGCGATACCAGCGTCGAACAGTTAGTGCGGCTGAAAGATCATGGTGTCAATGCCGCCTACATCCGGCGCATGAAGGAGCGTGGCTACGCCGATCTCTCACTCGACGAATACATCCGTTTGCGGGACCGCGGCGAAAAAGAGTAGCCTCTCACCGCGTTTGACTTTTTCTTCCTCAGGCATCTAAATGAGTTAAACGACGCTCTAAAACTGTCTCCACCAAACCCAAGTATTTGAGGATCTGAGATGAAATTTAGAAAATTCTTTTCTGCGCTCCTGCTGGCGCTTTTCAGCTTACAAACACTGCACGTCACGGCGCTCGCCGACGAAGGTATGTGGACGTTCAATAACGTTCCGCGCGCCGAAATCAAGAAGAAATATGGCTTTGAAGTGACCGACGAATGGCTGAACAAGGTTCGCCTCGCCTCGGTGCGTTTCAATAACGGCGGCTCAGGCTCGTTCGTCTCGCCAAACGGCCTCGTGTTGACCAACTACCACATCGTCGAAGATATCGTCGGTGAAGTGAGCACGCCGGAAAAAGACCTCGCGAAAGAGGGTTTCCTGGCCAAGACTCGCGCCGAAGAAATCAAGGCTCCGAGTCTGGAGTTGAACCAGCTCATCAGCATCGAAGACGTCACCTCGCGTGTGAATGGAGCAGTTAAACCAAACTCGACTGACGCGGAAGCGTTCGCCGCACGACGCGCTGAGATCTCCGCGATTGAGGCGGAGTCGACGAAAGCGACGGGCCTGCGTTCCGACGTCGTCACGCTTTACCAGGGCGGACAATACAATCTTTATCGTTATAAGAAATATACCGACGTTCGTTTGGTTTTCGTTCCTGAATTTCAGGCCGCGTTCTTTGGCGGCGATCCTGACAACTTCAACTTCCCACGGTTCAACATCGACATGGCGCTCGTCCGTGTTTACGAAAACGATCAGCCCGTACATCCTGACAATTACTTCAAGTGGTCCACCACCGGTGCGAAAGAAGGAAGCCTTGTTTTCGTGACCGGTAACCCGGGTTCGACTTCGCGGCTCGATACCGTGGCCCATCTTGAAGAGCTGCGCGACACGAGCATTCCAATCGTGATTCGTTTGTTGGAGCGTCGTGAGGCAGTGCTCAAGAAGTACATGGCGATGGGCGAGGAGCAGACACGTCAAAGCCAGAACGAACTCAACAGCGTCCAGAATGCGCTGAAGGTTTATCGCGGGCAGCTCAAGGGATTGAAAGATCCGGCTTTGATGGCCCGCAAGACGAAGGAAGAGCAGGCGCTGCGCAAGGCAGTTGCGGCAAATCCCGAGTGGCAGAAGATGTACGGCGGTGCGTGGGATGCGATCGCCGCTGCTCACAAAGCGTATCCAAGCTATGTCCGCGAACGCCGCATCTTCGATCAGGGCGCAGGCTTCAACACGATCCTGTTCGGCTACGCGCGCACGCTCGTGCGTATGGCGGAGGAGAGCAAGAAACCGAACGCGGAGCGTTTGCCCGAATACACTGATGCGCGTCGTGCTTCGCTCGAGCTCGCACTGTTTTCACCCGCTCCGATTCACGAAGACTTCGA
>Ga0070681_10001244_pt1 | contig 22156 bp, 9 predicted proteins | sample KBSC83BmetaG_FD_65650 | JGI IMG/M metagenome (GOLD analysis project Ga0070681, IMG submission 65650) | Corn rhizosphere microbial communities from Kellogg Biological Station, Michigan, USA - KBS C8-3B metaG | ecosystem: Host-associated > Plants > Roots > Rhizosphere | place: USA: Michigan...
GCACGCCCTGCAAGAACGAGCGATCGATCTTCAGCTCGTCGAGCGGGAACTGACCGAGATAGCTGAACGACGAGTACCCGGTCCCGAAGTCGTCAACTGATAGATTGAGACCCATGCCCTTCAGCTCATGCAGCATCTCCATGCTCTCGGAGGCGTTCTCCATCAGCATGCTCTCGGTCAGCTCGAGCACCAGCTGCTCGGGCGCTAGACCGCTGTGCGCGAGCGCGCCGCTCACGGCGTGCCACACCTTGCGCCGCTTGAACTGCGCAGGAGAGACGTTCACCGAGACCGCGATCTGCGGCAGTCCGGCATCGGCCCAGGCCTTGACTTGCGTGCAGGCCGCACGCAATACCCATTGCCCGATCTCGACGATCAATCCGGTCTCTTCCGCGATCGGAATGAACTTGGCCGGTGCGACGATGCCGAGCTCGGGATGCTTCCATCGCACCAGCGCTTCCGCACCCGTGATGCGGCGGTTCGCCACATCCACCTTGGGCTGATAGTAGAGAACGAACTCGTCGCGCTCGACCGCGCGGCGCAACTGGTTCTCGAGTGTCAGGCGCTCGAGCGCATGCGCGTTCATCTCGCCCGAAAAGAATGCGTGCGAGTTGCGGCCGCGTTTCTTGGCCTGATACATCGCCATCTCGGCGTGCTTCATCAACGCGTCGGAATCCTGGCCATCGCTGGGCGATACCGCAAGCCCGACGCTCGCGGTCACGAACAGCTCGTGCCCCTCGATCCGAAATGGAGTCGCGAACGCGGCCAGCACACGACGCGCGACGCTGTCTGCGGTGTCGGCCTTCTTGAGGTTGTGGAGGTTCGGCAGAAGCGCTGCGAAGCCGTTGCCCGCGAGACGCGACAGCACCACATGGGAATCGGCCTCCCGGCTTCCAGGCCAGCCTGTGGCTTCTGCATTCGACAATGTGCGCTCGAGCGATTGCGCGACGGCACACAGCAGCTTGTCGCCGACGCGATGCCCGAGCGTATCGTTGATCTGCTTGAAGCGGTCGAGATCGATATGCAGCAACGCGCAGGCGCGGGACTGCTGCGTCTTGCGCAGCGCCGTGTCGAGCTCTACGCGGAACTTACGTCGATTGACCAAACCGGTCAGCGGATCGAAATCGGCCAGGCGATCCTGATAGGCCTTGAATGCGAGCGCGTTCTGCAAGCGCAGGCGCAACTCGCTGGGATCGACCGGCTTGGTCAGCAGATCGGTGGCGCCGAGCTCGAGCGCTTTCAGCTTCGACCTCGGATCGCTTTCGCCCGTGAGAATGATCACCGGCGTATAGCGCAATTCGAGGTGCGCGCGGATCTGCTCGAGGATCTCGAAGCCGCTCACTTCGGGCATCTTGAGGTCGAGCAGCAGGATGTCCGGTCGCTGTGCCACGAACAGGTCCATCGCCTCGGTCGGGCGGCTGGTAGTGACGAAGCTCCGGTAACCGGCTTCCTCGAGGTACGTCTGCACGACCTCGATCATGAGCGGGTCGTCGTCGACCATCATCACCGTGAATCCCTTCGGTGCCGCGAGCGGGCCTTCCGCAGGGTTCGCCCGAGGCAACGGCCCGGTTGCCGTCGCGGTCGACGGTTCCGCTGGCGCGGGCTGCGGTGCTGCACGCGCGGAGGCCGCACCGGGCGCCATGCCGAAGGTCAGGGGCAGAGTCTGGTCACCAACTTCCATCACGGTTCAAGGGCCGGCCCTAGCGGGCTTCGACGGCTTCCTCTTCTGTCGGCACTACGATGTTCTCGACCAGCCGCCGCAGCTGCACGACGACTTCCGCCATGTGCTCTTCGTCTCGCGCCTTGGCGAGCTGCTCCAGTGTTAGTGCGGGCTGCGTGAATGCGTCGAAACCGGTCGTGCCGCCCGACCCTTTGAGCCAGTGCGCCAGAGACGCTATCGCCTCGAAGTCGCGCGCGCTCCAAGCGTCTTCGATCGCCTGCATGCGCCCGGGCATCTGCAGCGCGAACTTGCCTACCACCTGCCGCAATCGCGGATGATCCGCCAGCCGCGAGATGACCGGGCCGGGATCGTCTGGGACCCCACGATCTACCGATATCGGCGTCGGCCGCTCGTTCTTTAGGGCGTCGCCCGCGACACGCCTACCGCCCAACAGGCCGGCCAGCGTCTGCAGCAGGCCGTCGATGTCCACCGGCTTGGTCAGATAGCCGCTGCAACCGGCGTCGAGGACCTCTTGCTCGAAGCCCTTCATCGCATTGGCCGTCAGTGCGATGATCGGCAGCTTCATGCCGCGCTCACGCAGGGTCCGCGTTGCGGTGAACCCGTCCATGACCGGCATCTGCATATCCATCAGGATCACGTCGAAGCGCTCCTCGGTCGCCTTGTCCACACCGATCTGTCCGTTTTCCGCATCGGTAACGCTCAAGCCGACTTCCTCCAGCACCAATCGGACCAGCTCGCGGTTGGCCTCGCCGTCGTCAACCACGAGCACGCGCGCGGCCGGGAATTGCCAGCTGTCGCCTTTCTCGGCGGCAGCCTCGGCCGCACGAGTCGTGGCTTCCTGCGGGCTCAACCAGCGCACGCCATCGAGCGGCCCCGGATCGAGCGTCACTGCGAATACGCTGCCTTTGCCCATCTCGCTGCGCGCGACGATATCGCCGCCGAGCCCGCGCGCGAACTCCCGGCTGATGGTCAGTCCGAGGCCGGTGCCGCCGTAACGCCGCGTAGTCGAGCTCTCGGCTTGCGTGAACGGCTCGAACACCGCCTCGAGGCGATTCGCGGGAATACCGATGCCGGAATCGACGACATCGATTCCGAGCATTTGCCTGCCGCCGGTGGAATGCACCGCGAGCACTACGCGCACGCCACCCTTATCGGTGAACTTGATCGCGTTGCCGATCAGGTTGGTCACGATCTGGCGCACGCGGCCCGGATCGGTGAGAACGGTTTCCGGCACCTGCGTCGCGCATTCGAAGCGCAGCCAGATGCCTTTCTCCTGCGCACGCACCGTGAGGATCTCGACCACCTCGGCGATGATCACGTGCGGCGCACAGTTGACGCGTTCGAACTCCATGCGACCAGCTTCCACTTTCGCAAGGTCGAGGATGTCGTTGATCAATCCGAGCAGATGCTTTCCGCTTGAGTGGATCGTCGCGAGATGGCGGCTCATCTCCGCTTCGCTCTTGTGGTAGCCGCGCCGCAACAGGTCGGTGAAGCCCAGGATCGCGTTCATCGGCGTGCGGATCTCATGGCTCATGTTGGCCAGAAAGCCGCTCTTCGCGCGATTAGCTGCCTCCGCCTCGTCCTTGGCAGCATGCAGCTCGATCTCCTTCTCTTGCAGCTCGGTCACGTCGTCGAGGCTGATCAGCAGGCCACCGGGGTCCTTTTCCTCGCCCGCGAGCGAGCAATTCACGAGAAACGAGCGGAGCTTCCCACTCTGGTCTTCAAGCGACACGCGCGCGTTACGCTGCGCGGTGCGCTCGCGCAGCACGATGGCCCACGGGCAATCACTCTTCGCGAGCGGCGTTTGGTCTTGCTTGAGCCACGCGAACGTCGAGACGTTGCGCGCAGTGAGCTTCTCGGCGTCCTGCCCGACCACGGAGGCGAACGCCTGATTCGCCAGCATGATGTCGCCTTTCATATTGATCACCAGCACACCTTCGGCCAGCGTATCGAGCGCCTGCCGCACGCGCTCGGGCACGGCACGCGAGGGATCAAGTTGCCGCAGAGCTCGACCCAGATAGAAGTAGAACGCCATGAAACAGCAGGCCATCATGAATGCGATGAGCTCCACGCGCGCGTCCAGCACGACGCCGCGCCAGCCCGGTTCGCTCAATGGCGTGAAGCGCAGCTCCAGCGAACCCCACTGCTCCTGTCCCGATAGGATCGGAACGACGACTTGTGCGTCGGTCGAGAATGAGCCGGGGACATCCTGCCAGTGCTTGAGATGCTCGCCGACTTCGGCCACGACTGTTCCGTCGGTCTTCAGGATCGCAGCCGACAGGAGATCTTTATTGCGCTCGATCACGAACGCGATCATGGCTTTGATGCGCGCAGCGTCCGACTGCGTCGCCAGCGCGGAGGTACTGGCCGCGAGGGATTCGGCCAACGCTGCACGCCCAAGACGGATCGCACTCACGCGATCCGGGACGACCTCGAGGTAGATGGCCAGCAGCAGCACGCTCGACATCAGTGAAACCAGCCCCATCGAGATGAAGAAGCGCGTTCCTAGGAATCTGATAAGACGCCGCATGCGTCGAGGCTCCGTAGTCAGCTCGCAACGCCGATGGGTACAGCGTCATCCGGGTTATCGGTGAGAACCGGAATGTCCGCAGCGCTGGCCGCGGGAGGTTCGCGACTGATGCCGACTGCCGCCTTGGCGCGCCCAAACAGCCTCTCGAGCGGATCGTCTCCGCCATCGTCTTCCTCCCTGCGCTTGCCGCCTGCGAGCACCGGCAACGGATCGATGACGTGCCAGGCCGGCATCGATGAGAGCAGGCTGCTCAAGAGCAAGCCGCCGCGCAACAGCCACATCACATAGCCGACCGACATGGCACCGCTGATCGCTACAGTCGAGCCGACCACCTTGTGCTCCACTTTGATCTGGTTGTCGGCCGCGCTGCGTATGCGGTCCAACTCCCCGACCCAAGACTTGTTGCCGAGCGTAGTCCGAAACGCTTCGAGCTGCGGCATGCTCGACTCGGGTAGATGGCCGACCTGCATCGAGCCGATGGTCAGAGTGCCCACCTGGCCGTCGGTATTGGGGCTCTCCTGCGCGATCACGCCCGCGGGCAGCGGAGTGACGACCGTCATACCAGTCGCCGCGGCTTGCATCTTTGCCGCCGCGATGAGGGCGGCCCTGCTGTCGCTTGCCGTCATCACGTTGACCGCTCGGGCCGCAGACGTCTGCCCGTTTGCCTGGGGCGCCGTCTCAGCACTCGCACCGACCGGTGCCGCTGCGGTCTCCTGGGGCGGGGATGGGCTAGGTGCCGGGTTGCTCGCTGACGCGCCACCGCCCGCATCCACAGAGCCGGTCGGCGCAGAAGTCGAAGGCGTCGACGATGTGGGAGGCGTGCTCGGTGTCGTCGGCGGCGGCGACACGACCACAGGCGGCGGAGCGGGCGCGACGACGGGCGGAGTTACGACCGGAGGTATCACTGCCGGCGGCTGGGAAATCGGTGCCGCAGCGGCGATTGTGATGCTGAACGTCGCCGGCCCAACGCTGCCGCCGGCGCCATCTGAGATCGTGAAGGTGAAGCTGTCGGCGGCCGAGGTGCCGCCGTTGTTCTGATAGCTCAGCAGTCCGCTCGCAATATCCGCTTGCGTGAACGTGCCATTCGCCGCCACCGCAACGCCGTTCAACAGCAGCATGCCCGAGGTCGGCACAGCGTTGACGGTGTAGACGAGTTGGGTGTTCGTATTGTCGACGTCGGTCGCCGCGAGCGAGCCTGTGGTGATTGCTGCCGAACTGCCCTGCGTCGCCGTCGTTCCCGTATCGACGGCGATCACGGGAGCATCGTCGATCGCGGTAACGTTCACCGTCATGGCGCGCGCGATCGAATCGATGTCGATGCCACCGCTGGCCGTGCCACCGCTGTCTTGCACCTGGAACGTGAAGCTCGCGTAAGCCGTCCCGTTGGCGTTCGCCGCCGGCGTAAACACGAGCTTGCCACCGTTGATGTCGGCCACGCTCACATATTGGCCCGCCGTCACGGCCGCGCCGTTGTCGGTTAAGGTGCCCGCCGCGGGTAGGGTGGTCATCTTAACTGCCAGCAGCGCGTTCGCCGGACTGTCGCTTGGATCTGTGAAGCCGAAGTCTGCTGCAGCGAAGGTGTACGCCGTGTCCTCCAGAGTCGTCACCGTATTGCTCGTACCCTGCGGCGCATCGTTGACGGACGCGACGTTCACACTGATCGTATTCGACGTCGGGTCGAGATCGATGCCGCCGTTGGCTGTGCCGCCGTCGTCTTGCACCTGGAACGTGAAACTGGCGTAGCCACTGCCGCTCGCATTCGCACCCGGTGCGAACTGCAGCTTGCCGCTCGCGATGTCGCTTGCGCTCACGAACTGACCGACTGTAACGGCAACGCCGTTGTCGCTCAGCACCCCGGCAACCGGCAGGGTCGCGATGTTGACGGCGAGCAGCTGATTCTCAGGACTGTCCAGAGTGTCGCTGAACCCGAAGTCGACCGCAGCGAACACGTAGGGCGCGTCCTCGTTCGTCGTAACCGTCGCGTCCATGCCTTGCGGCGCATCGTTGACCGGAGTTACGTTGAGCGTGATCGTATTCGGCGTGGGATCGACATCGACGCCACCGTTCGCGATTCCACCGTCGTCCTGCACCTGGAAGGTGAAGCTCGCATAGGCGGCTCCGCTACCGTCGCTACCCGGCGTGTAGACGAGCTTCCCGGCCGCGAGGTCGCTGAGCGAGATAAACTGGCCGCTAAACACCGCGCTGCCGTTATCGGTCAACTGGCCCACTGCGGGCAGAGTCGCGACGCGTACCGCTAGCAAGTTGTTTGCGGTTGGCGCATCGTGTGTATCGCTGAAGCCGAAGTCGCTCGCGGCGAATACGTATCCGGTGTCCTCCAAGGTCGTCACCGTGCGATCTGCCCCTGCAGGTGCGTCGTTCACCGACAGGACGTTGATCGCGATCGTCGCCCCCGCGCTCAATGTGCCACCCGTGCCGGTGTTGCCTTGATCCTCGGTGGCAATGTGCACGCTCACCGCACCGTTGAAGTCGGCGGCCGGATTAAAGCGCAGACCATTCAGAGCGGCATTGATGTCATCGACACTGCCGATCAACGTCATGCTGCCGCTGCCGTTGCCGGTACCGCCGATCGTGAGTCCGACGACCTGAGCCAGGGTAAGTTTGCCGCTCGATGCGGTGAGCGTCACTTTGACCGGCGCTGCGCCCGCGTCGGCATCGGCGATCCTGATCTCGTTGGCGTTGGCCGCCGAGAAGACGAGAGCGGTGTCCTCGTTGGTCGTCTGCGTGCTCGGCGCTGTGTTGACCGGCGCATCGTTGACCGCCGTGACGCTCACCGCAGCTGTCGCGATCGCGCTATCGGAGATGCCATCGTTCGCGACAAACGACACGGTGCGCAGGGCGGTCGACGGATTGTCGATGAGATTGCAGTACGTGACTGCGCGCAGCGCGGTCTGGTAGCTTGCCGCGCTGGCCGCGCCAGTCAGCGTGAGAGTGCCGGTGCTCGCATCCCAGCTGCCGGTGATGCCGGCTTGATTCGTAAACGCCAGAACGTCCTGTCCACTTGCATAGTTGCCGCTGATGCGCACGATCGCATGGTCGAGCAATGGACTGTCGGCATCGCTCACGGTCAGTGTCGGCGCAATCATGGTCGCAGGATCATTCTCGGTATACGCAAGCGCCGATCCGGCAAGAGTTAGGATTGGCGCTACGTCCGCCGACACGGTGATCGCGACCGTACTGGTCGTGCTGAGCGCGCCGCCGGCACCCGAGTTGCCGAGATCGTCGGTCGCAATCTGTACACTGGCCGCGCCAGTGAAGCTCGCCGTCGGTGTGAACGTCAGCCCGTCAAGCGCGCTGTTGAGGCTGCCTAGTGACCCGGTGATGACGATGCTGCCCCCGGACAACGCGATGGACGAGAGCGTGGTGGTGGAGCCGAGCGACAGCGTGCCGTTGGTCGGCGTGAGCGTGACCTGTATGTCGGCGGTGCCGGCATCGACGTCGCTCACACTGATCGCGTTGCCGCTCGCGGCCGAGAACAGGAGCGCGGCGTTCTCCTGAGTCGACTGCGGACCGGGGACGCTGTTGACCGGCGCGTCGTTGACCGCCGTGACCGAGATTGCGACGGATGTTGCAGCGCTCATTGGACCGCCCGATCCATTATTGCCCTGGTCGTTGGTCACTATACTGAGTGCGGCCGAACCGTTGAAATTCGCGTTTGGGTCGAAGCGCAATCCATCGAGCGCCGCGTTGAGGCTCGTGAGCGTGCCCGTGAACGTCATCGTCGCGTTGCCGCTGCCGTTGCCGGTCACGAACATCAGACCGCTCGTCTGGGCCAGCGTCAGCACGCCGTTGGTCGAAGTCACCGTGACTTGAATCGATCCGGCTCCTGCGTCGACATCGGCGATCGAAACTGGATCGCCGTTGGCGACGGAGAAGATCAGCGGAGTGTCTTCGGTCGTAGTGCCCGACTGCGCGACGATGGTCGGCGGATCGTTGACCGCTGTCACGGTGATTTGTCGAACGGCCGCCGCACTGTTTAGCGCGCCGTCGTTGGCCGTGATACTCACACCACGGCTGGACGTGCTCGGATTTTCGCTGGTGTTCTGATAGGTGACGGAGCGCAGCGCCGCCTGGTAGTTGGCTACGCTCGAGGCGCCGGAAAGCGAAAGTGTCGCAGTCGCTGCATTCCAGTTACCCGTAATGCCCCAAGCATTGACGTTGTTGAAACTCAGAAGATCTTCGCCGTTGGCATAGTTGGCCGTTATCTGGATTGTTGCACCGGTTAAGTTGACGCTGTCCGAATCGGCGTCGGTCAACCCGGAATCTAGCGCTATCGGCCCGGTGCTTTCTATGTATCCGAGCGGCGCCGCTGTAGTCGATATGACCGGTGGTGCATTGAACGTAAAGACCGCAGCGAAGGCGTCGGTACCGCCGTTCTCAGTCGTGTCGCTGGCGCCGCTCGTCGCAATCCCGCTATTGGAGCTGGTGTCGCCGGCCACGTATAGCTTGCCGTTGCTGTAGAACGCGCCATTGATATTGTCGCTACCGCTTCCGCCAAGATAGCTGCCGTAAAGGAGATCTCCAGCACCAGTGCCGAGCGGATTGAGTAGCGCGACGAACGAATCAGCGCCTCCGCCACGACCCGTCTGGTGGGCGTCCGGCGTGACCGGAAAGTTGTTCGAGTCGGTCTGGCCGGCGACGTATACGCAGCCGGCGGCATCCACACCGATACCTAAGCCTGCATCGTTCGCTCCGTTACCGCCGAGGAACGTGGAATAAACAAGCGAGGCTGTTCCTACCAAGCTAGGGTCGATTATGGACACAAATATGTCGTTGGCGCCGGATCTGCCGGTCTGGAAAGCGCCCGGCGTGACGGTGAAGTTGTTGGAGCCCGTCTCGCCGGTGACGTAGATCTTGCCCGAGCTGTCGACAGCATCCATGTACGCGACATCCGCGCCGCTGCCGCCTAGGTAGCTGCTGTAAAGATACGCCGTGCCTGTGGCGTTCAGCTCGGTGACGAACGCATCCTTGCCACCCCCATAGGTGGTCTGAAAGGCGTTGCCCGTCGTCGGCAAATCGTTCGAAGCGGTTTGACCGACGACCACTGCGTTTCCGGCCGCATCGACTACGATCCCGTAACCGGTCTCCGAGTTCGAGCCGCCGATCAACGTCGAATAGACTAGAGCGCCGCCCGTAGGGCTAAATTTGACCGCGAACGCATCACCGCCCGCGTAGCTACGATCAGCGGCTCCCACTGTGGTAGGAAAATCGTTTGATGAAGCAAAGCCGGTGACGTACGCACTGCCGGAGTTGTCGATAGCAATCGAATACCCGATGTCACCGCCACCGCTACCACCTAAGTAAGTCGAATATGTAAGCGCGCTACCGCTCGCGTTCAGCTTGAGCACGAACGCATCCTGCGCGCCATTCAGTGATCCTTGAAACGCGGATACCGTGGGAAAGTTGCTGGACTTGGTATAGCCGGTAACGTATGCATTCCCGCCCGCGTCGACAGTGATCGCAGCGCCCTCATCGCTGTTGTTGCCGCCGATGTAGGACGAATACAGGGCCGAACCAAGACTCGGGGAGAACTTCGTGACGAATACGCTGTCGTTGCCTCCCAGGCCTAACAATCCACCCAAGAGGCCACTCGACGCGGTATAACCCGTAAGGTAAACGTTGCCGGCCGGATCGACTGCTACGCCTGTCGCGACATCGCTGCCACTGCCCCCGAAGTAAGTCGCATACGACAACACTGGATCGATCACGAGCGCGCGGCCGGCATCGTACCCGCCGACATCGAACCCGATACTCCCGTCCTGTTCGATGCGATAGCGGCACGCTACCGCTTCATGCCCGCTTGGGCCGTCCTGATACGCAATGGGAGCCTTGAACGAGATGCTGTGTCCGACGCTGTCGAGCTTGAGCACCAGATCGCCGTTGTCGGCCACGACAAGGCTTTGCACGCCGTCAAAGCTCAGCTTTATCATGCTCGGGTCGGCACCCGGTTTGACGATGAAGTCGTACTCGAGCTGACTTGCGTTTCCGTAATAGCGCACGTCCACGCCATCGTAGACATTGTCGTAGCGCACTCCACCATAGTTCGCGATGTTGGTGTGCCAGTCACCCTCGCCGCCAATCATGTAATTGCTCTTGGCTGCGAGTAGGTTCTCTCCGGTTGCGACCAGATTGGCATTGGCGCCGGCGACATTGAGCCGCACCACTTGGCTCGCATCGCCGTTCTGAATGCCAAGGATCGCATCGCCGCCCGTGAGAGCCAGCGCGTAGCCGTTGCCGCGTGCGAGATAATCCACTTGCGCGTCCGCCTGGCCGACGTTCTGCTCGAACGCGAGCGGAGTCGACGCGATCTGGGCTTGCACGCTTGCGGTGGTCGCGGCGGGGTCCGATGGCAACAGTGTTCCGGTGCCAGGCGATGCATCGGCAGCCGGACCAGACGTGGAGGACAGTGTCGTGGTGGTCGGCGTCCCGACGGCCGTGTCGAGCAGGCCGCCCCACTCGGCCTGTTCCGCAGCGCTGATGGCAAGTTGCGTATCGATGTGGCCGGTGTGATATTCGAGTATCCAGTCGGCACCGCGCGCCGCCGAGCCGGTCAAGTTCACGCTCGCGGCAACATCGGCGCCGGTGAGCCGGCCCAGTGCGTCGACCAGTGCGCGGCCGTCGGCAGCCTGGGCGACATCGCAGCCATAGAGCAATAGATCGGCGCCCGGGGCAAGCGACTGTCCCCAGCCCTGGATGCGCGCTGCATTCTGGACCAACGTCGTGAGGTTGAGCGTGGTGTCGCCGAGCTGCACTGCGCCGTCGGCGCCATGCCCGATGATGTGTATCGCGCTCACGTCCTTCATACCGGCTAGCACCGAGCTGATCTGCTGAATGCCATCCGCGTGGGCATCGAGCAGCACGACGTGCAACTGCCGTTCCGGACCTGACTGTGCTTCGATGTCGGCGACGAGCTTGTTGTAGTCCGGCGTTGCGGTATCGACGAACGCCACCTCCTGGCGGCGTGCCTGCTGCTCCGGCGCCGCTTCGCCGATGAACTCGCCGGTGTCGTCGACAACGCGATGCTCCACCGCCTGCACCGGCGGCGCAGCGTCCGGGAGCAATGGAGCAACGTCGGCTGAGAACAAAATGCGCGGCTCGATCTCCTCGATCACTGGCCGCCGTCGCACATACGGACTCTGGTTCATCGAATGCACGTCGCGGGTCTGTACTATTCGCCGCGGCCCGCGAAGGACAATCTACGGTCGGCTTGCTTGTCGTTGGCGAGCAGAGCCTTGCGCTCGTTGCGCTGGCGTCGCTCTTCGAGCTGCTGCGGCAGGTAAGCCAGCAGCCGGCCGATGCGCGTCGCGAGGGGACGCCCGCTACCGGGCCGCGGACTCAGCGCAGCGCGCAGCCACGCCGGCCAGTAACGCGAGATCAACGTGTCTTCGAGCGACAGGATCGTCTCGACGCTGCCTGGATCACCCTGCCGGGCGCAGCGGCCCTGCAGCTGACGGTCGATACGCCCCGACGCGTTGTGCTGGCAGCAGATAACGTGCAAGCCGCCGCGCTCGCGCACGCCGCTGGCGAGCACAATGTCGGTGCCGCGGCCAGCCATGTTGGTGGTGACCACGACACTGCCGACCTCTCCGGCACGCGCGACGATCGCGGCCTCTTCGGCGTCGTGACGTGCGTTCAGGACGACGTGCTTCGCCCCCTGCGCCGACAGCCGACGGCCCAGCTCGTCCGAGTCGGCCACCGAGTCGGTTCCGATCAGGACCGGCCGGCCGGCGCGGCTCAGCTCGCCGATGCGCTCCACCACGGCCTGCCATTTCTCATCGCGCGATGCGAATACTCGTGTGGGCATGTACACGCGCTGACTTGGTTTGCGCAGCGGCACGCGCGCGATCCTGAGGCCGTACACCGAGCGGAGCTCGACCGCCGCTTCCGCCAGCGTTCCGCTCATGCCGCCGAGGCGCAGATAGCGTGGAAAGAAGCGCTGATACGTAATCTGCGCGATGGTTTCGGTCTCGCCGGTCGGCGCGCAGCCTTCCTTTTCTTCGATCAGCTGGTGCAGTCCGCGCGACCACACGCGCCCGGGCGCGAGCCGCCCCGTCGTCTGATCGATCATGACGATCTTGCCGTCGTGCACGAGGTAATGCCTGTCGCGCAAGAAGACATGGCGCGCCGCCAGCGCCAGCGCGACGATCTCGTCGCGATGCCGACGGTCCTGCCACAGGCCGCCCAGCGCGCCGGCCTGTGCCGCGAGGGCTGCGCGCCCGGCTTCCGTCAGCTTCGCGGCCCCCGCCGAAGCGTCGATGCGAAAATCGATACCGAGCCGCAGCCGATCGGCGATCGCGAGCGCATCACGGACATAGCGTTGCTGCTGCGGATTCACGCGCGACTGTGACAACACCAGCGGCGTGCGCGCCTCGTCGATCAGAATGCTGTCGGCTTCGTCGATCAACGCGACCCATAACCCGCGCAGCAGCAGGCGCGGCTGCGCCGCTGCGCCCGTCTCCACATCCATCTGACGCACGCGCTCGTGCAGATCGCTCGATGCCGCACGGCGCACCAGGCGATCGCGCAGATAGTCGAACACGAGCTCCTTAGCTGTGCAGTAGGTGATGTCGCAGCCATACCCGAGGCGGCGCTGCGCCTGGTCCATCGGCCGCGTCACGGTTCCTACGCTAAGCCCAAGCTTGCGATAGACCGGCCCCAGGAGTTGCGCGTCGCGCGTAACCAGGTAGTCGTTGGCCGTGACCAGATGCACCGGCATGCCGGCCAGCGCGGCCGTCGCTGCCGCGAGCGCAGCGGTCAGGGTCTTGCCCTCGCCCGTGGCCATCTCCGCGAGCTGGTTGCCGAGCATGATCTTGCCCGCGATCAGCTGTGTGTCGTAAGGGGCCTGACCGAGCTCGCGCCGCGCGGCCTCGCGCACCAGCGCGAACGCCTCGGCAGTGGGCGCTTCAGCGAACGACGATGCAGCGAGACGGGCGCGCAGCTCGCGCAGTCGCGCCTGGAACGCATTGTCGGACAAGCCGCGCAGCGAATCGTCATGCGCGTGAACGCGCTGCAGGAATGCCCCATTGCGGCGTTGCTCGACGCGCGCAGGCGCGCGCGGGAGCGACCATGACGGCGTCTTGCCAGACCGGCTCCCCTCGGCCCGCTCCGGATAAGGGCCGGTTGCGATTCCAGGGTGAGCGAGGACTGCAGGTCTCATGGGCAGCTCGCAGACGGACGTGTCAGCTCTGGGGGTTGAACTGTTGCAGGAACAGCTGCTGCAGGCGCCGCTGCCATTGGAATACGAGCGGCCGCGCGCCGTGATCGAAGCGCAGCCAGGCGCGTCCGCCGACGCGTTCGAGCGTCTTGGCGTTGAGCTGGAGATCCACGAGAAATACCGGCTCGAGCGTCTTGAGGCCGTCCTTATCCGACGGGTCGGTCACGAACGGTCCACCCGCGCGGTCGCCCAGCGCGGCCGTCGGCAGCTGAGTCGTCGCCGCCGGCACTTCCCCGGTCAAGCGCGCGCTGAGCGTGGTTCCCGGCAGGTCGGCGAGAGCAACCTGCACGTCGCGTGTGTCACTCCGGATCAAGCCGGCATCCTCCTGCGCCACCGCCGCCTTGACGCGGATCTGCTCGGGGCCGAGGACGTTCGCGAGGATCGCGCCTTTGCTCACGTAACTGCCCGGCAAGTCCTGAGGGTGCGGCATCACGAGCGTGCCCTCGGTTGCGCTGACCACCTGCAGGCTGTCGAGCCGCTTTTGGATCTGGGCCAGCTCGGCACGTTTGGCCGCTGCGTCTTCGGCGATCGACTTGGCGCGCGCCGCGTCGCGCGAGACCTCGCGCGTGTACTGCACGTCGAGCCCCGCGATCTCGCCCTCGACGCGCTGGCGCTCGGCCATCAAATCGGGATCGGCCAGCACGAGGATCGGGTCGCCAGGCTTCACGGCCTGACCGTCCTTGGCCTGTACTTCGGTTATGAATCCGTCGGTGCCGGCACGGACGCGCGCCTGCTCGGGCAACCATACGACGCCTTGGGCCCGCGTTGCGAACGGGAACGGCACGACGCACACCAGCACCAGAATGGCGGCCGTGATGAAGCCGGCCACTGCCATGCTGCGCGTGCGCGTTGTCGAGACCTGCGGAGAGCTCTTGAGGAAGCGCCACAGGCCGGCCAGCGGCTTGAGCACCATGCTCACGAGCACGCCGATCCCAAACAGCACGCCGAGCCAGAACGAGAAATGTCCGGCCCACAGAACGATCAAGCCGGCGACGAACCAGCGATACGCGAAGGACAGCACCGCATAGCCGAACAGCAGCGGAGCTTCTCCCGGGCCGCTGACCGGCGAGGTCGCGGACTGCACGCCGAGCAGACGGCGCTGCGCGAGGTAGCTCACATAGGCGTTGGCGCGCGGCCCGAGGTTCGGCACGTCGAGCAGATCAGACAGGATGTAGTAGCCGTCGAAGCGCAGCAGCGGGTTGCCGTTGAACAGGACCGTCGACATGCCGCCGATCAGCATGATGACGAACGCAATGTCGCGGACCGTGCCGTCCTGCACGTGCAGCCACACGAAAGCAGCCAATGCGGCGAGAAACAGCTCGACCATGATGCCGGCAGCGCCGACGACAAGGCGGCGATGCTTTTCTGGAAACGCCGACGCCGCCGACGCATCGACGAATGGCACCGGGATCAGCATCAGCAGGCTCACGCCCATCTCGCGCACCTCGCCGCCCCAGGCTTTGACCGCGAGCCCATGGCCGAGCTCGTGCAGCGCCTTGATCAGCGGATAGCAGAGCCACAGCAAGAACAAGTAGCGCGGCGTCAGCATGTGTACGGCCGCGAACGAGCGCGCCGCATCCCAGTTCGACAACACGGACAAAAATCCCGCCAGCACAACGACGGTCCAGACGACCGCGACGGCTGGTTGGAACAGGAGGCGGGCGACCGGAGCGAGCCGGTTGAGCAGCGCCTCGGGATCGAACAGCGGCACGCGGAAGGACATCGGATTCAGCATCGACACGCGGCGCTTGCGGCCGCGCTCGAGGCTGCGACGGAACAGCTCGGCCACGTCCGGCGTGATTTCGCACTGGAGCAGACCCGCGTCGCTGAGTTGGCACAGGATCTCGATGGTGTCGTCCTGCGTCGGCGCCCTCTCGCCGAGCGAGTTGAGCAGCGAATGCCATATCTCGTCGGCGACACGCTGCCCGTCCATGCGACCGATGAAGTGGAACGCCGTCTCGTCGACGCGGTGATGGCGGCCGGAGCTCGTGTCCTGCAACAGGTACCACACCTGGCCGCGATAGACGTGCCGCGAAACGCGTACATGCGGACGCAAGCGCGGATGCACGCCCGCGACGCGATACCAACGGCAGCTGAACAGGGATTCCATTTCTATTACCGGGACGCCTGCAGTCGAGGATTTGCGCTCAGCCTAGCCACGACCATACCGTGAGGCGCAGCCAGTCCGAGATGCGGTGCGTCCAGATCCACAGCAGCGAGCGCTCGCCGGCCTCGACCTTGCCGACGCCGAGCAGACCCGGCCGCAGCTCACCCGCCTTGGCTTTCATCTGCGCCTCGACCTCGAAGTAGTTGCGGCCCTGACCGCTCGTCGCGACCGGTGTGATGCGATTGACTTCGAGCGGGAACGTGTCGCCGGGCAATGCGGACAGCGCGAGCGATCCGGCCTTGCCGAGCTTCACATCGGCGATGTCGCGCTCGTCGACTTCCAGGATCACGCGGAAGTTGTGCTCAGGCGCGAGCGTCATCAGCGACTCGCCTTTCTTGACTGGCGCGCCGAGCGACTGCGTAAGATCGCCCGTGATGACGATGCCGTCGAACGGTGCGACGACCTGCGTGCGCTGGAGGCGAGTCTGCACGAGCGCGAGCTGTGCGCGCGCTTCCTCGAGCTTCGCACCGAGAATGGCGACCTCGGCACGATCCTGCTTGACCAGCGCCGTGCCGTACGAGTTCTCGATCTGCGAGAGCTCGCTCTGCGCCTTGCGCTCCTCGAGCTTGAGGTCTTCGTCCGAGAGCTCTGCGACGACCTGTCCTTCCTTGACGCGATCGCCCGGACGCACGTGCGCGAGCTTCAGATAGCCCTCGGCAGGTGCAACCATGACGCGCTGCACGGCACCTTCGAGCCGCGCCGGTGCACTCACGCGATAGTCGCCGGAAATGAAGGCCGCGCCCGCCAGCACCGCCACGATCGCTCCGACTCCGACTTTGAGAGCAAGATGCCCGGCTCCGAACAGCGGCGACGCGGCTTCGCGCAGCGCGCCGGCAATCTTCGCGGGCCACGGCTTGCCCACGGTGCGCCGCACGTCGAGCAACGGTCCGAGCAATGCGCCGATGTTCTCGCACAAGGTCAAGTCCGCGCGGCTCAAACCTTCCGCGCGATTGCGCTCGAGTGTGATCGCACCACAAGCTTTTCCGGCTTTGACCAGCAGCACAGTGCTGATCCAACCCGAGCCGTGCCGTTGCGCGAGATCGGTGTGCGCTCTATCCACGCGCGGTTGCGCGCCTTCGGGCAGCGGATGAGTCAGCGTGACGCCCTGCCAGATCGCCTCTTCCATCGCGGCGCCGATGTCGCGCAGCAGGCTCTGGTTGGAGCGGAATTCGGTGGCGTGCGACAGCGCTTCGACTTTGACGTGACGGCGCCCCGACAATCCGACGCTCACCCGGTCGCAGTTGAAGAGCAGCGCGAGCTCGGTCGCGAAGGCTGCGGCGGCTTCGTCGAAGCGCTCGTGCGCCTCGACGGTCGCCAGCAGCTGCAGGATCCTTGCCGAGTTCGACGCGGGCAGCTCCACCCCGCGTGACGGGTTGACCTCGTTATGCAATGTGGGCACGGGTGGCGTTGCAATCGCGCCGGCCGGCATCGCAGGCAGCGGCGATGTCACGCTCATCGGTCCGGGCACCGTACGCGTCGGGTCGGGAATCAATGTCGCAGCCGGCGGCCGGGGCTGAGTGCTCATATCGTTCGGAATGAAGCCAGTGGACGTGGTCGACGGCGCTCCGGTCTTCGCAGTCTTGCCGGGTGAGCTCTGCCGCAAGTAGGACTCGAAACCCTGCGCTTCGCGCATCACGCTATCGACCAGCGCGGGCGGCGGCAGTGTCAAATTGGCGTCAAATGCAATCGCGATGGCGCCGATCGTGCGACCCTTCACTTCGATCGGGCAGGAGATCATCGGGCCGACCGGGATCGGCCGCTCCGTCCCGTTGACGCGCGGCTGGGACAGTGCTTCCTGGCGCTCGTAGGCGGCTGTCGCGGCGTTCGCGAGCTCGGCGCCCGGTTGCCTATGCGCCGGCCAATGCGCAGCCGGCACCAGCGACGTGCTGTTGCGCGGCAGGACGAGCACCACCGCACCGGTCGCGACTTTGATCTGCGCGCACTGCTTGTCGAGCCAAGCTTGAATGATGTCCTGCATGGGCCGCGGTTGATCCAGGCTCCGTCTGCAAACGGGCTCGTTCCCGAGCCCCGGTCTGCCGCTGCTCGCCGCGTATTTCTCGGCGAGCCTGCTCCAACAGACTCTCAGTGGTCACAGAACTGCAAGCTTCATGCCGGAGGTTTTGCGTATAGCCGGTATGTTCCGTTTGTCATCTATAACGGCAGGCGGTGCAGGACTGAGGGCAGGAACGGGACTACAAGGAAAGGGCAGGAGGAAGCCGCTAAGCGGCAGGGGCCGTCGACGCGGAAACTCCCGCATCGAACAGGCACGGCACCCCCCTGACAGTACGGCGTGGCGCCACACTGTCAAAGAAAAGGCTCAGCTCAACGCGTGTTCATACCAGTGCGTCAACCTGTGCGCGGTCCGGTTCGATTGGCGTGACTCACTGCGCACACCATGCCCCGTCGATGAGAACGTCATTGCCGCTCATGAACGAGGCGACGTCGGAGCAGATGTACAGCGCGAGCGCGGCGATCTCCTCCGGCTTGCCCCAGCGTCTCAACGGCGTCTGCGCCATGAGCGCGGCGTTTTTCGTCGGATCATTGCGCAACGGCGCGGTAAGGTCGGTTGCGACGAAGCCGGGGCTGATCGCAACCGCGGTGATGTTGTCCTGCGCGAGCTCGAGCGCAAGCGCGCGCGTGAGACCGAGCAGACCATGCTTGCTGGTCGAGTAGATGCCGCGTCCTTCGCTCGATACGTGGGCCATGATCGACGTGAGATTGATGATGCGCCCATAGCCGCGGCCCTTCATGTGCGGGATGAAGTAGCGGCACATCAGCCACGGACCGGTGAGGTTGGTGTCCATCACGGTGCGCCATTCGTCCATCGAGAACTCGTGGATGTTTTTGCGGATCGCGGTCCCGGCATTGTTGACGAGAATGTGCGCAGCGCCGAAGCGCTTCATGACGTTGTCCGCAAGCTGCTTCACCTGCGCTTCCTCGCGCACGTCGCAGATGTAGGTCTCGGCTTGGGCGCCGGCCTCGCGGACGAGCTTTAGCGTTTCGGCGAGCTTGTCCTGCGCGCGGCCGACCAGCGCAAGCCTTGCGCCTGCGCCGCCCAGAGCGAGAGAGATCTGGCGGCCGATGCCTCGGCTCGCTCCGGTGATGATCGCGACTTTGCCGTCGAGAAATTTGTCGTTCATATCTGTGCTCGTGAAGGAAGCGAAATGAAGAAGGAGCTCAGCGCCCCTCCGCGTTGATCAGGTCTCCGAACAGCACCCAGCGCTTGCCGTCAAAGCGGCTTAGCTGCATCTGCTCGATCGGATAGAAGTCGGTCGGACTGGTGTTGATCCTCATACCTGGCAGCAACAGCGACAGCTCCAGGTTCTTGATGTTGGCGGCCTGCCGCATGATGTTCTCGCGTGTGAGATCGTCACCACATTGCTTGAGCAGGTGCACCAGCGTCTGCGCCGCACTGTAGCCGTAAACGTTGAGAATGTCCGCGAGATCGCCTTGCGGATAGTATTTCTTCATCCATTCGACCCAGTCCAGGAACGACTTTTCTTTCGACCACAGCGGATCGGTCGGATCCTTCATGTATTGCGCCGTAATGATCCCGATGGATTTCTCGAGGCCCGCCGGCTGCAGCACGGCCGCGACGGACGAAGACACCGTGTTCACGAACTCGAGCGGCTTCCAGCCGATGTCGTAGGTCTTGCGGATCGCCTGCGCGGCGAACTTGGGTGTCGCGAACACGAACAAGGTGTCCGCGCCCGAGGCCTGCAGAGAGACGATCTGGGAATCGACCGACGGATCGGTAACCTCGTAGCTGGCCTCCTTGACGATCAAGCTGACCTTGGCGCCCAGGGCCGAGCGCAGGTTGTTCAGATAGTCCTTGCCGTAGTCGTCGTTCTGGTACAGCACCGCGATTTTCGCCGCGGGCTTGTTCTGCATGATGTACTTCGCATAGATCACGGCCTCGGCGTGGTAGCTCGGCTGCCAGCCCATGGTCCACGGGAAGTTCTTCGGATCGCCCCATTTGGTCGCGCCGGTCGCGGCGAACAACTGCGGCACCTTCTGCGCGTTCAGGTACTTCTGGATAGCGGTGTTGCTCGGCGTCCCGAGGCTCTGGAAGATCAGCAGCACTTGGTCCTGCTCGACCAGGCGCCGGATCTGCTCGACGGTCTTCGGCGGGCTGTAGCCGTCGTCGAGACTGAGCAGGTTGATCCTGCGCCCGTTGACGCCGCCCTGCTCGTTGATCATCTGGAAATAGGCCGCTTCGGCCCGGCCGATCGTCGCATAGGCCGAGGCCGGCCCGCTGTACGGCATGGTCTGCCCGATCTTTATCTCGGTGTCGGTCGCGCCGACATCGTATTTCTTCTGCGCTGCCGCGGGCTGCGCAACGCACAGTGCCAGGCCAACGAGTATTGCAACGAGAATGCGCAATGCGTCCATGGCTCTCTCCGCTAGTGATTCTGCTCCTGTCGCTGCGGCACGTGATCTTGTTGCCGCTCCCGCGGAATTGTACCGCCGCTCGCACGGGCGGCCAGCTTGCCCACGATCATGCGCACGAACCCCGCTACACCAGTCGGCATGGCATAGACGAAGACCAATAGAAATGCTCCATAGATCGCCCACGGTGCCGCCTTGGAGATCTGGTCGGCAAAGTTCGGCACGAACTGAATGAACAATGCGCCGTAGATCGCGCCCGAGATCGACGCGACGCCACCGATTACGATGCCGATCAGAAAGGTGATCGAGAGCCCACCGGTGAAGCTGTCTGGGGCCACGAACTGTACGACGATTGCACCGAGCGCACCGGCGACGCCGGTGTAGAGGGCGCTCACACCGAACGTCAGTGTCTTGAACAGCGCGCTGTTGACGCCCATTGCTTCGGCTGCGATCGGATGATCGCGGATCGCTACCATCGCGCGTCCGACACGCCCACGCAGCAGATTCCAGGCCAGCACGAACATCACGATCAGGATCGCCAACGTAAATAGGTAGAGCCACTGGTCCGGCGTGATCTTGAGCCCGAACGGCGGATCGGGCTTGATGATGACGATGCCTTGCACGCCGCCGGTCCATTGCTCGATGTGCTTGTACTTCAGGATCTGCGGCATCGCGACGGCGAGCGCAAACGTCGCGAGCGCAAGGTAATGGCCGCGCAGCCGCAGTGCGGGCAGTCCGAACAGGAAACCGGACACGAAACACACCGCGCCGGCTACCGGCAACGTAACCCAGTACGGCCAGCCGAAGTGGTCCATCAGAATCGCCGCCACGTACGCGCCGATCGCATAGAACGCGCCGTGCCCGAGCGAGATCTGGCCGTTGTAGCCCGTGAGCATGTTGAGTCCGAGCAGCACGATCGAGTACACCAGCACCATGTTGAACTGGAAAACGCGATAGTTGCTGACCGCAAACGGCAGCGCGATCGCGCCGATCACGAGAACGACCAGCCCGAGTCCTTTCCACGCGCGCAGCGTCATCCCCGCATAGCGCGGAAGCTTCAGATCGATTGCACTCGACGCGTCGTTCATCGCTCAGTCATCACGTTATCGCCGGCTCCGTCAGGGCGCGCTTTCGCCCCTCGCCCCCAATGCTAGACCCGCGTCACGAACACTTTGCCGAACAGCCCGCTCGGCTTCACCAGCAGCACGCAGATGATCAGCACCAGCGCCACCGAGAGCTTCAACTCCGTGCCGATCACGTAAGCGCCGATGAGGTTCTCCAGCACCCCGACGATGAAGCCGCCGAGGACCGCGCCGAACGGGTTGTCGATGCCCCCGACCAGCGCGGCCGCGAACGCATACAAGAGCACACCCGACATCATGTTCGGCTCGAGATAGATGATCGGTGCAACCAGCATACCGGCGATGGCGCCAACCGCCGCTGCCAAGCCCCAGCCCAGAGCGAGCATCCAGCCGACGCGGATCCCCACGAGGCGGCTCGAGACGTGGTTCTGCGCGGCCGCCCGCATGGCGAGGCCGAGCGGCGTGAAGCGGAAGAACACGTACAGCAGGATCAGAACGCCAAGCGTGATGCCGATCGCGCCCATCTCATGCGAGGAGATGAAGCGGTTGCCGAACAGCGGCTGCTCCGGGAATGGACTCGGAAAAGTCTTGATCGTGTACGTGAAGATCCATCCCGCGATGCTGTTGAAGATCACGAGCAACGCGACGAACACGGTGACGACCGAGAGCACCGGCGCGTTCTCGACCGGCCGGATGATCACGCGCTCGATCACGACGCCAGTCACGAACGAGATGGCGACCGTGAGGATGAAAGCCCACCAGTACGGCACGCCGGCGTTGATCATCGCCCAGGCGAGATAAGTCGAGAACATCGCCATCTCGCCTTGGGCGAAGTTGATGTGATTGGTCGACTGGTAAATCATCACTAGCGCGAGCGCGAGGCTGGCGTAAATGCCGCCGGTGGCGAGGCCCGATAGAACTTGATGCAGGAAGGCTTCCATTCGAAACCTGATCTAACCGCAAAGGCGCCAAGAGCACCAAGAACTGCACAAGCTGATCTTGCCGTGATGCTCGATTCGGTAGTCGCATGCAGTCGCTATGGATCTCATATTCGTTTTGTCTTCCTTGGCGTTCTTGG
>Ga0070681_10001245_pt1 | contig 22156 bp, 34 predicted proteins | sample KBSC83BmetaG_FD_65650 | JGI IMG/M metagenome (GOLD analysis project Ga0070681, IMG submission 65650) | Corn rhizosphere microbial communities from Kellogg Biological Station, Michigan, USA - KBS C8-3B metaG | ecosystem: Host-associated > Plants > Roots > Rhizosphere | place: USA: Michigan...
GGTGATGCCCGGGGACAACGTGAAGATGGTGGTGACGCTGATCACGCCGGTGGCGATGGAGCAGGGCCTGCGCTTCGCCATCCGCGAGGGCGGCAAGACCGTCGGCGCCGGCGTCGTGGCCAAAATCATCGAATAACAGAAGCGGGAAATGCAAAGCCAACGAATCAGAATCCGCCTCAAGGCGTTCGACTACCGGCTGATCGATCAGTCGGCGCTCGAGATCGTGGATACGGCCAAGCGCACCGGCGCGGTCGTTCGCGGCCCGGTGCCGCTGCCCACGCGCAAACAGCGCTGGGACCTGCTGCGCTCGCCGCATATCGACAAGGCGTCGCGTGACCAGCTGGAGATCCGCACGCATTTGCGGCTGATGGACATCATCGATCCCACCGACAAGACGGTAGACGCGCTGATGAAGCTCGATCTGCCCGCGGGCGTCGACGTGGAGATCAAGGTTCAGTAACACGCTGTATTAGGTGAAGGGCCGGCCAATTGCAGCCGGCACCCGGGCAGTAGCCGGGGTTAAACAGAAGAGGAAGGTATGAGCATCGGATTGGTCGGCCGCAAGGTCGGCATGACACGCATCTTCACCGACGACGGCGGCACCACGCCCGTCACGGTCCTCGACGTGTCCGACAACCGCGTGACGCAGGTCAAGACCGCGGAGACGGATGGCTACGCCGCAGTGCAGGTCGCGTTCGGCAAGCGCCGCGCGACGCGCGTCAACAAGGCGCTCGCCGGACATCTCGCCAAGGCGGGCGTCGAGGCTGGCCACACGCTGCGCGAGTTTCGCGCGAAGGCGGAGGAGCTCGCAAACCTCAAGCCTGGCGGCAAGCTCGACATCAACGCCCTCTTCAAGGTCGGCCAGCGCGTAGACGTGCAGGGCGTGACGATCGGCAAGGGGTTCGCCGGCGTGATCAAGCGCCACCACTTCCACTCGCAGCGCGCGAGCCACGGCAACTCGATTTCGCACAAGACGCCCGGCTCGACCGGCCAGAACCAGAGCCCGGGACATGTCTTCCCCGGCAAGCGCATGCCCGGCCACCTCGGCAACAAGCAGCGCACCATCTCCGGCCTCGTCGTGGTGCGCATCGACGCCGAGCGCCAGCTGCTGCTCGTGAAGGGCTCGGTGCCCGGCTCGAAGGGCCGTGACGTCGTCGTGCGCCCGGCGGTCAAGCTCTACAAGGCGCCGGTGGCGCAGGCGAAGCCGGCCGCGCCGAAGGCCGAGGCCGCACCCAAGCCTGCCGCCAAACCCGCTGCCAAGCCGGCCGCCCAGCCGGCGAAGAAATAAGAGGCCGCCATGGAACTCAAAATGGTCGGCAGTGAAGGGAAAGCGGGTGGGACGATGAAAGCGACGGACGACATCTTCGCCCGCGAATTCAACCAGGCGCTCGTGCACCAGCTCGTCGTCGCCTATCAGGCGAACGCGCGGCTTGGCACGCGCGCGCAGAAGGATCGTGGCGCCGTCAACCATTCGACTAAGAAGCCCTGGCGCCAGAAGGGCACCGGCCGCGCGCGCGCCGGCATGACCTCCAGCCCGCTGTGGCGCGGCGGCGGCAAAATCTTCCCGAATTCTCCCGACGAGAACTTCACGCAGAAGGTGAACCGCAAGATGTACCGCGCGGGCCTGTGCGCGATCCTGTCGCAGCTCGCGCGCGAGGACCGGCTGCGGGTGGTCGACCAGTTCACGGTGGATGCGCCGAAGACCAAGCTCCTCGCCAAGAAGGTGAAGGACATGGGCTTCGACGAGGTGCTCGTCATCACCGACGAGATCGACGAAAAGCTCGCGCTGTCGTCGCGCAATCTCGCCAACGTCCAGGTGATCAACGTGCGGCACGCCAATCCGGTGTCGCTCGTGCACTCGAAGAACGTGCTGCTCACCAAGGCCGCGGTGGCGAAGCTCGAGGAGATGCTCAAATGACGGCCACCCGGAAATACAACATCGACCAGCTGATGAACGTCGTGCTCGCGCCCGTGGTCTCCGAGAAGAGCACGTTCGTTGCCGACAAGAACCGGCAGTACGTGTTCCGTGTGGCGGACGGCGCCACCAAGCCGCAGATCAAGGCGGCGATCGAGCTCATGTTCAAGACCAAGGTCGAGGGCGTGACGGTGCTGAACGTGCGCGGCAAGGAACGGCGCTTCGGGCGCCTGAGCGGCCGCCGGCGCAACTGGAAGAAGGCCTACGTGCGGCTCGCCGAAGGCCAGGAAATCAATTTCGCGGCGACGGAGTAAGCGAATGCCTCTAGTCAAAGTCAAACCCACGTCTCCCGGCCGCCGGGCGTTCGTCAAGGTCGTCAATCCGGAGCTCCACAAGGGCGCTCCGGTGGCATCCCTCACGGTGCCGCAGAAGCGCGGTAGCGGGCGCAACAACCACGGGCGCGTCACGGTGCGCCATCAGGGTGGCGGCCACAAGCACCATTTGCGCATCATCGATTGGCGTCGCGACAAGGACACGATTCCCGCCAAGGTCGAGCGCCTCGAGCACGACCCGAACCGCAGCGCCCACATCGCGCTCCTGCTGTACAAGGACGGGGAGCGCCGGTATGTGCTGGCGGCCAAAGGCGTGACGGTCGGAGCCGAGCTCATGTCCGGCGCCGAGGCGCCGATCAAGCCGGGCAATACGCTGCCGCTTCGCAATATCCCGGTCGGCACGGAGGTGCACTGCGTCGAGATGCAGCCCGGCAAGGGCGCGCAGCTTGCGCGGTCCGCCGGGGCGCATGTGCAGGTACTCGCGCGCGAGGGCTCGTACGCCCAGCTGCGCTTGCGCTCGGGCGAGATCCGCAAGGTGCACATCGACTGCCGCGCCACGATCGGCGAAGTCGGCAACTCCGAGCACAACCTGGAATCGATCGGCAAGGCCGGTCGCGTGCGCTGGCGCGGTGTGCGCCCGACGGTGCGCGGCGTCGCGATGAACCCGATCGACCACCCGCACGGCGGCGGCGAAGGCCGCACCGCGGCTGCCCAGCCCCCCGTGTCGCCGTGGGGCGTGCAGGCGAAGGGCTACAAGACGCGCAAGAACAAGCGCACGCAGGTGATGATCGTTCGCGACAGAAGGGTGAAATAAGCATGGCACGCTCAGTCAAGAAGGGTCCCTTCGTGGACCACCACCTGATGGCCAAGGTCGACAAGGCCCGTGGCGCGAACGACAAGCGCCCGATCAAGACCTGGTCGCGCCGCTCGACCATCGTGCCGGACTTCATCGGCCTCACGATCGCCGTCCACAACGGCAAGACGCACGTTCCGGTGTACGTCACGGAAAACATGGTCGGCCACAAGCTCGGCGAGTTCGCGCTGACGCGCATCTTCAAGAGCCACTCGGCGGTCGGCAAGAAGACCGACGATGCGGTCGGCGGACGTGGCGGACCCCCGGGAGGCGGCACGCCCGCGCCCGCCCCGGCGGCGGCTGCGCCGGCCGCCGCTCCGGCAGGGAAGAAATGAAGATGGAAACCAAAGCCATCCTGCGCGGCGCGCGCATGTCGGCCCAGAAGGGCCGCCTCGTCGCCGACCTGATCCGCGGCAAGCCGGTCGACCAGGCGGTCAGCATCCTAGCCTACACGCCGAAAAAGGGCGCCGGCATCATGAAGAAGCTGCTCGAGTCGGCGATCGCCAACGCCGAGCACAACGACGGCGCCGACATCGACACGCTGAAGGTGAAGACCGTATTCGTCGAGCGCGGCATGTTCCTCAAGCGCTTCCACGCGCGCGCCAAGGGCCGCGGCAACCGCGTGCTCAAGCACACGTGCCATATCTATCTCACGGTGGGTGACTGATGGGCCAGAAAATCAATCCGGTCGGCTTCCGGCTGGCGGTGAACAAGAATTGGAGCTCCCGCTGGTATGCGAACAGCAAGAACTTCGCGCCCATGCTGGCGGAGGACATCAAGGTACGCGAGTTCCTGAAGAAGAAGCTCGCCCACGCCTCGGTCGGCCGCGTGCTGATCGAGCGCCCGGCGAAGGACGCGCGCATCACCATCTTCTCGGCGCGGCCGGGCGTGGTGATCGGCAAGAAAGGCGAGGAGATCGAGTCGCTCAAGGCCGAGCTGCGCCGCATCATGGGCGTGCAGCAGGTGCATGTGAACATCGAGGAGATCAGGAAGCCCGAGATCGACGCCCAGCTGATCGCGGACTCCATCGCCCAGCAGCTCGAGAAGCGCATCATGTTCCGCCGCGCGATGAAGCGCGCGATGCAGAACGCCATGCGCCTGGGCGCCCAGGGCATCAAGATCATGAGCGCCGGGCGCCTGAACGGCATCGAGATCGCCCGTACCGAGTGGTATCGCGAAGGTCGCGTGCCGCTGCACACGCTGCGCGCGGACATCGACTACGGCCTGGGCGAAGCGAAGACGAGCTACGGCGTGATCGGCATCAAGTGCTGGGTCTACAAGGGGGAAATCCTGCCCAAGGGCGAGGCGCAGTCGGCCCTGCCGGGCGCGACGCCCGCCACCGCCCAGCCGGAGGCGCCCGCGGAGCCCAAGCGCGCCAAGAAGCCTGCCCCGCGCCCGGCTGGAAAGCGTGGTGGCCCGGGCCGTCCGCGCCCGGATGGCGACAAGCGCGGCGCAGGTCCCCGGAAGGACGCCGCCCCGGCGCCGAAAACCACGGTGAAGAAGCCGGCGAAGAAGCTCGAGAAGCCGGAAGGCGAGAAGAAGGAATAGTTAAATGCTGCAACCCGCAAGAACCAAGTATCGCAAGCAGCAGAAGGGCCGCAACACGGGCGTGGCCACGCGAGGCAACAAGGTGTCCTTCGGCGAATTCGGCCTGAAGGCCACTACGCGCGGCCGCCTGACCGCGCGCCAGCTGGAAGCCGGCCGGCGCGCGATGTCGCGCCATATCAAGCGCGGCGGCCGCATCTGGATCCGCGTCTTCCCGGACAAGCCGGTGTCGCAGAAGCCGGCGGAAGTGCGTATGGGCAACGGCAAGGGCAACCCGGAGTACTTCGTCTCCGAGATCCAGCCGGGCAAGATCATTTTCGAGATGGACGGGGTCACGCACGACCTGGCGAAGGAGGCTTTTGCCCTCGCCGCGGCGAAGCTGCCTTTCCGCACCATCGTCGTGCAGCGGATGCTCGGAGGCTAGATGAAACCCAGTGAACTGCGCGGCAAGCAACCCGAGGAGCTGCAGAAGGAGCTCGAGTCGCTGCTGCGCGCGCAATTCGGCCTGCGCATGCAGCTCGCCACCCAGCAGCTCTCCAACACGAGCCAGCTGAAGAAAGTGCGCCGGGACATCGCCCGCGTGCGCACCATCATGAACGAGAAAGCCAGGACCAAATGAGCGAACAGCAAGCGTCGGCGACGCCAGCCAAGAATCAGCGCAAGCTGGTCGGCCGCGTGACCAGCAACAAGATGCAGAAGACGCTCGTGGTGCGCGTCGAGCGCCGCGTGCGCGACGCGATGATGGGCAAGACCATCACCCGATCGAAGAAATACCACGCGCACGTCGAAAGCGGCGAGTTCGGCGAGGGCGACCTGGTCGAGATCGCGGAGTGCCGGCCGTTGTCGCGCACCAAATCGTGGCGCGTCACGCGTTTAGTGGAGAAATCGAAGGCCGTTTAGTAGTAGAATCGCGGCCTTCCTAACCCCGCACGGGGTCCAAAACTGCGCTGTGCGACAGCGTAAGTTGGATTGGAGACAAGCAAATGATTCAGATGCAGACGGTATTGGATGTCGCCGACAACACCGGCGCGCGCGCCGTGATGTGCATCAAGGTGATGGGCGGCTCGAAGCGCCGCTACGCCTCGATCGGCGACGTGATCAAGGTGAGCGTGAAGGACTGCGCGCCGCGCGGCCGCGTGAAGAAGGGCGAGGTGTACGACGCCGTGGTGGTGCGCACCGCAAAGGGCGTGCGCCGCTCCGACGGCTCGCTCATCCGCTTCGACCGCAACGCCGCGGTGCTGCTCACGCCGAAGATGGAGCCGATCGGCACGCGCATTTTCGGACCCGTGACGCGCGAGCTGCGCACCGAGCAGTTCATGAAGATCGTGTCGCTCGCGCCGGAGGTGCTGTAATGAAGCGCATCAAGAAGGGCGACGAGGTGATCGTGCTCGCCGGCCGAGACAAGGGCAAGCGCGGCACGGTGCTGCGCCGCGTGGACGCGCAGCACGTGGTGGTCGAGGGCGTGAACCGCGTGAAGAAGCACCAGCGCCCGAACCCGATGAAGGGCGAGCAGGGCGGCATTGTCGACAAGGACCTGCCGATCCATGTGTCCAACATCGCCCTCTTCAACCCGGCGACGCAGAAAGGCGATCGCGCGGGTGTGAAGTCCCTCGAAGACGGCCGCAAGGTGCGCGTCTTCAAAGGTAACGGCGAGCAGGTGGAAGCGTAACCATGGCCAAGGACAAGGAAGACAAGAAGCCGGACGCGAAGGCGAAGCCGCAGGCCGCGCAGGGTGAAAAGGCGGCCGCGGCGCCGAAGCCGGCGCAGGCGAAGCCGCAGGGCAGGAAAGAGGCGCCGAAGGCCGCGCCGGTCGAGAAGGCCGACGCGCCGAAGATCCCCGCTCCGCCCGCGCGCCTAGCCACCTACTACAAAGAGAAGGTGGTGCCCGAGCTCACGCAGAAGTTCGGCTACAAGAGCCCGATGCAGGTGCCGCGCCTGAAGAAGATCACGCTCAATATGGGCGTGGGCGAGACCACCAGCGACAAGAAGGTGCTCGATAACGCGGTCGCCGACATGGCGAGGATCGCCGGCCAGAAGCCGGTGGTGACGAAGTCGAGGAAATCGATCGCCAACTTCAAGGTTCGCGCGAATTTCCCCGTCGGCTGCATGGTCACGCTGCGCGGCGCGCGCATGTACGAGTTCCTGGATCGCCTGGTGAACATCGCCATCCCGCGCATCCGCGACTTCCGCGGCGTGTCGAACCGCGCGTTCGACGGCCGCGGCAACTACTCGCTCGGCGTGAAGGAACAGATCATTTTCCCGGAGATCGAGTACGACAAGATCGACGCGCTCCGGGGCATGGACATCGCCATCAACACCACGGCGAAGACGGACGAAGAGGCCCGCGCCCTGCTCGCGGCCTTCCGCTTCCCGTTCCGCCAGCAGGCATAGAGGACGACCGCATGGCCAAACTTTCCGTCAAGCTCCGCAACCAGAAGCGCCGCCAGACCGTCGAGAAGTTCAAGGCGAAACGCACGGCGCTGTTCGAGATCATCAACGACTCGCGTGCCTCGGACGAGGCGAAGGAAGAGGCGCGCCTCAAGCTGCAGAAGCTGCCGCGCGATGCCTCGCCGGTGCGCATCCGCAACCGCTGTGCGCTCACGGGCCGTCCGCGCGGCGTGTATCGCAAGTTCGGACTGGCGCGGAACAAGCTGCGCGATCTCGCCCTTAAGGGTGAAGTCCCTGGAATCATCAAGGCGAGCTGGTAAGGAGAGCATATGAGCATGCATGACCCGATCGCCGACATGCTGACCCGCATCCGCAATGCGCAGCTGGTCGGCCACTCGGAGGTCTCGATGCCCGCCTCGGGCGTGAAGGGCGCCATCGCCAAGGTGCTGAAGGACGAGGGCTACATCGAGGACTTCGCGATGCGAGACAACGGCGCCAAGAAGGAGCTCGCCATCGCCCTCAAGTACTACGCCGGCCGCCCGGTGATCGAGCGCCTCGAGCGCGTGTCGAAGCCCGGGCTGCGCGTCTACAAGGGTCGCAACGACATTCCGCGCGTGATGAACGGACTGGGCGTCGCGATCGTGTCGACCTCGCGCGGCGTGATGACCGACCGCAAGGCGCGCGCCGACGGGCTCGGCGGCGAAGTGCTGTGCATCGTGGCGTAAGGCTAGACCATGTCCCGCATCGCTAAATATCCGGTCGCCCTGCCCAAGGGCGTCGACGTCAACATCAGCAAGGCCGAGATCTCGATCAAGGGACCGCTCGGCAGCTGCTCCCGCACGGCCGATCCGAACGTGGAGGTGAAGAAGGACGGCGAGGCGCTCACTTTCAAGGCGCTCGGCAACTCCAATCACGCCGACGCCATGTCCGGAACCATGCGCGCGCTCGTCGCGAACATGGTGCATGGCGTCACCAAGGGCTTCGAGAAGCGGCTGAGCCTGGTCGGCGTCGGTTTCCGCGCGCAGGCGCAGGGCGACAAGCTGAACCTGACCCTCGGCTTCTCGCACCCGGTGGTCCACCAGATGCCGAAGGGCATCAAGGTCGCCACGCCGACGCAGACCGAGATCGTGATCACCGGCATCGACAAGCAGCTGGTCGGGCAGGTCGCCGCCGAGGTGCGCAACCATCGCCCGCCCGAGCCGTACAAGGGCAAGGGCGTGCGCTACGTGAACGAAGTCATCGTTCTCAAAGAGACGAAGAAGAAGTAATCATGAGCCTCAAAAACCAATCCAGACTGCGTCGCGCCCGTCAGACGCGCATCAAGATCCGCCAGGCGGACGCCGTGCGCCTCACGGTGCACCGGACCAACTCGCACATCTACGCGCAGATCACTTCCGCGCGCGGCGACAAGGTCCTCGCCACCGCCTCGAGCACGGAGAAGGAGGTGCGGGCCCAGCTCAAGCACGGCGCGAACCGCAAGGCCGCCGAGCTGATCGGCACCCGCATCGCGCAAAAGGCGAAGGAAAAGGGCATCGAGAAAGTGGCTTTCGACCGGGCCGGCTATCGCTATCACGGTCGCATCAAGGCCCTTGCCGACGCGGCACGCGCCGGCGGATTGAAGTTCTAAGGAAAAGCTATGGCGAAGATCCAGCCCCGGATGCAGCAGGAAGAGCGCGGCGACGGCCTGCGCGAGAAGATGATCGCGGTGAACCGCGTCACCAAGGTGGTGAAGGGCGGCCGCGTGCTCGGCTTCGCGGCCCTCACCGTGGTTGGCGACGGCGACGGCGGCATCGGCATGGGCAAGGGCAAGGCGCGCGAAGTGCCGGTTGCCGTGCAGAAGGCGATGGAGGAAGCGCGCCGCAAGCTCTTCAAGGTCAAGCTGAAGAACGGCACGTTGCAGCACACGGTGATCGGCCGGCACGGCGCGGCGAAAGTGCTGATGCAGCCCGCCATGGAAGGCACCGGCATCATCGCCGGCGGGCCGATGCGCGCGGTGTTCGAGGTGATGGGTATCACGAACGTGCTCGCCAAGTGCTTTGGCTCGACCAATCCCTACAACGTCGTGCGCGCCACGCTCGACGGCCTGAAGAACATGAGCACGCCGGCCGAGATCGCGGCGCGCCGCGGCAAGACGGTCGAGGAAATCACGGCATGAAAAAGATCAAGGTCCGGCTCCTGAAGAGCCTTGCCGGCTGCACGCAGCGGCACCGCGACACCGTACGCGGGCTGGGACTTAAGCGCATCGACCAGGTGGTCGAGCTCGTCGATACCCCGGCCGTGCGCGGCATGATCAACAGGGTCAACTATCTCGTACGGATCGATTCATGAAACTCAATGCGCTGAAACCCGCGCCGGGCTCGAAGAGCGCCCGCCATCGCGTGGGGCGCGGTATCGGCTCGGGCTGGGGCAAGACCGCCGGCCGCGGCCACAAGGGTCAGAAGGCGCGCTCGGGCGGCTTCCACAAGGTCGGCTTCGAGGGCGGCCAGATGCCGCTGCATCGGCGCCTGCCGAAGCGCGGCTTCAATTCGCTTACCCGCGAGGACATCGCGGAAGTGCGCACCAGCGAGCTGCAGGGCCTCGACGCGGCGGATATCGACCTCCAGGTGCTGAAGGAGGCCGGCATCGTGTCGCGTCGCGCGCTCAGCGCGAAGGTGATCCTCTCGGGCAAGCTCGAGCGCAAGGTGTCGTTGAAGGAAATCCTCGTGAGCAAGGGCGCGCGCGCCATGATCGAAGGCGCGGGCGGCTCGATCCACATCACCGAGAAGCCGAAAGTCGAGAAGAAGAAAAAGGAAAAGAAAGCCAAGAAACCTGAGCAGGGTGCGGAAGCCGCGGCGAGCTGATGGCAACGGCACTTCCCAATGTCGGCAAGGGCGCGCGTTACGGCGACCTGAAGCGGCGCCTCCTCTTCCTGCTGGGCGCGCTCGTCGTGTTCCGCATCGGTGCGCACATCCCGGTCCCGGGCATCGATCCGAACGTGCTGGCCGGGTTCTTCCAGGACCAGAGTGGCGGCATGCTCGGCATGTTCAACATGTTCTCGGGCGGCGCCCTGCGGCGCTTCACGATCTTCGCCCTGGGCATCATGCCCTACATCTCCGCCTCGATCATCATGCAGCTCATGACGGCGGTGAGCCCGCAGCTCGACCAGCTGCGCAAGGAAGGCGAGTCGGGGCGCCGCAAGATCACCCAGTACACGCGCTACGGCACGGTGTTCCTCGCGCTATTCCAGGCGACCGGCATCTCGATCATGCTGGAGTCGCAGCCGAACCTGGTGCTCGAGCCGGGCCTCATGTTCCGCATCACCTGCGTTACCACGCTGGTCACCGGAACCATGTTCCTCATGTGGCTGGGCGAGCAGATCACCGAGCGCGGCATCGGCAACGGCATCTCGATCATCATCTTCGCCGGCATCGCGGCTGGTCTGCCGAATGCGGTCGCCGGCACCCTCGAGCTCGTTCGTACCGGCGCGATGCACCCGCTTACGGCGCTCCTCGTCGCGGCAGCCGTGGTGGCCGTCACCGGCGTCGTCTGCTTCGTCGAGCGCGGCCAGCGCAAAATCCTCGTCAACTACGCGAAGCGACAGGTCGGCAACCGGGTTTATGGCGGGCAGAGCTCGCACCTGCCGTTCAAGCTCAACATGTCGGGCGTCATCCCGCCGATCTTCGCTTCGTCGCTGATCCTCTTCCCGGCGACCGTCCTCGGCTGGTTCGGGTCGCATGAGGGCCTGATCTGGCTGCGCGACGTGGCCGGCACGCTGACCCCGGGGCAGCCGATCTACGTCGTGCTGTACGCGGCGCTCATTGTGTTCTTCTGCTTCTTCTATACGGCCCTGCAGTACAACCCGAAGGAGACGGCGGATAACCTGAAGAAGTCCGGGGCCTTTGTGCCCGGCATCCGGCCCGGCGACCAGACCGCCCGGTACTTGGAAAAGATCCTCACGCGCCTCACATTGGCGGGAGCGATCTACGTCACGCTGGTCTGCCTGCTGCCGGAGTTCCTGATCCTGAAGTGGAACGTGCCGTTCTACTTTGGCGGCACTTCGCTCCTGATCATCGTCGTGGTGACGATGGATTTCATGGCCCAGGTGCAGGCCTACATCATGACGCACCAGTACGAAAGCCTGCTGCGCAAGGCCAACTTCAAGGGAGGCCTGCCCGTCAGGTGAATGCGCGTTAATGGCGAAAGAGGACCTCATCGAGATGCAGGGCGAGGTGCTGGAGAACCTGCCGAACGCGACTTTCAGAGTAAAGCTCGAGAACGGCCACACGATCCACGCCTTCATCTCGGGAAAGATGCGCATGAACTACATCCGCATCCTGCCAGGCGACAAGGTGACCGTGCAGATGACGCCGTACGACTTAACCAAGGGCCGGATCACGTTCCGGGCCAAGTGAGGAAGCTATGAAAGTAATGGCCTCAGTGAAGAAGATTTGCCGCAAATGCAAGATCGTGCGACGCAAGGGCGTCGTGCGAGTGATCTGCTCCGATCCTCGTCACAAGCAACGCCAGGGTTGATAAGGCGTTGATAAACCAGCTATAATCTCGGGTTCCGCCTATGGCACGCATCGCAGGTATAAACATCCCAAACCACCAGCACGCCGAAATCGCGCTGACCGCGATCTACGGCATCGGACGCGCTCGCGCGCAGGCCATCTGCGCGGCGGCCGGCGTGCCGGGCAGCCGCAAGATCAAGGAGCTGAACGACAGCGAGCTGGACCGCATTCGCGAGCAGATCGCCAAGGTCAGCGTCGAAGGCGATCTGCGCCGTGAGGTCTCCATGTCGATCAAGCGGCTGATGGACCTCGGCTGCTATCGGGGCTCGCGCCATCGCAAGGGCCTGCCGGTGCGCGGACAGCGCACACGTACCAACGCCCGCACGCGCAAGGGGCCGCGCAAGGCCGCCGTCAAACTGAACGTCCCAGCAGGGAAGGCAGCATAAATGGCAAGCAGGAATGCACCGACGCGCCAGGAACTGCAGCAGACCGCGGCCGCCCGCGCGCGCAAGAAGGTCAAGAAGAACGTCGCCGAGGGCATCGCGCATATCCACGCATCGTTCAACAACACCATCGTCACGATCACCGACCGCCAGGGGAACACGCTCGCTTGGGCGACCTCGGGCAACGCGGGGTTCAAGGGCTCGCGCAAATCGACGCCGTTCGCGGCGCAGGTCGCCGCCGAGCGCTGCGGGCGTGCGGCGCAGGAGTGTGGCGTGAAGAACATCGAAGTGCGCATCAAGGGTCCCGGCCCCGGCCGCGAGTCCGCGGTGCGCGCATTGAACGCGATCGGCCTCAAGATCGGCTCCATCGCCGACGTGACGCCGATTCCGCATAACGGTTGCCGCCCTCCGAAGCGGCGCAGGGTGTAGACATGGCCAGAAACCTCGACAAGTGCCGTCATTGCCGCCGCGAAGGCGAGAAGCTCTACCTCAAGGGCGAGAAGTGCTTTACCGACAAGTGCCCGGTGGAGCGCCGCGCTTACGCGCCCGGCCAGCACGGCCAGAAGAGCGGTGCGCGCCTTTCCGACTACGGCAAGCAACTGCGCGAGAAGCAGAAGATGCGGCACACCTACGGGCTGCTCGAAGCGCAGTTCCGCAATACATATAAGGATGCCGCGCGCGCGAAGGGCGTGACCGGCGAGCGGCTGCTGCAGCTCCTCGAATCGCGCCTCGACAACATCGCCTACCGCATGGGATTCGGCGCCTCACGCAGCGAAGCGCGGCAGGTCGTGCGCCATAACGCGATCCTGGTGAACGGCAAGCGCGTGAACATCCCTTCGTACCGCCTGAATCCGGGCGACGTGATCGAAGTCGCGCCGAAAGCCAAGGACCAGCTGCGCATCAAGGCCTCCGCCGAAGCCGCCGAGGGGCGCGGCTTCCCCGACTGGCTCGAAGTCGACTCGAAGGCGCTGAAGGGTACTTTCAAGGCGATGCCGGCGCGCGGCGACTTGTCTTCCACGATTAACGAACACCTGGTGATCGAGCTTTACTCGAAGTAACCGGTAGTTCAGTACACAGGACCTCACAATGCCGCAAACCGGATTTCTCAAGCCGCGCATCGTCGACGTACAAAACCTCTCGCCCAACCATGCCCGGGTGACGATGGAGCCGTTCGAGCGCGGCTACGGCCACACGCTGGGCAACGCGCTGCGTCGCGTGCTGCTCTCCTCGATGCCGGGCTATGCGCCGACCGAGGTGCAGATCGCCGGCGTCGTGCACGAGTACTCCACGCTCGACGGCGTGCGCGAGGACGTGGTCGACATCCTGCTGAACCTCAAGGGCGTCGTCTTCCGCCTGCATAACCGCGGCGAGGCCATCCTGTCGCTTAAGAAGAAGGGCGACGGTCCGGTCACGGCGGCCGACATTGAGCCGGCGCACGACGTGGAGATCGTGAATCCCGACCACGTCATCGCGCACATCGCCTCGGGCGGCAAGCTCGAGATGCAGATCAAGGTGGAGTCCGGCCGCGGCTACGTGCCGGGCAACATGCGCTACCTGCCGGAAGAGACGAAGGGCATCGGCCGCATCATCCTCGATGCCTCGTTCAGCCCGGTGCGCCGCGTCTCGTATGCGGTGGAATCGGCGCGGGTCGAGCAGCGCACGGACCTGGACAAGCTGATCATGGACATCGAGACCAACGGCGCCATCGAGCCGGAAGAGGCGATCCGTTACGCCGCGCGCGTGCTCGTCGACCAGCTTTCCGTCTTCGCGCAGCTCGAAGGCACGGCGCTACCGACCGAACAGCCGAAGTCGCCTGCGGTGGACCCGATCCTGCTTCGACCGGTGGACGACCTCGAGCTCACCGTGCGCTCGGCCAACTGCCTGAAGGCCGAGAACATCTATTACATCGGCGACCTGATCCAGCGCACCGAGACCGAGCTTCTCAAGACGCCGAATCTGGGGCGCAAGTCGCTGAATGAGATCAAGGAAGTGCTGGCTTCGCGCGGGCTTACGCTCGGCATGAAGCTGGAGAACTGGCCCCCTGCCGGCCTCGAGCACAGGACCTAAAAGAACATGAGACACGGCTCCGGCCTCCGCAAACTGAACCGCACTTCGAGCCACCGGCTCGCGATGCTGCGCAACATGACCGTCTCGCTGCTGCGGCACGAGGAGATCAAGACCACGCTGCCCAAGGCGAAGGAGTTGCGCCGGGTGGCCGAGCCGATGATCACCCTCGGCAAGAAGCCTTCGCTCGCCAACCGCCGGCTCGCCTTCGATCGCCTGCGGGACCGCGACATCGTCAGCAAGCTGTTCGACGATCTCGGCCCGCGGTACGCAAAGCGCAACGGCGGTTACCTGCGCATCCTGAAGATGGGTTTCCGCAAGGGCGACAACGCTCCCCTCGCCCTGATCACCCTGCTCGACCGGCCGGACAACGCTGCGCCGGCCGGTGACGAGGAAGCCAAGGCTTCGAAGAAGAAGGTGAAAAAGGCGGAAGACGCGTCGGCCGCCTAGAGGCCCGCTCTGATCTACACCGAAGGCCACGGGCGCGCGCAGCGCCGTGGCCTTCGTCTTTCTGGTGCAACAGCCCGCTTCACGCATGTGGCCCACGCCCTGACCGAGGCGGGACCGGCGCCCTCTGCATCATGTGCGCCGAGACCCAGCCCGGCGTCTGCCATCGGGCGTACATTTCGGATTGGCTGGTGGCGCGCGGCGAGTGGGTGGTCTTTTAGCCGCAAGAAATGGTCAGAAGCGCGCCCGGCTGGCGCGTTTTCCGACACGATAGCGCCCAAAATGACGGGGGAAGTGCATGAGCACCACGACGAGCCTGATCCTGGACCGCAACTTGGTCGCCGACATCCGGCGCATTGAGCAGGCCACCGGCCGCAACGGCATTTTTGCCGGGTGCGTGCAAAAGCTGGAGGAGAATCTCGCGGAGTTTGGTCCCGCCTTTGCAGCGTGCGTGGCGAAGGGTGACTTGGGCGGCGCCGCCCGCGCGGCGCATACCCTGAAGGGAGCCTCGCGGCAGCTCGGCGCCCAGGCGCTCGGCGATCTCTTCGCCGACATCGAGCGCTCGGCGAAAGCGGGCGATTACGAGCAGGCGCAGCGCACGCTCGAAGGCGGCGCCGAGCTCATCGCCGATTCCATCGAGGCGCTGCGGAACGCGTAGTCAGACGCCGGCGCGACGCGGCGCGCCCGATCCCTTGATCTGCGTGCGATGCATGACGCGCCGCGCCTTCGGATCGAAAGCGTCGCGGCGGTGCATGGTGGTGCGGTTGTCCCATAGAACGAGGTCGCCTACCGTCCAGCGGTGTCGATAGACCGCGGCCTCGACGTAGGACCACAGCTGGTCGAGCAGCCGCTCCGATTCGGCCAGCTCGAGGCCCGTGATGTAGGCGTTGAGGCGCCGGCCCAGGTAAAGGGCGCGCTCCCCCGATATAGGATGCTCGATGACGGCGGGGTGCGGTGTGCCGACGGACGTCCGCGGGTCGTTCGAGGGCGCGAGGCCCTTGCGCACGTTGCCGCCCGAGTCAAAAGTGCCATCATGCTTTATGTCGAGCTTGCCGACGCGCTGCGCGAGCGTCTTCGGCAGGCTCGCCAGCGCCGCCTTCATGCTGCAGAAGCAGGTGTCGCCGCCGCTCGGCGGGATCTCCAGGGCGTAAAGCATCGACGCGTCCGGCGGCTCCGCGGCGTAGCTCATGTCGGTGTGCCATGCCGCCTCGCCGTCGCCGAGCGCGCCGATGGGCTCGCCCTTGTCATCGAGCACGTTGGAGACGATGTAAACCTCGGGATAGCCCGCCGGCGACTTGCGTCCGGCGCCCTGGTTGGGCGGCGAGTCGAGCGCGCCGAAGTGGCGCGAGAACGAAAGCAGCTGGTCGTCCGTCAGGCGCTGGCTGCGGAACACCAGCACGTCGTGGCGATACCAAGCGCGCTTGATCGCATCGACCTGCGCGGCGCTGGCACGAGCGAGATCAACGCCGCGCACCTCGGCACCCAAGGTACCCAGCGGTCGAACTTCAAGTTCCAGAACAGCGGCCATGGTTCTCTCTCCCGGTGTGCCAGTGTGACTTTTTACGATGTTATACAAAGACATGCGCTATCGATCGCAAAAGTAGGTTAAGTCACGCGAAGCCCTCGGTTCGCGAGGTGATACTACGGGCCGCCCCTTAGAACAACGTCTCTTAGCTGGAGGAAATCGATCGTGGCGGACATGGTGCTGGTGCTGTGCATCCTGATGAGCGCGTACTTCATACGCGGCATCACAGGCTTTGGATCCGGTCTTATTTCGGTGCCGCTGCTGGCGCTGTCGCAGCCGCTGCACTTCGCGATCCCGCTCGTCCTCGCGCTCGACTTCACGGCGTCCGTGGTGCTCGGCAGCACGAACAGCAAGAAAGCCAATTGGAGCGAGATCAAGATCCTCCTGCCGGCCGGCATGATTGGCGCCTGCGTTGGCGCGTTCGCGCTCATCAGCCTGCCGACGCAGCCGGTGCTCGTGGCGTTGGGCGCGTTCACCATGTTCTTCGGTTTCCGCAACATTTTCGGCATGCAGGCGATAGGGCAGCTCTCGCGGTCGTGGGCCATCCCCGCCGGCCTGGCCGGCGGCAGCGCGGGCGCGCTGTTCGGCGTTGGCTCGCCGCCTTACATCATCTATCTCACGCGCCGGCTGCACGACAAGAGCGAGGTGCGGGCCACGTTTTCCTGGCTGATCGCGATCGACGGCGGATTCCGGCTCGGTCTTTTCCTCATCGCCGGGCTGCTGTTCGAGCCGAAGCTGCAAATTGCCTACCTGCTTGGTTTGCTGCCGATGGCGGCTGGCCTCTACATGGGCAACAAGGTCCACATGGATATCACGAGCGAAGGCATGTTGCGCGTCGTCGGCGCACTGCTGGTCCTGAGCGGCGGCATGTTGTTCCTCAAGGTCGCGACTTAGGCAAAAAGGAGGCGTGCGTGATCTCGAAAGTCATCCAACGCGCGGCGCTGCTGCTGGCGAGCATCGCGCTCCACACGCCGCAGGCGGCAGCGCAGCATAAGCCGTATACCTTCTACGTGCTGCACCAGCGCACGATCTCGCTGACCGCGCAATACTGGAATCCAATTCTCACCTTTGTCAGCGCCAAGAGCGGGGTGCCGCTGGAGCTTAAGCTGGCGAAGAACGCCCGCGACGGCAATGCGATCGCCGAGGCGGGCGGCTACGACTTCCAGTACACCAACCATTTCTTCACGCCGGAGCGCGACCGCCTGGGTTGGAAGGTCATCGCCCGCCCGGCCGGGCCCGGCATCCGCTCGCAGATCGTGGTGCCGGTCGACTCGCCGATCCAGTCGCTGGTGGAGTTGCGGGGCAAGGAAGTGGCCTTCGTGACGCCGGATGGCTTCACCGGTTACTGGTTGCCGATGGACGCGCTGCTGCGCGCGAAGGTCGACGTGAAGGTTGTCTTCACCGGCAACCAAGAGGCCTCGTCCGCGCAACTCCGCATCAACAAGGTGGCCGCCGCCGGCGTCAATAGTTCCGTCATGGCGCGCTATGGGCGGCGCGAGAACTTCGAATACCGCGCGCTGTGGACCTCCGACATCTACCAGGATCTGTGCATCATGGCGAATCCCAAGGTGCCGCGCGACAAGGTGGCCGCCGTGCGCGCCGCCCTGGTCTCCATGCAGAACGATCCGGAAGGGCGCAAGGTGCTGCAGGACGGCGCCGACCTCCTGAAGATGAACAGCGATCTCGGCTTCGTCGCGGCGGAGGACCGCGACTACGACAATTACCGCAAGTTCTACAAGACGACGCAGGTCAAGTAACCGACCCGCCGACGCGAGGGCTGCGACCATGATGCGCGTGCTGGGATTCTGGAAGAACCTGGGCCTTATCTCCCGCTTGATGCTGGCGGTGGGCGTCGCCATCGTGGCGGGCGGCGGCGTGCAAACCGCCCTCCTGGTCGCCGAAGGCGCGGGAGAACACTCGGCGCGCCTGCTCGTCGTGCAGAAGGAAACGCTCGTCTTCCTCGCGCCCCTCGTCGCCGACCAGGCGCTGGTTGGCGACTACGCGGCCATCAGCCAGCTCCTCAACCAGCAGGTGAAGAAGGGCGAGGTCGACAGCTTCACCTGGACCGACCGCGAGGGGAAGCGCATCGTCGCGCAGGACGTGCCCGACAAGCTGGATGCACCGGCGTGGTTCGCGCGCGTGGCGGCGATCGAGCACGAGCCCCATAGCGTCGAAGTGACCGCCGGCGGTGTCGGATACGGCACGCTGAGCGCCAACATGACGCCGGTGAAGGCCACGAACCGGCTGTGGTACCAGTTCGTCAAGCAGCTGCAGATCGTGGCGGTCACCCTGTTCCTGATGCTGCAGTTCATCTGGCTCATCTTCCGCGGCAACCTCGGCACGCTGCGCATGCTGGCCGAGGGCGCGAACCGGTTCAGCCAGGGCGATCACGCCGTGCGCATCGAGGCGGAAGGCGCGCCGGAGGTTGGCCTCGCCGCCGAGGCGTTCAACAACATGGCGAACAACATCGAGAACCTGATCGCCTCCCTCGGCAAGTCGGAATCGAAGAACAAGCTGCTCGCCACCATTGTCGAGCAATCGAGCGAGGCGATCTGGACCACCGACCTGTCCGGCGTCATCACGACGTGGAACTCGGGTGCCGCCACCATGTTCGGCTACGAGCCGGCCGAGGCCATCGGACGTTCGCTCAAGCTCTCGGACTCCACGCCGGTTGAGGAAGAGTCCCGCATGCGGCGGCTCATCGCCGGCGAGAAATTCTCCTATGACGCGCGCGCCACCACGCGGGGCGGCACGCCGCTCGACATCCAGGTGGCGGTCGCTCCGCTGCTCGACGACGGCAACCGCTGCATCGGGCGCATCGCCGTCGCCCGCGACGTCACGCAGCACAAGCGCAGCGAGGAAGCGCTGCGTCTCGCGCGCGAGGCGGCGGAAGCGGCCAACCACGCAAAGAGCTCGTTCCTCGCGCGCATGAGCCATGAGATCCGCACGCCGATGAACGGCGTGCTCGGCATGACCGAGCTGCTGCTCGAGACCGGGCTCACCGCCACCCAGCGCAAGTACGCCGAGACCGTGCAGCGCTCGGGCAAGAACCTCCTCAGCATCATCAACGACCTGCTCGACTTCTCGAAGATCGAGGCCGGCAAGCTCGAGCTCGAGCATGTCGACATGGACGTCCGGCGCACGATCGAGGACATCGTCGAGCTGCTCGCCGAGCGCGCGCACAGCAAGGGCCTGGAACTGGCCTGCAGCATCCCGGCCAACCTTGCGACGCATGTGAAAGGCGATCCGTTGCGCGTCGGCCAGGTGCTCACCAACCTCGTCGGCAACGCCATCAAGTTCACCGAGCGCGGCTCGGTCGTGGTACGCGTGGACGCCGTGGCCGAGACGGCGCGCGAGGTGACGCTGCGCTTCGAAGTGGCCGACACGGGAGTCGGCATCAGCGTGGGCGCGCAGGCGCGCATCTTCAAGGAGTTCTCGCAGGCCGACGGCTCGACCACGCGCAAGCACGGCGGCTCGGGGCTGGGCCTGGCGATCAGCAAGCAGCTGGTCGAGATGATGGGCGGTACGATCGACGTCAAGTCCGACGTCGGCGTGGGCTCGACGTTCTGGTTCACCGTCACCCTGGAAAAGCAGCCGCACGCGAGCGACGACCGGAGTGCGCCGATCGGGCTGCTCACCGGGGTGCGCGTGCTGCTGGTCGAATCGAGCGCCATGCACCGTGGCATCCTGCACGCGCAGCTCACTAACTGGCAGATGAGCGTGCGGCTGGCGGAGACGCCGAAGCAGGCGATCGAACTGCTGGGAGAAGCGGCCTCGCGCAGCGTGCCGTACGACATGGCGGTGATCGACCTCGGCGTCCCGGGGATGGACGCCATCGAGCTCGCGCGAACGATCCGCGGCCGCACGGACGTCGGCAGCGTGCGCCTGGTGATGATGACCCGCCGCCACGCGGACATCCGCGCCGCGCACGAGGCCGGCTTCAATGCCTGCCTCGTCAAGCCGGTGCGGCAGACGGTGCTCTATGAGTCGCTGGTGAACGTGATGGCCGGGCGCGCACAGGAGGCGCTGGCGCCGACGGCGACGCCGAACCCGGCCGCCGCGGCTCCGGCGGCCATCCGCGGGCACGTGCTGCTCGTCGAAGACAATGTGATCAACCAGCAGGTCGCGCTCGGCATCCTGCAGATCTCCGGCTATAGCGTGACGGTGGTGAACAACGGCCGGGAGGCGCTCGAGGCGCATGCCCAGGGCGGCTTCGACCTGATCCTCATGGATTGCCACATGCCGGAAATGGACGGCTACGAGGCCACGCGCGCCATCCGCCAGCGGGAAGCCGCCTCGAGCGCGAAGCGCATTCCGATCATCGCGCTGACCGCCAACGCCATGGCGCGCGACCGCGAGGAATGCCTCGAGGCCGGCATGGACGACCACCTCAGCAAGCCCTTCAACATGCTGGCGCTGCAGGAGCTTCTCGAGCGGTGGATGACGCGCGATGCGACCGGCGCCACGCAGGCCGCCGCGATCGCCGCGCAGGCGACCGCCAAGGCGGCGCAGGTGCTGGACCGCGCGGTCCTCGAGCAGCTCGGGCGGGTGCGCACCAACGGCAAGCCGGAGCTCCTCACGCGCGTGATCAAGCTCTACGTCGCCGAGTCGCCCGGCCTGATGGAAAAGCTCAAGGAGGCGGCGCGCGATGGCGACGACGTGCGCATGGCGAATTTCGCCCACACCCTCAAGTCGAGCAGCGCCAATGTCGGTGCGGCAATGCTGTCCCGCTATTGCGGCGAAGTGGAATCGTATGCGCGCCGCGCCGAAACCGAGGAAGCGCGGCGCTGCATCGCCAAGATCGAGACCGAGCACCGCTCGGTGCAAAGTGCCCTGGTTTCCGAAATAGAAACGCTGGCCGCCAGCAACGCTTAATTGGGAGAGTCGTCAATGAAAAGAACAATCGTTCTGCTCGCAGGCTTGCTGTCGGCGTGGGTGGCGTCGGCGCAGGAATGGCCGACGAAGCCGGTGCGCTTCGTCGTGCCGTACCCACCGGGCGGCGGCACGGACGTGATTGCCCGCATCGTGCAGCCGCGCCTGTCCGAGGCGCTCGGCCAGCCGGTGGTGATCGAAAACCGCGGCGGCGCCGGCGGCGCGCTTGGCACGGCGGAGGCGGCAAAGGCGAATCCCGACGGCTACACGTTCCTCTTCACGCTCTCCTCGCACACCATCAACCCGCTGCTCTACAAGCTTCCCTTCGACATCGAGCGCGACTTCACTTCGGTCACGCTCGTGGTGAGCGTGCCGCAGCTCATCGCGGCGTATCCGGGCGCGCACCTGGACAACATGGCGGAGGTCGTGGCGGCGGCGCGCGCCAATCCGGGCAAGCTTGCCTTTGCCTCCGTGGGTAACGGCACGCCGTCGCATATCGCCGGCGAGCTGCTCAAGCTGCGCACGGGAATCGATCTCATCCATGTGCCGTACAAGGGCGGCGGCCCGGCCGTCGCCGATACGCTGGGCGGCCAGGTGCCCCTCATCATGGTCACGATGCCGGCGGCCATCTCGCATGTGCGCGCCGGCAAGCTGATTCCGCTTGCCGTGACTACCGCGCGCCGTAACCCGGGCGCGCCCGAGATCCCGACCGTCGCCGAGGCGCTCAAGATTCCCGACTACGAAGTCGACTCGTGGTACGCGATGTTTGCCCCGGCGAAGACGCCGGCGCCGATCGTATCGCGCATGCAGAAGGCGGTCGCGCGCGTGATCGAGCTGCCCGATGTGAAGCAGAAGCTCCTCGAGCAGGGCGGCGACACGGTCGGCTCGACGCCCGAGGTGCTCGATAAGGTCGTAAGAAGCGAGCTCGTCCGCTGGGCCGACCTGATCCACAAGGCTAACATCCACGTGGAGTGAGACTCCACGGCAAGGTAGCCATCGTCGCGGGCGCCGGCGCAAGCGGCGCCATCATCGGCAACGGTCAGGCCACCGCCATTCTTTTTGCCCGCGAGGGCGCCAAGGTGGTCTGCGCCGACGCGGTCCTGGAACGGGCGCAGGCGACCGCCGACATGATCACGAAGGAAGGCGGCGTGGCCACCGCCTTCCGCGCTGACGTCTCCAAGGCGGCCGACAGCAAGGCCATGGTCGAGGCAGCCGTCGAGCGGTATGGCCGGCTCGATATCCTCGACAACAACGTCGGCATCTCGGTGCGCGCCGACGTCGT
>Ga0070681_10001246_pt1 | contig 22151 bp, 16 predicted proteins | sample KBSC83BmetaG_FD_65650 | JGI IMG/M metagenome (GOLD analysis project Ga0070681, IMG submission 65650) | Corn rhizosphere microbial communities from Kellogg Biological Station, Michigan, USA - KBS C8-3B metaG | ecosystem: Host-associated > Plants > Roots > Rhizosphere | place: USA: Michigan...
TTCGACGAAGCAAAGAATCCACCGATCATCCTTTTCATCTGGGGACGCAAAAAGGTGATGCCGGTAAACATCAAGAGCATGTCGATCAAGGAGGAGGAATTCAGCACTGAATTGAATCCGCTGCGCGTGACGGTAACCGTCAGCCTCGAAGTGATGGAAGGAACGAATGCGCCCTTCCTTTATACACAGGCAATGAAGGAAGTCATGTCGCTGCTGAACCTCGCAAACATCGGCGACATCGCGAACACGATAGTGCCTGCTTGATTATGTTTATTAAGGGTTCACGTTATCGAAACCTTCCCGAGTCGAGTCCGGTAGATGCTTCCGGCGAGCGGCTCCAGGGTAAGGATGTGCGCGAGATCCCGCCACCCCTGGCAGGAACGTTTCAGCATACGGTGCACCAGGGAGATCGCCTCGACCTGTTGTCCTTTAAGTATTACACCGACCCGACGAAGTGGTGGCAGATAGCCGATGCAAATCCACAAGAACAGTTCCCACCGGATCTACTCGATCGTGGCCCGCTGACCAAAGAGCGTTTTGTGCTTAGTAGTCCGGGCTTTGGAACGCGTCTGCGCCAATTGGAAGAGGTTGAGTTATCGGGTATCGCCCAGGTCACCAGGCTTGAAGCTACTTCGTTCGATGACGAAAAGCCGGTCGAACCGAGTTTCGTCGAGACTACGCTCATCATGAAGTACGCTCCGGCAACGGCCACACATCAGACCATAGTCAACAAAATCGAATCGGTAAATGTTGGATTTCACTTCTTGCGCGCCTTTACGTACCAGGAGACACCCGACACCGTCGAGGCATTCACGTTTGACGATCCAGCCACTCGTAACGCATGGCGCAACATGGTCGCCAAACTGATGGAGATAGGAGTGCTCGATCTGACGTCGATGGTCGTCGAAGGCACACTTGATTTGACTTACAACAACGCCATCATTCCGCGTGAGTCAATTCGAACAGTCATAGAGTCAAACGGTTTCACTGTGGAACCGGCGACAACTACATTTCCCGCGGTGGGCAGCAAAATCCTGATCCCGCCGTACCAGACCGTCTAACAGGAGCACGACATGCCGCAGGTGGCTGCCACAATCTCGATCGAAGATGAAGCTGCACCCGATCTGTTTCTGTCGCTGCTCGACATGGACATCGAGGAAGATCATCGCATGGCTGCCAGCTTCAGAATCAAAGTGGCTATCAGTCGCCAGGATGACGGTCTGTGGACACTGCTGGAAGATGAGCGCATCAAGCCCTGGGCCAAGGTGACGATCGGTGTGAACGTTTCTGACGAGGAGCAGGACATCCTCACCGGTTACATCACACAGCTAAAGCCTCACATCGCTCCCGATGAGAACGGTTCCTACCTCGAGATCTATGGAATGGACTCGACTTGTTTGATGAGTCTGGAAGAGAAGATCAAAGCGTGGCCCAACATGAGCGATAGCGATATCGCCACTCAGATATTCTCCGACTACAACCTGACGCCGGAAGTGGACGCCACCGAGGTCACTCACGACGAAGCAGTGGCGACCATCACTCAACGCGATACCGACATTCGCTTCCTGAAAGGCCTCGCGCGGCGAAATGGATTTGAATGTTTCGTCGACGGCGACACGGGTTTTTTCCGCAAGCCGGTGTTGGACAGTGAACCGCTGCCGTATCTCGCGGCCCACTTTGGCGGCGAGACAAACCTGATCAGCTTCGACGCGAAACTGAATTCGCTGCGGCCAACGAAAATCGAAATGCACCAGATCGATATCGTGGCCAAGGAGGTTCAGGACTCGCTCGTAGAAACCGGCGAACAAGTGCAGCTCGGGCGCGACCGCGCTGAATCGATCACCGTGCCGAATGGAATAGTTCCACGCATGTTCGTCAGGCAGACAGTCTCCGTCAATCAGCCCGAGATGGAAAACCTCTGCAACGCGCTCTTCGACGAAGCGGAATGGTTGATTGAAGCCAGCGGAGAAGTTGAGACAGCACTCTATGGCTCGGTACTGCGCGCGAAAAGCCTCGTGCCGATCAAAGGTGTGGGTGAAGTTTTCAGCGGGACTTATTACATCACCAACGTGAAGCACTCATTTAAGACAGACAAGTACACACAACAATTCAGAGCCAGGCGCAATGCACTCGCTCCCGCCGGAGATGAGGACTTCGGTGCCGGGGGTTCGCCACTCGGAGGGCTCTGATGGTCGAAGAGTTGTTGGCGCGTTTGGTTGAAAAGGTTGAAGGACGTTTCTACGGAAAGTACCGGGCTCTGGTCGTCGACAACGGGGACCCCGAAAAACGAGGGCGTTTGAAATTGAAAATACCCAGCGTGTTGGGAAACGAAGTGGTTTCAGGCTGGGCTTTGCCATGTGCGCCGTACGGCGGCGCTGCCGATCAGGGTTTCTATTTTATCCCGGAGGTCGATTCGGCAGTGTGGGTCGAGTTCGAATCGGGGTTGCTGGATTACCCGATCTGGGTGGGAACGTTCTGGTCCAAGCCCGGTGGAAATAGCGAGGTGCCAAAGCCGAATGGTGTGGATGGGACAGAAGAGTCGGATGTTCAGAGTCCACCGACACGAAAGATCATCAAGACGCTGAAGGGTCACACGATTCAGCTTGAAGATGCTGACGACGGCGACCTGGTGATGCTGCTGGAAGCAACGAACGGAAATCTGATCGTGATGAACTCCGATGGGATCAAGATCGTCGATGGCAAGAACAAAACCACGATCACTCTGGACGACAACGGATTGAAGATCGAAGCCGCGAAGGACATCGAGTTGAAGGCTGACGGCGGCGTCAAGATTACAGCAGGTAAGGACCTCGAGTTGAAAGCCACCGGCGACATCAAGATGGACGCGGTAAATGTGAAAGTCAAAGTATCGGCTGCGATGGATGTGAGCTAAACGATGCCAGGAGTCTTAACAGAAGGAAGCAACGTCACCTGCGGACACAGTCCCGGCAAGGTGTCGACTACTGGTTCGTCGAAGTTAAAGGTCAGTGGTCAAGCGGTGTTGCTGAAAGATGGAATCAACGGGAAATCAGTTAGCGGCTGTGGGACTCCACCCGCTTCCGATGTCTCAGGTCCGACAGCGATACCTTGTCTAACGGTGACTACCGTAACAACAGGTGAAGCGACCAAGCTCACGATTGGTGGCGCTCCCGTAATGCTGGACACGCTGGCAGGTCAAACCGATGGAATGGTTGGGAAGGTCACTCCGCAACTGTTGTTATCGGCGACGGCGGTGCAGACGAAACTGACAACAAGTTAATTGATATGGACAAGACTGGCTGGTCATTCCCATTCAACATCAACGAGCTCGGGCGCGTCGATACCGCCTCGGGCAATGACGACATTCGCAACAAGGTCTTGCAGGTGTTGCTGACGTCTCCGGGTGAACGGGTCAACTTGCCGGAATTCGGCTGCGGCCTACGCGACCTTGTTTTCGATCCGAATAACGAGATCCTCGCAGCGACTACTGAATTCACGGTCCGAAAGTCTCTGCAACGCTGGCTCGCCGAAGACATCATTGTTCAGGCCGTGGACATACATAACGACGAAAGCTCAGTGATGGTCGAAGTAGCTTACTTGAGACGAGATCAATTACAGGCGGACAAAGTGAAGATAACTTTTTAGACGCGATACGGAGCTGAGTAATGGCCATTATCAATCTCAGGGAAAACCGCCAGGTCATCGATTACCTGGCCCGCGACTACAACAGCTTTCGCAAAGCGTTAGTCGATCTGATACCGGCGAAGCTGCCTGAGTGGACCGATCGTTCAGAGGCAGACTTCGGCGTCGCGCTGGTGGAGTTGTTCGCCTACATGGCGGACATTTTGAGTTACTACCAGGACCGCATCGCGAATGAAGCTTTTCTCACGACCGCTCAGGAACGTCGCAGTGTAATCAATCACCTTCGGCTCATCGGCTACGAGATGACTCCGGCATCCGCCGCGTCCACCACGTTGAATCTCATCGTCGGGAATGCCGTGACGCTACCTTTTGAAGTACGAAAAGGAGATCAATTCGCCACCAAGGGCGCCAAAGATCGCAAGAGTGTGACTTTCGAGTACACGGGAGACAAACCACTCGTGATCGATCCGGTCACGATGCCTTCCGTGCCGGCAAAAAATCCGGATGGCTCGCCACTCATCGGTTCCAAAGAATTCCAGAATGTGATTCCCGTCCGTGAAGGCAAAACGATCTCAAACGAAGTGATCGGCGTTTCTGATGGCCGGCCAAATCAGCGCTACACGCTGGCCCAACCGAACTTGTTGCAAGGCTCGCTGGAAATTGTCGTCGACACGACCGTGCCGACCCCGGCGTGGCGACTGCGGGACAAACTAATCTTCAGCCGCCGTGCGGTTACTCCCGAACAGCTTGTTGCTCTCGAAGCTCAGGAACGCATCGGATCGACACTCGCATTCAGCGGTGACACAGATACCGATTACGCGATCGAGACAGATGAGGACAACGTGACGACAGTGATCTTTGGCGACGGGCAGTACGGGAGAATCCCTCCAGCCGGTCGCCGAATTATCGCGAGTTACAGAACCGGTGGCGGCGCAGTGGGCAATGTCGGCAAAGAACAGATCACGCAAATACTCAAAGGCCCGCAACTACAGTTGCTCGGAATAAAAGTGATCAATCGAGCTCCGGCGAGCGGAGGCGCGGAACGCGAGTCGATCGATCAGGCAATCAAGTATGCGCCTTCGGTGTTTGCCTCGATGCAGCGTGCAGTCACTGCTCAGGACTACGTGGCCCAGGCGAGACTCTTCCCCGGAGTTTCGAAGGCCCGCGCGGAAGCTGCAAGTTGGAATATCGTCAAGCTCTACATCGCTCCCACCGGTCAGGGCGAACCTCCAACGGACGTGATGAAGCGCGATCTGCTTACTTACTTCGAGGACAAGCGCATGCTGACCAGCATCATCGAGATCGAGAGTCCTGACTACGTGAAGATCGATGTCCAGGCCAACGTCGTAGCGCAGCGCCATTTTAGAAACAGCGACGTACTGGACGACGCTGATACGGCGGTGAGGGACTTATTTGATTTCGAAAAGGTTGACTTCAAGCAGACGCTGTATCTCAGCAAGATTTACGAAAAGCTGGAAGCACTCGACGGCGTTGATAGTGTGTTTGTCAGCCGTTTTCAGCGGGCCGATGCTGGAGCAGGCATCGCAACGGATGGCTTGATTCAACTTCTGGAAAATGAAATTCCCTTGATGGGCCAACTCGTCATCAACGTGAGCGGAGGCGTTTAGTGGAGGTCCTGGATTTAACAGCTGAGGCCCACCCGAATGGTAATCGAGTGGATCTTGTGTGGAAAAATCCCACTGAAGCGAACTTCAGAGGAGTGAAGATTCTCCGGCGTGAAGTTACGTATCCGGAACTGCCTGCTGACCTGAATTCGATCTTCCAGATCCACGATGAACCGATCGCCCTCACTCCGGACGGCGCAGACGCACACTTTTCCGATGTCGGACTCAAGAGTGAAACCGTTTACTACTACGCGGTCGCCGCCTACGACGATACTCTGCCTACTCCCAAACACTTTCCCGTTTTCATTTCGTGCATGCCGACAGGTGCTTACGGAAGTGCCGGCACGATGTATAGAAACCTGCCGGCGCTCTATCAGCGGTTTGATCTGTTGAAGCCTCCGAATGCGCCGGAAGTCGATCCGGATGACAAAGACAAGGGGCAGTTGCTGCGTTTTATGGAACTGGTCGGACCGCAGTTTGACTTGTTGCGCAGCTTTGCACGAGCAGGACGTGACTTCTCCGACGTCAACCGCATCGACGGCGACCTGTTGCCGCTGCTCGCTGATTGGATTGGTTGGGAGAGTGGATTCAATCTGCCGCTCGTCAAACAGCGCAACGAGCTCAACTATGCGCCGCACTTTTATCGGACCACCGGAATCGCCGCGAACTTACGTGCGACACTCAATCGAGTCACGCCGTGGCCGTTGCAGATGAAAGAGTTCGTTCACAACGTCTTTCTTTCAAACCATCCCGAGCAACTGCACATCTGGGAAATCGATCAACTTGGCGTTGCCGGACACGATCCGCAAATGGTTACGATCGACATGGCCTATGAAGGTAAGCCTGTCGCTCTTCAAGCCGCTGACGGCAGGGTCTGGCTCTTCTATCATGCCCGTAGATCAGTGCCGACTTCTCAAGGCCCCGAAGATCATTTTCAGACTTATTACAAGATCAACGATCAGGGTCGATGGCTGCCCTCGCGACGTGTGACCGAAGGGACCGCCGACAAATACCCGGCAGCGATTCAAAGAGCCGACGGAAGTTTCTGGTTGTTCTGGACCGCACACGAAGACGTTGGCGGCGCCGTCCTGCCACAGATCAGAAGTGAGATCTTCGCGGCCGGCCGCGATGCAATCCGTCCACGCAGACTCGGAACTCTTTCAGGACCATTCGCTGTTGCGGATGGCGACCTGTTTCGCATAACGGTGACTTCAGGCACTCAAACTGTCACGCGGCGAGTCAGGCTGCACCTGGAATACTTTCACACGGTCAATCTGGTAACTGCTACTGCCACTGCAACGGCTCAGGAGATGGCGGCTGTACTGAACCGCGAGATACCGGGCGTTGAAGTCAGCGTCAATAAAGACGGACAAATTTTGATCGAGGCAATCGCTGCCGGCAGTACGTCGAGCCTTGACCTGCCGGCATCCACCGTTGCAACAACGCTTGGTCTGGCCACCGGTCTCACTGCGGGAGCTGATGCGACTTCAGCTCAGTTGTTGAGCAACGCTGGACCAATCAATTTGGCTCCGGACGACACGCTCACGATTCGCATCGATTCGAACGCAACCGCCACGATCACTTTTAAGGCGACTGACTTTGCGAATATCACGACGGCAACTGCGGCGGAGATTTCAGCCGCGATAAACAAGGTTCAGCCCGGAATTGCTAAAGATAGTGGCGGCCGGGTAATGCTTGCGTCGCAGACAGCGGGCGAAGGTTCGTTTGTCACTGTGGTGACGGATCTTTCGAGCGCGGGGCCAAAGCTTGGTTTCGGAGTTTCGCTTCCCGTGGCTTCGCCCAACCCTGCGGCTGACAGTGAACCGAGTGCATTCAAAGATGCAGGCAACAACGTTTGGCTGTTCTGGAGCTCGCGGCGCAGTGGTGGTTGGAATGTTTGGTACAACCGTTTTGATGGAACTAATTGGGGCGTAGCGAAACCATTAACTACCGGAAGCGAATCCGATCGCGAGCCGTGCGCTGTGTTCGATCCGGCAGGAAGGATCTGGGTCTTCTGGAGCCGCAAGAAGAGTAACGGTCTCTGGAATATTTTTTATCGCACCACGACTCAGTTGGACTTCAATCTCCTGACAGACGCTCTTTGGAGTGTGGAACGCGAGCTCACTCCGATTCCAACCACTTTTGACAACAAAGAACCGGCCGCGGTTGTGACTGCCGCGAACACAGTCCAACTGTTCTTCGCTTCGAATGTAACTGACGGATTCCATATCAGGTCTGCCGTTATTACTCCCGCGAATCAGGCAGCCGATCAGCCTCATACTTCCGGCCAGTTCAGTCATCACGCTCCTGCCGCACTGCGAGTGGCGAACGTAACGCGTCTCCTGTTTCGCAGCAACGAGAGCGTCTCTTATTCCAGCAATCTCTACCCGACCGCGGTAACTATCGACGCACGTTATGCCGGATCGACTACGACTGATACAGACAACACCTTGAAACTCGGAAATCATGAAAAGTTTGAAGACATCGAGGGTTACATCTTTGATACCGAGACAGGCTCAGACAACTGGTACGCGCGAAACGTGATCGGGATCTTCGTTTCTGCAAACACAAACGATCAGGACGTAATCAACCGCACTTTGATCAGCATTGAAGGCGCCGTGAAACGCTTTCTGCCGATCCAGGTGCGCGTAGTTTTAATACTCGAGAGTCTGGCCGGGTTCCTTTTCCTTCGAACCTGGAAGGCGGGAGTACCAAGCGGCGAATTGCCGGACCTTAACGTGGCGCCTCCGGATCTCTCATTTCGCCTCTTTCAGCCAGGCGTGACCGAAGGAGTATGACGATGGGCGATTTTTCAAGAGACCCTGAAACAACTTTCCAGGACGCAATCAACAAAAACTATTGCCGCGTCCGATTCCAGCAAGGCAAACCTCTGTTGGACCGCGAACTGAACCTGTTAGGAGACATTGCCAGCCCGCAGCGATTCGCGGGCGTGAATTTTGGTAACGGTGTGCGCGGTGAGGGAAACGATTTTCTGATCACCGGACTCAGCGTTCCCAACAACGACTTTACGATCACCGCCGGCACTTGTCTGGTGAATGGTCTCGAAGCCGTGCTCGGCGCAAACGTTAGTTACAAGAACCAGCCGAACAATGACAACGTTGCCGCATTGCCGGGCGGTGCAAGCAACGTCTACCTGCGTGTGTTTAGGACCGAAACTGCCGGCGCGGACGACGCGCTTCTCTTGAATGCCGGCGACGTGGGCTCTGAGACGGCGATTCGGGAAAAGGTGGATTGGGAAGTACTGGTTACCACGCAAAACATCGATGCCATCGATCATTTTCTGCTGGCGTCAATCAACACTGCCGGACCGAGTGTTCAAGATCGCCGGCGCAAAGGTCTGAATGTCGGGTCGATACGTGATGAAGTAACCACTGCGCGTGGCTCAACTCCGCAACTCGCTTTGCGGCTCAATGCCAGCCTGACGCCGGCGGGCGCTCTGCTGCCGAACATAGTTACCGGTAACCAGATCGCTGATAACGGTGTTTCAACCACCAAGATCGCCGACAACGCAGTCGTCACTCAGAAGATTGCGGACAATGCTGTTACCTCGCAGAAGATCGCGGACAACGCGGTTGTCACTCAGAAGATCGCCGACAACGCTGTTACCTCGCAGAAGATCGCCGACAACGCCGTGACGGTGTCCGAGATCGCGGACAATTCGGTAGTCACGAACAAGATCGCAAACAACGCCGTCATCGGCAGCAAGATCGCAGACGGCAATATCACGTCAACCAAGATCGCTGCTCAGGCAGTTACCGAACCGTCACTCGCAAACAATTCGGTTTCCAATCGGACCATCGTCGCCGGAGCTGTTTCAATCGCGAAGATGAATGCGTCGCAGATCGTGAACCTCCAGGTTACGGTGGCCGCAGCGCCCGCCGCAGGACAGCGCTCAGAAGCGGTCGTGACGATCCAGGAATCAGATGACACGGCATTCTTTCTCGTGAGTTGTCACTTTGATGGTCCACGTCCGGCCCTTCCTCCGCAAGCGATCTTATCGAGAACTTTTGACTGGCAATACAGAGTGGCACTCGCGAAGCCTCCGGGCCAGCAACTCTTTCGTCACTTTCACCAGGTAGTGATCCAGAATCCCAACACCGTAGAGATCACCGTCACTGTTCGCGGATTTCGGTTAGCTGAGACTTAAGAAACGCATGCGCAAGTGAGAGAAAATTATGGGCAAGATATCGAGGGATTCATTTAAAGAGACGCATAACGTTCTCGGAGATTTGCGCGGGTTAACTCCCGTTGGGCCGAGTTCCAAATCGTACGTCAGTCTGCGTTTACAACAAGGCGTCCCTTTTCTTGATGCCGACTTCAACGAAGTAGACGACATCCGCCGCGCCGAGCTGGAACTGATGTTGGCGAAGGCAATTGGAAACGGTGTGCCCGCTGGCAGCGATGGATTCAAGATTCTTGAGGCGACGACAACCAACAACTTCGTGATCGAGGCGGGCTTGTTGTTTCTCGATGGATGGTGGGTTTTCAATCCGGTGCGGATAGATTATTTGAACCAGCCGCATCGCACCGCTAAAGGTTTGGCGCCCCCGTTGCGCATCTTGCAAAACATCCCCGCCGCGGACCAGGAAGTTGCTTATCTCGATGCCTGGGAGTTGGTAGTCGACTCGCACGAAGACACGAACCTCATCAATCCACGTATCGGTGTCGAGACGTGCAATCGTATCCAACGCGGTTGGGTAGTTCGGCTGGAGCCGGTTGTTGCCGGTATGAATCCCACAGATCCCACAACGTATCCAAACACGCAGCCGGGACATCGTTACTATCCGCTCAGCTTGATCAACCGGCCGGCGGGTGGGCAAATCTCAGCCGCCATGATGACTGATCTGCGCCGAACTTATCTCACCCTGGAAGCGACGACTTTCGCACCGCTCCTCATTGATGATGTCGCGCGCAATCAACGGCTCGATAGTCCGAGACTTGCAGGCGCATTCCGCGGACACCTCGACGCGATGCGTGATCTGCTGAATCGCAGTCCGGAAATTTTTGTCTTTCCGGCGAAACCTGCCGAAACCTCGCAGTCGACAACCGCGCTCAATGATGTGCGTGCCTCAGCAATCTCGTTTGAACAGCAAGCGCGGAATCAGTTGCTGCACAAATCAGCGGCGACTGACGCTATGCAGGTTTTCTCTCAAACAGAGCGCAACCTAAGCACCTTTCTGCAAACGTTGGTAGCTGGAGGTATCGCGGGTCCAGCGACTACAGATTTTATCAATATCTACCACAAGCACCTGGACGGCACAGTTCCGAACGATCCGCAAAGTCTTCAGTTTGCTCTCAATGCAAACGATCTGCTGGGGGCGGTTATGGCTCAGGAAAGGTTAAATGAGGAACTCGGACTTCAGAATAATTCGTTGCCGGAAGGCACGGTGGCGGCGTCGCTGATCAGCATTACTCCTTCGGGACCGCTGGCCGATAAGACAGTTCATCCGCAGTATCAGTTGACGATTCGCGTTCAGAGTAACCTCACTTCTTCGCCAGGCTCGGAAAAGATCCGCGCGATCGTCTCAGCCGGACCTGGTTGGACGCTGGTCTTTCAAGGCACGAGCGAACTCAATCAGAACGAGATCGTCGTGACTGTGCCGAATCAGCAGTCTGTAGACGTTGTTCTGAATATTTCAGCCGACGTGGGAGCCGCGGACACAACGTTGAATCTCTCAGTGAGGCCGGAACGACGCCAGCAACTGGTTTTCATTCTCACGCCACAGACGATGAAGCTGGGGTCGGAGTTTCTTCCCGGCACCGTGCTTGCGACACTCACTTACAACGGCTCGTCCCCGATGTCGGCGCAGGGAGTGGTGAAAGCCGGCCGTGCGGTTATGGCGACTCTTGGTGGCCGTCCGATTGGCTGGCGCGTCATCAGTCTCTCGGCGGCAACCGAAACCTACAAGGTAACGGTTACGCCACTCGCTGCGGCTACGGGCTGGATGGCAGTCAATGAGCCGATACTTTCTCCGCTCGCGCCCGGTGCGCCACCTCGCGACTTCAACATCAATTTTGGAATTACCGATCAAGCCGGTGCAGTCAGTCCGCTTACCTACCGGTTGCAATTAACGCGCGTCACTGGCGGGGCAAACGATCCACTGCCAAACACGAAGGTCGATATCACGTTCGAATTAATCTGACGTGCTCGGAGCGAATTCCACTCGCTCGAAGGAGGCATATATGACACGAAGACTCACAATCATGTTGGCTGCAATTGGAGCCATCCTTCCCATGATAATAGTCGTTACGACTTCTGCCCATAATCCGGGTTGGGATGTCCAGAGCCCTGGTCGCCCGCTTGCGGCGATTACGATCAACGGCGACGACGCCGACTGGCCGGCCATGGGACCAGGTGGACCATACTCGTTCGCCATGGCCGACTACGGCATGGGCAATCCACTAAGTGCAACCGTCAGGGCGCTGCACAAGAGTGACGGCCTCTACATGGTCGCCATCATCACGGATTCAACGGACAATCTGGCGAACGACGCGATTCAGATCCGTTTTGACATCAATCATAATGGCGTTCTTGACGCGCCCGACTGGGGTGTTGAGATCCGTCGCAACGGTAGTACGTTCTGGGGACCAGCCACCGCCCAGCCTGCAACCTGGGCCGCAGCGCCGGGGGGCACCGGGGCTGCCACCAACGGCGTTGGTACCTGGAAAGCGGAGCTTCGTCTGCCAACAGCTCCGACGGCTGGTTTCGGTGGGTTTGCGATCAACCTGAATCAGCCCCTGGGACTTCACATCGAACTATTCGATGCAGACGCCGATCCGTTGCTCGAACCAAACAGCGCGATCTACACGCAATGGCCTCAACCCACAGTCATGGAGGGATTGGACACGCTGTTCGATCAAACTCCTAACAAGTGGGGACACTACTCATTCGATCCGGCGACGACGTTTGCCAACGTGTCTGTTACGGATGTTCGTCGTGGCGGCGGTGTAGGTCCTTCAGACTACTACAAGATCAGTCACTCTCAAGTGAATACCTTCCAGGTCACTGTCAGTAATTCCGGATCAACTGCGATTGCCGACGCGACTGGTGTTCGGCTCAATCTTTATGTCGGCGCTGTTGGTTTGGGAGAACCATTTCACCGGTTGGACCAAACGTCGACCATCGATGGCGACTGCGCCGGGGTCTGGAATCCAAATGCGTCGTTACCTCAAGCTGACGTTTGTTCCGGAGCAAGCTCGTTGCCCGACGTCGAGACTATCGCCGACAACGTGCTGGTAACGAATACCGCGAAGTACACAGTGAAGAACGGCGTAAACCGTTTGGGCGGCACTTCCATGACGGTTAACGGCGGTACGTCGCCAACGACCGACGTAGATTCGTGGGACACGACCGCCGGCCAGGATCCCAAGTACACCATGATGACGGTCATGGGCAGCACCTATAACCGCCAACACTCCTGTATGCGCGCCGAAGCTTTGGTCCCCAACGATCCGAATCTCTCTGACAACACGCGCCAGGTGAATATGGACTTCGTTTGTGTACCGGGAGGTGGGAGCCAGCAGTTCAGCCTCGGCCTCGGTGCAGGTGCTTTCGCCAAGTACGATCCAGGAGTCGGCAAAGACATGTTCGTTCACGTTGTGACAAAGAACATGGACCGGCAACTCGGCTGGAATTTCAAACTGTCGGATCCCAAAGGGCAGATCAAGCAGGTCAAAAACAATCTATTCGTAGCGCAGGTTAAGGGTGCACAGTCGATTGGCGCGGTGCTCAACATAACTGCTCCGCGAGCGGAAGCTCTCGGCACTACTCTTAAAGAGAACTTGATCGTTCCGGCGAAGGCTGGTGGCCGCCAGTCAAACGCAAGGATTCCTTCCGGCGACGCGCCTGTTTACGTGAAGGTGAATGGCGGCAGTACGTTGTTGATTGCGAACTTCTCGATGCACGACAGCGGCGATGACACGCAATTCGTCGATGTCGACGGCAAAGGCCGTTTGCTTCCGCCAAATGGTCCTGGCGGCCTGTCGAACGAGCTGCTACAGAAAGCTCTGAAGGAAGTTGCCGGATTCAAGTTGCTGCTCTCGCCGACGTCTCCGCTTGGATCTTTAGTGGGATCTTTCGATAACTTCAAAACTTCATTTCTGATCGCCGAGGGTGTGCAAGTGAGAGTGCCGGCCGGCGCGACGTTTTTGGCGTTGGGAATAAATGATGCGATTGGTCTTTACGGCGACAACACCGGCACTGGATTCCGCGTGAAAGTCATGGAACGCGCGCCAGGAGCTATCGTTGAAAATCAACCAAACGAGCATGAGGGCTTTAGTTTGATCCCGACTGCGTACGCGCAGTCGCGCACCGAACCTCGGACGCTTGTGCCGCTAGCCGACGCCGTTCCGTCAGTCTGCCTCAACGGTTACGAGCGAACACCAAACACTCGTTACGTCGCCGGTAACAATCGGCGGCTTTACAGGTACATCGGAAACATGTGCTACACGATTATGGACGTGTTTCCTCCCAATCGTTCGGAAAAGCCGGACCAGGGCGACGTGTTTCGGGATGTTGGTCCAAAGCCGGGGGGCTGCGGCGGCGGCGAGAACGGGATGATCTTGTTCCCGATGCTCTTTGCGACAGCGGGGATCGGAATCATCGGCAGGTTTGCACGCCGTCGAAGATAAGCGGAGGCACTTTGCGCAAAAGCTCACTGTCATTGCACCCCGCGGCTTCGCCGCCGGAACTGAATGCTAGAGTCGACGGCGGGACCGAGCCCCGCCTCATCAGGGAGGCACGCTGTGGAAACTAGAATTTCCGAATTCCTCGAGCGGAGTCTGGGCGCCGGCTGGCTGGCGCCCAATTATCCGCTCCTCTTTGCTCTCGCGACCGTGTTGGGACTCTATCTGGCGGTGAGGCAGGCGAAACGCACGACTCTTGATCCGTATTTGGTATTCAAGGCCGGCGTGATCACGATCGTTGCTGCTTTCGTCTCAGCCCGCCTCTTCGTGGCTCTGGAAAAATTCGGCTACTACTCGCAGAACCCGATCGAGATCCTTAATTACTGGCAAGACGGACTCGCGAGCTCAGGCGCTTACATCGGTGGTTTGTTGGCTGTGGTAATTTTTAGTTGGCGCTCGGGGCTGCAACCACTGAAGTTTCTCGACTGCGCTGCGCCGTCAGTCGCGTTGGCAATTTTCTTTGGACGGATTGCCTGTTTCGTGAATGGCTGCTGTTATGGCAGGCCATCGAACCTTCCGTGGGCGGTACGTTTTCCTTCAGGCAGCCAGCCTGCCTACGAACAGTTATTACACGGCACGATCAATCCGGGCCAGACATCTCTGCCGCTACACCCCACGCAACTCTACGAAGCGGCGTTTGGGTTCGCGCTGTTTCTCTTCCTACTCAAATTTCGAAAACAGCAACGAAGCGATGGTGAATCAATCGCGCTACTGTTTCTCATGTATTCAAGTGCGCGCTTCTTCTTTGAAATGTTGAGAGGCGACGATCGCTGGATGATCGGTGGAATCTCCGTTCCGCAATATCTGAGTGTGCTGGCACTGGCACTGAGCGCGAGTTTTCTGATCGCGATACGACGGCGCAACAACAAACAGAAACCCATACCCGTTCCCGCCTGAGGTGCCCCGAGATCATGTGGCGTCAAACCTCCGGCAAAACGATTCAAGCTAAGACTCAGCATCAGCCAGCCTGTTGCGCGAGGCCCAACTCGAGAGCGCCCGATCTGACGTACTCATTCCACGAATTGCAACAGCAGTTGGGCAATCGCACCGTCGGGCATTTGATTCAAAGGAGTGTCGATCACATCTCGCGAATACCGAGCGCGCCGATCGTGCAAAGGCAAACCGCTGAGGACGACGAGGAGTTCGCGCACGTCTTTGAAGAAGCACCAACACCGGAACCTCAACCCGAAGAGCAGTTGACCCCGCCGAATCCGACGGCGACAGCGCCGCCAACACCCGCGCCGCTACCGACAGCGCCGGGCACCTTCGATCCGCTGACAGGCTCTGCGCTTACCGATCGTCAGACTCACGGGTTGAGTACTGACACTGGCCCAATGACTGCTGAGATCGAGAGCAACTTGTTTCCCACCGGCGGCACGAATCCAGCGTGCACGCCAATTCCTGCTGGTTTCGAGGCGACTGTAGCAAGCTCTCTCAGTTCACATCTGCGAGCCAATTTGCCCACGCTGACGCCAACCGCTCAGCCAGATCCGATGGCGCTGGCCAATGAAACGGCAACCGAAGCGATGCCGATAATTGCCAGTCACTATTCACCACACGCTCCGACGGTCAGCGCTGCTTCGTTCATGACTCACGTCAGCCGCAAGACCATGGCTTTCGGCGATCCCATCCGCAACGATCTCGACAGGTTTGCGAGTTTTGTCTCATGGTTTGCCGGCACGCGGACGGCAATCCGCACCCTCGTTGAGAATAAGTGCAATCTCGATCGCACGTGGTGGCGCAGTTTTGTCGGCTGGCTTGATGGTCCAGGAGCGTCATGGAACACCAACCCACACAACATTCGCGAACGATGTGCGCTCTACAACACCTTCTTTACTTCGACGACGCGCGGCGGCCAGATCACGTTTGGTCGGGGATTCACACGCGGATTTATTCCGCACACCGTCGTCCACGAAGCGATGCATCTGTTTCAGCATGCGGATCTACGGACACAGATCAATCGCATGCAGCAAGTGCGCGCTTCGACCGACATCATCATTGAGGGCTTTGCAGAGTATCTCGCCCGCGGCGTTCGGGACCTGGTCGTCACTGCGATCCAGGGACACACTCCCCCGCCCCTTTCCCCCGCAGACGAAACCAGAGCGCGCGCGGCCGCTGGTTATCCGGAATATTTCAGGAAGGCAGTCGCGCTGCGCGACATTCTTTACAGTCACGGTCAGGATGGGGAGGAATCAATCCGCCGTGCATTCTTTCTTGGCGAAGGATGGCGCTTTGGATTGTTGGAGAGTTCCACCGGCGGTAGTCCGATCGAAACCGACCGCGCGGTGCCGGCAGTAGTGGATGTTCTTTTCAATAACAAGAGCGACATCATACTGAACCCGGCGGCGTTGAATGCGATCGTCGCTTATGTAATGACACGCAGCATTGCGACCGTGGAAATCATCGGGCGTACTGATTCGGTCGGAACTGACGCGGACAACCTGACGCTTGGGCAAAGCCGGGCGGATAGTGTTCAGGCGTATTTGGTGGCCCAGGGAATTCCTGCCAGTCGTATTACCGCGACCAGTCATGGCAAAGCCGATCAAATACCAGGCGGCAGAGCTGCTAATCGACGGGCGACAGTCACGGTGATTGATCCACGCAACCAGTTTCCGGGAACACCGGCGGTTGGCAGGCCCTGAGAGTGTTTAGGATGGTCCATCGATTTCGACGCGGCGGTGTAGTAGCAGACGGGCGGGTTGCGTAGCCGAGCTGGAGACGAGAAGACATTCAGTTGCATCGCGAGTGAATTTCGCGATGCCACCGGATTCATTTGAAACGTCGGCTTCAAAGTCACGCGCGAGCACGACATGCATTTTCTCGAGCCAGTTGTTCGGTGATGCAGGCGACGGTTGGAGCTCGAAGCCGTTAACCCAGGAGTTTTCGTGATGCTCTTGAGCTCGTGTGATCTCGATGAGCAATCGCGAGACGATCGCGTCAACAGTTATCGGGTCAACAAGGTAATGATTGTACTCGAGCCCGCCGGACAACTGTCGCCAGTCTTCGTTCGGTGGAATGGCCACGTAACCGTATTTACCGAGGAGCGTGAGAACGAGTTCCGGAGTTTCAGCGATTGCATATTCCGACAACGCGACCAGCGATAATTGTGACTGGTCATTCGAAGTTTTTTCGGGAGCGTCCGACATGGTGTTCATGAGATTTTACGTTTATTGATACGCCCAGGAAAGCTGCGTGGACCGCAAGAACATGGGCCATCGAGCGATCGTCAAAACCAATTATCCAAACTCGCGGCGTCAGTTGCCGACTGGCGAATCGAACTACAGGCTTATGCCGACGCCGTTCGTACTGTTTTAGTCGGGAAGTAGAATTGGCTTTGCATGAGCGCCAAGGGCGTGGAATATGCGCGCAATGTGAATAACGTCGGCGCCAAAGGCGCGAAATATGCGCGCAATGTGAACAATGCCAGCGCCAAAGGCGCGGAATATGCGCGCAATGTGAACAATGCCAGCGCCAAAGGCGCGGAATATGCGCGCAATGTGAATAACGTCAGCGCCAAAGGCGCGAAATATGATAGCCAGGGGCAAGCGCCGAACAACGTGAGGCGCGTCGCCCCTGGTAAGATCGCCCAATAAACGGTGAGAGCTCTGAAAGAGCGGAATAATTGACGTTGATATTTCGCACTTTCAGTGCTCTGTTCAAAAGTATTGCACCATGACCAGGGGCGACGCGCCTCACGTTGTTCGGCGCTTGCCCCTGGCTATCATATTTCGCGCCTTCGGCGCTGGCGTTCACATCGCGCGTATATTTCGCGCCTTCGGCGCTGGCGTTCACATCGCGCGTATATTTCGCGCCTTCGGCGCTGGATTACTCGCCATATTTTTGCGCCTTTGGCGCTACAAAAATCATGGAACACCAAACAGCCGTCCAAACAACGCAAGCCGATCGCCAGAACCAGGCGGCGTGTTGTTCCAAGCCTGACTCGAGTGCGCCGGAACAGATCTATTTATTCCGCGATCTGCATCAGCGCATCGGCAATCGCGCGGTCGGACGCATGGTTCAGGCGAAACTCAATATCAGCGGCTCTGCTGTACCGGAAGTTCAGCGAAAGTGCGATTCGTGTGCCGAGGAGGAGGAGGTACACCGCAAGGCTGACGAAGAACTCATTCAGCGCAAGTCACTCGATGATGCTGCCGCCAAAGCAGAGAGCGCAGTTGACAGCATCAGCGGCGGCGAGCCTTTGCCTGCCTCTGCACGCAACTTCTTTGAGCCGCGCTTCGGGCATGACTTCAGTGGAGTACGCATTCACACAGGCTCGCCGGCGGCCGAGTCGGCGAACGCCATCAACGCGCGGGCTTACACGAGAGGCAAGGATATTGTTTTTGGAGAAGGGCAGTACTCCGCCGGGTCAACCGCGAGCCAAAACTTATTGGCTCACGAGTTGGCGCACGTTGTGCAACAGTCTGCTGGAAGAGTTCAACCGACCAGCGTACAGAGGAGTGTCCTCGTGGAGCCGGAAGATGCGCGCAGCGAGATGCTCGATCTTTTCAACGACTTATGCCCCAGCGGCGGTTTTCGTCTCGCGAAGAATCTCATTATGAGCACTTGTCCCAAGCTGAGTGGTCCTGCGTGCGAATGCCTCTGCAACGTTACGAGAGACACAAATAGGACGTACAACATCAACGTGCAAAATGCCAATCGTAATAACCGCCTCGAAGTCATGCATGACGGAGTCAGCAAAAGAATACCGGACTCTACCACTTCCCCACAGACTGTTGGCGGTACCAACCCCCAAATCACCATGACGCGGTCATCTTCGCCGATGGAGTTTTCCGTTTTCTCACCCGGCTGCACACCTATCTGGTTACCCAACTGGAGAATTCTCGGGCACGAGTTATGCGGTCATGGTCGTCTCAATCAAACATATTCGGGAGATCGTGGGGATCGGGAAGAACATAACTCGACGATCGAGACGGAAAACAAAATAGCGGCAGAACATGGCGGTGACGGCAGTGCCCCCAGGGGTAAATACACTGATCCGAGACAAGGAGAAGTGGCCACTAACCCGGTGGGCGATCGGTCGATGATAACGTTCAAACTAAAAGACGGCTGGTACTATGAATCGCCGACAGCGTGCGTGGCAGCACCACCAGCACCTGGTCCACCAGGGCCAAAGTCGGCATCGACTACTCCCGAATCCGGTAACGTGGACGAGCAGCAACCGCAGGAAGGGAGTCCGGCGTAAACACCTTCAATCATGGAACACAGCACACTTACCACGACGAATCAATCGGAGCCTCAGAGTGAATCGACCTGTTGCGGAAAGCCGCAGTCTAGCCAGCGTGAAACAGTCCATTCATTTCGCGACTTTCAACAACGCATCGGCAACAACGCACTGGGCCGGTTGATTCAAGCAAAGCTGAAAGTTAGCAAGCCTGGCGATGCGTACGAACAGGAAGCGGATCGTGTCGCTGATCAAGTGATGCGGATGCCGGAGCCAGGCGCCGAGAGTGAGGCGACAACAGTTGAGCAATCCTCGACTCCTCAAATCCAACGCATGTGCGACGACTGCGAAGAAGAAGAGCACGCGATGCGCAAGACTGGGGAAGAGGAGAAAGAGGAAGAGCACGCGCATGTTCAAATGAAGGAGAGTGCGAGCCACACTGGCGCAGAAAATTCGACTGCGCTGTCCGATGTCGACAGTGTCACGGCTGGTGGTCAATCTCTTTCCGAGTCAACGCGGGCTTACTTTGAACCGCGTTTCGGACACGACTTCGACGACGTGCGAATTCATAACGACGGAGCAGCCGCGAATTCTGCGCGCGCGTTGAATGCTCTCGCTTTCACATCAGGACATGACATTGTGTTCGCGGCAGGGCAGTATTCTCCAGAATCTTCCGAGGGCAAGAAATTACTGGCCCATGAGCTCACGCATGTGGTCCAGCAAACGCAAGCCGGCACTCCGCGCGCCGATCGAAAGCTGAATATCTCGCATACCCAACCGGCTAACGATGCCACAGTCTACCGCGCTACAGATGAGACAGCGGGGGCGACGGGGACGCCGGCAAACCCGGCGGGTGGTGCACCTGCGGGTGGTGCTCCCGCAGGTGGTGCTCCCGCAGGTGGTGCTCCGGCGCGAGGCGAATTCGAAATCGACGTACTCGCTGCTGAAGGCGCCGATAATTTTTTAGTGCGCGCAGCCAGGCGGGCTCTCGGTGTCGACATTCAGGTCAGGACCATGGACGACATGATTGATCAAGTGGAGACACGTGCCGGCGCCGGCAAATGCGTCAAACGCCTGAACATTTTCAACCATGCGAACCCCTCGATACAGACAATCGCAGGTGGCAACAAAGTTAAGACTGCGGCGGGCGAGCGGACTCAGACTCCGTACCAGGGGTTCAGTCTCAACTGGCTCACCGCGAACGCGAATCAGGCCGCACTCAATCGACTTCGACATTCGTTCTGCTGTGACGGCCAAATGAATTGGTGGGGATGTTCGACAGCGGGAGTTTGGTCCGGTGGCGGCGCGCGTACTGCTGCTGAGCAGGCCGAGGATCAGCACCGCTACACCGGCACCTTTGGGGAGTGGTATCACAACGTCGATGAGGCCGCCGCTCATGGCGCGATGGCTTTCAAGTACATCGGCCAGGTGAACGTGCAGAGTTGGGCCAACGGCCTGTGTGTTCCGGTGGTAGGCGCAACCGACTTCACCAACTGGCACAGCGTAGGCGACGAGGTGATTCGCACGGTTATCCATGGCGGCCGACAAGTGCGAATAGCGCCTCAGGCCGATATCCCCTGCGGCTGCGATCCCGCCACCAGCCGGATCTCCGGAAATGTGCAAACCAGTGCGCAACTCGAGCAACGCGCAACTGAGTTGCGCGAACAATTTTTGCGGCCGCTCTACGAACGAGCACGCAGCCCACTCGGTACAGCGCAACCCCCCGTGCCTGAAACCCCCGCCGAACGCACCACGCGTGAAGCGGGAGAGCAGGCGCAGGCGCAAGCGGCTGAGCAGTTGGGAAATACGATCCAGGATGCGGTGCTGTCAGCAGCGGGGTTTGCTGCGGGCGCGAAACCGGCGAATCCCGAGGAAGCCTTGCGCGTGGCAAATCTGTGGGGACTCACTATCGACAATTTCGTCAAAACATTGCCGACGCTAACTACGTCGCTTTCCGGCATGCTGCGCGGTACTCACGAAGACGCAGGACTCGATCAGCAGCAACGGGATCTCGAAGCAGCGATGAAACCGGCCGGCCGCGAAAGTTTTATGGCTGCGCTCACGCTCGTCCGTAATGAAAAATTCTGGAACGATTATCTTGCGCACAATACTGTGTATATCTTCCCGGATCTCACGGGCGTGAATCGTTATCGTGGGTTCACGCAAACGGCTACGCGCACCGTCGAAGGTAATCGGCCACAGACAATCTTCGTCATTCACGTCAGCAAAGATCTGCTGGAGCAAGGTCAGACTGAAATGGTGGCGGCAAACATCGTGCACGAGCTTAGCCACTCGGCGTATCGCTCCAACCAGATCGGCCAGGCAATGCAGAAGTTCGACACTGATCTGGCCGGCCTGCTTGTCGATCATCCGCAGATTGCCGCGCTCAGAAGTTCGGCAACGGATCCGGCTGCGCTACGCAACGTTCATCTCTCGCGCATCCGGCAGATGCTTTACGAAGTAACCGGATATGGTGAAGAAGAAATTTTTGTACACCTGCAACAACTGACTCACCAGCCGTCGATGACAGTCAACACGACGACGATTCGAGGTTCTGACTTCATTCTCCAGCAGGTCGAGTTGTTCATGCGCAGGTTGAGACGAATCGGAATGCCGGTGGGAATTCTTAATCGCGTTTTCGCATCGATTCAACGCCAGGCAATGGATCTTTACGATCGTCGGATTGCGATGAGTCCAGCCGGTTCGCCGGAGCGAAAGAACCTGGAGTTGAGTAAAGAGCAGGCTGCCCTCATTTTCCAAATGGCTTTGAGCGAAAGCGCCAGGCCTCCTGGGACACCTTGATGAGTCTGCACGAAAGTCGGAACTGAGCGCCAAAGGCGCGGAATATGGTAGCCAGCACTGAGCGCCAAAGGCGCGGAATATGATAGCCAGGACTGAGCGCCAAAGGCGCGCGATGTGATAGCCAGGACTGAGCGCCAAAGGCGCGCGATGTGATAGCCAGGGCTGAGCGCCAAAGGCGCGCGATGTGATAGCCAGGGCTGAGCGCCAAAGGCGCG
>Ga0070681_10001250_pt1 | contig 22129 bp, 13 predicted proteins | sample KBSC83BmetaG_FD_65650 | JGI IMG/M metagenome (GOLD analysis project Ga0070681, IMG submission 65650) | Corn rhizosphere microbial communities from Kellogg Biological Station, Michigan, USA - KBS C8-3B metaG | ecosystem: Host-associated > Plants > Roots > Rhizosphere | place: USA: Michigan...
GGAGCGCATCGTCCGCCTCTACGAAACCACGCCGACCAGCCAGACATTCTCCGTTTCCGAGCCGAACTACCTCGACTGGCGACAGCGCGTGCGCGGCCTGAGCCAGCTCGCCGCGTTGGTCGGGCGGGAGGCCAGCTTGCTTGGCGACGGCGACCCACAGCAGCTCAACGCGTTGGCGGCAACGCCATCGTTGTTCCCGCTGCTCGGTGTGCGGCCAGTCCTGGGGCGAGTGTTCAACGAGGACGAGGCCAAGTCGGGTGCGCCGGCGCGTGTCGTCGTGCTCTCGTACGCGATGTGGCAGACGCGGTTCGGCGGTGATCCGGCAATCATCGGTCGTACGCTGAATCTGAGCGGCGCATGGTACGCGGTGATCGGCGTGCTGCCGCAGCACTTCGTTTTTCCTGGCAATCCGGATCTCTGGGAGCCGCTCGCGCCGTCACCGGGCGCGCAGCGCGACGACCACCAGCTCGCGGTCATTGGCCGCCTGGCGCCTGACGTCACGGTCGGCCAGGCGCTCGACGAGATGCGGTCGGTGGCCCGCGACCTCGCCGGCCAATACCCGAAGACGAACGGCGACTGGGGCGCGAACGTGATCTCGCTCGAGGAGTGGCTCATCGGGCGCGACCTGCGCACGCGTGTGCAGGCGCTGCTCGCCGCCGTCGGCCTCCTGCTGCTCATGGGATGCGTGAACGTCGCCAACCTCCTGCTCGCGCGCGCCACGGCCCGGCAGCGCGAGATGAGCGTCCGTGCGGCGTTAGGTGCCGGACGAGGGCGGATCGCGCGGCAGCTCCTCACCGAGAGTCTCGTGCTGGCCATGATTGGTGCGGCGATCGGCGTCGTCCTGACGACGCTCGCTGTCCCCGTGCTGCGTGACGTGGGTGGAGCGGCGATTCCGCGGCTCGACGAGCTCTCCATCGACTGGCGGGTCATCTCCTTCGGTATCGGTGCCTCGCTGATGACCGGCATTCTGTTCGGGATTGCGCCCGCGCTGCAGGCGTCGCGTGCGGACCTCAACGATGTGCTGCGCAGCGGCGGGCGCGTCGCTGCCGCCGGGAGGCTTCGCAGCATCCTCATCGTCACCTCGGTGGCCATGGCGCTGGTGCTTCTCGTCGGGGCCGGGCTCGTCGGCAGGAGCTTCGAGCGGCTGATGCGGGTCGACTACGGGTTCCGCACCGACGGCGTGTTCGCGGCCGCGGTGACGCTGCCTAACGAACGATACGGAACGCGCGATCAGCGCGCGGCGTTCTACGCCGAGGCGGCACGACGGCTCGCGGCAACGCCGGGTGTGCGTGCCGTCGGGTTCACCAACATCGCGCCGTTCAGCGGTGGCAACACGAGCATCTCGTTCGCGGCGGTCGGCCGGCCACCCGCCACTGCCGAGGAGTTCCTGTCGGCGAACTGGCGATCCGTGTCGCCAGCGTATTTCGCCGCGGTGGGGGTCTCGCTCAAGAGGGGGCGACTGGTCGCCGAAACCGACCGTGGTGAGGCGCCGCGGGTGATCGTGATCTCGGAGACGATGGCTCGACGGATCTGGCCGGGGGCGGATCCGCTGGGCAAGCAGATTACGCTGAGCGGGAATCCGACTCCGTGGACGGTGGTCGGCATCGTCGGCGACATCCGCGATCAGGTGCTGCAGCAGGAGCCGGCGCCAATGATGTACCTCTCGTTCCAGCAGGTGCCGTGGTCGAGCATGTGGGTGCTCGTGCGCGCAACCGGTGAGCCGATGGCGCTCGCTCCGGTTGTCCGGCGCGAGATTCACGCGATCGACCCGCTCCTGCCGGTCTCGAACGAGCGGCCGCTGTCGCGCTTCGTGTCGGAGATTGCGGCGGCGCCGCGGTTCACGGCGCTGATCTTCGGGCTGTTCGCGTCGGCGGCGCTCGTGCTCGCGGTGGTGGGGATCTATGGTCTGGTGGCGTACGGCGTGGTCCAGCGCACGCGCGAGATCGGGGTTCGATTGGCGTTAGGCGCTACCCCGTCGCGCATCGTCGGCGGGGTCGTACGGCGCGGGCTTGGCCTGGCGGGCTTCGGCATCGCCATCGGACTCTGGGCGGCGTATGCGCTCTCGCGGTTCATGCAGGGCATCCTGTACGACGTCACGGCGACCGACGCGGTGACGTACCTCGCCGTGGCCGCGCTGCTCGTCGCGTGCGCGTCGGCGGCGAGCATTCTGCCAGCGAGGAGAGCGGCACGGCTGGACCCGGTGCGGGCGTTGCGCGACGAGTAGGCCGCTACTGCTTCACCACCCGATATGCCCGACCGCTCGCCGAAAGCATGTATAGCTCACCGGCCGCATCGACGCCGAATGACGTGACGTTACCGATATTGGTGAATGCCCAATCGCGTTGGTCCACCGGCGTTCCGCCCGAGAACCGGAAGCTTCGCAGAAATCCCGAGCAATAGTCGGAGTAAAAGTAGAGGCCCTGGATCTCCGGAATCGCTGCGCCTCGATACACGAAGCCGCCGGTGATCGAGCACCCCTGGCTGTGGTCGAACTGGATGATGGGAAGCGTCAACCCTGCCTGATTGCAGCCGGTCGAGGGGTTGTAGCATTGCGTTCCTTCCATCGTATGCCATCCGTAGTTGCGACCGGCGGCGGACGCGTCCGCGACGTCGACTTCTTCCAACGCATCCTGCCCGACGTCGGCGATGTACAGTTGCGGCGCGCTTCCTGGCGGCACGTCGAACGCGAAACGCCACGGGTTGCGAAGACCGTACGCCCAGATCTCGTCGGCGCCCGGTTGGCCCAGGAACGGATTGCCGGTGGGGATCGTGTATGGCAGCGTCGCGACGTTCAGCCGAAGGATCTTGCCGAGCAGCACGTCGATGTTTTGCGCGTTGTTAGGCACGTCGCCCGCGCCGCCGCCATCGCCGATCCCGGCGTAGAGCATCCCGTCCGGTCCGAACAACAGGAGCCCGCCATTGTGATTGGCGTTGACGCGATGCTGGATCGTGATCACAGGGTCCGACGCGGTATTCGCGACGTCGGGGTCAGCCGACACCGTGAATCGGTCGACGAAGATGTCGCCCTGCGCTCCGGTGTAGTACACATAGAACCGACCGTTGGTCGCGTACGACGGATCGAACGCCAGGCTGAGAAGACCGCGCTCACCGCCGGAGACCACACGCGCCGTAATGTCCAGAAACGGCGTCGCGAGGAGCGTGCCGTCCTTCACGATGCGAATGCGACCCGCCTGCTCGACGATGAACAGTCGCGAGTCGCTTTTCGGCGCCGTGAGGTAGACGGGACTCGCGAGTCCTTCCACGATCTGCTGCGCGCGCAGGGTGAACGTCGACGACGTGTAGGTGACCGTCGCCTTCGCGGCATTCCCTCCCGTCACCGTGATGCTCTGACTCGCTGGCGTTGGCACGTACACCGCGGCGCCCGCCGTCACATTGTCAGCTCGGACGTCATAGCTACCAGCCGCGAGATCGTTCAACGTCGCGGTGGCGGTCAGCGTCTGTGACGTGTTGCCGGGACCAGTCACGGTGACGCCCGCTGCCTGACCCGCGGGGAGTCCGGCGATGGTCACCTCGAGCGAGCCACGAGTGGGCGCGGTGGTGCTGTCGCTGCAGGCCAGACTCGCCAACGCGAGCGGAATCGCTGCCACTCCGCGCGCACGTGCGCGCCATGGTCGAAAGTTGAACACGAGGGTCGACGCGATGTGAAGGTTCACCAGTCCGTATGCGGTTGTCATCCCGAGCGCGGTTGTCATCCCGAGCTCGGTTGTCATCCCGAGCGCGGTTGTCATCCCGAGCGGAGCGAGGGATCCTCATCGTCCCGAAAGAGAGCTCTCTACCGGGACCCTGAGGATCCCTCGCCTGTAGGCTCGGGATGACCACTCACTCTTTCGGGACGATCGCGATCCCTCGCCTGTCGGCTCGGGATGACCAACTGTCTCCGCGGAATTCTACCCGGCGGGCGGCATCGGCGGTTACTCCAGCGTCACGCGGAGCTCGCGCAAGGACCTGAACTGGATGCTCGGCTGATACTCCGGGTCCGGCGTCTCGAGCCGGAACGCCGACACCCGCTCGGCCAGCGCCCGAAACAGCTCCTGCCCTTCGACCCGCGCGAGCGCTGCGCCAAGACAGAAGTGAATGCCGGCGCCTAACGAGATGTGCGGGTTCGGGTGGCGATCGACGCGGAACTGATCCGGCTCCGGGAAGACCTCGGGATCGCGATTGGCCGCGGCGATGATCCAGCGAAGCCGCTCGCCTTTGTGGATCATGCGATCACCGACCGGGACATCAGCGGTGGTGATGCGCTGCGTGGACTTCACCGGCGGATCGAAGCGAAGACACTCCTCCGTCGCGCGACGCGCGAGCTCCGGGTTCGCACGGAGCTTCTCCCACTCGTCCGGGTTTCGGACGAATGCCAGGATACCGTTCCCGATGAGATTCACCGTCGTCTCGTGACCCGCGAACAGGAGAAGCGCACAGTTCACGAGCAGCTCGTACCGATCCATGATCCCGAGGTGCTCGCCTTTCGCGAGTACCGAGATGAAGTCGGTTCCCGGCTCGGTGACGCGCGTGTCGGCCAGCGGGGCCGCGTAGTCGAGCATCCCGCGGATCCCCTCCACGAGCGTGGCGAAGCGGTTCGGCTCTCCGCGGTTGATGTAAAGCAGCTTGTCGGCGTACTCGCGAAGCTTTGCGCGATCCGTCGCGGGCACGTCCATCAGATGCGCGATGACGCGAACCGGAAGCGGAGCGGCGAGCGCGGTCATGACATCGAACGTCGTGCTTGGGCGCAGCTCGTCGAGCAGCTCGGCGACCGCCGACCGGATGAAGGGCCGCCACGCCTCGATCGCCTGTGCGGTGAAGTACTGATGCAGGAGGCGCCGCATGTTCGTGTGGCGAGGCGGATCCTGTTCCACGAGTTGCGCGCCGCGAAACCGGCGCACTTCGTCCAGCAGCGCTACGCCGTCGTCGTCGAGGGGCGGATACGGCGGTCTGCGGTCGGACTGGATGACGGCGGACGAAAACGTCGCGTGATCGCGGACGATGGAGAGGACGTCAGCGTGTCGGGTGATGATCCAGAGCTGATGCCGCGCATTCCAGTGCACGGGGTCCGTCTCGCGAAGTCGCCCGAAGAACGCGTAAGGGTCCCTGATCGCGTCGGTGGCGAACAGGTCATCCAGATCAGCGTGTCGGAGTGCGTCTGCCACAGGGACTGGGGACTAGGGACTGGGGACTCGGCCGGGAGGCTATTACTCGCGAGGAGGCTTGCTCGGCGCTAGAAGGCTCCCGGCCGAGTCCCTAGTCCCAGTCCCTAGTCCCGGTAGCTAGAATACTTCCGCCCTCAGCCCGAAGCCATGTCCCTTCAGCTCACCAAGCTCGACTCGCCCCGCGTCGCCGGCTACGAGGAAGTCTGGGTCGCCCAGGACCCCGACGCGTCGTACCACGGGATCCTCGCCATCCACAACACGCAGCGTGGGCCAGCGCTCGGCGGCACGCGTCTCATGCGGTACGCGGACGACGATGCCGCGCTCACGGACGTACTGCGGCTCGCGCGCGGGATGACGTACAAATGCGCCGCCGCCAACATTCCGCTCGGTGGCGGGAAGAGCGTGATCCTCGAGCCGGCGAGCGGGTACGATCGTGCCGCATTGCTCCGCGCGCACGGCCGCGCCGTGGAGTCGTTGAAGGGTCGTTACATCACGTCGGTGGATATCGGGACGGGCCCGGTGGACATGGTCACGGTTCGCGAGACCACGACGCACGTGACGGGGATGCCTAACGAGCTGAATGACCCGTCACCGGTGACGGCGCGCGGCGTCGTATGCGCGATCGAAGCGGCGCGATACGTGGGGACGGGGAGCCGCGATCTGCACGGCGTGCGCGTCGCGGTGCAGGGGTGTGGCCATGTCGGCAAGGCACTCGCGCTTCAACTGCACGCGCTCGGCGCCCGGCTCATCGTGTCCGATGTTTCCAGGGAACGCGTCGACGCTGTGGTCGCGGAGATCGCAGCGGAGGTCTGTCGCCCGGACGAGATCTACGACGCCAAGGCTGACCTGTACGCCCCGTGCGCGACGGGTGCGACGTTGAACGCGCGAACGATCCCGCGCCTCAAAGTGCATGCGGTTGCCGGCGCGGCGAACAACCAGCTCGAGACGAGTGCTGATGGGGACTCGCTTCGTTCGCGTGGCATCACCTACGTGCCCGACTTCATCGCGAACGCGGGCGGCGCGATCTATCTGTGCCGGGTGCTCGCGGGTTGGACCGATGCAGAGACGGATGCCGCTGTCGAATCGATCTTCGATTCTTCGGTCGAGGTTTTGCGGCGTGCGGAGCAGGAGGGAATCTCGGCGCAGACTGCTGCCGAGCGCGTGGTGGAGGCGAGGCTGGTGTGACTCGCGCGCACCTGTTACCACGCCTCGCCGTCCTTGCCTCCTTCGTCACCATCCCGGCAATCGCTATGGCGCAGGGCGTAGCGCCGCCGTCTTCCGCGGGGACGTATGTGCGCGAGGACTGGACCGTCGCCGATGGGCTCCCGATCAACACCATCACCGCGATCCTGCAGACGCGCGATGGGTGTCTCTGGTTAGGCACCAACGACGGTGTCGTCCGCTTCGATGGCGTCCGCTTCACCGTCTATAACGCGGGCAATACGCCGGCACTGCCGAGCAACCGGATCGTCTCGCTGTTCGAGGATCGAGTGGGGGCGCTCTGGATCGTCACGGAGCAGGGGCACCTCGTCCGCCATTTTCGCGGGCAGTTCACGCACGTCGGCGCCGACCGTGAGCTGCGTATCAAGACGCCGCAACTGGTGGCGTCGCCGGACGGCTCGCTCGCGCTCCTAACGAATCGAGGCGTCGGCATTGTCGAGAATGGACGGTTTACGTCGTTCACCGATGCCGCCGCGACCGATAGCCTTGGTATGGAGTCCGGCTACGGTGGCGCCGTCAGACGCCTCGACGGAAGCATCTGGATTGCCACCCCTGGGCGCGGAGTCTGGCGCATTGCCAACGGCAAGCTGGAGGACATTACTCCGCCCGCGCTGAGAGGACACGAGCTCTGGCGCGTTGCGGCGGACACGCACGGACGACTCTGGGTCTCGGACACGGGGGCTGTCTGGATCGAGGACCACGGTTTCCGCGAAGTCCGCGAAGCCGATGGGCCGCTCACGAACGTCACCGCCTTTCGCTACGACTCTCGCGGCGATCGCATGTGGATGCTTGGGCGCGAGGCCACATACGTCGCGACTGGCACAGTCGCGAGGAGCGTCACCCGGTTTACCGGGGGAACGAGGCCTCTCTGGCCAGCACTCGGCTTCGATTCGGCAGGAACGGCCTGGTACGCGCACGGCCCCGAGCTTTTCCACGAAACGAGCCGCGTCGCCGCGCTCGAAGGATCGCCCGGAGATGACTACGCGCCCGGGGCAATCATGAGCGTGGCGATCGACCGCGAAGGCAGCATCTGGCTCGGAACGCGAACAGCGGGACTCGTCAGGCTCAAACCGTCGATTTTCGAGGTGATAAGCGTTCCCGAGGGGCTACAGTCCGGGAATGTTTACCCGGTGTACGAGGATGCGTGGGGCAACGTCTGGGTAGGAGCGCTCGAAAGGGGCGTCAGTCGGATCGATGCGAAGGCCGGCAATCACGTCACGAACTTTCCGCCGCGAACTCCACAAGGCCGCCCTACGCCATTTGACGACTACCCGCCGAACCCGCGCGATTTCTTCTCGGACCGGCCAGACCATCTCTGGGTCGCGGCGCTCGACGGCATTCGGTCCTGCACGCTACCGGAGTTTCGATGCCTTCGTGACACGAGTAGCGCGGCGCTCGCGAACAACCTCGGCGTCCACGCGATCGCCGCGGACGCGCAGGGCCGCTTGTGGGCTGGCGCCTCGAACGGTGTGCTCCGTTACGACAACGGGCAGTGGCAGCGCGTGCCCGGCTGGCCGCTCGGCGCGATTCAGGTCCGCGCGTTCGCGAACACCCCCGACGGTGCGCTCTGGATCGCCACAGGTGGCGGCGGGATCGTTAGGCATGACCGAGGCCGGTTCACGCAGGTTTCCGTCATCGATGGGTTGCCCAGTGACGTGGTGCGGGCCCTCCACGTCGACCCCGACGGCTTCCTCTGGGTCGGCACCGAGGGGCGCGGCCTTGCGCGGCTCGAGCCACGTGAGTGGGCCGACTCCACGCGTCGTCACCGGATCGTGCGCATCACCACGCAGAATGGCCTCTACGACAACGCCATCCACCGCATTCTGGCCGACGATGCTGATCGCCTCTGGATGAACACGAACCGGGGGATCTTCTGGGTTCCGCGGTCAGAGCTCGTGGCGTTCGCCGAGGGACGTGCGCATGATGTGCACTCGACGGCATACACCGAGCGCGACGGGATGCGGAACCGTGAAGGAAATGGTGGCGTCGGGTCAGCGGGCATCCGAACGAAGGACGGACGACTCTGGTTCCCCACGCAGGATGGCATAGCGATTGTCGATCCGCGCATCGTCACGGCTCGACGCGTCACGCCGCTGGCCGCCGTCGAGCGAATCGTCGCCGGTGATTCGACGATCGTTCCGTCCGGTGGGCCCATCCGGGTTGGCGTGAACGGCCGCAACCTGACGTTCGAATACACCGCGCTGTCCCTGCTCGAGCCCAAGAATCTTCGGTTCCGCTATCGGCTGGAGCCATACGACGCCAACTGGGTGGATGCGGGGAGCCGGCGCGTCGCGTTCTACACACGCGTCCCGCCCGGTTCTTACGTATTTCACGTGCAGGCCGCGTCTCCGGACGCCGAGTTCGCGTCGGCGGATGTTGGACTTCCGATGGTACTTGCGTTTAAGCCGTGGGAAACCGGTGGCTTCCGATTCGGGCTCGTGTTGGTGACCATCGGGACGGCATGGGGGCTGGCCGCCCTGTGGACGCGGCGCGTTAGGCTCCGCGCCGAGCAGCTCGAGACCGTCGTCGCGGCGCGGACGTCGGAGCTTCGCGAGCGCGAGCAGCAGCTTGCGCATCAGAACGAGCGCCTCGCCGAGCTCGATCGCGCCAAGTCTCGCTTCTTCGCGAATGTCAGCCACGAGTTTCGAACCCCGCTCACACTCACGATTGGTCCGCTCGAGAGCGTGCGCGAACAGATCGAGCGGCATGAGGTCACTGCCAGGACCGGGCGATCGGTGGAGATGGCGCTCCGCAACTCACGCCGGCTGCTGCGTCTCGTCAACCAGATCCTCGACGTCGCGAAGCTCGAAGCCGGGCAGATGCGCCTCCACCGCCGGCCGCTCGACCTGGCCGCCTTCGTGAGAACAACGACCGAAGCGTTCGTTCCCGCCGCCCAGGCCAAGGGCGTGGTGCTCGAGATGGACAGGTCCGCATCGCTGCGCGGTGCGTTCGACCCCGACGCCGTGGAGAAGATTCTTTCCAACCTGCTGTCGAATGCGGTGAAGTTCACGCCGGGTGGTGGTCGTATCACCCTAACGCTGGCCGAGACCGACGCTGGTGCGATGCTACGCGTAGCCGACACCGGTCCGGGCATCTCGGCCGACCATCTGCCGCGTGTTTTCGAGCGCTTTTACCAGACGGATGACGCGATGACGCGCGCCCAGCCCGGAACGGGGATCGGCCTCGCCCTCGTGCAGGAGCTCGTCACGCTTCACGGAGGGACAGTCACGGTCTCCAGCGGCGATCTGTCCCCTGGCGCGGCCTTCACCGTGATGCTGCCGCTTGGCGAGGCTGACACCACCAGCGATACGCATCCGGCAGTGGTCGAAGGCGACCAGGGTGCACTCCCCGAGGGGAACGGGCAATCCCCGGTACACGCGTTAGGCGAGACGGGAGGGTTCGATGTTCCCACGCTCCTGATCGTCGACGACAGCCCCGACCTGCGGGCATTCGTTCACGATCAGTTCGGCGGCCGGTTCAGGGTGCTCGAGGCGGCGAACGGCGCGGACGGCATCGAGGTAGCGCGCCGCGAGCTTCCCGATGTCGTCGTGAGCGACCTCATGATGCCGGACGTCGATGGGCACTCACTCGTGCGAACGCTGCGCGCCAGTCCCGAGACCGACTTCCTCCCGATCATCCTGCTCACGGCTCACACCGGGATGGACCAGCGGCTCAGCGGGTTGGAGGGCGGGGCGGATGACTACCTGACGAAGCCGTTCGACATGCGAGAGCTCTCTGCGCGGATCGACAATCTGATCGCGCAACGACGGCGGCTGCGCGAGCGATTCGTGGCGACACCCGTCCCTTCCAGCTCCGCTACCGTCCCCGCTCCCGGCGCCGCTCCCGCCGCGAGTACCGCGGCGGCCCGTGGCGTCAGGTCGAACCCGGAGCTTTCCGGTGCCGACCAGGCGTTTGTGGCCAAGGTGGAGGCGGCGATCGCCCAGCACCTCGCCGACCCGGATTTCGGCGTGACGGAGCTCGCCCGCGAGGTCGCACAGGAGCGCACGTACCTCTTTCGCCGTACTCGCCAGCTGTTCGGCGAGTCTCCGTCCGACCTGATTCGGCGGGCGAGACTCGAGCGAGGTGCAACGCTGCTCAGGGATACGAACGAGCGAGTAGCGGACATCGCCTACGCCGTTGGATTCAACAGCCTGTCCTACTTCTCCCAGTGCTTTCTAGAGGCATACGGGATGTCACCGACCGTTTTCCGAGAAGCGCAAAAGGCGTACGGCGCGGAATCCCGAACGTCGCACGATCCCGAACGGCGCTGAATCCCGAACAGCGCGAAATCCCGAAGGTCAGATGGCGAATGGTCTCCTCCGCCTCACCGCGGGCGATCTCGAGCGGCCGGTCTCGGTCGCGCCCCGTTCCGCGCCCGAATCCCTCGGCAATATTGGCGACGACGGACTGCGCGGAGTCGCGCAGCTGCTTGACGTGTAGCAGCGGCGGCCGCTTCGGCCGATCGATCAGCGCGTTGACCTGCCTCGCCGCCTGCTCGGCGGCATCGAGGACGTAGAGGTTGCGGTGCGGCATGGCGGAACGGTGGCGCCGATCCGCGCTCCGCGCGCCACCGTTCCACTGCGCTCGACACGCTTCCGTTGCCGCAGCCGCGCCCCTCGCCGCCGTTTTCGCCCGTGGCGGTTCCGCCCTTCGGGATTTCGCGCTCTTCGGGATTCAGCGCAGTTCGGGATTTCGCGCTCTTCGGAATTCAGCGCCGTTCGAATCGCGCCTTTAAGCAACGTGGCTGACATGCCCAGACAACCTGGCTGACACGACGCCAGCACAAAGCAACGCCCCAGTTTCCAGCCGACAACGCGGCTGATAGGTGGTCCTGCGCCAAAATCCGCATCTTGGGCCCCGTTGCCCGCCGTTCTGCCCAGCGCGCCACCATAGAGAAGAAGAATCCCATGACGGCTGATCTCCGCGAACGGCTGGAATCGTCGCTCGCAAACACCTACATCCTGGACCGTGAGCTTGGCGGCGGCGGTATGTCGCGGGTCTTCACGGCCAGCGAAACTGCCCTAGGACGGCGGGTCGTGGTAAAGGTGCTGCCGCCGGAGCTGGCCGCCGGCGTCTCGACCGAACGGTTCAAGCGGGAGATCTCGGTTGCGGCGCGGCTCCAGCACCCCCACATCGTCCCGCTGCTCTCGGCGGGCGAGACCGAGGGATTGCCCTACTTCACGATGCCGTTCGTCGAGGGGGAGTCGCTTCGGGTTCGCCTTGCCCGGCGCGGCGAGCTTCCGGTCAGCGAGGCAGTGCGGATCCTGCGCGAGATCGCGAGCGCGCTCTCGTATGCGCATGAACGTGGCGTCGTCCACCGCGACATCAAGCCCGACAACGTGCTGTTCTCGGGCGACGTCGCAATGGTCGCAGACTTTGGGGTCGCCAAAGCGATCAGTGCCGCCGGCACTGATCGTCCCGAGGGCAATGGCCCGAGGGCCCCCCAGACAGGCGCCGTGACGTCGCTGGGCGTCGCGCTGGGAACGCCGGCGTACATGGCACCGGAGCAGGCCTCGGCTGACCCGAACACCGACTATCGCGCGGACGTCTACGCGTTCGGCGTGCTCGCGTACGAGATGCTGACCGGTCTGCCCCCGTTCACGGCGAAGAATCCATCGCAGCTGCTCGCCGCTCACGTCACCGAGGTACCGGTGCCGATCGCGCAGCGACGCCCGAGCGTCCCGCCGGCGCTGGCCGCGCTCATCATGCGCTGCCTCGAGAAGCGGCCGGCCGACCGCCCGCAGACGGCGGCCGAAATCGTGCACGCCCTCGACGACATCACGACGCCGAGCGGCGGGACGCAGCCGACCAGCGCCGTGCTTCGCGGCGTGTCGACACCTAACGTGACGACTTCGGGCAGCCTGCTCGCGCGGCGACGCGACATCAAGGCCAATGTCATCGTCATCGCGATCGTTGCGCTCGTACTCGGCGCTGGCGGCATGGCGGTGTGGAAGCGTGGGGCTACGGACGCCCGGGCCGCGTCAACCGATTCGCGTGGTCGCATCGCCGTCCTCCCGTTCGAGAACCTCGGTGACTCCTCGGAGGCCTACTTCGCCGACGGGATCACCGATGCGGTGCGCGGCAAGCTCACCGGACTCGCGAACATGGAGGTCATCGCCCGCGCATCATCGATGCGGTATCGCGGGACGACAAAGTCACCGACCGACATCGCTCGGGAGCTTGGCGTGCGCTACCTGCTCACCGGCACCGTTCGGTGGGCGAAGGGTTCCGGCACGAGCCACGTGCAAGTGAGCCCGGAGCTTGTCGAGATCGCAGGTGACGGTGCGGCCTCCAGCAAGTGGCAGCAGCCGTTCGACGCCGAAATCGCCGACGTGTTCCGGGTGCAGGGAGAGATTGCCGGGAAGGTGGCCGAGGCGATGCGCGTCGCAGTCGGCGGCGTCGACCAGGCCCGCCTCGTTGAAGTCCCGACGCGTGATTCAGCCGCCTACGATGCATTTCTCCGGGCCGAAGCGCTGTACTGGTCGAATCCGAGCGCCCCGACGCAGCTGCGTCGGGCGATCGCCGAGTACGAGCGGTCAGTGACCTTGGACTCGACTTTCGCGCTGGCCTGGGCGCGACTGTCCAGGACGCGTTCGATGCTCTACAGCAACGGCGTGCCGACCCCGGAGCTCGCGCGCCTGGCTCGCGAAGCAGCCGATCGAGCTGTTCGCCTCGCCCCCCAGTCCGAATTCACACATGTCATGCTGTCCTCGTACTACCGCGCGGTGGAAAATAGCCCCGAGCGCGGCCTCGCCGAGCTCGAGATCGCGCGCGCCTCGGCGCCTAACGACCCGGAGGTACACTCGAAGCTCGCGTCGACGTATGCATCGCTAGGAAGATTCGAAGACGCCCTGAGCAGCGCACGCCTGGCGCAACAGCTCGACCCGCAATCGATCAGTCCAGCGTCCAATCTCCAAAGAGTTCTCGTCCGGCTGCGTCGATATCCCGAGGCGCGCGCCGCCGCTGATCGTGAGCTCGCGCTCGCCCCGAATATCTCCAGCCTCGAGGATCGGATGATGGTATCGCTCGCCGAAGGTGACCTGGCCGGTGCGCGCCGCATCCTGGACGACGGGGGTAGCCGAATGAATCAGGACGAGCTCGTGGCGTTTTTGGCTACCTACCAGGACCTGGGCTGGGTGCTGACCGATGCACAGCAGCTGCGGCTGCTCGCGCTCGGGCCTGACGTGTTCGACGACGATCGGGCGAACTGGGCGATCGTTCGCGCGCAGGTCTACGACTGGCGCGGTGATCCGGTTGCAGCGCGAGCGTGGGGCGACACCGCGGCACGAGAGTTTGCGCAGCAGCTCCGCGCCAGTCCCAACAACGCACAACGCCACACATTCCTGGGGCTGTCCCTCGCGTACGCGGGTCGCCGCACCGAGGCCATCGCCGAAGGCGAACGAGGCATGGCGCTCCTGCCGCTGGAGCGTGACTACGAGAATGGGACGTACATGCGGCATCAGATGGCGCGGATTTACCTGCTCATCGGCGACCGTGAGAAGGCGCTCGACATCCTGGAGTCGATCCTCGCCCGACCTTACTACCTGTCGCCCGGGTGGCTTCGCATCGAGCCCACGTTCGCGCCGCTCAAGGGGAACCCGCGGTTCGAGAAACTGATCGCCGCCCGGTAACATGCCGCGCGTTCCACTTTCGTCATCCCAGGTCTCCATGAATCGATCTTCCGCGCATTGCTCGGGGGACGATCATCGACGGCCGCCGGTGCGTTCCGAGCAGGTCTCGCTCGAAGTTGCTCTGCTGGCGGCCGAGTCGTTAGGCGACGCGAACCCACGCGTGGCCCTCGTCGTGGCATCCGATCCCGACGTCCGAGCGTATGTGAGCGACTCCCTGCGTCAGCGGGCCACCGTGGACGTCGTCGTGGCCGGGTCCGTCGCATCAGCGCTCGATGCGGCGGCGCAGGCCACGCCCCGCGTGCTCGTGGTCGCGCACGCCGAGCGCGCCGTGCTGCGTCACCTGCCGGCCGTACCGGCGGTGTTGCTGTCGGACGACACGGCCATCTCGGACACGACCGAGGCACGACGGCTGGCCCCGCTCGTTGTACTGCGCGGCGCGTTTCGCATGCAGCGGCTGCTGGATGTCGCCGCCTCGCTGCTCGCCGGCGGTGATGGTACGTTAGGCGATGACCGCACTACCCGTTGAACCGGATGTGCATGATGTCGCCGTCAGCTACCACGGCGTCTCTCCCCAGACCGTCGTCTGTCCAGCCCGCCGGATCCTAGCCACTCGCGGCGCGCTCCGCCTCTCGCTGCGCCTCCGCGAGACGGCCAACGTCCTCGCCGATCTCGCGCGCCGCATCCATTAGCGTCGTAAGCGGCTGGAGATCGGCGGCGCCCGCGTGCAGGCGCAGCAGGTCGAGTCGAAGACCTTCCAGTGCGGCGACGCTCTCCGCGAGGCGAGCGGCCGCCGCGGTCCTCCGTGCAGCGAGCACCTCGGCGTCCGCTGAAGCCGACGGCGCCATCGCCGCAACCACATCCATCTCGGCGCGGGCCTCTGCCGCACGAGCCTCGAGCGCCGCAACGATCTTCGGCAACTCGGACAACTGCTCGCGGTAATCCTTCGGCAGCGCCGCGAACAGCTCAGACGCCGCGACACCTAACGCGGATTCCGTCGCGCGGAACGCCGACGCGCCCGCCAACTGCGTGCGCACCGGCGCCCCAAGTCGGCGCGCGAGCCAATCACCCAACCGGCTGTTCCAGACGCGGTCGCGAATCCCGGCCTGCCACCAGTTGCGAATCCTGGTCGGAATGAACTGCACGTCGAGCGCGTTGCTCACCGCGCCAAACACCATGGTCGACACCAGAGGGGCGATGAAGGGCCAGGGACCGAGCTCGCGTTCATGGAGTACTCCGGAGAGTACCAGTCCGAAGGTCGTGCCGAGCCACGCGGCCGAGCCGAGCGTGAACCCTCGCAGCAGGCTGATTCCCCGAGGCTCCGCTTCCTTGTGCGTAATGGCTTCTGTTTCGTCGCGCTCCCGTCGCGCGACAGCGAGCGCCGCCCGGAGGTCAGCCAGCGTGTGCCCCGCGCGGAACTGTCTATGGGCCTGATTCAGATGGAACCCGACAATCGGCAGAAGCGGGGACGCCGCGATCGCCGCCAGGGTTGCGACGGCGACCGGCCCGGTTCCCTGGCCGGTCAACCATCCATAGAGGTTCCCCAGGCTGAGAATCGTGAACCCTCCGGACCAGGCAATGTATGGAATGAGCAGCGGATTTCGCGCCGAGAGCCACGCCCGCAACGTAGGCGGCAGCGCGGGGCGTGCGTCGAACGCGGGGGCAAGCGCTTCCGCCAGCGCCTCTCCGTCGGCGAATCGTTCGACAGGATTACGCGTTAGGCACCGGTCGATCACCGCGGCCAGCGCGGCCGGCAGTCCCGGCGCCACGCGCATAACGCTGGTCGCCGGCTCGGTGGCCTGGCGGGTAATCAGTGTCGGGAGATCCGACCCCTCGAACGGCAGCCGGCCGCTCACCGAGAGATACCCGACCACGCCGAGCGCGTAGATGTCGCTGCGGCCATCGACGGCGGCACCGGCGGCCTGCTCCGGGCTCATGAAGTGCGCGGTCCCCATGACCTTCCCCGGATCCGTCGCTGCACTGGCGTCTCGACCACCATGGGCAATGCCGAAGTCCGTCACGAGCGCGCGGCCGGTTCCTGCTTCGAGCAGAATGTTGTCGGGCTTCACGTCGCGGTGGATGATGCCGCGTCCATGTGCGTAGGCCAGCGCCCACGCCACTTCGCGCATCACCCGCGTCGCCTCGGTGGGTGGGAGCGGACCGCGCGTACGGAGACGCTCGCCGAGCGTCTCACCCTCCACGTAGCTCATCACGAAGAAGACCAAGTGAGGTCCCTCGCTCCGCTCGGGATGCCCTGCGCGCACCTCACCCACGCGATGAATAGGGACGATGTGCGGGTGCGAGAGACCGGCCGCCGTGCGGGCCTCGCGCACGAACCGCTCGCGCGCCACCGGATCACGAGCGAGATGACTGGGTAGCACCTTGATGGCGACGTCGCGGTCGAGCTGTACGTCGCGCGCGAGATACACCACACCCATACCCCCGCGGCCGAGCTCGCGCTGGAGCGAATACTCGCCGGCGACCGCGGCCTGCAGATCGAGGAAATCGACGGTGGGCTGCGTCACAACGTGAAGAATAGCTGCCGAGATCGTCTGCTCCGGGAGATCAACCTCTTACGCGATCGCCTCCACGGGGTTAAATGGCGTCCACCAGCACTTCCGACTTTCCCCACCCGACCCAGCGGTACCTAACGCGGTCAGGAGATCATCATTGCTCGGTACACGACTGTTCCTCACGGGTATGCTGTTCCTCGCAGCCGGGTCGTCGCGCGCGCAATCGACGCGGGCGGATTCGGTCAGCAACGCACCGACCAACCGAAATGGTTCGTGGAGCGCCGCGACCGCCAGCGGACAGACCTGGATGGGCACGTGGACCGCGGTTCTCGACACGGCCGGTACCGTCACCGGAACCTGGGAGCTGACCGACGGGCAGGGTAGAACCCTCGCTCAGGGAGGCTGGTCGGCGGCAAAAGCCCCCGACGCGTGGATTGGAGGGTGGCGAGCCGTAATTACCGGCAAAGACGGCGAAAATGCCGGGAGCTGGACCGCCGAAGTCGGTGACACGACATCCACGCAGATGGCCGACCTCTTCACGAAGGCGCTGCAGACGGTCGTCAGCGGAACCTGGCGCAAGGACCAACTGTCGGGGGCGTGGTCGATCCGCACATTCAAGTGACAACGTTCGCCATTCGCAGCCAGAGCGGAGGAGCCGCGTGAGCGCGAAGCGATTCGAGTCGACCGTCATACGAGCCAGGGCGAAGAGCTACGTCCCCGTTCCGTTCGACCCTAACGAGGCCTGGGGCTGGAAGGTACGGCACTATGTGAAGGGCACCGTTGGCGGCCATCCCATCCGCGGGCTCCTTCGCTCCGAGGGCAACGCCTACGCCCTCCCGCTTGGCGCGGCCTGGCTCCGCGACAACCACATTCCCGCCTCCGAAACCGTCGCCGTCGTCCTCGAGCCGGACGGCCCGCAGCCCGAAATGCTCGCCGCGGACATTACCGCGGCACTCAATGCTTCCCCGGACGCAGAGACATTCTTTCAGTCGGTCGCCCCGTTCTATCGAAAGAACTTCCTCCGCTGGATCGATCAGGCGAAACGACCGGAGACCCGCGCCGCTCGCATCGCCGAGATGGTGACGATGCTCGAGGCAGCAAAGCTCAAGGGCTAACGCGGCGGGATCAACCGCGGGTCTTGAGCGGCACGAGACTGCCCAGTCCGACACCGACGCTCTCCGCGAGGCCGAGAATCTCCAGCACCTGCGGCTTACGAAGGGAGCCCATGCTGAAGTGCGTCGACCGACCCGTCAGGCCGAGCGTTATCGTCTCGGCAAGACATGCGTACACCTGGCCTTTCGGGAGCGGGAGCCATTCGCTGGTGATCGCCTGACAATTCGGGAGTCGCGCCAGCGCGCCGTGGTACGCGGCGACATCCGGCCGATGCTGGAACACCGCCCGATCGACGTTCGACGGAACCGAGATGTCGACGATCACGGCATTGGCCTTGAGGATGTCCGGCGTGATGAGCGCGTCCGTCGTGTTCGTGCCGAGCACGATTGCGTCGCAGCTGGCGAGTGCGTTGACGTCCGAGGTGACAACAACGCACTCGGGGTCGATGGCTGAGCTCCGGAGCATCCGCAGCTTGGCGGCCTCGATTCGAGCGGCGTCACTTCCGGCGCGATGCACGAGCGTGAGCGATGCGGCGTAGTCACCCACGATCTGCGCGAGCACGTTGCAAATGTTACCTGCCGCGCCGACGACACCGACCCGACACTCGCGCAGATCGAGGCCACGATTTGTCAGAGCGGTTCGCAGTGTCTTGAACGCAAAGCCCGCCGTGAGGCTGTTTCCTGTCGTGACGGCAGGACCATAATCCTTTACGAGGAGGCCGTTGTTCGAAACAATGCTCGTGTACTGCCCGAGCCCGGTGAGCGACACCGAGCGTCGTTGCGCGAGCGCCATTGCCGCGTTGACCTCGGACAACGCGCTGAAGTTCTTCTGCCGCAGGCTCTGCTCGAAATACTCCGTCATCCGCATGATGCCGTACATCTCTAGGAGGACGCGCTCGCCGCGCGAAGACTCGATCTCCTGCTCATGATAGATCACCGGGTCCGCGACGTCGCCGAAGCCCTCGATGAATCGACGCTGCTCGGACACGCTGAGCGTCTCCAACGCCTCGTCCATGTTTCCAACGTTAGGCACGTCGATGACGTGAGTGATGAAGCTGATCCGCCGGGTACCCGCGCTTGCTGAAATCCGCCGGGCGAGTGGCCTCGATCGCACGGTTTCAGCGGCGGACTCCACGGACTCGCGCCAGAGGTGCTTCGTCAGCATAAGAAGCTTCCGATCGCGAATCAGCTCGCACAACGCGCGAAGCGCCTCGAGGAATCGGTCGACGTCGGAGTCCCGCAGGTCCAGGCTGGGCTCCACCCGCAACACGGTCGGTTTGCTGAGCGTCACGCCAACGCGAATCCCATGACGCGCCAGCAAGTAGCTCATGAACAGGTAGGACCCGAGGCCGGCATCCGTTGCCGTCTTGAGGAACAACGGGATCTCCACCCCTTCGCCCGCGAGGTCGAACTCGAGACCAATCAGAAATCCCTTTCCCCGAATCTCGGCCACGAACGGACCGACCGTCGCCTGAATGGCGGCCACACCGGCTCGCATCCTCGACTCGAATTGCGCCGCACGCGCACCGATCGGCGGCGACAAGGACTCGATCACGTCGATGGCTTCGAGCGCAACGATGCAGGATGGTTCATCCTCGGCGAACGTCGAGCTGTGAATCCAACTGAACTCCTCCATGTATCTCGGTCGAGCGATGCACGTCGCTGAAATCTTCGCGAGACCACCGCCAAGACTCTTGCCGAGAAGCACGTAGTCCGGCTGGAGCCCGAAGTACTCGCAGCACAGAAATCGCCCGGTTCGAAAGAATCCCGTTTGAATCTCATCGGCGATGAGTGGAACGTCGTGTTCCTGACGAACATGCTCGAGGAATCGAATGAATCGATCCGGCAGGATGTACATGCCGCCTTCACACTGCATTGGTTCGAAGATCACGCCCACGATCGGCGAGAAGCGCGGGAGGCCTTCGATCGGCGCGTCGTGCACCAACCGACGGATAGTCTCCTCGCACGCGTGGATGTCGTCCGCATCCAGGAATTCCGTGCGGATGGTCGCGCGGTCGAACATCGTCTTGAACGACGCGTTCCACGTCGCGGCGAGCGAGGCGGCGGTCTTGCCGTGGTAGCTGCGCCGAACAGCGAGCAGGATAGGTTGCTCGTTGTCGATAAACGTTTTCCAGTCGGTGAGCGCGGGGAGCGTGGAGTCGCCGGCATCAGCGTCGCCTCGGTCGGTCAACACCTTCGCCACTGCCGTCGACCAGTTCGTCCGTCGGTCGACGTACGCGAGGAGCGCATGCTTGATCGCGGCCTCTACCGCCTCGGTTCCCGTGGACGAGAGGTGGGTGAGATACCTGGGGCCATCCGGAAAGGCGGCGGCAAACAGGCCGTTGAGCCTTTGTGCCAGGCGGGCCGCAGGCTCGCGCACTGAGCCTTGGACGTTTGTCGGCACATTCGCCGCGTAGGCGTCGCACAAGGCCTTCACCAGCCGCGGGTGATTGTGGCCAAGCAAAGTGGATCCGTATCCACCGAGCAGATCGAGCACTTCATTCCCGCTCGCGTCGGTGAGGTAGTCGCCCTGTGCGCGGGTGTACACCCGATCGATCGATAGGAGGTTCAACAGCTTCGCGAGATATGGCTTCGCAAACTCACCGTACAAGGCGGTTGCCTGGCCATCGATGTCGGACGGGGTTTCGCACGACGTGTTCATGGCGCATACCCGGTGGTGAGGGTGTCATGTCGGTATCGCAGCGCCAAGTTGGGGGAGACCGTCGCGTCGCCCTATCGTACGAGCGACGTAGAAGGCTGTTCCTCCTTACGTAGTCGAGGCCAGCCGATCGTCCGGGAAAACAGAACATCCGCGTCTGTGTCGATTTCGCGCCGGGTGGTTCGACGTGTTGGCAGGACGACGGACGAACACGTCACCTTTGAAACGAAGGGCCTCTCGGAGGCGCTATGCGCACCACCTTCTCCACGCTCATGCTCGCGACCGCTCTCGCGGTTGCGGCCACCACCAACAGCATCGAGGCGCAGGATACACCCGTGTCGAATCCAACCAAGAGCGGACGCGTGCCGGCGAACGGCATCGACTACTACTATGAGATCCACGGCTCGGGCGAGCCGCTGCTCCTGCTGCACGGGGGACTGGGCTCGATGGACATGTTCCGGTCCTCGCTGCTGCCCGCACTCGCGAAGACGCGGCAGGTGATCGCCGTCGATCTCCAGGGACACGGCCGCACCGCCCTCGGCGACCGCCCGATCGACCTGGTCGACATCGGGAACGACCTGGCCGTCGTGCTCGAGAAGCTTGGGTACAAGCAGGTCGACGTTGCCGGCTACTCCTTCGGGGGCGGGGCCGGGCTACGGCTGGCGATCCAGCATCCCACGCTCGTACGTCGTCTCGCTGTCATCTCCGCGCCATTCGCCCAGAGCGGCTTCTTCCCCGAGATGCTGCCGCAGCAGGCCGCAGTCGGCTCGGCCATGGCCGAGCAGATGAAGGAGACGCCGATGTACAAGTCGTACGTCGCGGTCGCGCCGAACCCGAAGGACTTCCCGCGGCTGCTCGACCGGATGGGTGAGCTCATGCGACGCCCGAACGACTGGTCCGAGGACGTGAAGAAGCTGTCGATGCCGGTCATGCTGGTGTTCGGTGACGCCGACATGGTTCGCCCCGAGCACATCGTAGAGTTCTATCACCTGCTTGGCGGCGGCCTGAAGGACGCGGGATGGCAGCGCGAGCACATGTCACGCGCGCGGCTCGCGATCCTCCCCGACGTCACGCACTACGACATGTTTCTCTCGCCAGCCCTCGCACCAACGCTCCTCCCGTTCCTCGACGGCAAGGGCGGATCGCAGACCTGGGCCGAGCAGGTGAAGCAGCAGTAACGGCGGTGCTCGAAGCCCGAAGGTGTGTCCCGGCGGTGACGTGAGCCGACTTGCCGCGAAAGGTCGACTCATTATGATAGGGCGCCGCCGTGCGCCAGCCGGCTCTCCAGCGAGCCGCTGGCGCGAACCTTCAAGCTCGGGTGGAGTCACCCATGCCGATCAAGTCGCAGCCCCCAATCCCGCCGACGCAGGAATTTCTGGCCGCGCAGCCGAGGCTGTCCTGGTGGAAACGGCTACTCAATCGGCTGTTCGCGCCGGAAGCCAACTGGCACAGGTCGCGGACAGGGAACGGCTACTCAGCCACGTGGACTACGGTCTCATCGGACGGAACGATATCGCAGTCGAACAGGAAGGTCGTTCTGGAGCGGGAACCGGCGTCAGGGGGTGAACCCGGCGGCAGTCCATAACGCAGCACTGTCGAACATCCGGCCGTCCTTCATCACGAACCGGACGGTGCGAACGTTCGAGATGTTCTCGAGCGGGTTCGCGTCGAGCACCAGAAGATCCGCGCGCTTCCCCGTTGCGATTGTGCCGAGGTCGTTGTCGACCCGCATCGCCTGCGCCGCGACGGCCGTCGCGGCGCGCAGTGCATCCATGGGCGTGAAGCCCGCCTTCACATACAGCTCGAGCTCGCGGTACACGCTGTAGGCGGGGAT